>Ga0210396_10000020_pt1 | contig 368244 bp, 287 predicted proteins | sample IncBWH17OmetaG_FD_155466 | JGI IMG/M metagenome (GOLD analysis project Ga0210396, IMG submission 155466) | Forest soil microbial communities from Barre Woods Harvard Forest LTER site, Petersham, Massachusetts, United States - Inc-BW-H-17-O ... | reverse complement strand
TATCCCGACGCACGCTTCTACGCCACTCATCCTTCGTAAGAGCCGTATGCGTAGACGCGCTCGTACGGATCTGTGCGGGGGGCGATCAGCAATGGTCGTCCCTACCGCGACATGTATAGTCCGCCGCCCCGTTTGCAAGCGAAAAGTAAGAGTAACTGGTTGGTTTATGCAAATGTATTCGTCAATAAGGGCGAAGATGTTGTCAAGGACAAAGATATCCTTCGAGTCACTTCGCAAGCCTGACAGTACAGAAACCGATCTTGTCTTTACCCGCCAAAGACTTCACAACGCTCGCTTGTGGTTTTCGCCGTGCTTGAAGCTGCCTTAGGAGTGCTGTTGGCCAAGCGGGTCTATTGCATAGCTGCCTGCGAGTTCTCGGCCAAGATGTTCTCGTGTTTGTATTGATCTTGTGTCTTCTGATGTACTGCCGCCTTGTTGCGTCCCCACTGGACGATTGGTTGCTCATAGAGCCGGTATGAGAGCCAGCTTACCGCTAGTGTGACTGCGATTGTAACTGGCGCCATAGTCCTTTGGTGATAAAAACCGACTGACATCAGTAGCTTCCCCGAAAGTTCCCAAATCAGCGGATGAAAGAGATAGATTCCGTAGCTAATCGTTCCGATAAAAACGATGCCGGATGAGGAAAGTGTCTTAGTGGCCAGATTGTCGGGACGCAGCAGAATGAAAGCGATAAAAAATGCTGCTATGACAACAATCAAAGAATATCCAAGCGAGTTGAACTGGACGGAGTTGGCTTGCCGGTGAAAACGCGGCAAGAGAGAGCAGACCCAAAAAGCGAGCAGGCTTGAATAGAGCAACGTCGTACACCGAAGCCGTAACCATTCAGTAGCCGTTTCGCTTTCCAGAGCCAGTGACAGAAGGCAACCAGCAGCAAGTCCATCAAGTTGGAATGGAGTGAGAAAGTAGATAGGCCAGAATGTGGGAAAACGCGGTGTAGTTAAGGCCCTCAATATGGGCTCGACGGTCAATATCCCGATCAGCAATTGAATCAATTGTCGTCGGTTCAGAAACCGGACTGCGAAGGGCCAAAGGAAATAAAACTGCTCTTCCACCGCCAGAGACCACATGACTCCAAGCGTTTTCGATTCGCCTCGATAAAAAGCCTCTGCAAAGTTTGCTGCGAAGAAGAGGTAGTAGAGGCCGATCTTCCTCCACGAGATTGACCACAGGACTGCTGCACTGAGAATGGCAACCAGCACCGGAGGGAGAATTCTGGTCGCGCGTTTGATATAGAAGGGAAGCCAGTACGATCGGTCATTACGAGCGCGCCGCAGAATTCCAGTGATGAGCATTCCCGAAAGTACGAAGAAGAGCTGAACTCCTGTCCAGCCGAGCGAAAAGAAACCGAAATGGTGAGCGATGACCAGCGCAATTGCGATTGTGCGCACGCCGTCAAGGCGCTCAATTCGCGTGCCGCGTGCGACGGCTACTGGATTCTTGATTGTAGATATCGCAGCGGTCGGGCGATAGACCGTCATAGGGTTGCTCTGTCTATTTTCATCGAGTGGCTCCGTCTATTTATCGCCCGACTTGGATGCGGCTTCAAACAAGATCGCTTCCAGCAGATTCGCGAGCTTTCTGTCACCAAGATCTGTCGGATGAATTCCATCAGAAGTGAAATAGCCTCGCTCTGAGGCCGTGGTGAAGTCTCCCCAGCTTGAGAGCGGAGAATAATAGCCGATGTGGTTTGCTTGCGCCAGTTGCTGTTCCTGTTCGCGAACGAACGATTGTGGAAGAGGTGTCTCTGCCTCTCCTGGCTTCGTGCTGATCTGGTCGTAGATCAGGATGGACATATCAGGATTGAGTTGTCTGAGATAGGAGATTATCTGCTGCATGTTGGTGAGATATTGGGAGGCGGTTGTTCCGGTGCCGTCGATGGAGTCGTTTACCCCCAAGCTAATTATCGCCAGTTGAATGCCCCCCGGAATTTTGTCGAGAAACGCCAACTGAGCGACAGTATTGGCCCCATATGCCTCACTTCGCGCATACCCGTGAGCAATATTGTGTATCGACACCCCTGTGTCGTCGTAGATAAATTCAGCTCCGTAGATATAGATGTTTCCGTTCGTGGATGCTGCAGAGAAAGAAAGCGTTGAAGGATTCTTTTCAAGCGAGATGATCGCTGTATGGGGCAGAAGAGTCGATGACGTTTCCTTCCCAATGACTTCGAACAACTTTTTTTCTGACTGCACAAGAACGCCAGCTCCGCTGTCGGTCGAACTCGCGTAATAGAGGACAAGTTTGCATGGGTGGTTCTCGGGCACCAACAAGGTAAGTTCGGCGCTTCCGGTGAGCTTGAAGACGCCGCCGAATGCCCCGACCCCTGTCTGGTAGGGTCCATAATTCAAAGTCGTAATCTGCCCGGTATTGAAGTGCAACGACCAAGGGGGATTTTCAGGAGGAATCACGGCACTGTCGTTGTTGTTGCCCACCGGGATCAGTCCGCTACCGTGTTGCTTATACCGAACGTTAGTGTAGGACCTCAGGGAATTGGTCCATACATTCTCATAGTTCTCCGGCCCGACGCAGCAAGCGATGGAGTCGCCGATGATAACGGCATTTGCTACCTTGTGGCTCGAGAATGCGAGCGCCTGCCGCCAACTGGCGAGCAATTCCTGTTGGTGTTCGTTTTCACCTGTTGTGTAATGGGCATTTGGTGCATACTGCGGAGCGTTCGAGGCTGCGACCGCTTGAGAGTAGAGCATGATTACGGAGACGATGGCCATGAAGGCTGCAACCGCCATGGCTTCATGCACTTGCGGACGACGCACTATAGAATTCCTCCGAACCAGCACACCTGCTGGTGCTCAACGGCCGCGCACCCTGTCCTACAGGAGCTTGCATGTGTAGCCGTAGTTTGGCACGGGGCATAGAGAGCTGCAATGGCACAAGGAGGGAGCCCTTTGCAACTAATGGGGGATTCTGCGCATGTGTCGTTCTTCGTTGCTTTAGGGGGTTGGGCGGGGGCGAATTGACTTTTGATAGTGTTGGCGGCAGCTGCGGGGTTAGTTTCGTTATGCCTACGGTGCTAAGGCGCATCGGCGGCGATCCGGGCGAGTATGTCTCGAATCCGCAGATGACCGGGAGGCTTTAGCGAAGAAATATAATGGTTCTTGCAACACCCTGCGCTGGCGAGCGATGAGGACTTTCATCAGAAAACTATCGCGTAGCTATCCGCCGCCGCCCTGAGTAAGAATGTCGTTATGCTTCCCCAGGAATGCATGAGAGGCAACTGCGTCAATACGAAGATATGCGCGGATCTTGAATTACCGACTCACGCGGCGCGGCGCGAACGGGAAGATCGTCGTCAAGCTCGGAGTAATGATCTCGGGATACAGCAAGGGCATTCGCGGAATTGTCGTCTCGACAGATTGGCACTCGGCGCGTCGACGGACAACATCCAGCCTGCGGTGACGCGGGGATCGGTTCGCCGAAATGAGCGATGAGGAGTTGCAGGCCGCGCTTGAGCGCGTACGAAAGAAGCCCTTGCTTCAGTGAGCTATGATAGTGAGGTAGTTTGACAGTTGCCGCACCACGCTTCGGTTTTATCTCTTTTCGCGAGAGGCCGTTAGCAAGGAGCGAGACACCTCCTGTCAGGATCGCAGCTCTAGCTTTGCCACTGCTGACGCCTTTTCTTCTGCTTTATAGTGAGGTGTATGCAGAAAAGGCGAAATGGCGCGATTCTAATAGCCCGTCCGTACTTGAACCGCGCAAATTGAAAGGGTAAACGTATTTGATACGTCCAGGGCACGCGTAGGTATGAGTCGCCTGGGGCTGCATCATGAGATGGTATGGTAGCAACAGCCTCCACCTGGGCGAGACGGTTACGTGATTTCCGCAACCGCATTTCGCGGTACCGGTTGACCGGAATATCCACGAACTTTATCACTACCGCCGAAAGTGCCGTTGTAGCACCAATCGTAAGAAGGGCCAGGAAAATTGGATGCGAAAGGATGTGCGGTATCCGTTTGAGAGTCTGGGTGAAAATTTCGTTCGACAGATAGATAGGGTAGGAAAGCTCTCCAATGGTGCGTTCCCATTTGAGTTTTCGTGTCACGGAGAACAGGGCCGGAATGCCCACGGTGAGCACCGTAAAGAGAAGGATATGGGGTGCAGTGAAGAAGATAGGCCCATCTTGCCCGATATACGGGAAAGCCAGCACAATCAAGAGAGTAAGGCCTGCTACAACGAGCGTAACAGGACCATGGAGCTTGTCTTTATGCGCGGCGTAACCTTTATACGAAAGCGTTCCTAATAGAAACATGCCGACTTCAGAGGGGAAAAATCCATTACCCCACATGCCACTCCGATATCCATTTGATACCAGATATGCCCTGAGAACGAATGTCGCCACCGCAATCACCATGACGATCCACCACCGTCTCCTTGCAAGAAAGGGAGCTAGGATATAGAACGTGATCTCTATCCCGAGGGTCCATGTCTGGGGGATGAAGAAAAGAGTCGGCAGGAAAGGATTTGGGGATTTGAAGTCTGCAACTCTCTGAATCCCATGGCTCCCCAATTCAAAGAGAGAGGCCCAATCATGGCCAATCATGAACACATTGCTGAAAATCAGGGAAGCCCTGTCTATCAGTGTCAAATGGTGCCATGATTCTATCCACCGAGATAGTGTGCCTGAATGATGAACGAAGTGGTTCAGCGCAGACAGTGCAACGTTAAACCCGAGAAATATCCAATAAACACTGAAGAGGCGCAGGAAGCGATTCTCAAAGTACAGGCCTACTTGCCCCTTCTGGTTGTACTTCTCAGTCAGAATCATCGTCATGAAGAACCCAGACAGAATGTAGAAGCACTGGACCGCTGTCCCACCCTCGACTGCGAAATGGAAGCCGGCGTGGCCCAAAATCACACAGACGGCCAGTATGAAGCGCAGAATACCCATCGTGTCCCCAGATAAGTTGTCCGCAGCTCGAACAAGCGGGGTACCCCATCCTTGTTGCAGTTTCATCGCGACAAGGGTGGGAACGGAATCCCCCATAAGCTGTACATTTGCGACGTATCAGGCAGGTGAGGAGTGGCCATCCGTCGATCAACAGCCAGCAGGATTACAGTAAGCAGCTTCCATCCCTCCATAGGTCAACTACTAGTCGCGGGCTCTACAACTTCTCGGTGATTCCGCTTCACTGAAGGCGCCCGTATTGTCTGGCGTATACGGATCCCTCTCCCGTTCGAGAGAAGACCCAAATTGTTGTCGAGCGTCGTGCAAAGTCTTCCTGGATTCATGTTTCGAAGTCGGTTGTTCTGATCGTTTAGCTGAAATATTCGAGGAAAAAAAATGTCTAATCCCCTGAAGTATTCCCGATCGTTGGTTCTCGCTGAGCTAGACGGACATTTCGTCCGGAAGGATTTCATTCGGCCGTTATTCTGGGCAGTCGTTTTCTGCCTCTTTTTGCTTTCCCATACGGCAGGAGCGCAGTCTTCGACCGTCACGACGCTCAGCGCAACGCCTTCCGGCTCTGTCAGCGGCTCTATCGTCACAATGACGGCAAACGTCTCGTCGGGGGGACAGCCTGTTAAAGGCGGCACGGTTACGTTTCGTGATACTTTTGCGGGGGCTGCCCAGGATCTTGGGACGGTCCAAGTGCAATCGGCGAATGGAACGCCGGGATTGGCGATCCTAAAAACAGAGGTTGGAGGAGTAGGTGGTCATTCGATCGTTGCCATCTACAATGCTCCGAAAACATACTCCAGAAGCACCTCGACTCCAGTAGCGCTCACCTTTCAGTCGCCTTATTCTTCAGCGACAGCACTCTCAATAACTGGCAGTGGAGGGGCTTACACGCTCACGGGCACTCTTTCAGCGTTTGGTCCCAAGCAGCCGACCGGGTCGCTCACCTTTACTGATACGACCCCCCCCAACAGCACCACAATTGGTACGGTGGCGCTGGACCCCACAACAGCTACGCAAGGCTTCACTCCGCCGACTTTGTATCAGATCCCGTTCTCGCTACCTTTTGGAACAGGTTCTATGGGAACTCCGGTGAGTGGCGACTTCAATGGGGATGGTCATCCGGATTTTGCCATACCAACTTCTCTCGGCCAAGTCATAATCATGTTGGGTCACGGTGACGGAACCTTCCAGCAGGGCGCCAGTATTTCGGCTGCCCAGCCTTATGGCGTCGTCACGGGAGACTTCAACGGGGATGGCAATCTGGATCTAGCGGTAAGCAATGCCGGAACTAACAGCTCGATCGCAATCTACCTCGGCAATGGCGACGGTACGTTTCAGGCTGGGGCGGTTTATCCCGCCGCTCCAAATGCCTATTATCAGATTATCGGGTCTGGCGATTTCAATCGGGATGGTATCCCTGACCTCGTCGTATCCGACCACTACAACAACCAGGTAGCCGTGCTCCTAGGCAACGGTGATGGAACGTTTCGAGGGGCAGGTCTATTCGCCACCGGTCCCGAACCGTGGAATCTCGCTATTGGAGATATCAATGGCGACGGCAATCCAGACATAGTTGTCGCAAACGATATTAGCGACAATCAGGGCAACAACATTACGATTCTACTGGGCAACGGCGATGGTACGTTCGGACAGGCAACTTACTTGCAGGGAGGCGTAACATCGAGCGGTTCGGTGGCTCTCGCCGATTTCAATGGAGATGGAATTCTAGATATTGCGGCTACCGAAGAGCCGGCCAATAGCGTTTTTATCTTTCTTGGTAAAGGCGATGGAACATTTCAACCCAAGACAACCTACGCAATGAACAAAGGTCCCTATTACCTAACAACCGGGGACTTCAATCAGGATGGGAATAAGGACATAATCACGGCTAACGCTGAAGGGCAGAGCATTGGGGTTCTTCTCGGGAATGGCGATGGAACGTTTCAGGCGGCCAAAACTTATCCTGCCGGCGGAGACGCGATCTATGCTGATGTTCAGGATTTCAATGGTGACAACCAGGTGGATGTAGTCGCTGTGACGCAGAACGGTCTCCAAGTCTATCTGGCTGGAAATGCTGAAACCGCGCAGTTCTCACCCTTTACTGTCACCGGATGCGGTACGCACTCTATTGTTGCGACATATAGCAGTGATACGAACTATGCCACCAGCACTTCTCCGGTGGCCAGCGTATCTCAGAACGGTCTTGCCACTACCATCAGCGTTGTTCAGACACCTCAAAACCCCGTTTATGGTCAAGCCGTCACGCTCACGGCAACGCTGGCTCCCTATGTCAACGGCTCATTCTCGTCAGACACGAAGGACGTCACATTCTTCGATGGATCCACATCGCTTGGCACGGCTGCGCTAAGCGGAGGAGTGGCCAGTCTTTCGATCACACCGTCCACTGGTCCACACAGCTTCACGGCAGTCTATGCCGGCGGCGATTGCGCCCTTACTGGAAGTACTAGTCTCGCCGATATCGCGACCGTTGGTAAGGCAACGCCGACGATCACTTGGGCAAACCCTGCGCCGATCGTCTATGGCACACCCCTGTCTTCAGCTCAGCTCAACGCTACAGCTTCTATTCCGGGCACTCCCACTTCTCTTCCAGGAACCCTTATTTACAGCCCGGCCATTGGCGCTGTGCCACTTGCCGGAACCGACACGTTGAGCGTAAGTTTTACCCCGAACGACTCTGCCAACTATGCCACGACAACCAGCACCGTGACGATCACTGTTTCATCAGCTGTACTCAGCGTTACAGCTCAGGATGCGACGAGGCCCTATGGAGCGCCGGATCCGACGTTTAGCGGCAAAATTACCGGTGCACTCAGTGGCGATACATTCACTGAAAGTTTTACCACCGCTGCTACGTCTACTTCGGCTCCGGGCACGTATGCAATTGTCCCCAGCGTAACCGGACCGAATCTGGCCCAATATACGCAGTCGGTAACGAATGGAACTCTAACTATTACCAAGGCAGCTTCTACTTCGTCGATCGTATCTAGTGCAACGGCTGTTTCCCCGGGGCAGAATGTGACTTTGACGGCGAATGTCGTCTCGGCCACCAGCGGTACGCCTACAGGCACAGTAAGTTTTTCGACCAATGGCAATCTACTGGGAACGGCGAGTCTAACTAACGGAACGGCAACTTACTCCGTCACGACGTTAACTCTCGGAAACAACGTAATCACCGCGAGTTACAGTGGCGACAATAATTTCACCGCGAACGCAGCAGCTTCGATCACGGTAACCGTCGCATTGAACGTTCTCACCATCACAGCAGATGATTCGACAAGAGTCTATGGGGCGGCCAACCCGGCGTTCACTGGTAAAATCATCGGCGCCCAGAACGGCGACACGTTCACTGAAAGTTTCAGTACTGCTGCAACGCTAACTTCGGCGCCAGGCACGTATGCTATCGCTCCCAGCGCAGCTGGAACGAACCTGGCTCAATATACTCAATTGGTGAAAAACGGAACGCTGACTATAACAAAGGCATCCATCACCTCGTCCATTGCGTTGAGTGCCACGAGCGTAACACAGGGTCAGAGTGTAACCTTGACGGCTAATGTTGCCTCGACAACCAGCGGAACACCCACCGGGACGATCAGCTTCCTCAATAATGGCAGTCCACTGGGAACGGCGACTCTAGCGAACGGTCAGGCGACCTATTCGACTACTACGTTACCGCTTGGAAACGACGTGATCACCTTCACCTATAGCGGAGATGCCGATTTCATCGCAAATACGGCAAGTTCGGCCACTGGGACCAGCGCAATAACCGTCACCGCACCTGTGCCGCTGGACTTTACTCTCCAAATGACCAGCCCGTCCAGCGGGCTTTCGGGCACCTATGGGGGTTCTGTAAAAGTCACGCTCCATGTTGCACCCACAGCAAGTCAGTTCCCGGGAGCTGTGCAATTTGCGACTACAGGAACTCCAGCTGTTCCGGCAACCTACACGTTCTCCCCTGCAACGGTAGGAAGTTCTGCCGGGCCAACGGATGTAACCATGACAATTCAACTCCAGGCCCTTACAAGTCGGAATGAGGTACCAACGACTTCCGGCCGTTTAGCGCCTATTGCACTCGGACTGTTCCTTCTGCCTTGGATCTCCTTGCGGAGAATCCGGCGATCGGGCCGGAACCTGGGCAAGAATTTGGGTACATCAGTCTTTCTCCTTGTTGTTCTTGGAGCTGCTATGACCATCTCCGGTTGCGGTTCCAGTTCTCCAGTTTCCACCACCACGGTGACTCCCCCAGTGAGCGATTCGATTGTAGTCACTGCAACCAGTGGTAGCGTTCAACATTCCGTTACCGTCAACCTGAGCGTTCAGAAGGCGCAGTAACCCGCTCAGATGAACTTAGCCGTTCCGTATAATCTCGTGGCGCCTGGGGTCTTCCTCGGGTGCCACGAGGGAATCTTTGAGCAGCAAACTCGGCCGACAAGATGGATGAGTTAATCAATGTTGATCCCGCTTGATCATCGTGCTCTCGTCAAGAGGGGGCTATGAGCTATAAAGGGAACACAAGGATAGCGTTCTCTTTTCGGATGCTCGCAGAGAGAAGAAATGTCATACAACTGCGGCGTGTGCGGCATCGGAGTTCTCTGTCCAAACATGTCATTTTCATAACAGAAATCGCCGATACAGTGGCGAACACTAGAGAAAATAGAATCTTCCACGGAAGACGCAAACCGAAGGAACTCAGATGTCGCTAATCCAGGAAAGGAAGATGCAGGTTCAAACGTATGAAACCTCCATCACCCAACCGACAGAAGAACTGAAACTCAGTGACATATGGCGGTTTCTCGTGCGGCGCCGCTCGTGGATCGTTGCTTTCTCTCTTCTGGGGCTAGTGTGCGGTTTCCTGAAGACGATTCGTGCGCCGCGGATGTATACCGCCACCACAACTGTAGAGCTGAATAAAGACGGCTCGTCCGGTTTAGGAATTCAAGATCTCTCCGGTCTGACTTCCCAGGTGGGCGCTGGCCAGGAGTTCATGACCGACATGTTGACTCATCAGGCCGTGCTGCTGAACGATAACACAGCACTTTCGGTCATCAACCATCTTGGACTGATGCAGATGCATCCTTACGTCGACATTCCAAGTAGACAAGGAGAACAAGCTGTTTCGCTGGATCAGGATGCGCAGGCGCGCGACAGAGCCCTTAGCATCTTTCACGGCGGCCTTGGAGTTGCCGTCGTGAAGAATACTCGCCTGTTGACCGTGTCCTACACCGATACCGATCCGCAGAGGGCCAGTCGAATCGCCAACGCTGTTGTCGAAGCGTATCTGACGAATCACACTGAAGCTCGGTATAGCGCGACGTCAAAGGCTTCGGCCTGGCTAGCGAACCAACTCGACGACTTGAAGCGACGGGTGGAAGAGAGCCACAAAAAGGTCAACGCGTATGAACAAAGTACAGGCCTTGTGGGCATGGCTCCGCCGTCTGCCAAGGGTGGAACGATGACTCAGGACTCCACGAGCACTGCTTATCAGCGACTGACAGCATTGAACGCTGAATTGAGCCGTGCAGAGGTGGCAAGGATTGCTAGGGAAGCCGTCTACCACCTGACCGAAACTGGCGATCCTGATGTCGTGTTAGGGGTGGGTCAAACCAGCCTTGCGACGGGTATGGGAGAAGATAGTCCAATTGCCGCTGGCAGTAAAGATATTCAGCTACTACAAAAAATGAGGGAACAGGAAGCTTCTCTGAAGGTCAAACTGGCGGCGGAGCAAGTCCGGTATGGAGCGAAGCATCCTGCGTTGCAGGAGATTCGCAATCAGATCGATTCGTTAGAGACTCAGATCCACGAAGAACTCCAACGAATTAATAAAGAGGCAAAGACGGACCTAGAGTTGGCCAGAGCAAACGAAGATGCCATTCGCAATAGCGTTAACGACCAGCAGCGCGGGGTCGCGGCCCTAGGCAATAGTCTTGCGGCGCTTACGTTCCTTCAGCAGGAGGAAAACACAAGCCGCGGTCTTTACCAGGATCTCTATACGCGTTTGGAAGAAGCGAATATCGCTGCTGGAGTGAAGTCCTCCGATATTGTCATTGTCGATCCTGCTCGCGCTCCCGGACGACCCTCTTCGCCCGTACCGAAGATGAACCTTGCGGGCGGTCTTATCGTCGGATCGCTGCTCGGACTGCTTGTGGCCGGCGTCCAGCATCTAAGAGACACATCTCTTAGCGCGCCTGAAGACTTCGAGGCCATCTGGGAATTTCCGCTTCTGGGGATGGTGAGACGTTTCGATGCGGGAGCCCGTTCAAAGTTCCGGTACGGACGTCCGAGCGTGGAAATCCAAAAACCGCTCGTTCAGCCGAAGGAGACCGCGTGGCTTTTGACTTCGCCAAAATCTGAGATAGCAGAGTCCTATCGCAATATTAGAACTTCTATTCTCTTGTCTAACGTTGATCGAGCGCCGCAGGTCATTCTCATTACCAGCCCTTTGAGCGGAGACGGCAAATCCACGACGGCCTACAATCTTGCGACTGCCTTTGGAGTCCAGGCTAAGCGCGTTCTCTTATTGGATGCCGACATGCGGCGGCCGACGATCGGTCAGAAAACCAATTGCAACGGTAAAAAGGGTTTGAGTGATCTGCTGGTGAACGATTTACCTCTTGATGAGGTGGTACAGCAACATCCAAATCTTTCTAGTCTCTACGTACTTACCTCGGGAACTATTCCTCCTATGCCGGCCGAGTTGCTCGCATCGGAGCGTTTTGCCCGACTGATCGAGCAGATGCGCGAGCAGTTCGACTACATTCTGATTGATGCGCCGCCAGTGCTTATTGTTACAGACCCCCTGCTCTTGGCATCAGCTGCGGATGGCATTGTCCTGGTCGTGCGAGCTGGAGTGACGACGAAACCTGTCATGAAGCGCCTGCGAGCTGCATTGCGAAAGCCTCATGTCAAGGCTCTTGGCTATGTTCTCAATGGTCTGCGAGATGACTCGGAAGGATACGGGTATGGATACGACTATGGAGATAACGCAAAGAGCGGGTACTTTGACAATGGTTTGCAGGCGGAGACGTAACGGTGGCCACTATCTCGTATAAATATATTTTTTATCTTTTGATTGTGCAGGCAGCCGGCTTGCTGGCCTTTAGCTCGCTGTGCAGAGCTCAGGTCTCACCTACGATCAGTTCCAATCTCGAGGTGACTGCCGGAACCACATCGACGCGCAGATCCTTAAGTCCAAACACTGGCCCGGCCGCTCTTCCGGACGATTTTACCAAGCTGCGCCTCGATACAGGTTATCAATTGGATTTGGAGGTCTTTGGCGCACCCGAGATGAGTTGCTCACTGCGGGTGGACGACGACGGCAACGTGAGTGTTCCTTTGATCGGTACTGTTCACATTGCCGGTGACACGTTGCTCGAGGCAGAGAAGGCGATCGCACGCGAGCTCGTCGCCAAAGAGATGATCAACTCTCCGAATGTTCAGTTAAAGATCAGTGCATTTGCTGTGAGTACGGTCACCGTATCCGGCGAAGTACAGAGTCCGGGAAAGCTCCAGTTACTAGCGCCTCGTATGTTGTTGGCCGTGCTTGCCGATGCAGGTGGCGAGACTACCGCAGCGGGGGGGCATGTGGAGATTCACCACACCCAACCAGGAGGGTCCGAGCAGATAGTTCGAGTTGCCTATGCGTCTGGAAAGGATTCCGCAGAGGCCGAGAAAGCGCTTGTTTCGCCCGGGGATACAGTTTATGTTCCGCGCGCGGGCGTTATCTACGTTCTAGGTGCGGTCAACAGGCCTGGCGGCTATCTGATGGTGAACGGTGGCACGCTCGACCTTCCGCAGGCGCTTGCCCTGGCAATGGGTATTTCTCCCGTTGGGTCATCGAAGTCGGTAGTTGTGGTGAGGAAGCGGGATGGTCAGATCGGTGAATATCGTCTGCGCCTAGACCAGATGCAACGTGGGAAGGTCGAGACATTTGCACTCACAGACGGAGACATGGTCTATGTTCCTTCAAGCAAAGTTAAGTCAGCACTCATAAACTCTTCATCGGTTCTGAGTGCGGCGGCCTCAGCGACAATCGTTTCCACCATGAAGTAAACGCGAGGCCAATGTGAAGCGAGTTTTGCACGTCATGGGGAGTCTGGAACGGTCTGGCATGGAGATGATGCTCATGAGCAGCTCCGAACAGTGGCGTCGTGCCGGATATTCCTGTGACGTATTGGCGACCAAACGCAACATAGGTCCGCTTGCTGAACAGATGCGAAACGCAGGCTACAGGGTTTTGCATATTCCCTTTCGGTCAAAGAGGCGTTATCTTCCGAGCCGTAAGCTGATTTCAGAGTTTTTTATGCTGTGCAGGAAGAACAAGTATGACATTGTTCACATCCATACAGAGGCTGCTACTCCCATATTTGCTATTTTGGCGAAGTTAGCAGGAGTGAAAAATGTCGTTCTATCTGTTCACAGTACATTCCTATTTGATGGAGCTCTCCGGCTTCGAAAGAGGTTTGAGCGGAGGCTCATCCGAACCCTAGGTGGTCGCTATGGGATGGTGAGTGACGCGGTTATGAAATGCGAACGGACGCGATTTCACAATCCGGGGGTCAGATTGTGGAACTGGCTGGACACGGAATATTTCAGACCGCCGAGCAATGAAGAACGATGGGCGGCACGTCAAAGTCTGGGATGCACTGAAGAGCAATTCGTTCTCGTCTCTGTTGCTAACTGCAGCCATATAAAGAATCATTCGATGCTGCTTCGAGCTCTTCCACGCGTTAAGGAAACAGTCTCTTTGCTCTATCTTCATGTTGGAAAAGAAGAGGCAGGTAGACCGGAGTTGGCATTGTCATACCAACTCAAGCTTGAAAATGAGGTTCGCTTTATGGGATCGCAATCCGACCCACGTCTGTTCTTTTGGGCTGCTGATGTGTTTGTCATGCCATCACTCTATGAAGGTTTAGGAAATTCTGGCTTAGAGGCGATTGCCTCCGGCTGTCCCGCTATTCTGACGGAGGTGAGTGGTCTGATGGACATCGTAACTGAAACGAAGTGGGCGATCTCAGTGGCACTGGACGAAGAAAAGATCGCAGCCGGGTTATTGCGCGTGGCTGGTATCCCTGCAGAGACCCGGCAGTCTCGTGCGCTGGAAGACAGTACACGCATCCGAGAGCGTTTTTCCATGCAGCGCGGCGTTCATGTGATGATCGAAAGCCTGTACGCTGTGCCTTCCCGTGCAGGCGTTCCGTCGATCTATGCTGCCAATCAGGAACGCACATGAAGATAGCAATGTGTACACCGGCAGACCTTCACGCTCTTGCCCATTTCTGTGGGCAGGAGACTGAGGGAGTGCCCCCAGGCCTTGGGAGCACCGCCGCAACACCCCTGATAGAAGAGTTGCTGCGCCGAGGTCATGAGATCACCTTGTTCACCCTGAGCAATGGGCTTGCGAAGGAGACTACGCACGAGTGGGGTGGACTGAGGATCTTTACAGGGCCGAGCAGACAGTATGGAGCTGCGCGCGACCTCTATTGGCCTGAGGTTGCTTATCTCCGCAGGGTAATTGCAAAGGAGCGGCCGGCATTCGTACACGCACAATGGACTTACGAGTTTGCGCTCGGGGCAATGGCGCCGGGTGTCCCAATGTTGACGACCATCCATGACCTTCCATGGAATGTTTTTCGCTACTTTCGCGACCGGAGCCGTGCCGTTCGCTTGCTAATTGCTTATTGGGTAGCGATGCGCTGTCATCGCTACACCGCAGTCTCAGAGGATGCGGCAAATCATTTCCGACGATATCTCAAGCCTCGGGCAGATATCGAGGTTATTCCAAATTTCCTTAGAGACAGCATCTTCGAGATTGGTCATGCTACGGCAGTCTCCGATCGCCCCTTTACTTTTGGGACCATTCTTCAAGGATGGTCGAGAAGAAAGAATGCAACTGCTGCGCTCAAAGCATTCCAGACCGTCTCACGTACTGCACCGGGGTCTCGATTGATCATGATGGGAACCAACTATGAGCAAGGTGGGCCAGCCCATCGATGGGCTCGTCAGCACAGGTTGGATGCCGGCGTGACGTTCGCCGGTATGCTGCCTTACGAGCAGATGCTCCAGCGCGTACGTGACGAAGTGGATGTGATTGTGCACCCGTCGCTGGATGAGGCATTCTCGATGACTGTGCTGGAGAGCATGGCTCTTGCAAAGCCTGTTGTGGCTGGTTACTCGACGCCGGGAATGCGACAAGCGCTTCTTGAAGGAGATGCCGGCATTCTGGTAGATGTGCAAGACAGCGGAGCCATCGCGCGCGCCATGATCAGCCTGATAGCCGACTCTTCGTTATGTCAGCGCGTGGCGCGGAGTGCTTACCGACACGTTGCCTCGGCCTATCGCAAAGATTCCATAGTTCCGCGATATGAAGAGATCTACCGAAGGATGGCTTATCGATGAAGTGAAATGTTTCCAACCAAGCGATCACTTTCAAGGCGCCTAAAGTCACAGCTTTCTTCTAGAGCACGCTTGGTGAATTTGAGCGACTAGATACATTTGGAGAGATCATGAATTCTGTTCAGAAAATACGAATTGCAGTTTTGATGACTTGCTTCAATCGAAAGAGCATGACTCTCGAAACATTGGATTCTCTGTTCGGTCAGAAAAACGTTGAGAATCTGGATGTGACTGTCTATCTGGTTGATGACAACAGTTCCGATGGAACTGGCCTGGCAGTTGCGCACCGCTTTCCGCAGGTTACCCTCTTGCAGGGTAGTGGATCTCTGTTCTGGAACGGGGGTATGCGCAAAGCTTTTGCGGCGGCACTCGCCACCGGTTTTGACAGATACATCTGGCTCAATGACGACACGCGACTCAAAGATGATGCTCTTTACCGCCTTGTAGCATGCGCAATGGATATTGGAGACCTGCCTGGCTCTGCAATTGTGGTCGGAAGCATTCGTGACCCCTACACCGGTGAGAGGAGTTATGGAGGAATCCAGAAAAAGAGGTCTGGATTGCGGTTGGATTTTGTGCCCCAGCTGCCAGATGACAGCCGAGCAGTTCGATGCGACACAATGAACGGCAACCTCACGATTATCCCGAGTGCTGTTGCATCCCGGCTTGGAAATCTCGATGACGCATTCCAGCATCAACTTGGAGACTTTGACTACGGTCTCCGGGCTGTGAAAGCGGGTACTCCGGTCTTCATTGCGCCCGGATATTTCGGCTATTGCAGCGACAATCCATCGTCCGGGACCTGGAGGGATTCCGCATTATCCCTAAGAAAACGGTGGAGGCATCTCATGTCACCGAAAGGTGCTCCGCCAAGAGAATGGTTCCTCTATACACGCAGACATTTTGGATGGCGATGGCCATTTTATTTTTTATCACCATACTTAAAATCAGTCGTCGGCCTATGACTTAACGAGGAGATAGTCGCAATATTTTTGCAGCTCCGGCGAATCGTTATAGATCTGTTAGACCAGCATCATCGCCAGGAGCTCTCGCGTTTTTCGAAGGGGATCGATGGTAGAGAAGGAAACTATCCAGTGTTGCTTACAGCCTTAGTTATTCTCATAGGCATTTCATTCTTAGCCGCATCAGCCTTTTATGCCTCTCGTAATGTGTTATTAGGCTGGTATGGTCTTCTAGCGGCTAACGCATTCTGGATCGCGTTTGGTTCGCGACAGGCAATGCTCGGAAGTCTACATCTAGATCCGTCCGATATTATAAGTCTCATTCTGCTTTCCGCGGGTCTCCTGCGTTTCTCTAGAGCTCTGGGCAGTCCCGGACTCTTCAGAATCCTCGGCTTAGGATTCGTTGCAGTTTTCGCGTTCAGTTTAATTAGGGGAATGCTGCTCTTTGGAGTCATTCCCGTCAGTAATGAGGGAAGGAGTTACATAGGCGAACTGCTTTCGCTACTTTACTTCACAAGTATACCGACTGACGCCGCTACTATCAGGAAATTCGTTAAAGCGTACCTGATATTCGGTTCTGTTCTTGTGGGCATCGCTATCCTTCACTATCTCGGACTTAATGTTGGCGCATCCTATGAAGCGTTTGCTATAGACTCTGCAGAAGTTGCAAAGGACCGTGCGCTACCCGCTCCTGCTGCTTTTTCCATCGCTCTTTGCTTTATCTTTAGCATCGGGTGGATAACTCATAGACAGAGTCGGAGTTTGTTTGCAATTCTTCCAGCTGTATTTGTCGGAATGGTCGTCCTCTTGCAGCATCGCACGGTTTGGGTTGTACTTTTCGTCTGTGTGGCATTACTTCCTTTTATAGATCGAGCAATGACAAGGCGACTAATTCCGGTAGGGATTTTAGCTGGGATCGTAGCATTGTGTCTAGCATTGTGGGTCTATGGAACAAGTTCGACGGCATCGAATCAATTTGAGGATAGCACTACGAATCTAGGCACATGGGGATGGCGTGTCGACACGTGGGATAGTCTTCTGTCTGACGACGACCAAACATTTCTTTCAGTCGTTGCGGGAAGATCGATGGGTACTCCTTTGCTTCACTATGACCCCATTCTTAGGGTATATGAAGAAGCACCGGTTCACAGTGAGTATGTCAATCTATATATGCGGGTCGGAATTATTGGGCTTGTCTCGTTTCTCGTCTTTCTGATAAGGCCCGTGTTTCTTCTTTTTTCTGAACGGTACAGACGATCTAGTTTGCTATTTCCATCTTCTTCTACATGGTGTCTCGCTATTATCGCGATTATTATTTATGGAGTGACCTACAATTTTAACCCTAACGCCATACCATTCGTCGGCGTTGCGACGGCACTCTTACTATCGCGGGAACATGGGTCTACCGCATTACTTCGCGATACAGGGATGACAACTCGTTTCTAAGTACTATCTGAATAGTTCGGAAATAGTAAAAAACCAATGCCAAGCGTAATCTATATGGATCCATGAATAACCGAAAAGATGGCTAAATTTGGCAATGTTTGCCTCAAATACAAGAAGAAAGGGATACAAGCGTGATTGGAACGCCGGCAACTGCTTCAGGTGATACTGCTCCTAGAGTTCTGTACCTCCCGAACGAGGGTGATTTCCAAAAGGGTACTAGCCAGGTAGGCGGCCGCGCCGCATTCCATGAGATGGAGCAGGATGGAACGATTAAAGAACTTGGCATTTATAGCTTTCTGGCAGATTTCAGAGTGGACCGAAAGAAAGCGCGTTCACATCAAAACTTAGTTGATAAGGTTCGTGCGTTTCAACCCGACATCATCTTCTGGCAACATCCACAAGATTTCCCTATCGATCACGACCTAATGCGTGCCATCCGTGAGTGCGGAAGCTCACCTCTACTCGCTTATCACGAGGCAGATCCGTTCGACCGTCTTTATAAGCCACTTGATAAAACGGCAAAGACGCTTTATGCCGAGTCAGATATTTTCTTCACGGTCGCTCTTGGTATGGCTCGTCGTCTGTTCGACGAAGTGAAAGTGCACCCCCATTTTTACTACTCGCCAAGCTGCGTCGACCGCGAACGGTTTGCCGTTTTGCCCACGGCTCCCAAGCTGCTAGGCAGCAAATATGACGCTGTGATGTTCGGCACAATTGCAAAAAGGTTCAGATTGATTCGTCAACCTGGATCAATGCAGCGAGTTTGGCTCGCCCGTGGCCTACGACGCCTCTTTGGCGATCGTTTTGCGGTATTTGGGAAAGGCTGGCCAGCTGGCACTAATTGCCATGGCCCGTTTCCATATGAGAAACAAGCAGAGATACTCCAACAATCTAGAATGTCGATTATCTGGGAGCTTTATGCGAAGCATACATTTTATTTTTCTGATCGCCTGCCTATCGCTCTTGCCGCTGGAATCCCATTCATAACCATCCGGCATGAAGGTTACGAAACCCTCTTTTCGCAGACACCTGGACTTTTTTATGTGGACACTATTGAGGATGCGTTGGACACCGCTCTCTATCTGAAAAGCTTGCCAAGCGAAGAGATTGCGGAAATGGGGATGGCGGCCCGCAACTGGATGTTACAGAATCTCGAAGCGCGCGTGGTCTTCCGGCGCGCATTTGAGATATGCCGAAGAGAATGGGGTCTCAAGCGGAAGGACCGGGGTCATCGCAGGTTAAATGACAGATAACAACGAGTCGCAACTCCGCTGGAGTTATCTATCTACGATATCGACTGCTGCGATGCAGCTTCTGGCGTCGGCCACCATAACTCGCTTCTTGCAGCCTTCTGACTATGGTCTCGCCGCCGTGGCCATGCTTTGCTCCAGTTTGGCTGCCTATTTTACACAGTTGGGTATGGGGCGAGCCGTGGTGCAGAAGGCCAATCTGACTGATGGCAATATCCGTGCTTCTTTTTTACTCAGCTTGGCCACTGGACTCGCTGGTTTCGCCATATTAACTGCACTTACGCCTGTTCTGGCGATCTACTTTCATGAGCCGAGGCTTCCTCCTGTCGTGATCGCCTTTGCATTGAGCCTGATCTTCCAGTCGATCTCTTCCGTCGCGGGTGGTCTACTTCGGCGGGAATTTCGTATGCGCGCTCTATTCCTCTGCGACTTCCTAGGATATCTATTGTCAACGTTTGGTCTTGGCTTGCCGCTAGCGATCTGCGGGTTTGGGATATGGGCCATTGTCGCAAGTAACGTATCACAACCTTTGATCGTGGCAATTGGCTATTGGATTGCTAGACCTCACTCTGTAGTTCCGACCTTTCAGAAAGGAGATTTCGCTCATATCACCAGCTTTGGCGGCAAGGCGTCTGCCACCACTGCTGTAGAGGCTTTGGGTGGTTCTCTGGATGTTCTGATCATGGGAAGACTGCTTAGTCCAGCGTCACTTGGTATTTACAATCGCAGTCTCACCTTGAGCACTCAGCCCGGCTATAATCTCTCCACTGGATTGACTAGAGTCTTTCATCCAACAATTGCGCGAGCTGCTGAACGAAGTCTTGCTGAATGCCACACAATCTTGCTAGATAGTGAACGTCGACTGATGGCACTTATTATCCCGTTTTGTGTCGGAGCCGCAATTGCCGCCCCAACAATCATTCCAGTAATCTTTGGCAAGCAATGGGTCACAGCAGTGCCTGTTTACCGGATGCTTTGTCTCGTAGCCGCTCTGGATGCATCGTTCCATCTTCCCGCTATTCAACTGGAAGTGCTTAGCTTGTTCCGCCACAAATTCCTTATGCAGGTTGTATTCGCAGTTGCCTTCGGCACAGGAATCGTTCTCGCTGCGCCAAGCGGCATCGTAGCGATTGCTATTGTGTATGCGGGCCTTCAGATGATAAGAACCACGTGTCTGCACTGGTTAAGCGCACGCTCTCTGAGGCGTAGCATCTGGTCATTACTCGAGGCTTGGATTCCCGGGCTAATTTGCTCGGCCGCTGTGGGCGTAATCCTTTATTTTGTGCAATTCAGCATCGTCTGGTCGTCCCATATCAAGCCAGCCTTTCGATTGGTCATACTGATTCTCTTGGCCGCTGCGACAACAATCGCTGTCTACCGTCTTCTCTTCACGAAATCTGTATACGAGCCTTGGATGCTTCTTGTTAGGCGGAAAAAAACAGAGGTAATCTTGCAGCTAAATTGAACTGTCGAATGATTTAGGTATCTGTCCGTCTGCGCGTCGTCAACTTCTAAGGTTTTCCTGTAAATCTATTTGTTTTAGGAGAGCACACAATTAATCATGAAAAATTTGACCCTATTTGTCAGTTCAAGCGATGCCTATGAAGACTGTTGGTATCCATTCTTTTTCTTATTGAAAAAATTTTGGCCTGACTGCGATCTTCCAATCATTTTGAATACGGAGACCAAATCATTTGCATTTGAAGGACTAAATATCACCTGCACAAAAACAGGCAAGCAACAAAGCTTTGGCAAGACGTTTCACGCAGGCCTGGAACAGGTCAATACAGACAACATTCTTCTTATCATGATTGATTATTTCATCATGAGGGATGTTAATGAGACTTATCTTCGCGATGCTTACAAGACCGTTATTCAAGAACGGCTTGACTCACTTTGCCTCGTGGAGATGACAAGCATTAAAGAGACAATTCCCCTCCGGGATAATGTCTCTCTCGTGTCGGGCCCAGGACAGGATCGCTTCTCTTTTCAGACCGCTATCTGGAAGAAAAGCAGCATTAAGAAATATGTGCTCGGACATGAAAATCCTTGGTTATCGGAGTGCTTCGGTTCACTCCGATATGAATACACAAAAGACCGCATAGCTTTTGTGAGCGAGAGTATTGAACCTATCAAATATCTTCACACTGGCGCCCTTCACGAGGGAAAATGGATCAAAGAAACGGTCCCTGAACTGGAAGAACTCGGAATCTCCCTCGATTGGAAGCGAAGAGGCTTTTACGAGTGGAAGCAACTTTCGTTAGCGCAAAGAATTAGGAGGAGGCGGAAGACAGCGATTCAGGAAGCTAGATCGAGAGCGCACCTGTTTGGACTAAAGTATCGTCTAATGCCTCCAGATTAGACTCAAGCCCCCAGTATTACGGCACATGCCGCAAACTCTCGGAGCAAATAAGCAGATTCTCATCTCCAAAAATAAAAACATTGGTGCCCTTGTTCCTTATGCCCGATCCACTTTCTGAACGACCCACACAACATCTTCACTATATCGACGCTCTTCGCGGTGTAGCTATTGCCTTAGTAATCATGGTGCATCTGGCAGGCATGATGCATTTAGTGGGATTCGTAGGCAAACTGCTCGCAATAGGTGGGAAAGGCGTTCAACTGTTTTATGTGGTTAGCGCGCTAACGCTGATGATGTCCATGAAAAAGCGCACCTACTCCGAAGAGAATCCACTGATAAGCTTCTTTCTTCGCAGATTATTCCGTATAGCGCCAGCTTTCTATGTTGTCCTTCTGATCTATTGCTTTGTAGGTTGGCATTTTGGCTCTGGCATTACAAACATTCAGCCTACCTCACCTTTGCATGCGTTAATCATTATGTCTTTTCTCAACGGCTGGCGTCCGGATGTGATCAACGCACCGGTGACTGGGCAATGGTCGATTGCAGTGGAGATGATGTTCTATGTGCTTCTACCACTTATCTTCCCACTTCTCACCTCATTTCGTCGCGCTGTCTATGCATGGTGGGTTTCACTCGCGCTTTATGTTGTTTCGTATACTCTGGCGGTTCATTTGGTTTCAGTCGAGGGTTTCACCGGATCGCAAGCTTTCGTCCATGACTTTGCCTACTGGTGGTTTCCAAGCCAAATGCCCATTTTCATGATTGGGATTGGACTCTACTTCATCGTGACGGAAAAACTGCCGTTCCGGAGATACATACTGCCTTATTTGCTGGGTGCATTAATTGTTTCGGCGATACATCATCTGTTTTCAAATGTTGGGCTGCTTCCCGTAGTCGGCGTCTCAATCCTTATCGGTGTAGTGGCTATATCACGCAACCCCGTGCAACTGATAGTCAATCCATTTACGCGATTTCTTGGCAAGATCAGCTTCAGCGCATATCTTTGTCATCCATTGATTCTTCCACTTGTCGGGACGATCGTCAGCCCGCTTCGCTTTCCTAATGTGGGTCTGAGATTTGTTCTCAGCTACGCCCTTGTTCTTGCGCTGGTGTGTCCGATTGCATTGCTGATGTGGACATGGATTGAAGAGCCATGTCAGCGGCTTGGCAGGTCGGCCATTAAAACAGTTAATCTTTCGAGTTCTAGGCAGTACCAGGCACAGTAGGAAATTGCGCTCGGTAAGAGACCCCATGCTCTGTATGGCACTTCAAGTCCGCAGGCCGCAAGGCATGGGAGTCAACTGCCTCTCCGGCGCCAGATATATAAATGCTTATGCAATGCAGCAGGTGCAATGCATAAAGAGGCCATAAGCCAGGAATAGGTTGGGATCCATTTCTTCCACTCAGTGTAAAGAGAGAATCTCCAACATGAATCAATTATTAGGGAACATCTGTCGGCGCATTTTAAGAAAAGGCTGTTCCAACAAGAAAAAGGAAGCGGATGCCAAAAGGCCAATCAGGAGAATACGAAAAAAGAGGTCAAGGAGAGAATTTGGAACCAGTGGTGTCCGTGAAAATGCAAACGGTTGCTGCCAAAGATAGATGCTGTAACTCATAACTCCGGCAGCCACAATTGATCGCTTGTTGAGAATTGCTGGCGCTGTCCGCACGGCCTTCTCCACAGAAAGGGCGATACCGATGTTCAACGCCGGCCGTAAAATAAGTGATTTACATAACCCGAAGACGACGCCACCCTTCAAAAGGGTTAACGGCGAGTCGAGACATGTCAACACGGGTATCAGGAAAAATAAGCGACTATCCAGGACCTGGTTAAGATACCGGTTCTGGCGCAGCAGCGCCAATAGGCAGCCGCACGCGATTGTGTCAGCAACCGAGTAGAAAGCAACATTCCAATACGGCCAGCCAAGTCGGATTATCACAATATTGACTATTGGAACCAGGGCCATGGTTAGAAGCAGAGCCTTCTTGCGCGCCCGGGGCCATGCTATGAACAGTAGAGGCCACAGCAGGTAAAATTGTTCTTCGACGCCGAGGGACCACAGATGTCCCACATGCCAGTCTGCCGGAGTTGCGTAGTTCTCCAGAAAAAGAAACGAGAAGACCTTGTTCTGCAGCGAGATAGCTGAACCGTTATAAATGAAAATCGCCAACATGAACGCTATGGCTGCTGGCAGGATACGAAAAGCTCGTCGAATGTAAAACTGGCCAAGATTCACACCACCAGTCCTTTTCTCCTCATTCAGCATGAGAAGAGTAATCAAATATCCGGAGAGCACGAAAAAAATCTTTACGCCAAAACCTCCCAAAGAGTTGAGAGCCGTGCCAATCAGCGTATCCGGCGTGAAAAAACGTTGGTAACCGAGGTGGTCGATGAGAACAAAGGCTATAGAGATCGCCCGCAAACCATCTAATGATGGTATGCGCCCGTGAGTTCGCTCGCTGGAGATATCCGTCGGCGGCGTGGGCTCAAGACTTAGTTGGGCAGTAGCCATGAATTCATTATTACCAGACCTAAATGGATGAAACAGTTACACAATCGTGTTATCACAGCGTCGGACAAGGTGAGATACGTTGAACTCGCACCGGCCAGTTACGTTGCTTTTGCGGGGGAGGCCAATGGAAGTTGGGAGTTGCCTATTCAGCGTGGAATGCCCGGCCTGTACCAGTTGAGATGAGACAAACTGGAACAAGAGGAGCAGTGTATCGCACGAGGGAAGAAGCATACGGCGGAGCAGATCGCGAATCTGCCGCGACAGGTTGAAGTGGGTGTTGCGGACGGGAAGACGTTACCGCAGGCCTGCAAGGAAGCTGAGATCGTCGAGCAGACCTATTACCGTTGGCGCAAGGAGTACGGTGGGTTGAAGGTGGTGGATCGGCTCGACGGCTGAAGGATCTGGAGCAGAAGAAAGCGAAGCTGAAGCGGTTGGTATCGGAGTTGAGCCTGGAGAAGCTGGTGCTGAAGGACATCGCCTCGGAAACATTTGAGCCTTGAACGACGGCGTTGTGCGGTGAGCCATGCGCGGCAGGCGTGGGGGTAGTGAAACAGCCATGCGGCACGCAACACTATCGGCCGACACAGCGCGACGACGAAGATACGCTTACTCAGGCCATCGTAACGTCGGCCAGCCAATATGATCGCTATGGCTGTCGTCGGATCACGGCGCTGCTCAAGCGGGCAGGCTGGAAGGTCGGCAAGGACCGGGTAGAGCGAATCTGGCGTCGTGCTCATCCTCAAATTGGCACCGTTCGACAAGCGGGACGCGCAGCTTGTGCCAAGGGCGTCGGCGCCAAGTTTCTGCACATCGCCATCGACAATCACTCCCGGCTCTCCTTTTACCACCATGTGTACCCAGACAGACGGAGGTCTCGGCCACCAGCATCCTAACCCACAATGGCACCTGCTACCTAACCAAAATCTTCTATAACACGCTCTTGCATGAGATCGGCTAGCAAGAGAACAGCACAAATTTACTTTGCTAACGGTTACCTTTGAGCCTCGAAAGGGACCCTATCCATAGAGAGCGCGAATCAAATCGCCGATAACTGGGGGGTGACTCCCATGCGAGTGTTAAATTGCTCTGCCCTCCCGTTGGCTGTTCTCCTCTGGCTTCCCGGATTCCTGGGCTGTGGAAGCAGCACCGGTTCATCTCTCAGTATGGTGCCATCTGCCGTTACTCTAAAGGTGAATACGCCCACACAAATGCGCCTGATGCTTGTCAAAGGAGGGGATGCTGTTGAAGATATAACTTCCTCGGCAACATGGAAGGCATTAACAAATGGCGGATCGATAGATCATGGGCTCTTCATTTGCCAGCAGCCGGGTATCTTTCAAATCGGTGCTACGTTTGGACCGCTCAATACGTCGACTGCGGTATCGTGCATTGCGCCGGTGCCACCCAGTACGCCAGTGCCGCCCAGTACGCCAGTGCCACCCAGTACGCCAGTGCCGCCCAGTACGCCAGTGCCGCCCAGTACGCCAGTGCCGCCCAGTACACCAGTGCCGCCCAGTACACCAGTGCCGCCCAGCTTAGTTGCACTTCGGATATTGAGTCAGCCGCAACAGGTTGTCAGGTCCGAAACACCTTATACATTCAGCGCGATTGGTACCTATTCGGATGGGTCATCGTCGGACGTGAGTAGCAATGTATCTTGGGCTGGAAGTTCATCTGTCGCCTATATATCACCTGCGGGTACCGCTTTTTGTAATACACCCGGAGACGTCACTATTTCCGCTCAACTTGACTCTCAGGTGGCGAGTGCTTCCTTCAACTGTGTATTGAAACGAGTCACTCCCCCAGCTGGCTTTGCCGAGCATGCTCAACAATTTGATGGGCCATTTGCCTCTTGGATAAACGTCAAAGTCGCCTTCGGTGCTAAGGGTGACGGATTGACGGACGACACGAAGGCGCTCCAGAGCGCCTTGGATTTTATAGCCGTCAATCCATCTGTTCTGTGGATACCAAAGGGAACATATTCAATTACAGGACCCTTACACATACAGTCAACGCAACAATTCTCAATCATCGGGGAAGATCCCAGCAATACCTCGATTGAGTGGAACGGTTCAGTCGGAGGAACGATGCTAACCCTCGAAGGCTGTACATGGTTCAGATTGGCTCGACTCTCTTGGGATGGCACGAACACAGCGGCTGTAGCTCTGCATGTCGCCTCTACGCTGCAAAATGGCGAAAATTATCCTACGTTTGATGACATCGAAGATCAGAAAATCAGCAGGGTGGATATTGGCCTGCAAGTAGGGTTTGCAGGCGAAACCAGTGTTCAGAGAGTTCACTTCGATCACAATACAAAGGCCGGCATAAGTTTAGAAAACTGGGACGCGCTGAATTTCAACGTTGTCGACTCACTGTTTACCGACTGCAACATTGGAGTTACAAACATATACGGCGCCGGGGCGTTCAATGTATCAAATAGCGTTTTCGTTCGCTCTCAAACGGCCGATATGATGATGGGAAACACCGGTCCGTTTTCCGAAAGACAAAACATCTCGTTTAATTCTCACGCATTTTTCTTATCATTAGGTAATGGCGCTGGAGCGAATATTGTCTTTCAGGGGAACACAATCTCCAACCCGGGCGTCGATCCCATCCAGATTGCCAATCCAGGCCCAGTAATGCTCATCGACAATCAGTTCCTGGGCCTGGACTCATCGCTACATGTCCTATCAGGGATAGGTGCGAATCCCTTGGGTGTCTTCTCGCTGGGGAATGAGTTTGCTGTGACGGCCCCTTTCGGGGGGAATCTAGGTAAGACGAACAGCATCGACGAAGCGACTGGCCCATCAAATTCAGCGCTTACGATGGAAATTCCATCTGAGGTATACATCCCCGCGCCTAGCCTTCGTACGACATTTGAGATCCCGAAGGATTCTCCGTCAAGTACAATTCAACAAATAATTGATGAGGCAGCGACTGTCCAAGGAGGAGCAGTAGTCCACTTCCCATCCGGGACATTCGCTATCACCCAAACTATCAACATACCGGATTCTCCTAATCTGTCCCTTGCTGGCGACGGACCCGTGTCAGTGCTGTTGGGTTCTCCCTCTCTTAGCGGACCGGTTGTACATATCACTGGAACTCGCGTTCGGCTTGAAAATATGCAGATCACAGCGGCTCAAGGCGCTATTGTCGCTGCGGGCCTGGAAATCGATGTGGATGATCAACCGTCGACTGCGGTTCACTGCGATCAGTGTAAGACTCTCCATACTGGCACCGCCATTCAAGCAAACGGGCTGGACAATGCACTCGTTGATTTCCGAATCGGCGCTCTAAATGCCGTTGATCTTGGTGCGTCTATCAGCGGAGGAAAGGCTCGGGTTGATGGTAATCAGACATTAGGCCGCGTCGATGCCTTTATGACGTCAGTAGATGCATATAACGTCAATAACAGTGGACACTTCCTCGTGGAGGATGGATGGCACGATGTTGGTCAAGGTTCATCACAGTTTACTGTGACCGAATCGGGCGTAGTGACACATCAAGGAGGAACCATCTATACCAATGCGCCATCAAGTATGAATGCGGAGCAATTTTCTGGGGAGGTAAGCTTACTTGGTGTATCAACTGATTCAACTTTTGTCATTGATTCAACTTCAAATGCGGAGGTGATGATCGCAGGGACACTTCAGGAAACTGGCCTTCAACTGGTCAATCTACAAGGGCAGAAAACAGAGATCGCGCAGCTTTCGAACTTCGGCGTTGTGAATAATCGAACTCCCACTCCATTTGCCGACGATACCGCTTCGACCGCATGGATAGAACATATGTTTGCACAATCTCGGACGGAATATGTCGTACCTCGAATACCACTCTTAACGCCTGCAACGGACATTACATTACATCGGATAGTTGTGGGTGCAGGTAAGGTAGGCATTTTGTTATTACCGAGACAGCTGGCAGGCACATCTGCGACTTATTCGATAAGCTCACCAACAACCAGCAACGAGAATGGCATGCTGTCCTCTTCAGGCTGCTCCAATGGGAGTATCTCAATGGCTGGCGAATGGAGTCTTCAAGAAGGCCAGGATGGGTTTTACGGATTAAAGATCCAAGACTCTTTTCTTTCCAATCGAGCGTCTGCCCTTGATCTAGTAGATGGAATAGGCCTCTCACCAGCGATGTCTGATGCTGGTGAGAGATGGATAATTAGACCCGCGGGAGATGGTCTCTTCAAAATCATCAATAGAGCAAACGGTGAAGTACTGACGCGGAGGCTCGACGGTTGCGCTACTCTGAGTCCAGAGCAAGGGACAATCTCGCAAGAGTGGGCAGTGAGTCTGTGGGAGCAATAGCACTTCAGCAAGAATAGTTTCGGGGAATTTTACCTTCCTTCAGAGGAAGGTAAAATTAGAAAATTTGGGCGAAACTGCGAGCCGCGAGTCTAGCAGCTCGACTCCGGATCCATCGATCCGGAGCCTTGTTTGTCCCTGGGAGGATCGGCCGAACCAGGCCATGCCATATCTAGGGCTCAAAAATCTGGCATATCCATCTCGGCATCTAGCATCTAGCAAGCCGTTCGCTACCGCTGCATGTCCTTATTGCAACAGGGCAAAAGGCTTTACGGAATCAAAAAATTGTCGCCATTCCCCGGGGTGAACTCTCGAACTGAAAAAAGTTGAAATAACTTTATCAAGATCGCTAACAACGCAAGCTCCAGAGGCCAAAGTTCGAATGGGTCCTACGTTTAGATTATCTAATCTTCTAAAAAATATTCCGGACAACCCCTCTGTCTCTTGGCTGTAGTATTCAAGATCGCTCAAAAAATCTTTAATCTGAGAAACCTCAAAAGGTGTCGAACGAAGGAACATATTCTCCCAGCATTTCAAGACAAAGCCTTGCAGGGGAAACTTTTCATTTCCAGCTAGATACAGGACGATTGCAAACGGCGTACCCTCAAGTTGAAGTTCCGAGCATGTGTATTCCATCACATGGTAGTCGCAGTATCTCATTCACTGTGCTCCGTCGCACCGCTTGATTGGGTCCAGAACCATCTGCTTCGATCAGCCTAGAGAGATTTGCCAGCCTGTGCAGCAATACATCATAAAGAAGACTTACATTACCGTTGTACCACTGGGGCGGAAGGAGCGAAATGGCCTGAGAAAGAGCCGCTGGCAAAATATTCTCAAAATGGGAAATCCAGCCAGCCACTATGGTCGGTTGCCACAGGTCGGAGTATACGGAGCTTTCCAAATGATATGCAAGACCTAAACGCTCTGAGAACTTCCAATGCGGTCCCGCAAACATGTGACCGTGGTCAACGAAGTGTAGCTCGGACTCACGTTTGCCAAAGGTGTTAACCAAGACCGCCTGTCGGTTATCTTGATGATTGGACCAAACATCAAGGATGTACATCCCGAGAAATGCGCTCCGATTTCGGATATACCGGACTCTTGAGCGGCTAATGTAGTCTGTTGGCCTGGAATCGCCGTCTGGTTCTCCGATAAACAGGCTGCCGAAATGAACTCCAGCTGGTGGGCGACAACGACCCTCGGGAGTTTCGAACCATATGCCAGAATTTCGGTCGATAAATTCATCGGACAAGTAAACGAAACTACCGTTTGCAACGGGAAGCCCCACCGCGCTAGACACGATACTACCGATGAACTCGTTCGCCAATACGTTCGGCCCTTGTGGATTGCCAACCATCTTTACAACGACATATTGACGATCGGTACATTGTAGAAGAACCGATTGGGCTCCTCCCCTCATTTTTCGAATGAATCTATTTGCAGTTAAAGTACATGAACTATATAAGGGCTCCCTCCCTTGAGAGAGACCTTGGATAACCGTAGCAGACATAACCCTCCCGACGTCGATCGAGAACGTAAAACCCAAAATGGGAAAATTGAAGCGATCTCATCGTATCCCGCCATTCACGGACAAGAACGAAAAAATCAACAATGGAACACCTGAAGTGTTCCAAAATGGAAATCCGAATTCTTTTTTGGGAAAAGGAGCTAATGTGATTCTGGGGCTGTCACAACAAGGAAGGGTTCCCAAGACTAAAGCGAGCTTGGCAATGCTGACGCCTGGAGCGAACTCGCCCGCAGTTAGCCCACCTTGAGCAGCGATTGTAGGGGAGCCCGAGTCTGCGGAGCGGCCAACACTGACTGCCCATTCAGTAACTACACCTGAAAGACCAAAATAGAGACGTCGGCCTGGCGACAGACCGAGCCTGATTCGACGATGCCGGATCAGGCTCGTTAGTTCTAGGGCCGCCCGTCCTTCTCCGCGTCCAATCCATACTCTTTGATCTTTCTATAGAGAGTAGTCTTTCCAATACCGAGCCTGCGTGCGGCCTGTGTCTTGTCACCTTGTGCATCGTCCAGTGCTAGAAGAATCATCCGCTTCTCCACTTCAATCATGGTCAGATTGGCGGTTTCCCGATAGAAGTTCTGCTTCTCCAAAGAAGATCCGTGCGAGCGGCTACCTAATTCCTGAAATTCGAGAGGGAGATTTTGAAGACTTAGCGACCCGCTGGAGCACCGAGAACACGCATACTCAAGCGCATTTTCGAGTTCCCTAACATTCCCTGGCCAACTGTATTGGATCATCGCTGTAAGGAATTCCTCAGACACCTCATATGCGACATTCGTCCGGAGCGAAATTCGATCAAGGATGTATCGCATCGTTCCCGGAATATCCTCAGTTCGCTCCCTCAATGGCATAATGCGCAAATTAGACATGCCGAGAAACAGAAAGAGATCCTTTCGAAACAATCCCTTACGAACCATTAGCACCAAGTCCCGCGATGTTGTAGCAATCACTCGCACAGATATGGGACGTGATTGCTCGGATCCAATCGTTGTGACCCTCTTTTGTCGCAAAGCAATCAGCAGCGAGAATTGCATTTCTAGTGAGAGGTCGGTAATCTCGTCGAGGAGGACGGTGCCTCCTTCTGCGGCAGCTAACAAGCCGCGCTCGGCCACATCGGCTCCGCGAAAGGCCCCTTTCTCGTGGCCGAAAAGCTCGCTCCCTTGCAATATCGGCGACAGAGAGTTGCAATCAAGCTTGGTAAACGATTTCGATGCCCGATTGCTATTGATGTGTATCGATCGAGCCACTAAATCCTTGCCCGAGCCCGCTTCTGCCTGGATTAGAACGGGTTGATCCGAAGCCGCTGCGCTTGAGACAAATCTACGGATGTACTCCAAATGCCGCGATTCGCCTACCAAGGATCCGAATTCTCTACGCGAACGAAGCTGTTCTCGTAATAATCTGCTTCGTGCCGCGGTGCGAAATTGTTGGCGAGTCCGTTCCAGCACAGTGGTTAGACGGTGGGGATCGATCGGCTTGACCAAATAGTCGACTGCTCCCACTCGCATGGCATCAAACGTCGTCATGGTGCTCTCCACAGGGGCTATCGCAATGATCTCGACCTCTGGATGCAACTGTTTCACTTCGTCGATAAACAGATATCCATGATCTGCACGACAATACGGATCAACGAGCAATATATTTACGGTTTGACTCTTTAAGAGAACTCGAGCCGCCACGACATCTTTGGCGCTAGAAACATTGAATCTCAATCCACCGGCTATTCTCTCGCAAAGTTTTCGACTACGATCGTCCACATCGATGACAACTACGTAAAGCGGCGGGAATCGCACTTTCGAGAGGTGTTCAGATATCGATGGGGAGTGCGGTAAATCAGAATTTCTCAACATATAGAACTCTGCAAGTTGAAGTGTCTAGATCGTACTCTTAGCTCTCGATTCAAGCAAATTGGAGAACGTTGGCTTTTCTCCAATCATAATGGTCGGGACCACAATGATTGAGATTGAAGTCAAGTATGTGTTCAGGATTGAATGCAGGGCGGGGTTGAGAGGAGTTAAAAATTAGACTCTCGACGCCAACATTAACCGGGCTCCGATTGCTAAGATTGCAAAAAAGGATTGGCAACTAGTGATGAGTCTGCGAAGATGGCATTATGTGTGACAGTAAGACGGCACAAGTACATGAAATGCTTTTGTCAGTAGTACGTTCCCTGGTCGATCATCCTGAAGAAATCAAAGTTTCCATCATTACCGAAGAAACAGGTACTCTGTTTCAGGTTCGATCTTGTCCAAGAGATATTGGTAAGCTGATTGGGAGCAAGGGACGGACTGCTAAAGCTCTAAGGATCATCCTTGCCGCGAATGCGATGAGGCTGAAGCGCAACTTTCGGCTGGATATTGATTCACTTGAATCGACCGCGATTTCTGAACCACCATACGGCTTATCCGCCACTCCGGTAGACAGAGTTTCCGGCAGAAGCCCGGTACAAATATAAGATTACGCAGAGTGGTTGAGTGCTTGATCAGGGCTCTTCATTAAGTTCAATCCCGATGCGGGTCATTTACCGCGGAACGGATACGCCGTTTTACAAACGAGATATCAGTCTGTTGACTGAACGGAAACATGGCCCGAGAGGAATTGGATCTGCTCCACTTCGTCGTCGGTGGCGTGACGGAGCCGTGGCGCATGTGCGACGCAGGTCGTGGGGGCGCTAGCGTATCAATCCCGGCTGTTTTGGCCACACTCTTGACGATGTGCCAAGCCGCTTTTCTCGGTCATTCCGGTTCCACGTCCGACCGGCCTTGTTTACTCGCCGGAAGATCCTGCCTTGGATCACGCCGGCGGAAGTCGTGTTTCTAGGATAAGAATTCACTGGCTTTTACCAAGTCCCCATGATCAAGCTGTCCAAACGTCCCCGTGGCCCCGTTACCCAAGGCGCATAGCTTTTCTCGGTGGTCCGATCGAAGAGTGTCCCAACGCTTTACTCACCTCCTCGATCGTGTACCTTTCTCTAAAAGTCGAACGGCAAATGTATCCCGAAGTTGGTGTGAGTGTCCGCTGGGCATTCCGGCCGCTTTGAATGCCCGCTTGAACGTCCTTTCCCATACGTCTACCGCAGCCTTCGGTTTTCCTCCTTCTCGATTCCAGAAGATGTAGTCCGGATGGCCGTTCAAGTCCGCCACAGCCATCACCTCTTCAGCCCGCATCCGACGGTATGGGGACCGAGACGTGGGTTCCGGTCTTCTGCCGGCTCGTCACGACCCTTCAAGTACCCTGCCGGCTACCCGTCCCCTAATGTTGCGGGGATGATCCGCTGTATTCAGACGATAATTTGCAAATAGGAAGATCTGCGGGGAAGAGCAAAGCAAGAGTCCGCACTGCCTACGAATTTTCTGCCAACTTACCGGGTGCAACTCCTGGAGCGCCTTGCTGAAAGGCACGGGAACTCCGTGTCTTCCTCTCCGTCTGGATTGGGGGGAAATCAGAACTGGCCGGTCTTCTGGGGAGGGCTCGACGTCATCGTGCATCGATCAATCACGATTCCACGTAGCTTTCGCAACGTTCACGGCTACATTGATCAGAGGCTCGCTTGAGCGGTAGACATCGCTAATTGGTACCATGCCAGAATGGGTGATGCACTTACACAATCGGGTTATAACAGCTCGCCATAGGAGAAGGTAAACTCTCCGCAGTTGGTTACGTTGTCTTCATGATGGGATTGACCGCCGAGGGGTAAGGAAACAGTTACATATTGCGGCGCGAACCCCTCGATTATCCACCAGAGGTTTGGGACTCGATTCGTTACCCGAAGAAATAACCACCGTGGTATTGCAATAATTTAAGGTAAGGGCATTTATGGCGAAAAGCCTCGCAAGGGTAGCACTGCTCACGAATTTTCTACCTATTTACCGTGTGCCACTACTGGAAAATCTCGCCCAAAATGTTGGGCAGCTGCGGGTCTTCCTCTCGGTTGCCATGGAAGGGAATCGCGACTGGCCAGTCTTTTGGGGCCTGCTTGATGTTGTTGTGCATCGATCAATCACAATTGAGCGGAACTTTCGCAATGCTCACGGCTACATAGATCAGACCTTCACTCACATTCCCTATGACACTATACCTCTACTCTGGAGCTATCGACCTGACGTTGTCGTTACCAGCGAACTCGGAGTTCGTTCCCTTATTGCCCGTTTTTACAAGGTACTCCGTCCCAGTACCAAGCTAATAGTTTGGGCTACGTTGTCAGAGCGCACCGAGGAATCGCGCGGTGCTATTCGAGAGATGTTGAGGCGTTGGCTTCTCCGACGCGTCGATGCTGTCTATGTCAATGGCGCGAGTGGAGCTCGGTATATACGCTCATTGGGATACTGCGGTTTTATTTCAATCGTGCCTTATGTGGCAGATAACTGCGCGTTTCTCGATCCTGGTATTCGCCGGCGAGACGATACTCTGCGCCTCCTGTACACTGGACAGCTTATCGAAAGGAAGGGCCTAAATCCCTTTCTTCAACAGCTGACACGCTGGTGCAGTGTTCATCAGGAAAAGTCTGTGTTGCTCTCAGTTGTGGGAAGCGGCGAACAGCTCGATCAGCTCAAGCGGATTGAACTCCCATCGAACCTTCAGATCGATTTCAAAGGGAGCATGGGATTCGAACAATTGCCTTCGCAGTACCATGGCGCCGAGCTCTATGTGTACCCGACTCTGGCGGACGAATGGGGTTTGGTGGTCAACGAAGCAATGATAGCCGGTCTTCCCGTATTGGGTAGTCGTTTCAGCCAAGCCGTTGAAGAACTGGTTGTGGATGGCGTCAATGGATGGATTTTTACTCCGACCGACGAACAAGACACCTACAACGCGATCGACCGCGCTCTACAGACGGATGCCAAAACGCTCGAGACTATGAGCCATTGTGCTGTCAGCACGGTCGCAGCGCTTACCCAAAGTGCCATGGCTAAGCGTATGAGCGAAGCCATCTTCCAAGTCTTGGACGCTAAGCCCGCGTAAAGCGCAGGAGAGGCCATTTTTATGAAGTTTGTAGTTGCACGTCGTATCGGTAGACGCGGAGAAGGGCTTGGTAACGAGATGTTTGCTTGGGCTAAAGGATTGATAGCCAGCAATGTTCTAGACGCAACCCTGGTTGGTCCATCGTGGGGGCTCAACTGGCGAAAGTACTATCGCAACTTCAATACTAACCGCGCCGATTGGATGCTGGAAGAGCTGCTCTGTCGACTCCCACACTTCGCCTTCTCCGAGGCGGACTACCGCGAGAGTGGCGAGATCGACTTTGGTCGCGCGGTCGAGAGCTGGGCTAGGCGGAAGGGACTGCTGGAGCGGAGCCACTTCATCGTGACGGTCGATGGGATGTATGGTGGGTACCCCTCGATTCGCAACGCCCGCCCGTTTCTGTGGGCGAAGCTGCTCAATAGTCGCGACGCGCTTCGGAATATCTTCCAGGTTTCCAGTGCGCTGGACCGAAACAAGCTCTTCGTTGCCGTTCACATTCGTTCTACGGTCGGGGGTCATCTTGTCCTCAAAGAGGGGGAGTGTCCACGAGGCCGATTCAACATCTGCATTCCCGGTGAGTGGTACCTGCATGTATGCCAGGCTCTGCTTGAGAAGTTTGGCAATCGTATCCAGTTTCATATTTTCACAGATCGCGGGGGCCCTGAGTATGACGAGGCGATTCGCCGCTTCAACCCGGGACAGCGGCGGCAGACCGGACTGACCGAGTGTAGTGACCTGCTGCTGATGGCGCAGGCTGACCTGCGTGTATGTTCAATCTCCTCCTACAGCCTGATCGCGGGTTTTCTGTCGGGCGGCCCTTATCTTTGGTACGAACCACAACTCACCGCAGAAGACAGCCTGTACACCCTCTGGGGACTGGAAGAGGCACAACGTAAACCGGGCTCAATTACCTCGGAGTCACGAGCATTCGCATTTATGCTGAAACCATCATTGGAGGCATCCGCCAGTATTCAGGGCCATGTCATGGCGACCGGCGATGCTCTTCCGCTGGGTCTGATCGTTCAGCTTGAACGCAAGCTTCAGGCGCTGGATCCCCGCACCAACCTGCTCGAATACGGTGCTGTTCCGACATGGGCCCGTTCGGGCGAATGAGCTTAGGGTGTTGGCGATGAGCAATGAGAATTGGGCAATCCCTCATAAGATGTAGAGCGCACCCTATCGGTGTTACCGATCAAGCCTCAAGGGGTATGGCCAAGTGTGTTTCTCCATGCTCTTATAAAGCTTAGGAGTAGGAGACGAAACTCGCGTGCAGACGTTCCGAATATTGGATATGCCCATCAGTGTGCTCACGATGCCTGAGGCAATTCGCATAGTAACTCAATGGCTCAAAGACGGGGGTCGTTGCCGGCTAGTTACTTTCGCGAATGTTCATATGCTCGTGGAGGCGCGACTTAAGCCCGATTTCGGCGATATCCTCCGACAGACTGACCTAAACTGCCCCGACGGCAATCCACTCTCATGGATCGGAAAGGCGGTATATGGTCACAAGATTTCGCAGGTGGCCGGTCCGGATTTTATGCCTCTGTTCTGTGAGCATACTGCAGGCCAAGGCTATCGCCACTTTCTATACGGCGGTGGAGAAGGTATAGCGGAAAAAGCCGCGCAGCAACTGATGTTTCGTTACCCCAGCATCCAGATTGCGGGGCAATATACCCCCCCTTTCATGCAACTCAGCCAGTGGGAAGATGAAAAGGTGTGCGCCCAGATTAATGCAAGCGGCGCAGATGTCGTATGGGTGTGTCTCGGCTGCCCTAAGCAGGAGAAATGGATTCTTGAACACCGGGACAGGTTGAATGCAAAGGTAATCCTCGCCGTCGGGCAGGCCTTCGACATCCTCGCTGGAAGTAGGGAACGTGCGCCCAAGTTGATTCGAAGGTTTGGCTTGGAGTGGGCCTATCGACTCGTGCAAGAGCCGGGACGTCTGTGGAAGAGATACCTCATCACGAACGTACTCTTTATCGCCTGGGTGGTTTTTAGCTTTCTTCGAGGTGAAATTGGGACAAGTCATTCCATCGAGGAGAGGACTTCCTAGGCTCGCCGCTAGCCTGAGCATCGCAAAGGCAAAACGTCAAGTCGCTTCGGCCTCGCCTTCGCTCGAGCCTGCGGTTAGACTACTTAGTCCTTAGCCGTAGGTAAAAGTTCACGCTACTCTTGCCCGAGCGCCCTCCACAGCTCCTGACCGCATCGTCTCCGGCACCGATACGGTTACGAAACGGCTCACCATCTACGGAATGATCACGACCGTGTTCGGCTCTTGCACCCATCGAGTGGGAACTCCGATGGTGTAAACGTTCTGGACGCCGATCGTGGTTGTGTACGTTTGTATACCGACCGTCGCTCCCGAAATCGTGACCGAATCGAGAGTCATACTGACCGGACAGTGCGGACCGTGGTCTCCTTCCGAATTGACCCCTCTCTTGAACGCACCTGAGATCAGCAGTCCGCTAACTTTTAGATTCTGTATCGATGATCCAGGGACATTGCATGCGATGTTCAAACCAATGTATCCAGTTGCTCCAGTGGGCGAGGCGATCAGCGAACCGCCCGTGACCACGTTGTTGTTGGCATATGGAGCGGATAGGTTCTGCGGATAGAAGGTCATTCCAGCGCCATTCGCACCCCAACCGACGGTGTTGTTCCCAGTAAAGGTATTGTTTCCACTGTAGATGACCCATCCGTGGTAGTTCTGGTTGTTGGTATCGCCGCCGCCCCGCGTCAAATTGCCGCTGAAAGCGCAGCCGGTGAGGCCAATCTCCCACAATGCATAGTCAACATACTGCCCGTAGGCTTCCACTACATTGTTGGCGACGGTGCATGTGCCTGAATTGTTGGAGACAAGCGAGAAGGCTCCAAAGACGTGGTGTGAAGCGTCTGTTCCGTGGATTCTGCAAATGTTGTGCGAGAACGTGAAATCCTGAATTGGCTTGGTCGTAGAGCTGCTCGCATCCTGCACAAGACCACACCCGCCCGTGCCATTTAGCGTCGGAGTGATGATATTTCCACTCACGACGATCGAAGCGCTGGGGCCACTATCGGAGTCTGCTTGGGATTGAATCCAAATCTGACCGGTCACCCGGTTGTTGATGATCTGAAGAGTGTCCTCGGAGCCAACCGCCAGGACTCCTCCGCTCGGTCCAAGTAGAGTATTTTTCTCAATCAGAGAATTGGACGTCTTCTTTAGCCAAACACCCGCATTGGAATCCCCAATTACGTTCTTCACCGTACAGTTGCGGAGAACGAAGCCGTTGGTACCATAGGCGACGAGAGCTCCGTTGGCCTCAGGTATGGACTGATTATTCGCGTCGAATACACAGCCGTCGATAGTTACGTTGTTCCCGGTGACCCTAAAAATGGAGGTATTCATCCCCTGAACGAGCGTCGCTCCGGGAAGGCACTTGATCAGGATGTCGCTTTGAGAGATCGTGATCGTTGAAGCGAAGGTGTATGTTCCCTGCGCTATGGAACAGCTGTGTGTTATGGCTCCGGGAATTGTGCAGGGGGGCAGGTTCTGTGCATGCGCTACCGAAAGAAGCGCACATATGAATACAACTATCTTGGGGAAGCTCTTCATAGGGGAGGACCGCCTTTCTCTTAAAGCAGATAGGTAGTTTCTGGAGTGGCCCTATGTCGTTGATTCTTGCGCCCAGCAACAATTAAAGTATTCCTAATGTCGCAGGTTATGTCGACAAGAATGCCCTCCGCGCCAGCGGTTCAGAGTTTTCAGGCTATCTATTGAAGGTCACTGGAGGATGGGAACGCCTGCGAGTCGCCGGCTATGCGGGCCTTCCACTTAGCGGGGCCGGCGAAGTTGAGGAAGACGAGGAAGAGTACGTCAAGTTTTTTCGAAGCGGTAGAAGATGCGGCGGAAACCCTTTAGTTTGCGTAAGATCCATTCGATCTCGTTGCGTTTCTTGTAAAGAGCGCGTCGGACTCCCAAGGCTGGAAGCACAAGCTGCTTGGTCTCATCGCCTTCGTAGGCGCGATCCATCCGTATCGCAAGACCTTACGGCATGGGTCCCAGATCGGCAAGCAGAGCGCGCCTCGGGAGTTTCGTGCGCCTTGCCGGGCGATAGGGCGAAGGTTATGGCCGTTCGCGCATCCGCGGCAACCAGATGAACCTTGGTGTTCCATCCTCCCCGGGACTTGCCGATGGCTTGCGGTCTGTTTTTTAGCGCCATCTACAAATCAAATTAACAGAGGTTTCGCCTGTAGCGTGAACACGCCCTAATTCCATGCCGATACGCTATGGAACTATCGATCCCGTGTTTTGTCTTAGCTTTGGAAACCACGTAAGCTGCACTGCGACGGTGGTGTCATTCTGCTGCCCCGCAAGGTAGATCGGTGCTTTCCATCGCTCGTATTGCAACGAACCGTCAACCTGGATGTCTCTGCCGAGTCGTTTCACTGTGCTAATGGCGAACGAATTCTGCGTAACTCCTCCCGCGATAAAGTCATTTGGCGTCTTTTTGGTAAGGTATTGCAACTGAACCCATTCATTGGCTGACATGTGGTAGGTCAGCCATGCCTGTCCGCCCTTCGCTTCGCGGCCCATCCAGTCGCCCATGATGAAGCCCTTGTTTGTATATCCCTGGACGTGAATCTGTTCCCAGTAGGTAAACATACCCTGGGTGCTGCGTGATACGGGTTGATCTGTCAGGCCACCTTCAACCCGAAGATCCAGCTTTCGAATGCCCGGGAATTGCGACAGATAAATGCCTGGACGATACGCAGCTCGACGGGGTGCACTGATAGGCGTCACATCGTCATGACAAATAGAGTCAACATAGAGCGTTAGATAATGACGAACGTAGGGAAGTCTCCATGAAAAATTGAAATCGCTGAAGCGTGCACCCGGGTCGTTTCTCGAGGCCTTGTCTTGTGGTGCTGCCTCCGTGTCGCTGAGATCAAAAAAACCGTGCAAGAAGGTGTGCAGGGTGACGGGCTCATGGCTTTCCCCTCCCCAGATAATGGTTCGCTCAAATCCAAATTCGAAATTATTTGTCGGTCGAAATGCAAACATCTCCGCATGGACCCATGGACTATTGGGATTGGTATGTCCCTTCAGGCTTCCGACAAAGAAGTCGTAACGGACAGGCCCGAGCAGCTTTGAGACCATGGGAATGTTTAAGGGTTCAACGCGGTTAATTCGGAACGAGTAGATATTTTCCGCATTATTGCTCCACGCCAGCGCTCCGCCTGCAGATGGACCAAGCCACGCATCCGATTTGCCTCCTGAGATCTCGTGACCCAGCAGATGAAACGACAGCACTGCTTCCTGCAGTCGAAAGGTATTCTGCGAGGTGATTTGGCCCGCTGGAATGGTAGCCTGCGGTGCGTTCGGCGCAGCGTAAGGACCTACCCGATCCAGTACTGAGAGTTGGTTTGCCAGTTGGAGGGTATATCCCTGTGCCGCGGGCGAGTGTTGGTATTCGCCGCGCATGTACAACGAGAAGCGTCCTTGTTCATTCAGCGTGGAGGAACCAGTTATGTTATTGAAGCCTTCCTGGTACGGACGTCCATAGTCATTCACGATCGTCTGCCCTAGGTGGAAACTGTCGCGAAGAGGAGTTCCAGCGATGCCCATCACCCGCGTGTAGGCGCTTTGCAGCCCGTAGATCGTGCCGCGGTCCATTCCTTCCCGCGGAATTTCGGCAGAGAGCTCGCTCTCGAGACTTGCGAAGATCTCCTTCGCTTCGTCCGGTCCCTGAAGAATACTGTCGCGTGATGCCTCCAAGGCGTGAACCACGCTTAAACGGGTCCACGGTCTCATGTTCAAATAAATAGTGTCTACATAGCCAAGCGAATATAGGCGCAGCATAGCTGGATAAATCCAGCTATCGTTTGGAATATATGCAGAGCCCGATGAGGTCTCCTCAAGGTGAGGCATGGGTGAAGACTTTGGCGCAATTACTATGCTATCGCTAGCTTCTCGCCGACCGTGATCGGAAGAAGTCGCTCCTGGCTCGGTAGCTTCACATCTTGCAGCAATGATCAAAAAACTGCCCAGACATAGCACACCACAGCAGAGCCGTTTGCCCAAGCACGTTCCACGATGCGACAAGGCCGCGGACTCGTGTCCAGCCCGAAGAAGTTTTACACGTTGAGGGGTCCCGATATTCACATCCCGGTAGAAACAATTTTGCCCCCAGTATGGTGGAGTAATATCGCGGCACCAATACAACTTTAGGCTGATTTTCGACGGCACTCATCTACAGCATTATGAAAATGAAGCAACGATGATTTGCTCTCGCTCACAAGGTTCTTTCAAGCATTACCTGGGATGTGCGTAGTTCATCCATTCTGTTACACAGGAGACCACTCGTTTTGAAGAGAGCTCTGATCACAGGAGTCACCGGCCAAGACGGAGCCTATCTGGCCGAGCTTCTTCTCGCCAAAGGCTACGAGGTTCACGGTATCAAGCGTCGGTCCTCATTGTTTAATACCAATCGCATCGACCACATCTACGAAGATCCACATAATCCCAACCCGCACTTCATCCTTCACTACGGGGACCTCACTGATTCCTCTTCCATCATTAACATCGTCCAAAAGGTCCAGCCTGACGAGATCTATAATCTGGGTGCACAGTCACACGTTCAGGTCTCCTTTGAACAACCCGAGTACACGGCTGATGCCGACGCGCTTGGACCGCTGCGATTGCTTGAGGCCATACGAATATTAGGTCTCGAAAAGCAAACGAAGTTCTATCAGGCTTCAACGAGTGAACTCTACGGTCTCGTCCAGGAAATTCCTCAACGGGAGACCACGCCCTTCTATCCGCGTTCACCGTATGCAGTGGCCAAGCTCTACGCCTACTGGATATGTGTCAATTACCGCGAGGCCTACGGCATGTATGCGTGCAACGGCATACTTTTTAACCATGAGTCGCCTCTGCGCGGCGAGACCTTCGTTACCCGCAAGATCACCCGCGGTCTTGCACGCATAAAAATGGGTTTACAGGATGCACTCTTTCTCGGCAACCTCGACGCCGAGCGTGACTGGGGGCACGCCCGCGACTATGTCGAGATGCAATGGCTCATGCTCCAGCAGGAGAAGCCTCAGGACTACGTGATTTCCACAGGTCGGCAATACAGCGTGCGTGAGTTTGTCCGCAGATGTGCAAAGCGCCTCGATCTGGACCTTACATGGCAAGGATGCGGTATCGAGGAGAAGGCGGTCGACCGCAATGGTAAGGTCATCGTCGCGGTCGACCCTCGCTATTTCCGGCCCTCAGAAGTCGAAACCCTGCTCGGCGATTCAACCAAAGCATGGCGTGAACTCGGTTGGAGTCCACGCACAAGCTTCGATCAACTCGTCGACGAGATGGTCGAAGCAGATCTGAGGGCCGCTCAGCGTGATGCCCTCGTCCGGCAGCATGGCTTTGAAGCTTACAACGTCCGTGAGACCTGATGAAATGCGAACGCAATAATCAAATTGATGCCTCGTTAGATCGTCCGCCAATGCGCAATCAAGCGCACTTAGCTTTTCAATAACCCAAAGGTGCAATGCAGGATGGCTGAAGTTGCAGCGACGAATTACGAACGCGGGCAATATGATCCCTAAATGTCTACCGCGAGCAAATCGAAAAACCAGACTCGTGGCATAACTTCGCTCTTGGTATATTCAGGGCTATTTTTTATTACAAACGTTTTTGCACTTATTGCCATTGGAGGTTGAGTGGTACGCCAAATTTTTGCGTTGTTGATACTCGCGCTTTCCGTAGATACCACACTTAATGCTCAAGCGAGCCCGACAGCCACTCGAGCCGCGTTCATTCAAGTAGGAGCAGGACTAAGCGTCTTTCAGCCTGACTATAACCCCGGGTCGATCAAGGGTTATAGCTTCTACGGCACCTTTGATTTCACATCTCATATAGGGATCGCGGGTGATATCCATATCGTCAACGTCATTACGCCTGGCGATATCGGCGAAAACTCGTATCTCCTTGGTCCCCGCTTTGTCATGTCGCGAGGAAGGTTTCATCCCTATGGGAAAGCCCTCGCCGGCATAGGTGTCTTTACCTTTCAGCCTGTCTACGTCACCTCAAGTTCATCATCTTCCTCGCACAAGATGTATGCCTTGGGGGGAGGCCTGGATGTCAGCGTAAAACGCCATTGGAACATTAGGGCCTTCGACTTTGAGTATCAGAAATGGCCAGGGTTTGGCCCCAATGGTATTACCCCGTACGGCATAACTGTCGGATCAGCTTACGTTTTCTAGGGGTTCAAACTACGAGGTTTCGCCATCTTTCAGGCGGTCCGAAAAATTGGGACCTACGCCTCCAGAGTATGAATAGCAGAATCATCGCCGGAGCATAGATAAATGACCCTCCCCAAACTAGCAGTCATACGGACGCTCGCTTTCGTCATTGCGCTCGGCTTTTCCGCTTCCACTTCTTTTGGCTTCCCGCTGATCACCAGGAAAAAAGCGGACCAGAATACTCTTCCCTCGCGCAAGCTGACCGCGAGTCAGAACCAGCTGATAGACAAGGCCATCGTGCGTGAAAAGGAGGTTGTCAAGACGGTAAGGGAGCGCGCCCCTCTAGTTGAGACCTACATCCAGAACATGCGGCCCGATCAGCAGCTCGGCCAGGTTCCCGCTTCAGATCAGCACTTCTTAGGTCGCGTCGAGTTCGGCAAAATCATTGATGCCGAGACCTATGCGGTTAACAAAGCCACATCGCAGGGAATCAGCTCCAACGGTAAACGTGGCTTTTTGCATCCTTCGGCTACTTACATCGCAGGGCTGGGGAGCAGCCTGCACCTGAACTTCACCGAACGCGGCTTCGTGCAGATGCTGTTGGTGGATTCGAATGACTTCGATCGCCAGCACTATACCTTCGGCTTTGTCCGCAACGAGTTTCTCGGAACGATACCCACGGCTGTCTTCACAGTGAAGCCCGCTTCCGGTGAAAGTTCAAAGGGGCGGTTCTTAGGCTACATATGGGTCGAAACCCATGGTGGCAATGTCGTCCGGTTCAATGGCACATTTGCTGGTTCGCAGAAGGATGTTCGAGAGTTCTACGACTTCGACAGTTGGCGCACCAATGTGCAGCCTAACCTCTGGCTCCCAACTTCTTTTTACCTGGAAGAAAACGATCAGAAGAGCGCAATGCGAACGTTGAAATTCAAGGCCATCAATCACATTTGGGGCTATGTTTTGAAGGCGCCGCAGAAGGAAACGGAAAGCACCTCGCTCGATGTGGTCGGCGCTACCGATATTAGTAACGAGGCTCCGGACGTCATACCCCTTGGTGCGCAGCGTGCATGGGTCCAACAGGCAGAGGACAACGTTATCGAGCGACTCTTTCAGGCTGGTCTGCTCGACGCGCCCAGCGAGTTCGACAAGACGCTCGAGGCATTGGCCGCCAACATTCTCGCCTACAACAACATAACGCTTTCGCGGCCAATTCGTTGCCGTACGCTTCTCACTGAACCGCTGGAGTCGATCGCGGTCGGCAATACAATTATTCTTTCGAAAAGCCTGATCGACACAACTGGTATTGTCAGCCAGGACGGCACTCAACAACTGGGTAATCTGAATGCTTTGCTTGCCTTTCAAATTGCTCACATTGTCTTGGGCCACCGTCTTGATACTTCGTTTGCTTTCGGTGATCGCCTGCTCTTTTCCAACACCGCAGTCTTCAACCGCATTCCGATGCGCCACACCAACGCTGACAACGCAGCTGCGGCTAAGAAAGCTATCGAGTTGCTAAACGCCAAGGAACTCGAGGGTGGACAACAGTACTTTGGACTTTATCTGCAGCAGCTCCAGCAAAGACTCAAATCACTGAAGGCTCTCAACGAGCCGGTGCTGGGCGACGGCTTGGTAAAGAGCGATGCAGATCAGACCTTTTGGCTGGCAGCTATGATGGCCAAAAGCCCGAAGCTCGACATGAACGATCTAAAACAGGAGGCAGCGATGCCTTTGTCGAGCTTCCTGCGCCGCGATCCTTGGACGGACCAGGTAATTATGATGCATGCCCCCTATGAGCCCTTGCTATCTCCGGCGGACAAGATGCCATTCGAAGTTGGACCGGTCCACATCAAACTAAACTATGAGCGTCGAGCGGAGGGACTATCGGCTCAGTCAGCCAGCGACTTGTCTGGTTCAGCCGATGCCTCGTCGCGCTCTCATCCATAACAGCCCGTCCCAACACATCATCAAATAGTGACAAACTGAATGCTGTTAGGTGCAGTGAAACAATAAACTCCGAATAGGTGTTTTTTCTAAGCGGACGAAAAGCCGATTGTCGAAGTTGGTGTAATAGACAATAGAGGACCAGGCCTATGATTCTGCGAAAGAAGATTCAATTTGGGCCAATGGCAGGAGTACGAATCGTATGAATTTCTCTAATTGCGCTAGTCTTACCAAATCCAGGATTTATGTCGCGGGGCACCGCGGCCTCGCCGGCTCGGCGATTGTTCGACGATTGCAGGGGGACGGATGCGAGTCAATAATTACCATGACACGTAGTGAACTTGATCTGCGTGATCAAAGAGCCGTCGATGCTTTCTTCAAAGATGTGCGACCGGACTATGTATTTCTCGCTGCCGCAAAAGTTGGCGGTATTCTCGCGAACAATAGTTATCCTGCGGATTTCATTCAGGAAAATCTCGCGATACAACAAAACACAATAGGTGCGGCACAAAAAACAGGAGTAAGACGCCTTGTATTTCTCGGATCCAGCTGCATTTACCCACGAAATTGTCCGCAGCCAATACGTGAAGAGTACATGCTTACTGGCCGTCTGGAACTCACGAACCGCCCCTACGCAATCGCGAAGATCGCGGGCATTGAAACGTGCTGGGCAATGAATCGCCAATATGGAACGCAATACATTGCTGCGATGCCGACAAATCTCTACGGCCCCAACGATAATTACGATCTATCCACATCGCACGTGTTGCCCGCATTGTTGCGCAAGATGCATGAAGCAAAACTATCTGGCGCTACCAAGGTTTCCATCTGGGGAACGGGATCGGTACGGCGGGAGTTTCTTCACAGTGATGACATGGCTGACGCATGCGTCTTTCTGATGAGCCTGCCTGATGCAAAGTATGACTCCATTGTTCGATCAGACATACAGCCGCCTCTCATAAACGTAGGCTGCGGAACAGACGTTACCGTTCGGGAACTAGCAGAACTAATTCGTGAAGTAGTCGGATTTCAGGGCCAACTTACTTTCGACCATTCGAAGCCGGATGGAACGCCACGTAAACTTCTCGATGTCTCGCGGATGCATCAGTTGGGCTGGAGGGCAAGCATTTCTCTCCAGGAAGGCCTAAAAGCCGTATATGCGGACTATTGCCAATTCAGCGCTTCTAAGGAACGGTTGCTTAGCACAGTCTGCTAAACCTGTGACCAACCCGGTGCCCACCCTAAATACATTCGGCATTAGGGAGGTAATGCCCTTAAACTGATCACGTGTACTCGGCCCTTTCCCCCACAAAAGTCTTCAGCCGCAACCGTCTCATAGTAGTTGCTCTTTGGTTTGTCGTCTACGCAACCTTCTCCCTGTTCACGCCGGCGCTGCTCGACGATGCAGACTCCGTCCACGCCGAAGTCGCCCGCGAGATGCTAATTCGGCACGACTGGACCACGCTTTACGCCAACGGTATTCGCTATCTAGAGAAAGCCCCGCTCCTCTACTGGAGTATGGCCACAAGCATGAAGTTTTTCGGGACCCACACCTTCGCGGTGCGCCTTCCCCTCGCCTTCACTGTCCTTGCCCTTGCACTCGCCATGGATAGCTTTGCCCGTCGCGCCTTCCGCTCCATCGACGCGGGACTCTACGCCGCCTTAATCCTGCTCTCCAGCTTCGGCATCTTTGTCTTTACACGCATAACTATTCCCGATGCGATGGTCTGTCTTTGGCTTACACTCGCACTTTTCTGCTATTGGTTGACGGAATCTCAAATCAAACCAAATCCGTTGCTCTGTTATGTCTTCGCCACCTGTTGCGCTCTAAATGTCCTCACCAAAGGATTCATTGGCATCGTCTTCCCAATAGGGATCGTCATATTACATCTATTCGTTACCAGAGGAACACGGGCGGCTTTTCAGCGCCTGCGGCAACTCCATCTCATCTCCAGCTTCCTCATCTTCCTCGCTATTGCCGCGCCTTGGCATATCCTCATCGGCCTTGCCAACCCGACCCAAGGTCATCCAGGAAGCCTGAGCTTCATCCACCGTCACTGGGTAGTTGCAGAGCCCACCCAAAACAATGTTCACGGCTGGTTCTGGTTCTATTTCATCAACGAGCATCTGCTCCGCTATCTCAATCTTCGCGTTCCGCGCGACTACGACACCGTTCCCCTCGCCTTGTTCTGGGGCCTCTTATTTGTCTGGCTGATGCCATGGTCAGCCTTCCTCTACAACGCTCTCGGCCAAATCCCGTGGCGCGCCGCCATCAACCGCCTATGCCTCCGCGACCAAACAATCTCCCTCACGCCCAACCAAAGCACGCTCCTGCTCCTGGGAATATGGGCCGCATTTCCCATGTTTTTCTTCAGCCTGTCGACACGTCAGGAGTACTACGTCCTTCCGTCCTTACCCGCCCTCATACTCCTAATCGCCGCATGGCTTACACGAGAAGCCGCCGAAGCCCGGACCAGCCCTGGTTCGCTAGTCGTCACCGGCAAGCGCATCTCCATCGTCATTCTTGTCCTGGGTTTCATCGCCACGTTCGCTGCAGGTTTTTTAATCGTGCAGACGAAATCACAAGACCCTAACACCGATCTCTCCGCTCTTCTCAAGCAGAACCCCGGAGACTATGCCCTCTCCTTCGGCCACTTCCTCGACCTCAACGTCCAGGCAATGGGAGCATTCCGTTCGCCCCTCATTATCACCATCGTCGCTATCTTCATTGGAACCGTTACTAATTGGCAGCTCCGCCGTAGCCACAAGCCCCGCGCCGCAAACTTCTGCCTCGCTGCCGCTGCCTTTGCCTTTCTTGTCGCCACCCACCTCGGCCTGAAGATTTTCTCCCCTGTACTCACTTCAAAGCAGCTAGCGAATGCCATTGCCGCCGACCTCAAGCCAGACGACGTCATCGTCATCCATGGCGAGTACGAATCCGCCAGCACCCTCGGCTTCTACCTCCGGCGCAACGATCTGCACATCCTCGAAGGCCGCAGCTCTAATCTTTGGTATGGTTCATTCTTCGCCGATGCTCCGCCCATCTTTGAAGATGCGGCCTCCCTCAGCAGAAAGTGGTCAGGACCGCAACGCATCTTCCTGTGGACCGAGCCCGAACACGTCCCAGTCCTTCCCGGCAAGGTTCACCTCCTCGCACAAGGCGGCGGCAAGGAGATCCTCAGCAATCAACCTGGTTTTCGTTAGCTCTCTTGCACCGGTGTTATATTCCCGTCTTTCAGATGAAACAGCGTACCTCGCCACATCACGGTATCTCCTGCAAAGCTCCATATCCAGATCAGCAGCCCCAGGAAATCCCGCACCGGCAACAGCCATAGATCACGCAACACCTGTTCATCCTGCAAGACGCCAACTCCCACCGACAGCGCCACCGCCACTCGCGCAAGCAGCACCACACTGAGCAGCGTAAAGCTCCATAACTCAAACCCACTTGCCACGCACGTCAGCACAGCCCAGGGCAGGGCATAGGTAATCCCCACACCGATATACCCCAGCTTGCGCGAGTCCCGCGTCGACCTGGCCCAGCGCAACTGGTGTTCCCAGAAACCACGCAATCCATATGCGGGTACCGTCGTCTCTACAACCTCGTTGCACAACTCCACGGTGTAGCCCGCAGCGGCAATCCGCGCTCCCATTTCAAAGTCGTCCGCAAGACACTCCAGCAATGGCTCCAATCCTCCAGCAGCCTCGAGCGCCTTCCTGCTCATAGCGAGTGTTGAACCCAACCCAAATCGAATTCCGCCTTCCACCTTCCGCGCGGTCAACACTCCTGGCAAAAACTCAGTCGAGATGCCCAGCGCCTCTAGCCTCGACCATACCGTCCTCCCGACTCCGCTCGCGGCCGTGCGGCCAATGTATGGAGCCGTAACCATCCCCACGTGAGCATCCGAAAAGCAAGTCATTACCCGCGTCAGATATTGCGGAGAAACATGAATATCGCTGTCATTGATCAGCACATAGCTATACCGGGCCTCGCGTATCATCTGCACCAGGTTGCTCACCTTGCCGCTCGTTCCCAGCCGGTCGCTGCACTCAACCAGCCGTATCGTGCACTCAGGAAACTCCTCTTGCAGTCGTTCGATCTCCACCACCGCTGGGTCGTACAGGCTGCTCACACCAAACACAATCTCGAAGTTTCCCGCGTAAGTCTGCTTGCAGTGGCTTACCAGGCCCGCATACATACTTTGGTCCAGGCCTTTCACCGGCTTTAGGATCGACACATCCGGCGCAATTCCTTCATTCCTGCCACGCCGCCTCCAGAACTGATTGAAGTCGCGCGCACCCCACAGCGCTAGCAACAAATACGCCAACCCCGCCAGCGTCAGCAGGACAGTAAATGATTCAATTGCAATGGCCATGAGGTAGTTTAGCGTAGACCCGCTCCTTGAATTCTTACCGTATTTTGCGACGGCAGTTGCTATGAGAACCTCGCCCTACCGGCCAACTACTATGCTCCAACGGTCAATTTCGATGTCACCGCATCGACTCGTGTGACGCAATCTTTTACCCGCAGAATAGGCCTTTCGAACAGATGCCATGAAGCGGTTGGAATCAGGACCACAACCGCCAACCGAGCCTCAAATGGCAAGATGCCCAGCAATCCTCCCACTTACACCTAGCTGGATCAATACATAGTTGGTGTTACGTCTTCCAACGCAAGATTAGGTGCAGCGAGGAGAACGCACAAAGTGAGTCTGGAAAAACGGCACAGCTCATAATCAGTTGTTAGCGATGCCAAAGCTCAGTGCTGGTCTATTGATGTATCGAAAGCGAAACGGCGGACTGGAAGTATTTCTGGTCCATCCGGGCGGTCCATTCTGGGCCAAGAAGGACATAGGAGCGTGGTCGATTCCTAAGGGCGAATACAAGGGGGATGAAGACCCTCTGGAGGCTGCCATGCGTGAATTGCTTGAGGAGACAGGATTCGTTGTCGAAGGACATTTCGAGCAACTCGGCGAAGTGAAACAGGCTGGAGGAAAAATCGTTACCGCGTGGGCGATTGAAGGGGATTGTGATCCCGGCGATCTGATCAGCACCACTTGCCAGATCGAATGGCCTCCGCGCTCTGGTCGTCTTCTGGAATTTCCCGAGGTTGATTCTGGCCGCTGGTTTTCACTTCAGGATGCGAGACAATACATTCTCAAGAGCCAAGTACCTTTCTTGGATAGGCTCTCCGCGTTATCCTCTACATTCGAACAGGGGTGATTACGCCTCCATCTAATAATTCTTGATTTCCATCCTTACCAGGCCCCCTGATACGACTCGGAAGTCTTTTAGAATAAGAATCTTAAAAATAATTCTTCAAAATACTGGGCAAAATCGCAATGTCAAGTCCCAAGGTGAAGTAACCATCACAAAACAAACAAGATCCCCATTGCGCGGGAGTTTCCTTCATTCCTCTATAATTAAACTAGAGATAAAGAAAAGCCCCGAAAACCGGGGCTTTTCTCATTTAATACTTATAAGCCATTTAGAATGACGATTTTACCCGTAAACCTTTTAGAATGACGATTTTGTAAAACCAGCAATTTGTTATCTATATGAAAACACGTAACTTACGAGCAAGATCGGGGGGGGGTACTCCCAGAGTGGGTCTACCGAACAGAGAGGGCATCAAGCTGCGTAAAGAACTCCGGAAACGAAATCGCCGCCGCCTCTGCTCCTTGAATCTCGGTATCCCCCGAAGCTCTTAGACCAGCAATCGAGAAGGCCATGGCAATTCGATGATCCGAGCCAGAGTCGATCACAGCACCATGTAGCTTCTGACCACCTGGAATGGCAAGCCCATCCTCGAACTCAGTGAACTTCGCACCCATGGCCTTCAGATTCTTCGCAACCAGCGCAATGCGGTCCGACTCCTTCACCCGCAATTCCTTCGCGTCCCGGATGGTAACTCCATCCCGCGTGTAAGGCGCAATAGCGGCTAGCACTGGAAGCTCGTCGATGATCTGTGCCGAAAGCGCTCCGGCAATCTCAGCGCCTTTCAGTCCATCCGGCGCAACATTGACCTGGATCGTACCGATCAGCTCGCCGTGATGCTCTTCCACGGTCAACACCTTGATCCGACCGCCCAGCGCGACGATCACATCCAGCAGCGCTGCCCGAGTAGGATTCATCCCAATCGAATCCAGAACAAGGTTCGAGTCAGGAAACAACAGTGCAGCACAAAGAAAGAAGGCCGCCGAAGAGAGATCGCCTGGAACCGTAGCATCGATAGCCTTGAGACGTTGACCACCAGCAATACTCAGCGTCTCTCCCGTGCGCGTCAGGGTTGCGCCAAAAGCCTTCAAAGCATGTTCGGAGTGATCGCGCGTCCGTACAGACTCGCTGAGGCTTGTAACCCCCTCAGCCTGAAGGCCAGCAAACAACACCGCGGTCTTTACCTGCGCCGAAGGAATCGGAGTATCGAAATCGATAGCCTTCAGCGGACCGCCGTGGATCGTAACTGGAGCGTGACCATCCACGAGCTCGATCTTCGCGCCCATCTGCATCAGTGGCTTGCGAATCCGTTCCATAGGGCGCATCGTCAGCGAGTGATCGCCGATCAGCGTAAAGGTATGCGGATGCGGTGCAATCAGCCCTGCGAGCATCCGCATCGTCGAGCCCGAGTTGCCGCAATCCAACGCCGTCGCAGGCCGGATGAAGTTTCCGCCAGTACCAGTAACTTCGATCGTTTTGTCCGCGTTATGAACAATCTTCGCGCCCAGAGCTTCCATGCAGCCGAGCGACGAATGAGGGTCTGCACCGGTCGAGAAGTTCGAGAGCCGCGTCGTTCCCTCGGCCAAACCTGCAAGAAGAGCGTAGCGATGAGAGATGGACTTGTCGCCAGGAACAGTTACGGAACCTTGGAACGAACGTGCGGGGCGGATCGTCTGGGTGCTGGATATGGTGGATGACATTATCTCTTATCGTAAACGCTTAGCCGCGTTGGCGAGAAGCGTCACAAAACCCGCAGGACAACGACGGTCTCATCGTCAAAATGATCCGTCCCAGCCTGGAAGTCGGTGACGGCCTTCAAAATCGCATCCACGGTCGCAGCTGCGGTCGAATGCGTCTGCGACTTCAGCACTGCATTCAGCCGCTCATCTCCAAACATCTCACCTGCATCATTCACAGCGTCCACAATGCCGTCTGAGAAAAAAACGATCAGGTCGCCCGGCCGGGTCGACAGCGTAAACTCCTCATACTCCGCATTCGGAAATAATCCCAGCGGAAAACCTTCCGCCTGAATCGTCTTCACTTCCCGATTGCTCGAACCCGAAGAAACAAAAAGCGGCTGAACGGATCCCGCATTTGCAATCTGCAATGTCTGGTTCGAATCGTCCCAAACCGCCATCAACATCGTTACGTACTGCGAATCCAGCTTCCGCTCCTGTAACTGATCGTTCAGTGCAGCCAGCATTTCCGCAGGCGAAAGATGCTGCGGCGCGAGCGAACGCAGAATCCCGCTCACGAGCGCGGCATAAAGCGCTGCTGGAGCTGCTTTCCCGCTCACATCGCCGACAGCAAGAGCAGTTCTTCCTGGACCATAATCCAGGAAGTCGTAAACGTCTCCGCCGATCGATCGTGCTGCCATAAACTGAGCTGCAATCTCCGCTCGTTCGAGCTTCGGTGGACGCGAGGGCATCAGCCGAAGCTGGACCTTTCGCGCCATCTCGAGGTCGCGTTCCATCCGCTGCTCTTCCTCGTGAATGCGCTGGTAGAGACGCGCATTGGCGATGGAGATTGCAACCTGAGCCGCGAGCGTAGAGAGCGTTCGAACGTGATCTTCGTTGTAATAGTTGACGCGCGTGTGTTCGAGGTCGATTACGCCGATTACTTCGCCTTTGTAGATCAGCGGAACCGAGAGCTCCGAACGCGTCTCCGGGTTCTCGGCGACGTAACGCGGATCCTTGCGAACATCGGGAGCGAGGATTGGTTCGCGCTGCTGAGCTGCTGCGCCGATGATGCCTTTGCCTAGCGTTACGTTGCGCTCGCGGGTTACTCGCTCGCCGTATCGTGTAGAGAAGCGATGTTCGAACTGTTCGGTTCGCTCGTTCCAGAGCAGGATTGTGAACATCTGGAAGTCGATTACGCGCTTGAGTAGAAGTCCGATGCGCTCGAGGAGATCGTCGAGGTCGAGAATGCTTGTGATCTCGCGCGAGATCTCGTTGAGAACAGTGAGCGTTTGTGCTTGGCGCGAAAGCCGAGTGTAAAGTCTTGCGTTCTCGACTGCGATTGACATACGCGAGGCGACGAGCTCGAGCAATCGCTGATGTTCTTCGGTGAAATAGGCTGGAATTTCGGACTCCAGGTCCAGAACGCCAATGACTTTGTTTTTAACGATGAGGGGGACCGCCAATTCGGAGCGAACATTCGGATTGGCTTCGATATAGTGCTCCGATTTTGTTACATCTTCGACCAGGATGGATTTGCGCTGGAGGGCAGCTTGTCCAACGACACCGCGGCCGGGTTTTACGCGAACTCGCTCGATCTCGGGCGTGTGGCCGATTTGAAAGCGCATCCAGAGCTCCTGAGTTCGATCGTTGATCAGGAGAATGGCGAAGATGCGGTAGTCGATGACGGCGCGGACGAGGTCTGCCACCCGATTCATCAGGGTGTTGAGGTCGAGCGTCGTGTTGAGGGCGTCGGCGAGCGAATGAAGAAACTCGACTTGATGGACGGGTTCGACGCGAATGTTGGACGGCTGCGCTGATTCCTGCACGCTGGGGCGGTAATCTCCTTCGAAGTGATGTTCGGGAGAGGTTTCAGGCACGGGCGCAGTCGGTGATGTGGCGGCGCGGCGTTGTTTGTTGGCGGTAGACATCCGAGAAGCCGATGATACTACTGCAGACTGTGGGGACGGCAGGTGCTTTTGCCGGATCGTCAGTTAGTAACCTGAACCGGTACCGGAGGTGGATGCAGACTCCGTTCCAGCGAGTTCATAGACGATCTTGACGCTGGCGCTGGCCCCGATGCGCGAGGCTCCCGCCTTCAACATCGTGGCGGCGTCGGCCAGGGAACGAATTCCTCCCGAGGCTTTTACTCCGGCGCGGTCGCCGGCTACGCCGCGGAGGAGGGAGATGTCGTCGGCGGTAGCTCCGCCGGTGGAGAAGCCGGTGCTGGTTTTGAGGAAGTCGGCACCGGCGCTTAGGGCGATCTCGGAGGCGCGGAGCTTTTCTTCAAAGGAAAGAAGGCAGGTTTCGAGGATGACTTTGACGATGGCTCCGGCGCCGTGGGCCAACTCGACCACTCCACGAATGTCCTGACGGACGGCCTCGTAGTCGGCGGACTGTGCGGACTTGAGGAGGCCGATGTTGAGTACCATGTCGACGTCGTGAGCGCCGTGTTTCAGAACGCGGGCGGCTTCGTCGCGCTTGGAGGCGGAGAGGGTGGCGCCAAGAGGGAAGCCGATGACGACTCCAACGGGGATGCCGGTGCCTTGAAGGGCGGAGGCGGCGAGAGATACCCAGGTGGGATTGATCATGGCGCAGGCGAAGCGATGCTCGGCGGCTTCGTGGCAGAGTTGGAGGACCTGCGAACGTGTGGCATCGGGCTTGAGTAGGGTGTGGTCGAGTACCGCAGCAAGATTGCCGGGAGAAGCGAGGGCATGTGCAGCGAAGGCGGTTGCGTCGAACTTACCAGGACCTGTGGGGAGGGGTTCAGAGATGGTCAGCGTGCTCAAAAAATTGCTCCTTCAGTGCGGTGGTCTGCGCCGATCTGTTTTCTATCATACGGCGGTTACGGTTGGCTCGTCGGTGGGTACCCCCCCTGGGGTATCGCGGTGTAAGTTCCGTGTTTTCACGGTGATACGTTTTTTGCGGCCTGCAAATTCGTCTTTCTAAAACGGTTACGGGTAAATTCGTCTTTCTAAAGGGTTTATGCGATTAATGAGAAAGACCCCGGATTTCCGGGGCCTTTTTTTATCTCTAGTTCAATTATAACGGGGTGCTGGAAACTCCTTTGCAATATGGATATTGTTTGTTTTGTTTGGGTTAGATGGTCTTGGGGCTTGACATGTAATTTTGCTGGGGTTTTTGAGAGATTACTTTGTAAAAGATTTATTTTGTGTTGTTTGAGGGATTATTTTGAAAGAGGATGGGAGGAAAAGGTAAAAGGCATACCCAAGGGGCTTTAAAGCCCTTTTTGTTTGCTTGGCTGAGAAAGGCCCAAGGTTGAAGCCTAGGGTACCTAGATGCAACTGCAACAACAACGGCAACGGCAATAGATCAGTCGTTTCGGCTTCGCCTTCACTGTGCGGCCTTCGGCAGAGCGGTGACCGTTTTGCGGTGGTCTTTTAGACGCGGGGCTAAAGCCCCGCTCTACCTCAGAAACAACGGCAAGAACGACAACAACGGCGAATAGACAACGGCAAAAGCACATCCCCTTGTATGTTGCGAGGAGAAGCTTCGGGATGACAAACAAAAAAGCAGGCAATAGCAAAAGCTGAGAAACATGAAAGGCAAGACAATAGCAAAAGCTGATTTCTACGGACCCATGGATATGATCAGAGAGCTATGAATCTTCAAGAGGGCTCGGCCGGGGATGGGGTAATGAAGGTTGTGATCGATCCGGTGTGTGGGATGAAGGTTGTGATCGAGACGGCGAAGTGGACGTCGGAATATGACGGCGAGACTATCTACTTCTGTGGTCAGTCGTGTCAGAAGAAGTTTGAGGCTAATCCGCGGGCCTGGGTTGGGCCGAAGGAGATCGCGCCGTCGAAGGTAGTCGATGAGGCTCCGGTGGGTGCTGAATATACGTGCCCCATGCATCCAGAGGTGGTACGGAATGGGCCGGGGAGTTGTCCAATCTGCGGGATGGCACTGGAGCCGCGCACGGTTACGGCTGAGGACACGGGCAATCCAGAATTGGTAAGTATGACCCGGCGCCTGTGGATTGGCGCTGTTCTGACGTTGCCTTTGCTGGGCATGATGGTTTTGGATATGCTGCCCGGGCATCGGATGGGCGGAGCTGTTGCGGGGTGGATTCAGTTTGCGCTTGCGACTCCGGTGGTTTTGTGGGCGGGGTGGCCATTCTTTGAGCGGGGATGGTCTTCGGTAGTTCATCGCAGCCTGAATATGTTTACGCTGATTGCGATTGGCGCGGGGGCTGCGTATTTGTACAGCGTTGTTGCCGTGTTGGCGCCGGGGATTTTTCCGGCTTCGTTCCGTGATATGTCCGGGAGACCGGGCCTGTACTTTGAGGCGGCGGCGGTGATTGTGGTGCTGGTTTTGGTGGGGCAGGTCCTGGAACTTCGAGCGAGAAGCCAGACCAGCGGGGCGATTAAGGCGTTGCTGGGGTTGACGCCGAAGACGGCTCGGCGGATTGCTGCCGATGGAACGGAGTCGGATGTTGCGTTGGAGGAGATTCGAGTTGGGGACATGATTCGGGTGCGTCCGGGCGAGAGGATTGCAACGGATGGCGCTGTGGTGACGGGATTTAGCGCGGTGGATGAGTCGATGGTGACGGGGGAATCGATCCCGGTGGAGAAGACGGAGGGGGAGGCGGTCGTTGGTGGAACTATGAATGGGACGGGCAGCCTGGTGGTGAGGGCTGAGAGAGTGGGGGCCGATACGCTGCTGTCGCAGATTGTAAGGATGGTGAGTGAGGCGCAGAGGACACGTGCTCCGATTCAACGGCTGGCGGATAGGGTAGCTGCGTGGTTTGTGCCGGCGGTGCTGGTGGTGTCGGCGATTGCGTTTGTCGCGTGGGCCGCATTTGGGCCTGAACCGCGGTATGCCCATGCGTTGGTGAATGCGGTTGCGGTTCTGATTATTGCTTGTCCGTGTGCGTTGGGGCTGGCTACGCCGATGTCGATTATGGTCGGAGTGGGGCGGGGGGCGGGTGAGGGAATCCTTGTTCGCGATGCGGAAGCTCTGGAGACGATGGAGAAGGTCGATACGCGGGTGGTGGATAAGACCGGCACGCTGACGGAGGGAAGGCCGAGGCTGACGGCGGTTGTGGCGGCTGAGGGCTTTGATGAGAGGGGTGTGCTGGAGTTGGCTGCGAGCCTGGAGAAGGCCAGCGAACATCCGCTTGCGGAGGCGGTTGTGGCGGGTGCGATGGAGAGAGGCGTTCGACTGGATGGTGTGGCGGGATTTCAGTCGATTACGGGTAAAGGTGTTACCGGGACGGTGCAGGGAAGGCGGGTTGGGTTTGGCAATGCGGCTCTGATGAGGGAGTTGGGGGTGAGTCTGGAAGGGCTTGAAGAGCGGGCGGAGACGATGCGTGTTGAGGGACAGACGGTGATGTTTCTGGCGAGCGATGCGCGGCTTGCTGGTTTGATTGCGGTTGCGGATACAGTTAAGGAGTCCTCGCTGCAGGCGGTACGACAGCTAAAAGAGCTGGGCATAAGGGTTGTGATGGTGACTGGGGATAACCGGACTACGGCTGCGGCGGTTGCTGGAAAACTCGGAATTGAATTTGAGGCGGACGTATTGCCAAGTGAGAAGGCAGAGGCGGTGAAACGCCTGCAGGCAGAGGGGCAGGTAGTTGCGATGGCGGGCGATGGAGTGAATGATGCGCCTGCACTGGCACAGGCCAACGTGGGGATCGCAATGGGGACCGGGACCGATGTTGCGATTGCGGCGGCGGGAATTACGCTGATTCATGGGGACCTGCGCGGGATTGTGAAGGCTCGAAGGCTAAGCCGGCGTACGATGAGGAATATTCGACAGAATCTGTTTTTTGCTTTTGTGTATAACGCGGCTGGTGTGCCGATTGCGGCTGGAGTTTTGTATCCTCTGCTGGGGTTGCTGCTGAATCCTATGATTGCGGCGGCGGCGATGAGCTTCAGTTCGGTTTCTGTGATTGCGAATGCATTGAGGCTGCGAACGACTGAGCTTTGAAGAGGTTGATTGACAATCGTCATATGAGTCATCTAAAACGCTTTATTATTGAATGTTTGTAGAGAAGAGTGCAGTGTCTTCCTGCGTGGCCTCTTTACTAAATTGTTAGGCGCCGGTTTTTTTCATGTAGCACGGTTGTGCTTCTGCTCTTGTTGCGGCTGTGGCACTCCTCTAAAAAAGTGAAAGGTTTGGGTACAAGATGCAGTTATTGGGGAATAGTGCACAGCGAAACTTTGGCGGTTTGAAGGCGATTTTAGCCGTGGCGGTAGTGGCTACCAGCTTTGCCGCGATGGCGCAGTCTCCAGAGAAGGTGGTGCTTGATCGTCAGGAGGCTACGGTGATGCTGGAGCCTTACGCGCCGAATATTGTGCGCGTGACGTTGAGCTTGAGGAAGGATGACGCGATTGCAGGGCCGGGGTATGGAATTATTGCCAAGTCAGCTGCCGGCGATTGGAAGCGGGAGAGCAGTGAGAAGGGAGATGTGCTGCGGTCGTCGCGTATGGTGGTGACGGTGCGGCCGAGCGGACACTGGACTCCAACGGGTACTGCGGCAGATATTGCGAAGTTCTTTAATGGATCGACGCCGGGGGTTGGGATCTCCTTTAAGACTGCTGAGGGGAAGACGCTGCTGGATATGCAGGGGTGGCAGATGTCGGTGCCGAATTACAAGGATGGGAATGCCGATGTGTTGTATGACCGGCGGCCTAGCGATCCTCCGTTTTACCAGGTGGGGGCTTCGTTTCACTCGCCTAAGGACGAACACTACTATGGGTTGGGGCAGAATCAGGAAGGCTATCTGGATCGCCGCGGACATGCCGTGCAATGCGCACATGACTACAACGCTCCAGCGGGACAGAGCGTATGTGTGCCTTTTGTAGTTACAAATTATGGATATGGGTTGTTGTGGGACAATCCGTCGAGGACTACGGTTGCTTTTGGATTTAATGATCAGACGCGATGGACGTCAGAGGTTGGGCAGCGTGTGTCGTTCTTCGTGATTGCGGGGAAGACATATGACGAGATTTATGAGGGATATCGCTTATTGACGGGCGATACGCCTATGTTGCCCAAGTCGGCGTACGGCTACATTCAGTGCAAGCAGCGGTATACGTCGCAGGCGGAGGTGCTGGATGTGGCGAAAGGATATCGCGACAGGCATCTTCCGGCGGATGTGATTGTTGTGGACTGGTTCTACTACACGAAGATGGGGCAGATGGATATGGATCCGGTGAGGTGGCCTGATCCAGAAAGCATGAACAAGCAGCTACATGCGATGAACTTTCACAGCATGATCAGCGTGTGGCCGCGGTTTGTGCCGGAGTCGCGGTTCTACGACAAGCTTTTGAAGAATGGCTGGTTCATGCATTTGGCGGATGGCACACCGACGACTGGGCTACCGTATGATCGCGCCGGGTCGGACATCGATACGACGAATCCTGATGCCGCTGCTTGGTATTGGAATACGGTGAAGGAGAATTTTGTTGATAAGGGCTTTGACTCTTTCTGGGCGGATGAGACTGAGCCGGATCTTCCTCCGAATGGGAGTTTCTTTCATGTCGGGCCAGGGACACAATTTTTCAATGTGTATCCGCTGTTTCATACAGCGGCGTTTTATAACGGGTTTCGTCGGGATTTGAAGACACGGGCACTGATTCTTGCGCGGGATTCTTATCTGGGCGCGCAGCATAATGGTGCGATCTTCTGGTCGTCGGATATTGCGCCGAACTGGGATACTTTGAAGAGACAGGTGCCTACGGGGATCAACTTCACGGCTTCGGGAATGCCTTACTGGAGTACGGATATTGGGGGATGGCAGTATCTGCCGGGATCGCATACGCCGGAACATCCGCCGCTGTTGGATCCGTCGGATGCTCGGGAGAATGTGGGGCATTATGACGACTATCCGGAGTTGTATGTGCGGTGGTTTCAGTATGGGACATTCCAGCCGAACTTCCGGAGCCATGGAAGCCGACTTCATAACGAGGTGTGGTCGTATGGCAAGCAGGCGGAGCCGATTCTTGAAAAGTATCTGAGGCTGCGGTATGAATTGATGCCTTATATCTACTCGCTCGGCTTTAGGACGCATGAGACGGGTGCGCCGTTTATGCGTGGGTTGTTTATGGATTTTCCTGACGATCCTCGTGTGGCGAATCTTGGGGATGAGTATATGTTTGGGCCGGCCTTGTTGGTGGCGCCTGTGACGGATCAGGGGGCTACGAGCCGGTCGGTTTATCTGCCAGCGGGAACGGATTGGTATAACTTCTGGACCAATGAGAAGTTACAGGGCGGGCAGACGGTTACTGTGGCTGCGCCGATCGATACAATACCGCTGTTTGTCCGGGCGGGTTCGATTTTGCCGCTTGGAGAACAGGTAGAAAGTACGAACGAACAACAAAAGATTGCGGAGGTGAGGGTTTATCCGGGATCGGATGGGGAGTTCGTACTGTATCAGGATGATGGAACGACGTATGACTACGAGAAGGGCAAGAGGGATCTGACGCATCTGCGATGGGCGGATGCGTCAGGTAAGCTGACTGCTACGGGTGCTAAGGCCTGGAGCAGGCCGGATGCGGAGATCGTTAAGGTCATTGGGAAATAGGGGAATGGGCTACGCTTTGTAGCCCATTCCAGCAAGTACGCCGCGCATGTATGCGAAGCTCTTGATGACGCCAGGCATCGGATTTTCGGGAAAGATCTCGTACTCGAGGTCGACGTAGCCCGGGTAATGCATGTCGATGAGTGCCTGGAAAATGGCGCGTACCGGCATGATGCCGTCACCGACGGCGACCTGGCTGTCTTTCTTTGTTCCGTCGGCGAGATCTTTCATGTGGATGTCGAAGAGCCGTGGACCGGCTTTGTGAATCGACGCGACAACATCGGTGCCGGTGCGCATCGTGTGGCCTACGTCGATGCAGCAACCGATGCGCGAATCCAACTTGCCGACCGCGGCGAGGACATCCAGTGGTGAGGGGAAGTTCTTATCCTCTGGCCCATGATTGTGGATGCCAACGCGGATGTTATATTCCTTTACGAATTTTTCCAGACGAGGTAGCACCTGATGGGTTGGAGCCCCTACGATCAGCGAGATACCCGCTGCCTTGCAATATTCGAATTTCTTTCGGATGTCTTCATCTTCGTCTACTGCAAAAGTGATCGTTCCTGCCGCGGTTAGCTTCAGGCCGGCGTCTCTGTATTGTGCAGCCTTGACGGCTACCTGATCGGCTGGAGTCATGGGAAGGTGTACGTCTTTGAGATTGAGATAAGGCGTATTGAGTTCGTTCATGAAGCCGATGAGATAGGTTCCATCGAAGTTCCGGAAGGTGTAGCTCGCGATGCCAAGCTTTATTGGAGAAGGGTTTGAGGGATAGTTGTCGTTGGCGAGAGCGCTCTTTGTCGAGAGGAATGTAGAGGCAGCGACGGCAGTGCCTCCACGCAGAAGATCACGGCGTGTCAGGGAAGAAGAGTTCATTGACGGCATACTAACTTCGCCAATGTGTGATCGTCCAGTTATTCGTTCAATCTTCGAACAATACGCATTAAACAAACAGATGTAGCTTCAGTCAAAGACTTCATCACCAGTTGGCTCGTAGAGAGGGACGTTGTTCATTGCGTGCCGCAGCTTGGAGAGTGTGTCATACATTCTGCGGCGTGCGCGGCTTTGATTGCCAAGCGGTCGATGTTCGGGAATGGAGTGCCAAGGATTGTAGGAAAGTTGTTTTGCGAAATCCAGTTGGGCCGGTGAATTGAACATCTGTTTGGGTATGCGCAGAGTGGCGACGGAGCGGCGCGGTGAAAGGCTCTCGGGCCAGAGGACGCCGTTATTTTCCAGCGGCATAAGGTGTGAATCAGTCTGCAACTGAAGTCGGATGTCGAATTCAACATCCTGTTTGTTGAGAGTTGCGACCATTGCGTTGCGCAGATAGTCATCTGGTGGGCGGAAAGGCAGGCGCGGGACTGGTGTTCGCAGCGTTGTCTTCGGCCACATGGAATACTGCATTGCCTGACCCTCGCCGAGTAGATAGGGCACGCAGCTAAAGTAGGGAGCCTCAAAGGGACTGGTTTGTGTTTTGGTCCACAACCCTTGCATGATGAGATCGAGCAGGTGTGATTGGTGGAGATTGAGGAAGTAGAAGATCTGCGCATTTCTGAGGCTTTGAATTTGTAATTGTGAGTTTGATTCGGTATCGGGTGTTACGAAGGTTGGTGTAGAGACTCCGGTCATATCCTGGGTGAACTTCTCTTCTTCCATCAGCTTCGGGCCGGGCACGCCCATCAGCTTGATGCTCATGCTCATGAAGCCGACGTCATCAATGTCAGGTGTAATGTATGGGCCGGGTCCGGAAAAACGGACCCATGCCCGATAAACAGTCGGTCGTGTGTAGATTCCATGGCGAAGCTCAGGAGCGAGATTGTCATGAACGATAAACTCTCCGCGCACAATGCCGTGAGTTTTTGTGTTGCCTCCGCGCTCGAACCGTCCCGGTTGCCAGAGGTCCTTCATCTGTCTGTTGAAGCTGGAGATGATCGAATCGAGGTAGGCCTCTTCATTGGGCATTGCTCTTTCTTCAGCGATCCTCAGTCCTTCGTTTGACCGTTTGCTATTCATGATTGCCGTGACTGCATTTGCGATTGGATCGCGAAGCAATGCGTCGAACGCGGGCCGGAAGAAGGGGTCGAAACGTCGCTCCAGGTGCATGAGCGCGGTTGTTGTATCGGCTACCAGGTTCAAGAGCGCTGAACCTGTGTTGGCCTTCGGCAGCGGACGGTCTGGGTTTAGTGTCAAGGTTTTCCATCCAAAAGAAAGTATGACGGCTAACGATTTTTACGGAGTTGGAAACTGGAGAAAGAAGTGGATTGTCCTCTTTTTGTCCCAGTACACGAGGCCGAGGTAGGCCCCGGGCCCGATCTGGCGGATTTCGTCCCGAACGTGTTTTGCGACCAGAGATGTCTTGGAGTAATCGAGGACGATGCACTCCTTGTTGTCGAACCAACTCTCGCCTTTATAAACCTGGGCAATGATCGCGTTGACTCCGAAGGAGGAGATTCGGTTCGTCAATGTTCCGTGAGCTGCGTCGAAGGTCTTGCCCTGCCAGGTGAAGATATTGATGACAGAGGCGATCTCGGGACTGAAGGCTGTACCAGAAGCGGCGATGGCGGTGCCATCGGCTTCGCCGTTTGGAATGTCGCCCGCTGGGCTAGCGGAGAAGAGATCATCCAGTTGTTTTTCGGACATGGACATAAGTTGTGATGCTGTGTACGCCATAGCTCAGTCTCCTCGACGTGCAGGTGTGTTTGCGTCGGATCGGATGTTCGATAGAACTGGGAAGGGGCCCGGAGAATATCGCCCACTATGATCGCCGACGGAAGTTTTGTCAATGGAGAATTCGTAGTCAGCGGAGCCGAGTGGAGCTAGGATGGAATGCACCAATGAAGCCGGAGAGATGTCCTTGACCAACGGGCAGGAGCAGAGCGCAGAGTATATTGTCGTCGGCTCCGGGGCCGGAGGAGGTACGGTGGCTGCGCGGCTGGCGGAGTCAGGGCGGACCGTACTGGTGCTGGAAGCCGGTGGTGACCCAAAGGCGGTAAGGGATGAGGCGCAGGCCGCGAAGCCCAGCGGAGGGCTGCCAAATGACTATGACGTGCCCGTGTTCCATGGGTATGCCTCTGAGAATGAGGCGATGAAGTGGGACTTTTTTGTGCGTCATTACGGAAACGATGAAGTACAGCGCCAGGATCCTAAATACTATGAAACGCTGAACGGGAAGCGGGTAGACGGAGTGTTGTATCCGCGGGCGGGAACGCTCGGCGGGTGTACGGCGCATAATGCGATGATTTTTGTCTATCCGCATAATGCGGACTGGGACCACATCGCCGAGCTGACGGGCGATCCATCGTGGCGTGCCGACAAGATGCGGCGGTACTTCGAGTTATTGGAGAACTGCAGGCATCGCAGATTCTATCGATGGCTCGCGAGGCTGGGGTATAACCCTACACGACATGGATGGACGGGCTGGCTGGACACGGAACGGGCTATCCCTCTGGTCGCATTGCTGGATGGCGATTTGATTCGGATGGTCATTAAGTCCGCGTGGGAGGCCTTTAAGAATGCAGGAAGCCGACGCGATCATCTCCGCTGGCTGCTGAAAGGCGCGCTCGATCCGAACGACTGGCGCCTGGTAAGGGAAGATGCAGGGGGCGTGCGGTATGCGCCGCTGACTACGAGCAATCATGCAAGGACCGGTTCGAGAGAAAGATTGTTAGCGGTAGCAGAAAAGTATCCTGAAAGACTGAAAATTGAGCTTAACGCGCTGGCTACTCGTGTGCTGTTTGATAACGATAATCGCGCCGTTGGCGTGGAGTATCTGAAGGGCGGGAATCTATACCGAGCGCATGCAACTCCGAATGAGGAGGGTGGAGAGCTAAGAACGGCTTATGCGACGCGTGAGGTGATTTTGTGCGGAGGTTCATTTAATACGCCACAACTATTGATGCTTTCCGGAATCGGCCCCGCCGAGGAACTGGAAAAACATAAGATTCCTCTTCGAGTAGATCTGCCTGGTGTTGGGAAAAACCTTCAGGACCGCTATGAGGTCCCTGTCGTCAACAGGATGAATTTTAGCCAGTGGAGAATCTTCAGGGGAGCGCGGTTCGCTCAGGGAGATCCGCAGTTCGAACAATGGAAGCGCGATCGTAGCGGAGCTTATATTACCAACGGCGGGGTTCTGACTGCATTCAAGCGATCGTTTCCCAATAAGGCGCAGCCGGATATCTTTTGTCTCGGACTGCTGGGTTTGTTTCGTGGATATTTCCCTAATTACTCCGCCTTGTTCGCGGAAAATCTTAATTACCAGACGTGGGTTGTTCTAAAGGCCCATACAAACAACTGTGCGGGTGAAGTAACGCTACGCTCGTCGAATCCGCGCGATATGCCTTTAGTAAATTTTCGATATTTCGAAGAGGGAAGCGATGTCGAGGGAGCCGATCTTGACGCGATTGTGGAAGGCATACGCTTTGTCAGGAAGATTACGCAGTATTTCAAGGACAACAAGCTAATAGCTAAAGAGGAGATGCCGGGGGACGATAAGCAAACGGACGCGGAGCTAAAGGAGTTTATACGTCACCATGCCTGGGGGCATCACGCTTCTTGTACCTGTGCCATCGGTCCACGCGAAAAGAAGGGCGTGATTGGAGGCGATTTTCGAGTACATGGTACTTCCGGGTTGCGCGTCGCAGATGCTTCGGTGTTTCCGCGTATCCCTGGGTTTTTCATCGTGAGTGCAATTTATATGATTGCCGAGAAGGCGAGCGAGGTAATCCTCGACGATGCCGTGCGCGGCGCATAGTTGGTGCCGGATAGTTGTCGTTGACAAGGCTGGCAGACAGCTATATCTTCTCATTTCATATCGATAACCGGGCCCCTGGTGTTGAACGAACTAGAGTCAGGTCTAGTACTTTGGAAACCTGAAAACAAGCCATTTTTGAAGACGTAAGTGAATCGTGTGATTCGTTTGCGGCGATGTTCTGACCTGCTTGTTTTGTGGATCGGAAGGGATGTGATGACTCCGCAATCCAACATCATGGTGGTCGCACCGATTATTGCCGGCCGGGAGGCTGAGCTGCGCCAATTGCTCTCCAGTATGAACCGAGAGCCTGGATTGGCCGACCCTGATAATCCGCTGGTTCCATTCGGAAAGATCGCTACTTTGCACTATGCAAGATTTGTCGTGCTCGAAGATAAAACTCGCGAAGATCTTCTTATATACGGCGCACCATTGCCGAACGCGATCAACTCGCTGGCATTTCTGTGTGATTGTGATGGCACTGCGGATGCGCTGCGCCGGGATCTAGTTACTCATGCTGAAGCTGGGCTGCGGCAGATATTTTCCTTCTGCGCTTCGTTTCAAAGCGGTGCGGATTTATTGCGATGGATGGAGGAACATGAGCAGCGAGCGGCTACGACATATAACAACTGGCTGGGCCGTACCGCGAAGCAGGTTCGTGAAGAAGAAGCCTTACGGAAGGCATTGGACCTGCGACTGCAATCAATAATCGGCCGAAGTCCTCGACAGGTGTGGGAAGAACTGCGTGGGTTTGTTGGCAGAGAGAAAGCGGCGGGGAAGCTGACACTTACACCTGCAGCTCCGACGCCACTTTTGTGGAGCATTAAAAATTTGCTGGACTGCATAGGCGTGCCGCTACTGTTATTACTGCTATCGCCGCTACTTTTGCTTTATCTCCCTATCTTTCTGATCCAGTTGCGTATCCACGAACTGCATGATCCGGTGATTGCTCCTCGACCTACATTGGGGCATGCGAAGTCTTTAGCGGTTATTGAAGATCGTGTCATTACGAATCAGTTCAGCGCCTATGGCAATGTCAAACCCGGGCTGTTTCGCCGCTGGACACTGGCCTCTCTCCTCTTTGCGGTGGAATACACCACGCGCCATATCTATAACCGCGGCTTTCTTGCTCGAGTGAATACGATCCATTTCGCACGGTGGGTTTTTCTTGATAACCGCACACGGCTCTTCTTTGCGAGTAACTATGATGGTGGCCTCGAGACTTATATGGGTGATTTCATCAACAAGGTCGCATGGGGACTCAATATCGTCTTTAGCAATGGAGTGGGTTATCCGACGACAAACTGGCTCGTTATGGGTGGGGCTAAAGATGAACTTACCTTCAAGGATTTTCTCCGGAGGCATCAGCTTCCAACGGACGTTTGGTACGATGCTGCCCCGGGTATTACGGCTTACGATATGGAACGAAATTCGCGTATTCGCGATGGTATTGAGCAGGAATCGATGACAGATGACGAGCTTGCAGACTGGATTAAGCTTTTTTGATCTTTGGCGAAGACCATGCAGTGAGGAGTGAGATGGCATTTACAAACGCCGACTATCGCGACACGCAAGGGTTGGTGCGCTTTGGCTATGCGCGTTTGACTGAGGCCTGCTTTCTGCTGCTTCGGATTGAAGATACTGCTGCCGCTGGTCATTGGTTGGAGAGTGCTCCTGTAGCGACTGCCGAGGAACAGAAGCCTCCGCCGGAGAGAGCGCTACAGATCGCGTTGACGTGTGAAGGTTTACGAAAGCTGGGCCTCCCGGACGATTTGCTGCAGGGATTTGCAGCAGAGTTTCTTTCTGGTATGTCTGGAGATGAAAATCGTTCTCGCCGTTTGGGCGACGTTGGCGTGAATGCGCCTGAGTATTGGCAATGGGGCGGACCGAATGATGTACCTGACCTTGTGGCTCTACTCTATGCGCAGCCTGGTTTATTGGAGGAGTGGAAGAGCAGTGTTGAGGCTGGTCTAACCCGATCGGGATTCAAGCTGCTTCGATGTCTTCCTACGACGGATATGGGCGGGGTTGAACCATTTGGATTTGTAGATGGTGTTAGCCAGCCGATGTTGGATTGGGAACGACGACGCGATGTATCGGGGGATCAGCTCACGTATGGAAACGTGAGCATGCTTGGGGAGTTTGTTCTTGGCTATCCCAATGAATACGGGAAATACACGACCAGGCCGATTATTCCTGGACATGAAACCGGTGGTTTGCCTGCGGCGGAGGATGTGGAGGGGCATAGCGATTTTGGCCGCAATGGAACGTATCTTGTTATCAGGCAAATCGAGCAGGATGTTCGAGGCTTCTGGCAGTTCCTCGATAAGCAGGTGAGCAGGGACGCTTCAAAGCGTCAGACACTTGCGGAAAAGATGGTAGGTCGCCAGATGTCAGGAGATTCGTTAGTGCCGGTGATAGACCAAAGTATCGCTGGAGTTGGTCCTGATGCGCAGGACATTCAAAGGAATCAATTCACCTTTGACGGCGATGCGGAGGGTATTCGCTGCCCGTTTGGAGCGCATGTGCGCCGAGCAAATCCGCGGAATGCCGACTATCCGGCTGGAACGCATGACTTATTAGAACGGTTGATCCGGTTGTTGGGGTTTGGCAGAAAGTCTATTCGTGACGATATGGTGGCATCCACGCGCTTCCATCGTTTGCTGCGCCGGGGACGGGAATATGGCACTAAGTTGTCTCCAGAGCAGCGATTGCAGTCGCAGCCTCCTGATGAAGAGCCTAGTGGTTTGCAGTTTATATGTCTCAATGCGAATATTTCGCGACAGTTTGAATTTGTGCAGAGCGCATGGATTATGAGCGGAAAGTTCGACGGCCTGAATGAAGAAGGGGATCCCCTGCTGGGGAACCGTGAAATGGTCGCGGGCTGTCCAGTCGATAAATTTTCTCTTCCGGTAGCGGGAGGCGTACGGCAAAAGATACAGGAAGTGCCGCCATTTACGACGATACGCGGCGGCGCGTATTTCTTTTTGCCCGGAGTGAGAGCGCTGCGATATCTTGCACGCATTGCAAAGTTTGATTGATATGGGGGGAACGATGAAAGCGTCTTTCTGGAATCAAGCCTTTGGGAAAAAGCTCCAGTCGCCGCGACGGATGGGGCGCTTTGGAATATTTGGAACGGTGCTGACACTGGCGTTTGTGTCTCAGGGTTGCCGGCAGCAGCACGGGATTCCGGGGCATGTCTATGACGAGGCACGTCAAGCAGGTCGTTCAGCAAGTTCTTTTCCGGCGGCCGATGAAGACTACTTTCATGACATGGATGGTGCGATCTCGCTAAGCCCGGAAGAGATCAAGGGCAGGAATACCTGGCTGGTGTGGACGGCTGGCAATGATCGTCTCTGGGATGTTCTTACCGTTACTAGTGTGGGCAATCTGGACTTTCTGAAGACGGTGTCTTCGTATCCAGGATTGAAGGCCAGTCGAGATAATCGGTGGGATTATCTAGGTCTCATCAATGAGCCCTGCTTCAAAAAGCCTACTGGTCCCGACCCTAAACGATATGGGCTTTGGCTCGATCAAAGAGATCCCAATTGCCCGCCTGATCCGTTTGAAAACGCGCAGAAATATCCTGGTGTGAAGATAGGTGCACGCGGAAAGAATATTGATGCGGGTTCTTACTATGGCTATGCGACCGGCATAGTTGGGCTACGCCTTTTTCCGAATCCCGACTTCGATGAAAAGGCTGCGAGCAAGTGGGATCCGGTGCGGTACTACACCGATAAGAGTTACTACCTGTCGAAGGATTTGGTGAGGCCGTATCGAGTAGGTATGTCGTGCGCCTTTTGCCATGTAGGGCCCAATCCAGTGAAGCCGCCGGATGATCCGGAGAATCCGAAGTGGGAGAATCTGAGCTCCAATGTAGGTGCGCAGTACTTCTGGATCGATCGTATCTTTGATTGGAATCCTGAATCGAGCAGCTTTGTCTTTCAGCTGTTCCATACTTCGCGTCCGGGCACGCTCGATACCTCACTTGTTTCCACAGACAATATCAACAATCCCCGATCGATGAATGCGGTTTATAACCTGGGGCCAAGATTGAATCAGGCATTGCGATGGGGGAAGGAAAAGATTGCCGATGGTCAGAAGGACAATAAGCAATTCAATGACTATGTTTCATCTGGACCATTGACGAAGTTCTTTCAATCACCGGATATCGTTCAGACGCCGCGTGTGCTCAAAGATGGAGCTGACTCCGTTGGCGCGCTTGCTGCTTTGAACCGTGTCTATCTGAATATCGGAACCTTCAGCGAAGAGTGGTTGCTACACTTCAATGCTTTGATCGGCGGGCAAGAAGTTAGTCCGATTGAAGTAAAAGTGGCCCGGGCTAACTCGAGCTACTTCGAGGCGACAGAGGCGCAGACGTTGGATATGGCGCTCTTCTTTTTGAAGAGTACTGATCCGCATCTGTTGAAGGATGCTCCGGGAGGCGTTGCTCATCTGACTACCGATAAGGCCGTATTGACGCGCGGCAAAATAGCCTTTGCCGAGCGGTGCGCGCGGTGTCATTCGAGCAAGGGTCCAACGCCTCCGCCTGAGGCCGACCCAGCTGCCTGTGCGGGGCCGGGATATATGGATTGCTGGAATCGTTACTGGAACTGGACGAAGACCGATGACTTCAAGAAGAAGATGACGGCGATTGTGCTCGCTCCGGACTTCACGCAGGGCAACTATCTTTCGACTGAGCTTCGTGTGCCCGTAACGCTGCTGCAGACAAATGCGTGCAGCCCACTGGCAACCAATGCGATTGGAGGAAACATCTGGGATAACTTCTCGTCTCAGTCCTACAAAGATCTTCCATCGGCCGGAACGATAACTATCTACGATCCATATACCGGAGAGGCCAAGCCGTATGTTTTGCCTGCGGGCGGGCGAGGATACACTCGACCTCCTTCGCTGATAAGCCTGTGGTCGACGGCCCCGTTCTTGTTGAACAATAGCGTCGGTAAGTTCAATGCCAGTCCATCTGTAGAGTCACGCCTGGACTCGTTCCAGGATTCCATTCAGAAGATGTTGTGGCCTGAAAAACGCGATAAGGACTCGCTTCTTGGAGATAAAATTCCAGGCACGATCGACAGGACAACAGACCGTAGCTATCTTCGCGTGACTGCTGGTTATATACCCGATTTTCTCCAAAGCCTGCGAAGCCCTGCGGCGCGTTGGTTTCCATGGCTGTTTAATGACGAAGGTGTGCAGATTGGTCCTATTCCAAAGGGGACGCCGGTCGGCCTGCTTGCGAACGTGAACATCGTGCCGGAGACGCATGATCCCATCGAGCGTGCGGCTTACCAGGGGAAGGTTCTGGATCTCTTGAAGAAGGCAAAGCATGACTTGCAGAACGTACCCGCTGATGCAAGCGACGAAGAGGTTCAAAAAGCTTTTTCAGATCTCAAGGGTCCGCTGCTGGCGTTAAGCAAGTGCCAGGATTTGATCGTCAACCGTGGACACTACTTTGGTACAAGTTATTTTGCTGAGGAGCCGGCGCTGAGCGATGAGGACAAGCGCGCCTTGATTGAATATCTCAAAACTTTCTAGCAGTCCGATACAGGGGGTGCGGAATGTCTCTATAGCGCGATAATTCGTCGCTGGCGCCCCGATTTGGTCGTTTCTAAGCTGCAATTCCAAATGAGGAAAAGTGGCCGAGGATTGCGTTAATGGCCCAATATATCGGGGTTGACCCTGAGGTAGGCCCTTGCTATAGTGAGTTCACTTCACGGTGTTCAATCGCGAGATTGAACTGAAAAGGGAATCCGGCGAACATCCGGAACTGCCCCGCAGCGGTAAGCAGGAACGAACGCTCCGACAAAAGCACTGGTCTACTTTCGACTGGGAAGCTGGAGCAAGTAGGAGGCCTGCAAGTCCGAAGACCTGCCATGGAGCGTGCCGATAGGGCACGAATTTCACCACCTCCGAGGGGAGGATGAGGTGATCGCGGGCTCTTGTTCATGCGATCGTCTGTCTATCCACTCGAGGAAAAGGACGCTCCTCGTGGCTACATTGCAGACGACCCTCACCGAACTCGATCCGAACTTTCCTTCAACCGAAACCGCGCCACAAATGCAGGTTAGGAAACGTAACGGGACCTTTGAGCCTGTCGATGTGAACAAGATCGTGCGAGCCGTGGAGCGATGCTGCCATGGACTGCCGCACGTCGACCCGATTCGTGTGGCGAGCAAGACCATTGGTGGGCTGTTCGATGGAGCTTCAACACGAGAGCTTGATTCGATATCGATTCAAACAGCTGCTGGATTGATAGCTGAAGAACCTGAGTATTCCAGACTAGCTGCGCGCTTGCTGCTGGCTACGATTAGCAAGGAAGTGGCAGGGCAGAATATCTATTCGTTTTCGCAATCGATCGAGGTAGGGCATCGGGAAGGTGTTATCTCGAAAGACGCTGCGGAGTTTGTCGGTGCCAATGCACGCAAGCTCAATAGCGCGATTGATGACAGGTTTTCGGATCGTTTTGAATATTTTGGACTGCGAACGGTTTATGACCGCTATCTGCTGCGTCATCCGATTACGCGACAGGTGATAGAAACGCCGCAGTATTTTTTTATGCGCGTCTCAGCCGGACTTTCTGTACGTGTAAATGAGGCCGTTGATTTTTACAACCTATTGGCTTCGCATGATTATTTGCCAAGTTCGCCGACGCTGTTCAACAGTGGGACGAAGCACTCACAGATGTCATCGTGCTACTTACTGGATTCGCCTAAGGATTCGCTCGATGCCATCTATGACACGTACAAGCAGATAGCTCAGTTATCGAAGTTTTCCGGTGGCATAGGATTGGCTTTTCATCGGGTTCGCTCTGAAGGCTCATTGATCCGCGCGACAAATGGTTTGTCAAATGGGATAGTGCCGTGGCTGCGCACGCTTGATGCCTCGGTTGCTGCGGTGAACCAGGGAGGAAAGCGCAAGGGGGCATGCTGTGTGTATCTGGAGCCTTGGCATGCTGATGTTGAGTCGTTTCTGGAGATGCGCGATAACACAGGGGATCAGGCTCGTCGCACTTACAATCTGAATCTCGCCAATTGGATCCCGGATTTATTTATGCGAAGGTCTGATGAGGACGGAATGTGGTCTCTATTCGATCCAAAAGATGTTCCACATCTTACCGACTTATATGGCACAGCATTTGATCGAGCATATATTGAAGCTGAAGAGAAGAAGCTATACGTGCGGCAAGTTAGAGCACGTGATCTGTATGCACGGATGATGCGGACGCTCGCAGAGACGGGCAATGGGTGGATGGTCTTCAAAGATGCGTGCAATGTTAAATGCAATCAGACCGGACTGCCGGAAAATATCGTTCATCTTTCAAATCTGTGCACTGAAATTACTGAGGTGACCTCGCCTGAGGAGACGGCCGTGTGCAACTTGGGTTCAGTCAATCTCGCGCGGCATATGGAGGATGGCGTTTTCGACTTCGAAAAGCTTGCTGCGACTGTACGTCATGCCGTTCCGATGCTTGATCGGGTGATCGATATCAATTATTACCCGGTGTCTCAGGCTTCGTCGTCGAATAGTCGTTGGCGACCTGTTGGTCTTGGCGTAATGGGCCTACAGGACGTCTTTTTTCAGATGAGGATTCCGTTTGATTCTGCAGAAGCTCGTTCGCTGTCAGCGAAGATTCAGGAAGAGATATATTTTCATGCGCTAACAGCATCATGCGACCTTGCGGAGAAACATGGCCCACATTCAGCATTCAAGGACACTCGTGCCGCGAAGGGTGAGTTTCAGTTCGATCTATGGGGAGTGACTCCGCAGAACACGTTGCGATGGGAGAAGTTGCGAGAGCGGATGAAGAGCGTTGGGCTTCGCAACTCGCTGATGATCGCGATTGCTCCCACAGCCACCATCGCATCAATTGTTGGATGTTATGAATGCATTGAGCCGCAGATTTCCAACATGTTCAAGCGTGAAACACTCTCTGGCGAGTTTATGCAGATCAACAAATACCTGGTAACTGAACTAAAGCGTCTGGGCCTTTGGTCAGAGGAGATGCGTTCGAGAATTAAACTGGCCGAAGGCTCTATTCAGAAGATTGGCGAGATTGCGGATGATGTGAAGTTGATCTATCGCACCGTCTGGGAGATTCCGATGCGCTCACTGATCGATATGGCTGCGGAACGAGGAGCTTATATCGATCAGAGCCAATCGCTCAATCTATTTGCGGAGTCCCCTAACATTGGCCGGTTGAGTTCGATGTACATGTATGCGTGGAAGCGCGGGATTAAGACGACTTACTATTTACGATCACGACCCGCGACGAAAATTGCTAAAACGACTGTAGCTGTCACGAATCGTGAGACAGTCGATATCTCCGCGAGTGCGAATGTAAGCTGCTCACTCGATAATCCTGAATCCTGCGAAGCCTGCCAATAAACGGAGATTACTATGTCTATTCAAGCACCCCATTCGATTTTGGATCCAGGCCTCTCGCTTACCCTGCGCCCTATGGTGTATCCCGTTTTTTTTGAGATGTTCAAGGATGGGATACGCAATACCTGGACGGTCGAAGAGGTTGACTTCTCCACTGATCTGGTAGATCTTCGCTCGCGGCTTACACCGGCGGAGACTCATCTGATACAGAGGCTAGTGGCGTTTTTTGCGACTGGGGATTCGATCGTCTCGAACAATCTTGTGCTGAATTTGTATAAGCACATCAACTCTCCGGAGGCTCGGCTATATCTCTCCCGTCAGCTCTTTGAAGAGGCGGTCCATGTTCAATTTTATCTAACACTGCTTGATAACTATGTGCCCGATCCTGATGCTCGGGCGGCCGCGTTTGCAGCGGTGGAGAACATTCCTTCGATTACAAAGAAGGCGCAGTTCTGTATGAAATGGATGGACTCAATTCAAAAGTTGGATGAGCTGCGGACTGCTGAGGAGCGCAAGCAATTTCTGCTCAACCTTATTTGTTTTGCAGGATGCATAGAGGGGTTGTTTTTCTTTGCGGCGTTTGCCTATGTCTATTTTCTTCGTTCGCGCGGTCTTCTGAATGGGCTCGCTGCGGGAACGAACTGGGTTTTTCGTGATGAGAGTTGTCACCTCGAATTTGCTTTTGAAGTGGTCAATGTTGTTCGTTCGGAACACCCGGGGTTGTTTGACGAAAGCCTCGAACACGACGTCGTCGAGATGATGAAGGAGGCAGTGGACTGTGAATTGCAGTTCGCTGAAGATTTGCTCTCTGGAGGCGTTGCTGGCCTTTCGGTTCGGGAGATGAGGCAGTATCTGGAGTATGTCGCTGACTCGCGCGTCGTGCGATTGGGGATGAAGCCGATCTTTGGATCGAAGAATCCATTTGCGTTTATGGAATTACAGGACGTACAGGAGTTGACAAACTTTTTCGAACGCAGGGTGTCGGCGTATCAAGTCGCCGTTGCCGGCGAAGTGGCATTTCACGAGGATTTTTAGAGATTCAACTACGAGCGGCCTGTGTAGTCACGATATGCGGGAAGCCCGAATTCGGGCAAACTAGTGGCCTGCATAGCAGCGCGAACGACCGCTCTGGCCATCACCATGGCGGCGATGGCTCCTATGGCAGATACGTCAGCTTTGACGTTGGCCGTTCCGGTAGACATGGAGAATATCGTGTCGCCATCGGCCATGGTATGTACTGGGTTGATAGATCGGGCGTAGCCGTCGTGCGCCATTTGAGCGATCTTTGTCATTTGCGCCTTGTTGAATGGAGCGTTGGTGGCGACGACGCCGATAGTCGTGTTGGCTCCATTCTGAGCGATGACGCGATAGCCATTGAGGATGGCTGCCATTGAGTCACGGAAGCCTTTACCATCTTCACGTCGTGCGCCAGCGAGAACTTTTCCTGTTTCTGGATTGACTACGTCACCGACGGCATTGACCGCTACCAATGCGCCTACCACGATTCCGGTATCTCCGATCTTGATGCTCGCGGAGCCCAATCCTGATTTCATAGCGAACTTTGGGCCGAACATTTTTCCGATGGTTGCACCAGCACCTGCGCCAACATTTCCTTCGGCTACTGGGCCTATGCCTGCGGCTATGCAGGCTTTGTAGCCAGCGTCGGCATTAGGGCGAATCTTGAAATTGCCAACTCCGAGGTCCATGAGAATTGCCGCGGGAACGATAGGTACGACGCCTAGATTGCCGATTTTGTAGCCGAGGTTGTGCTCTTCCAGGTAGCGTACAACGCCGCTTGCTGCATCAAGGCCGAAGGCGCTGCCGCCGGAAAGAAGAATCGCCTGCACCTGCTGCACGGAATTGATGGGTGAGAGTAGATCGGTTTCGCGAGTGCCTGGTGCGGAGCCGCGTACATCGACTCCAGCGGTTGCGCCAGCCTCGCAGATCAGCACGGTGCAACCGGTGGGGCGTTCGGTAAGGGTGTGGTGGCCAACCCTCAGGCCGGGGACATCGGTGATAGAGCCTCCCTGAGGCAATGATGCAGGATCAATTGCTGCGCCCTGTGTCATGGTGGGAAGGGCTGCGACGAGCGGAAGACCAAGCGCGTTACGAGTGAATTCACGACGTTGCATAAAACCTCTTTCGGGAGATTACTGGATGTTGGCTTGTGCGAATGAAGTTATCTTGCATCTGTTCCTCCCGAAAAGGATGCGTTGTTCTGAACGTGACCGGGATGGAAGATGCGAAAGCCAAGCATAACGATGGCGCCTGTTGCGATGCCGATTGCTTGAGGAGAGAAGAAGCCGACGCCTTGTGCGCGGGTGAAGCTGATTGTTCCTGTCGCGATGACTGCAGCGAGAATGCTGGCGAGCGCTGCAGAGGAAAGGACGCGGCGGGAATAAAGCCCTGCCATCACAGGTACAAAGAGCGATACGGCCATGAGTACATAGAAGATGCTGACTGCTGCGATGATGGAAGGGAGAATCATAGCGAGCGAGATGCCAAGTACACCTGCACAGATTGAAGTGATCCGGCTGGCCACCAGAAGCTTTCGTTGTGAGACGGTGGGATTGAGAAAGGTTTTGTAGAGGTCGACAGCCAGTGATGTGGACAACATAAAGAGAATGGCGTCAGTGGCACTAAGTTCCGCGGAGAAGATTGAAGCGAGAGTCCATATGCCAAGCCATCTTGGAAGAAGAAGCTTCATGGCAGAGGGAAGCGCGAGTTCAGGATTCGCAAGGTGGGGAAGAGCAGCAAGAGCGCACAAACCCAGGATTGCCGGCACAAATGCGAAGATTGCCTGACCAATTGAGTTGAGACCAACTCCTAGTTTCACAGTCTTTGTGTCACGTGCTCCGTATACCTTTTGCACGAGACCCGGTGAGATCATGAACGAAGGCACAAGAAATGCGATCCACGCGAATAGTTGTTTTGAGCCAACGCCGACCATGCTGAACATGGGCCCTGCAGCTTCTTCGCCGCCTTTGTGAGCGATGACTAACTCACGCACATGCGACCAGCCTCCAAGAGTGTGGATTGCGAAGGGAACCGCGAGCAGTAGACCGGACATGGTTACGGCCAACTCAAACATATTGACGAAGGATGAGGACATCAAGCCGCCAGCCGTGCAATAGACGATGGCTACCGTTCCGCCTATGACGCAACCTTCCCACCTGGGGATGCCAGCGACAGTGTAGAGGATGGTTGAGATTGCGATGATCTGTGCTGCAAGGATTGCAAGGGAACCGCACCAGAACAGGACGGAGATCACAGCCTTGACCGATTTGTTGTAGCGAAATTCAAGGAAGTCAGGGAGCGTCGCGAGGCCATGCCGTTTGGCTATCGTCCAAAGCCGCGGACCGAGAAACTGCGAGAGGAGCAATGTTCCGATGCTGGCGGAGCCTACCCACCACCATGCAGAGAGCCCGAAACGATAGCCGAGGCCTGTTGCTCCTACTGTCGAACCTGCACCGATGTTAGCGGCTAGAAATGTCGCGAACAGTCTTCCGGGGCCGAGACTTCGACCGGCAACGAGAAAGTCTGATGAGTTCTTCACACGGCGGCTTATAAAGATTCCCAGCGCCATCAAAAAAGCAGAATAGAGAAGCAATGCTACAAGATATAAATTCATCGTTTACTGCTGACCTCTTCCGCTCCAAGTAGCTGCATTGCAGTGAGCGCCATCACCTTGGCTGAGTTTACGACGTCTTCGACCAAGCAGTGTTCGTCTGGAAGATGGGCTTGACTGAGGATGCCAGGGCCGTAAGCAATGCACTGGTCTACGCTGGCGATACGAACGACATGTTTTTGATCATAAGTGCCCGGGCTGGCCATGAGTTTTGGTCTGCGGCCAAAGATGGTCACGACGCTGTCGCTAAATGGTAACAAGCTTGCAGATCTCATCGGTGTGGATGGGGTGCCCGATCAGAAGGGCGAGGAGACTCTTGCATATGGTATCTCTGTATCTATCCAGTGGTACTCGGAATACGAAGAAAAACTGCGGAATCCTCAATGTAACGTTTGGCATGGCGTTATTCAGAGATCGTCTGATGAATGACGATGTCCTAATGGGCTTATATTTATCGTATCGTTCACCGAGCTTAGCGGAGATACATGTCAAACGCACTCACATCGCCTGAAGTCATCGCCCTCACAAAGCAGCACAACTATGGCACGTGGAGGAAGCAGCGGGGTTGGAATCCCACCCATGTCGTCAGCGCGGATGGCTGCTATTTCACCGACGGGAACGGCAAGCGGTTTCTGGATTTTTCTTCGCAGTTGATGTGCATGAATCTTGGACACAATAATCCTGCTGTCGTTAAAGCTATTCAGGATCAGGCGTCGACTTTGCCCTATGCTGCGCCGTTTTATGCAACTACGGCGCGTGCAGAGTTGAGTAAGTTGCTGCTTGAAGTTTTACCGGAAGGACTAACTAAGTTTTTCTTTACGACATCGGGCACAGAAGCGAACGAAGCAGCGTTCAAGATTGCACGGATGTATACGGGGAAGACGAAGATCATCGCGCGATACCGGTCATATCACGGCTCTACTTCAGGTTCGGTCGCGGCAACTGGAGATCCTCGGAGATGGGCGATGGAGCCTGCCGGAAAGGGACTCGGGGTTATTTTTTCACCCGAAGTGAATTGCTATAAGTGCCCGATTCGCCATACGTATCCAGGGTGCGGGATTGCCTGCGCGGATTATTTGGAGCACATGATCGTCAATGAGGCGGATGTCGCGGCGGTGCTGGTCGAACCTGTGGTGGGAACGAATGGTGTTTTGATTCCCCCACCTGAGTATTTTCCTAAGCTGCGAAAGATTTGTGATGACCATGGAGTTTTGCTGATTGCCGATGAGGTGATGAGTGGGTGGGGACGGACGGGGAAGTGGTTTGCTGTTGATAATTGGGGAGTTAAGCCGGATATTTTGACGACGGCTAAGGGCATTACTTCGGCTTATGTTCCGTTGGGGTTGTGTGCTACTTCGGGCAAGATTGCTGAGTATTTTGATGATCATTATTTCGCTCATGGGCATACGTATGAGGCGCATCCGATGACGCTTGGGCCTGCTGTGGTGACGATCCATGAGATGCAGCGGCTGGGGCTGGTGGATCGGGCTAATGAGATGGGGGCTTATCTCGGAGAGAAGTTGAAGGGGTTGAAGGGGAAGCATCCTTCGATTGGGGAGGTGCGTGGGATTGGGCTGTTCTGGGCGGTGGAACTGGTGAAGAATCAACAGACTAAGGAGCCTTTTAATACGTGGCAGGAGAAGCTGGATGGGAAGGCGCTCGTGGTCGATCAGGTGGCGGCGAAGATGCTGGCGCAGGGGGTTGTGATGCAGGCCTGGATGAGCCATTTTGTGCTGGCTCCTCCGCTGATTGTTGAGAAAGAGCAGATTGATACGGCGATTACGGCGCTGGATGAAGCGTTAAATTTTGCCGATGGTTTGTTGTAGCGGAAGTGCCATTTTTCAGGGGGTTTTGGAGAAAAATGGTGTTAGAACGTGGTTTTTTTGTGGTCAAAGTGTGGTGTTTTGTCTGGTGAAGATGGGTATCGGACGGACGCTTTTTGAGTGCTGAAAATTTTGCAGTTTTGGCGAGTTTATTTGAGGGGAACGGTGAGGTGCTTCCGCTCCTGGCGCGAAGTCTCACGGTGGCTGATTTCCAGGAGGCGCTATCGCCGCGGCCTGTTCATTTACGGACGCCAATTGGTAAAACCGGACACGGAGTTCGGTTCCCTCATACCTACGAATCCCGTAAGCCGCTTCATTCTCATAAGATTGCATCCGCGACACATTGGCTCTCAAATTGCGTTTATTTCCACATAGCAAAAAACGTCATGCGGAGGTAGACCATGACTATCCTGCTGCAGGATCTGCGATTTGCCCTTCGCCAGATGCGCCGTTCTCCTGGTTTTGCTCTTACGGCGGTCCTTACTCTGGCTCTGGGGATCGCTGCGAACGTCATCGTATTTGGTGTACTGCAGGCAATGGTCCTGCGGACGCTGGATGTGCCTCATCCGGACCGGGTCATGACGCTCCAGCCCACGAATATCAGCTTTCCGCTCTTTGCCTATCTGGAAGTGCGCCACGTCCGCGATGACAATTCGGTGTTTTCTGCAGTTGCCGCTTATAACATCGAGAGTTTTGGCCTCGAAGCCGACGGCATCGCACGGCCCGTCTGGGGATACGAAGTAAGCGGGCAATACTTCGAGGTCCTCGCCATCCAGCCACTTCTCGGGCGGCTCTTACAGCGTGCTGATGACGACCATCCCGGAGCCTCAGACGCTGCTGTGCTCTCCTGGCCAACATGGAAGAGTCAGTTCGGCGGGGATCCCAATATCGTAGGCAAGACCGTTCGCATCAACAAGCATCCATACACCATCGTCGGCGTTACGCCGAAAGGCTTCTACGGGAGCGAAAGATTTCTGCAACCTGACATCTTCCTTCCAATGGCGAATGAGGCATCGCTGGAAGGAGTCAACTGGCTTCAGGAATTGCACGAGAAAAATCTCTTTTCGATCGTGCGCCTGAAAGAGGGAATAACGCTGCCCCAGGCGGAGGCTGACCTGCACGCAATTGCTGCCAACATGCGGCGAGAGAATCCCAAAGAAGAAGAGAAGCTTGAATTCAAGCTGGCTCGTCCCGGTCTCATCGGCGACTTTCTCGGCAGCCCGGCCCGCGCATTTATGGCCGGAGTCATGGGTCTGGCCGGCATCGTATTGCTTGCCGCCTGTGCCAATCTCGGCAGCCTGTTTGCTGCGCGGACTGCAGACCGTGCTCGCGAGATTGCTATCCGCATGGCCATTGGGTCCAGCCGCTGGCGCGTTGTCCGCCAAGTCCTTGTCGAAGCCTTAGTGATTTCGATTATCGGCGGTGTTTTCGCCTGCGGTTTAGCGTGGATCGCCCTAACTGGCCTCGCTACCTGGCATCCACCCTCCGAGTATCCGATCAAGTTCTCCGTTCTGCCGCAGCCATCGTTGATCGTGATGACGTTGCTGATCTCCGTGCTCGCCGGCGTGGTTTTCGGAGTGATGCCGTTGCGACAGATATTCAAGACAGACCCAAACGACGCGATCAAGGGCAGTGGCAGCAGCCAATCCTCCACAGGGCGTCGTTGGGCGCTGCGCGATGTTCTGCTGGTAGCACAGATCGCGCTTTGCTGTGTCACCGTCACGGCTGCCTTTGTCTCGCTGCGTGGTTTGGCCAAAGCAATGTCTATGGACCTCGGCTTCAAACCACAAAATGCTGTCGTGGCAAGATTCGATCTCAGTCAGGCCGGCTGTGTAGGCGACGCTGCAGACCGTTTCCAACGCAAGCTGCGAGAACATGTCTTACAACTCCCGGGAGTAAAGGCGGCAGGCTACGTTGACACTACGCCGCTGGAATCCCCGTCGATGACGGATGTCTTCTCTCAGCAAACCAGCGATTTCAAGTCGTCAAACAAGGCATTCGATACCTACATCTTTAGCGCATCCCCTGGATACTTCGCCGCTGCGGACACACCTCTGCTTGCCGGACGCGACATAAGCTCTACCGACACTGCGCAGACACCGCCCGTCGCCGTTGTGAATCTGGAGTTCGCCAGGCGCCTCTTCCACTCCAGCGATGCCGTCGGCCGTTACTTCAAGGATCACACTGGCAAATCGATTCAAATCGTTGGCATCGTTGGAGATGGAAGATACCTGGCAATCAGTGAAGATCCACACCCCGCCGCCTTCTATCCCTTCCCGCAAAACCCAAATACTGCAACCTCACTTGTCGTGCGGTCCCAGGGCAACGCGCCCGACACCGCCGAGATGGCGGCCACCATCCGCAAGGTGGTCCGCGATCTCGATCCCACCGTTCCTGTCCGGGAATCGAGCGCCTGGAACCATCAGCTTGCGCTGACCTTCTTTCCGTCCCGGGTGGCCACAATCGCCCTCGGCCTCTTCGGCGCTTTTGGACTACTGCTCTCCGTCACCGGGACCTTCGGCCTCGCCTCGTATACGGTCAGCAAGCGGCTGCGTGAACTAAGCATCCGCGTAGCTCTCGGAGCGCAGGCGAAGCAGATTCTCTCGGCCGCGCTCGGCCGTATGTTCATCCTGATTGCGAGTGGCTCGATTGTCGGTCTATTGCTCGGCGTAGCGACAAGCCGGCTGCTTTCGGCGATTGTCTACCAGGCCACAGCGCAGGATCCTTTCGTGGTTGCTGCCGTTGCATTAACGTTGTTGCTCACCGGGTCACTTTCGGTCGCCGGACCCGTAAGACGCGCCTTGCACATTGACCCGGCAAACGTACTCCGCGATCTGTAACTTCAGGAACGAACCAGAATCGCGCGATCCACTCTCCCCACAACATCACAGCCTCAACTGCATATTCACCACTCGATACTCCCCCGTTCCCGCCCGAAACAACTCCTCACCCACCGCCTCAAATCCATATCGTTCATAAAACTCAATGGCGTTCGCATTCTTCGAGTGAACCTGCAAGCTGATGGAACGCGTCCCCTTCGCCCGAGCAAACGCCAGCACCTCATCCATCAGTCTCTTCCCCAGCCCAATCCCATGAAACCGGTGGAAGAGATAAAGCCTCTTCAACTCTATCGCTGCGAACGGCTCTCCATCCTCCTCAGAGAGCGCGACCGCATAGCCCGCCATACATCTCCCCACCGATGTCTCCGCCACCCAAACCCGTGCGCGGTCGCTCGCCAGAATCTCCCGGAAGGCCTCGGACGAAAGCTCCCTCCTTACGTATTCGACCAGGTCGTTGCCATCCGTCAACCCCGCATACGTCTCCAGAATGGTTGCCTGACCAATCAATGAAACGGCCGCCTCATCCCCCGGCCCACACCTTCGAACCGTGAACTCCACTTTCATCTCCCTTCACTATTGATCCCGCTCGACCGAGTAGCGAACCGGCATCGCAGTAGAGGCGTACGCTATCTTGAAATCGCGCGTGTTCAGGTCCGATATGTTTCTAAGTTGTTGAATGACCTGAGCCGCGTCTTGATCGTGCCCACGCTGAAGATAGGCATACACCAGGAAATCTATGGCATGCAACCATTCTCCCGTGTCGCCTTGTTGGTGGGGCGTAAGCGTGAATGAGGTAGTGAGGGATTCCGGGATGCTGCGGGTAGGTTCGATGAAGCGGCTCAAGCAGATCGGCTGAATCTTTGTTAGACGCTTGTTGTCTAGATCTTTTCAAGGACGGCTCGCCGCTTGCGTTTGGCGGAGACAAAAACAGCGACGCCTGCTCCGATAAGTGCCAGAGTCAAGATGAGGACTTTGCTGATTGCGAGCGCCTTGTGCGGCTCGTCCTCTGGAGGAATTACGGAGAGGACGATTGTGAGCGAGGTGCTCGCGAAGCCGATTGCGGCGAGGGCAGAGGAAGTGTATCGGCCTCCGGGGATTCGAAATGCGTTTCTTACAGCAGGTCGGCTTTGTAGGCGAATGGACGATGCGAAGAGCAGGAGATACGGCAGAAAGTACGCGATGATCGACATGCTGACGAGTACGTTGTAGGCGCCGCGAACTGTGGTTCCGGCCTGACTCAGAAGCGCGACGACCATGCCAGCGGCGCCGTACGCGATAATCGCAACCCATGGTGTGAGGAAGCGTGGATGGATGCTTCCGAATGATTGCGGCAGATAATTATCGATGCCCGCAACGAAAGGCAATCGTGAGGTTGAGGATAGGAAGGCCGCTGCACCAGCGACGGCGTTGAGGCCAACCAGAAGAGCGAGCGGAATTAGTAACCAACCAAGTCCAAGACGCGAGCACAAGGCCTGCAATCCAAGTACGAAGCCGTCCGGGCCGCCGACGGCTTCGCCCGGCAGAGCGATCAACATTGCGATCGTTCCGGCGATGTAGCCGATTGCGAGAATCGTGCCTCCGAACAATAGCGCACGCGGAATGGTACGACGGGGATTCTTGATCTCTTCGCCCATGAAAGAGCCGGCCTCGCATCCGCCGAACGCGAAGAAGATCGTGGAATAGAAGATGGCGTTCTGAAGGGTGATGTGGGGAACGATGTTGGAGTGAGAGAAGTGGGTGGCAGAGCCGAAGCGTGATGCCGAGATTCCTGCGAGAACGAAGAGGATTCCCAAGGGTACGATGCTGCCTATCGAGCCAATGTTATTGAGCCACTTGCCGAAGTTGACGCCAATGACATTGAGCGTGGTGATGATGGCAAGCCAGACGACGGCGAAGGTGGCGTAGTAGAGACCGCTTGAAGAGAGAGATTGTCCGTGAGCGAAAGCGAATAGTACGGAGGCGGCTCCGAAGTAGAGCACCGCGGGAAAGTAGGGCAGGTTGCTCATCCAGTATGTCCATGCAGCGATGAAGCCGAAGAAGTCGCCGAAGGCCTCCTGCGTCCAGACGTAGAGGCCGCCCTCTTGTGGATACTCTGCGGAGAGCTGAAGCACGCTCGCTGCCAAGGGAAGGAAAAATGCAAAGAGGGCGATGACCCAGACGACGAGTGTGCTGGGGCCGGCGGCGGCGGCGGTGGCGACCCAGCGAACACTCAATCCGCTTACCACGTAAAACAGCGTGAGGTCGCGGAAGCCCAAAGCGCGTTTGAGTGCCGGTTTCGCAGGCATATGTGCGCAGCATACCTGAGGGACTCGCATGTGCGAGCTATTTCTTTTCGAGGCTGTCGAGCACGATCATTGCGGCGTTTCGTCCGTTGATGCCGATGACACTTCCTCCGGGGTGCGTGCAGGCTCCGCAGAGATAGACGCCTTGCATCGGGGTGCGGGCGGAGAGGCGATTGGACCACATGTATTGCGGGAGGCATTCGCCCTGGAAGATGTGGCCGCCTGTGAGGCCTACCTTGCGCTCGATGTCTGGAGGGCCTAATACCTGCATGTCGAGCACGGCATCTTCCATGTTGGAGCAGAAGCGTGCGAGGGATTTAATGACGAGTTGGCGGACTTGCTCGCGTCGTTCGTCCCATGTGCCGTGGGCGAAGGTGTAGGGGACGTATTGTGCGAAGACGCTCATGGTGTGCTGGCCGGACGGAGCGACGGTTGCATCGTGGGCGCTTTGGAAGTAGAGCTCGCACCAGAGGTGCTCGGGGAGGTCGCCTTGCTTTGCGGCGGCGAAGGCGGTCTTCCACTCGGCTTTGGTTAGAGGCGTGTTGATTTGGCCGTAGTGATGCGGCTGGTTGTGGCCGGGGCGCGCCGTGAAATCGGGTAGTTGGTGGAGGAGCACGTTTGCTTTTACAGTGCAGCCCTCGATTGGAATCGCTTCGACGTGCTTGCTCCACGTGGGGTCTGCTGCGGAGCCGAGCATTTTTTGCGTTCGCCGCGGATCGGCGTTTGAGATGACGATGGGTGCGGAGATGCGTTCGCCGCCCTCGAGAACTACTCCTTCTCCAGGGATGATTTGCGCTACAGGAACGCCGGTGGCGATGACTGCTCCGGCTTCGCGTGCGGCATCGCAGAAGTAAAAGGAGACCATGCCCATGCCGCCTTTGACATAGCCCCACATGCCAGGCATTCCGCCGAGACGGCCTGAGGAGTGGTGAAATCGGATGGAAGCAGTACCGGGGGTGAATGGGCTCGCGTTGGTGCCGATGACTCCCTGTCCGAGGTATGCGGTCTGCAGGCGTTCGTCGGTCAGGTAGCGTTCTACGAACTCGGCCATCGACCAGTCGAAGAGCAGGTGCTTTGCTTCTTCGTCGGCATGAAGGCGGTCTTCGATTTGCTCGCGGGATGGAGGCGCGCCGATCCAGAGGTCAGTTTTGTTTGGTGGCCGCAGGGCATCGCGCAGCCTGCGAAGGACATCGTTCATGGCGCGCCAGCCTTCTACATCCTGAGGCGCGAAGTTGAGAATCTCTCCCTCGCAACGCTGATCGTCGTCCCAAAGCTGAATACTGGAGCCGTCGAGGAAGGGAACGAAGAGGCCATTGATTGCCGGTGTCCATTGGAAGCCGCGGCTGGGTAAATCTAATTCTTCTACGACCAGCGGATGGAGCAGGCCGGCCAGATAAGCGCACGGAGACATACGCACGCCGGGGAAGGGTTCCTCGATCGTGCAGGCGCCGCCTACGCGGAGACGGCTCTCGAGTACAAGAACACGCTTGCCCGCCCGGGCCAGGTAGGTTGCACAGGCAAGCCCGTTGTGACCTGCTCCAACGACGATTGCATCCCATTTGCGCGATGCTAGTTCCTTGATAGGCGCCGGCAAGCCTACTTCGCCGAGAACAGCCGCTGTTGGAGAACTCATCCTGACAGTATCCACGCAGAAGCGACGGGTGGAAAGCTTATCTGGAGGTTGAGATTAGAAGCTGGCGATTAGCCGAGCGTGGGCATCGTGGTGTCGACGCCTGTGCGAATACCTGTAGGCCAGCGCGCCGTAATGGTTTTGAGGCGGGTATAGAAACGAACGCCTTCCGAGCCATAGATGGAATGATCTCCGAAGAGAGAGCGCTTCCATCCACCGAAGCTGTGGAAGGCCATGGGAACGGGAATGGGCACATTGATGCCGACCATGCCTGCCTGGACACGGTGGGCAAAGGTTCGCGCCGTGTCGCCGTCGCGGGTGAAGATGGCGGTGCCGTTGCCGAACTCATGGTCGTCGATGAGTTTAAGTGCGGTTTCGAAGGTATTGGCGCGGACGATGCCGAGGACAGGTCCGAAGATCTCTTCGCGATAGATGCGCATGTGGGGTTTTACGTGATCGAAGAGGCAGGCGCCGAGAAAGAAGCCTACGCCGCGCGGGGGGACGGCGTCACGTCCATCGATGAGGAGGGTTGCACCTTCGGTGCGTCCGAGGTCGAGGTAACTGCGGACGCGGTCAAGATGCTGGCCGGTGACGAGCGGGCCGAGATCGGCTTTGGGTTCGGTGCCGGGAGAGATTTGCAGGGCAGCGATGCGGGGGCGGAGCCCTCTCGATGAGGGCGTCGGCTATGGCGTTGGTGACGGCTACGGCGACTGAGATGGCCATGCAGCGTTCGCCAGCTGAACCGTAGGCTGCACCAACGAGGGCGTCGGCGGCTTGATCGAGGTCGGCGTCGGGCATGACGATCATGTGGTTTTTTGCTCCGCCTAGCGCTTGGACCCGTTTGCCGTGGGCGGTGCCGTGCGTGTAGACGTACTCGGCGATGGGGGTAGAGCCGACGAAGCTCACGGCTTTGATTGCGGGATGCTCGAGAATGTTGTCGACTGCTTCTTTGTCGCCGTGGACTACGTTGAAGACGCCGTCCGGCAGGCCTGCTTCTTTGAGGAGTTCGGCGAGGAAGATGGAGGCCGATGGATCACGCTCGCTGGGCTTGAGGATGAATGTGTTGCCGCAGGCGAGGGCGATGGGGAACATCCAGAGGGGCACCATCGCGGGAAAGTTGAAGGGCGTGATGCCGGCAACTACGCCGAGAGGCTGGCGAAGAGACCAGCTGTCGATGCCCGGGCCGACCTGCTCTGTGTACTCACCTTTGAGGAGCTGGGGGATGCCGGTGGCGAACTCTACGACCTCGAGACCACGAGTGACTTCCCCCCTGGCGTCGGAGAGGACTTTGCCGTGCTCGGACGTGAGGATGACGGCAAGTTCGTCAGTGCGCTGATCGAGGAGCTCGCGGAAGCGGAAGAGGACACGGGCGCGGCGAAGCGGTGGCTGCGAGGACCAATCAGAGAAGGCAGCCTGCGCGGCTTCGACTGCGGCATTAAGCTCGGCTTGGTTGGCGAGAGGGACTGTGGCCTGAATCTGTCCGGTGACGGGGTCGTAGATGTTGCCAGTGCGGCCTGAGGTGCCGGAGACTGCGTTGCCGTTGATCCAGTGCGGGATATTGCGGACGGTGGTTGAGGACAATGTGGTGAGATCGGGGATGACTGCGGTGGACATAAGAGCCTCGCTCCATGGTGAATGTCACTTTGGGCCGGTCTGAATGTTATCGACGACAGTCCCCTGTGTGCCCGTCATTGCGATTCCTAACAGGGCAGCCGCTGTGGGGCCCACGTCGAAGATTTTGACGTCGGGCAGAGACTTGCATGGCGTGACGCCCGCGCCGTAGAGAATGAACGATGGGTGCATCTCTCGTATGGCCGGATTATAGCCGTGGGTGCCTTTTGTTGTAGCGGCTGTGAGGAGTGGGCCGGTGATGTTGTTTCCAAAGCCAAAGCCGCGGGCTGCTTCCACTGCAAGAAAGGCGGTGGGCGATGCACCGAGAGCCCGAAGGTCCTCGACGGTATAGAGCCTGGCGATGCCATTGGCGGGATCGGCTGCCAGCTGCTGCATGAGAGCGGTGGCTTTCGCGATGCTGACCTGGTCGTTTTTATCTTTGGCCTCAAGAGCGAAGGAGCCGGTGGCGTTGCGGATGTAGACCTTCCAGGATCGGACTTTGCCGCTGTCGTCGACGTCGATGAGTCCGGCATTACGCAGCGCTACGAGTGGATTGAGTTGCTTGGAGTAGGGCAGAAAGCCGTGATCGGAGACGACGATCCATGAGGTGTTCGCGGCGTTGCCAGATTGATCGACTTGTTGGCGAAGCTTGCCGATCATGGCGTCAAGGCTTTCGAGCACAGCGTGAGTCTCGGGTGTGTGCGGACCGTATTTATGCTGCGCTTCGTCGAGGCTGCTGAGGTGGAGCAGAAGGAGGCCGGGTTTGCGAGTGCGCAGGATGTACATTGCAGCCTCGGTGCGCCACGCGTCGCTGAGGGGAGGCTCGGTGGTTTTGCTGGTCTGCTCGAACTCCTGCATGAGTCCATGGGTGGAAAGGGCGTGGGTGATGGCGAGATCTTCAGGAGTACGGATGGGGCGATACTCAGGGATAAGGTAGTCGATGTCGGCGCCCACGGTGACGGGCCAGGAGATCGCGGCGGTCTTGATACCTGCTTTGCGCGCGATCTGGTAAACAGTAGGGACTTTGATCTGTTCGGCGTAGTAATACCAGCCGCCGAATTCGAGGTTGAGGGGATCGATGGGGGTGTTGCTGACGATGCCGTGGATGGATGGAGGAACGCCGGTGACCATCGAGGTGTGGCTGGGATAAGTGTTGGCAGGGAAGACTCCGAGCATACCGGGAGAGGCGCATCCGGCTGCGGCCATATCGCGGAGATTGGGGATGGCGAGGTGATGCTCGTCGGGATGGACGTATTCGTCGGGAGTCATACCGTCGATGGAGATGACGATGACCTGCCGTGTTGTTTCGGAGACGAGATTTAGGGGGATGCAGAAGAGAGCGAGGAGCAGGAGGGTACTCGAGCGGAGTCGGTTCACTGTCTTCTTTACTGATCGAGAGTCGCTGGCAGTATTTTGAGTACTGAATCTTTCTTCAAATCGTAGACAGGGGATACGGGGATGTCAAAGATGACTAAAATTTAAGTAATAAGTGCAATTTGTTCTATTACCGGTTGATATAGATGGAGTTAGAGTTCTTCGCTTCGGTTTCGGTTCGGTTGCATAGGAGCAGTAATGCTATTCTCGCCTCCGCTTCAGGGCTTGGCCGGTGGCCCGAAGAAGCGGTAGTGAATCTTCCATTTGCTGGTCTCGCCGGGAGGGACGTTGAGGTGGATGTAGGCCTCGGGTGAGACGGTCGTGCGGATCGACCAGAGATAGAAGCGTGAGATGGGATGGTCGGAAGATTGCTGAACTCCCACGCCGGTGTTTTTGTCTTCGATGGTGAAGTTGTAGTCGGAGGCGTTGTCGGAGTAGCCCTTGATGTAGCTGGCTACTGTCTGCTTCGGTTGCAGCTCCTGCTGGTAGGTGATGGTGTTGCCTTCGAGCGTTGCTGCCGGGCCGAGTGAGTCTTGCAACTCAGGCTTGAAAGGGAAGCGGATGGACATGCCGGGGCCAGTAGGATGGCCGTCGAAGATATAGAAGTCATGATCGTAGACGCTGGTATCGATTGCCTTCTGGCCAGTGTTCTGGAGGCTGTGAGAGAGGGTCATCGTGGAGCCGTCGATGGAGAGGGTCTTCTCGTAGATGTAGGCGAAGCCCCCAGGCCCTTTGAGTGTGTGGGTAAATGTGACCGAGTGGGCTTGAGTGGTGACCGTCCATTTGCCTGGATCGATGAGTGGATAGGGGAAGCCGAACCTGTAGGGGGAGTCGTCGACTTTGCGCAGCACGCCTACGCCGGGTTTGACAAAGAGTTCACCGGGTTTGGCGTCGGCATAGCCAATGGCTCCATCCTCTGAGCGGAACTCTTCCACCGGGCCGGTGATGGCGTCGTTGGTAAGAGGGTCATAGTCCTGGAACCATTCGCCGAAGAACTTGTGGCCGTTATAGGAGACGCAGGCTACGACGCCGGACCAGTCGAAGCGAGTGGAACGATAGTAGCCTTCGACTGAATTCGGAAGGAAGACCAGAACATCGAGAGTGCCGTTGGAAAGAAGGACCTTGGGGTGATCTCCGTGGGGCACTTCGGCGCATGGAGACGGTTTAGCTGGATTGGAAGCGAATGACGGGAGACTGGCGGCCATGAGGACGATAGGCAGAATGTGAACTGCAGTCGTGTGCTTGATCGAGATCAACGGCTTAGGGCTCCCTGAGTTGATTTAGATGTACCGGAGGACCATGCTACGCGGTGTTTGCACGCTTGTCGTTTGTGTAGGTTTGCCGAGAATTCCTCTGTTCGCGTCGATCGGGAATTGGAAAACACCTGCCTCGCGATTCAGCACGAACAGGCTGGAGCCATCGGACGTGATAGTTGCGGCGCGCGGATGATGCAGGTTTTCGGTGATGTGTTGGATTGGGGAGAGCGTGGCCGTGTCGGGATGGACCTTCCAGGTGATAAGACTGTCCGCCATCGGATGATTGGATTCGCGGCGCCGATTTGCAGTGTAGAGAAATTTGCCTGATGGATGAAGAAGAAGCGTCGTGGCGCTCCTTTGGCCATGGAAGTTTTCAGGCAGCGTAGAGATTCTGTGGTGACCGTGGTCTGTCTCGCCAGTGAGTATGTTGAAGCGGAAGGTGGAGATGGATGCGTCGAGCTCGTTTGCTACGAAGAGAAGATTGCTGTCCGGATGAAAGGCCAGATTGCCGGGACCGCTGCCAGGGACTTGTGAAATCTGGCCAGAGCGGGTGAGCCTGCCATCGGTGATGGTGAACATGTTGAGGCGGTCGGCACCGAGGTCTGTACCGAGGAGGTGGCCTGTGGCATTGAACGTGAGCGAATGGGGATGAGATGAGGTTTGATGTTGCCGGTGAGGGCCGCTCCCTGTTTCCTTGAGAATTCCTGAGACGGGTAATAACGAGCCGTCTTCATGAATGGGCAAAAGATTGTAGGCTCCGCCACCATAGACAGCCACTGCCAGATAACGGCCATCGGGCGATACGGCAAGATCGCTCGGCATAGTCGCTGAGAGGGATAACGGCTGTTGATTGAGTGACGTAAGCCGGCCCTCATGAGGGTGGATAGCATATGCTTCGACCGCTCCGGTTGGCAGGCCTCGATAGGTATCTACAGCGTGAGTCGCATAAAGAACATTCTGCGAAGGATGCAGCGCAAGCGCGGATGGAGTTGCGGTTGCGATGGTCTGGATGGGGAGCCATCGGTTGCCGTGGATGGCGAAGACGTGGATGCCCTGCGCGTTTCCGGATGTTCCGACGTAGGCAAACCCTGGGGACTGCGTGCCGGCTGGTTGGGCGGCTGCGTTGAGCCATGGTGCTAATGTGCTCAGCCCACTCGCTGCGGAGGTGTAGCCCACGCTCTGTACGAAGGCCCGGCGGCTAAGGAGTGTTTTTGATTTCATGATGGCTCCTCTCAGAATCAAGGCCGAATGGACATGGCATGGTGAAAGATGTTGTTGGGATCATAGCGTCGCTTGACGCTCTGCAGAAAAGGATAGAGGTCATCGTCGCCGTAGTAGAGCTGAGGCCAATAGGTGTAGGCCAGCATGTCCTTATCCGGGTAGTTTATGTAGCAGCCCTCGTAGTTTGCGTTGTTATAGGGCGTGCCTTTGTAGCCTGGATGCGCCTCTGGGCCGGAGTAGAGATCGGTGTAGAAGTCGCTCATCCATCGTTGACGGGCTGCGTCGTCCTCGGGGTTTTGCCAGTAGGTCTGGAACTGCAGCTTCATGCTGGTGGAGCGCTGGGGGATTGCAGTTTCCGTGATCATCTCCGGGCGGTTGATGGCACCGCCGTAAGAGTCTACGGCGAGAATGGAACCCTGGAGATCGACGCCCGGGATCTCGCAGGTAAGGTGTTTATAGATGCATCTCACTTCAGCGGAGCTGAAGTTGCGCTTCATGTTACTGGATTTGTATTTGCCGCGATGACCGGTGCCGATGCCGCCGCTGATAGTGGCATCGAGCCATGGCGAACGGGTCACTGCATGTGGGCTGGAGCAAGCCATGTGCGCCATTGCGTGATGGTGTCCCGATAGGTTTGTGGCTGTTCGGGCATGTTCGGCCGCGGCTGCACCCACGGTTGGGTTGCAGGGCTGGAAGAGATCCAGGAATTCGTTGAGAACCCGGGGATCGTTGCAGGTTCCGTCGGGGTTGCAGAACTGGGCGCTGATAACGATTTGGTTGGATGAGTGGTGGGAGAGCCCGAGGAAGGTGAATAGGCCCCAGGTGTCAGGATCTTTGGCGCGGGTCTCGTGAAAGTGACCGTAGGTTGTGAGGATGGTTTCGAAGCGCTCGGGTGTCATGTCGTCCCAGGGAAAGGACAGGTTGGCGAGCATAACCTCCTGTGGTGCCGTCGGAAGCTTGTCGAAGTAGTAGCTCGTGATGATGCCGAAGTTGCCTCCGCCTGCGCCGCGGCAAGCACGGAAGAGCTCGGGTTCGTGGGTGCGATCCGCTCTGCGCATAACGACTTTACCGTTGGCATCGACGGTGAGGATATCGACGGCGGCGAGCCAGTCGACGGTGAGGCCGTGGAGGCGTGAGAGAAGTCCGTAGCCGCCCCCACTGATGTGTCCCCCCGCGCCCACGGTGTAACAGGAACCTGCGGGAAGGGTAAGGCCGTGGCTCTTGTAGAGATGGGTATAGACCTCGCCCAGCTTGGAGCCGGCGCTGACGCGATACTTGTGCCCGCTGCCGGTCGCATCGAAGTCGGTCAGAAGACTTAGATCGAGCAGAACGCCGTCCGGATTGTTGCAGACGAAGTCCTCGTAACAATGGCCGCCGGAGCGAACGGTGGGACGAAGGCCTGCGCTGACAATCCGCTGGAGGGCTTCGGCCAGGTCGGCAGGGGTTTCACAAAGCTCGATTCGGCTGACGGTTTCCGTGTCGGTGGCTGGCCAGCGTGGGTTGTGTCCTCTATTGAGTGTGGCGTAACGGGGGTCTTGCCGGGTTACAGTAATCGACATTATTCTTCCTGGTCGCGGCTTGGATTACGTAAGTTTAGTTGAACATAAGCGTTCCGAAGAGCTACGATACCGCGTCTCTGTCCTGAATAGGAGCGTCACTGTTACTTGTAATGACACGATTCTTAGGAAAACGTCACTATTTGTCATCGGCCAGTTGGTGTGCAAGAAGCTAGGCCAAATGTCCTGTAAGCGGGAAGAGGGAAGTGCAGGTCGTTCAGTGCTTTATCAGATGCTTTGTCTGCTGACATAGAGATTTCCACACTGTATACTTTTGCACATCGTTTACATTGACGCTGTTTTAGGTGCGCAGTCAGTTTCGTCCCACGGTCGGGGTGCCGAACCATCGAAGACGACAGGCCAAAGACCTCGAAGAATGATCCTGTAAAAGCAGGTAACGGAGGTGTGCGCACCCCTGTGAAAGGCGAGAGCTCGACTTTTGGGCAACTGCCGAGCGACGCGCCGACGATGTTTGATTTACCGGCGAAAGACACCTTCAAAAGCGAGGCACGACAGAGTTACGCAGAATCCGCTATGACTTCGAGCGGGCCGCGAAGCTACTCGGAGGCGAGTGGGCAACCTCTTCTTGAGTTGGGCTCCGTGGTGGCGCGCCGTTATGAAATCATCGCCCTTTTAGGCGAGGGCGGTATGGGGGCCGTCTACGAAGCGAGGGATCTGGAACTGAGCCGGACGATTGCCCTGAAGACAATCCGCCGCGAGTTCGGCGGAAATCAGGCCATCATTGAACGTTTCAAGCAGGAACTGATCCTGTCCACGCAGGTGACCCATCGGAACGTCGTCCGCATCTTCGACATTGGGGAAGCGGAGGGGATGAAGTTCATCACGATGGAGTACGTCCAGGGAATTGACCTGCGGACGATGATCCACGAGCGGGGAAAGATTCCGCCGGAAGAGTGCGTCGAGATCATTATCCAGGTCTGCCGTGCACTGGATGCGGCGCATAGTGTCGGTGTCATTCATCGTGATCTGAAGCCACAGAACATCATGAAGGACCAGAACGGCCGCATTCTGGTGATGGACTTCGGACTGGCGCGCACGCTCGAAGGCGACGGCATGACGATGTCGGGCGCGCTGGTAGGCACGATGGAGTACATGTCGCCGGAGCAGGCGCTCTCGAAGAGTCTCGATCAGCGGTCGGATATTTATTCCCTGGGATTGATCTTCTACGAGCTTCTCAGCGGAGAGACGCCGTTTCGGGCGGACACTGCGTTGGCGAGTCTGATTCGGCGCACGCAGGAAAAGCCAGTCCCTGTATCGCACTTCGTCACTGATATCTCCGAGCCTCTGGACCAGATGGTAAGCCGATGCCTGGAGCGCGAAGTGGAGCTGAGATACTCGAGCGCCGCCGAGCTGCTTGCCGATCTCGAAATGTGGCAGCAGAAAGGCGTGGTGAGTGCGCCTCCGGTGCGGAGCGTGCCTCCTAAGCCGGTGTTGCCATTTTGGCTGTGGGCAAAGCGATGGTGGGTGTGGGGAGGAGCTCTCGGCGTTCTGGTTCTGGGCGTTGGGGAGTACGTCGACCACGCAAAGAAATCACCCGCTTCAGCAGTGAAAGCACCTGCCGTTGCAGTCAATAGCAAAGCTCTCGCCATTATGCCGTTCCGCAACGCATCAGGAGATGCAAAGGACGACTGGATTGGAGCAAGTCTCGCGGACATGCTCAGCACGGATATTGGCCAGTCGGCTCACCTGCGCACCGTGTCCACGGATCGGCTGCATCAGGTTCTCTCAGATCTGAGCATCGGCCCGCAGACGACGATTGGGCCAGAGACGGTGCGGCGTGTAGCGGAGTTCAGCAGTGCGGACGTTGTTGTTTCAGGACAGTACGCGCGGTTCGGCGATCAGATAGTGATTGATGCCACGATCCGGGACATGAAGACCGACCAGAGCGTTCCGGTAAAGGCGCAGGCGCTGGCGAAGGATCTGCCGGTTGCAATCGATAGCCTTGCCGATGCTGTCAGAAAAAACCTTTCGCTTTCGCCGGACGTCTTGCAGGAGTTGAAGTCACAATCGTTCAAGCCAAACTCGACATCAGTAGAGGCCCTCCGGAGTTACAACGAAGGACTCTCGTTGATGCGGGAGGGCAAGAATCTGGATTCGTTGAAGAGCTTTCAGACGGCTACAAAACTGGACCCGCAGTTTGCCCTGGCCTTCTCAAGACTCGCGGAGTCGCAGTCGGAACTGGGCTTTGAGACCGATGCTGAAGGAGCGTCCCGCAGAGCCGTAGAGCTTGCCACCAGCGAAGACCTTCCGCTACCGGAGAAATACCTGATCACGGCCAGCCGTGCGCGGATTATCAAAGACAACAAGCAGGCAATCGACGCCTACCAGAACCTCGCAAAGAGCTGGCCGAGCGATGTGGATGTCCAATACAACCTCGGCAAGCTGTATGTCGACACCGGCGATTATGCCAAGGCCCGCGAAGTATTTGCGAAGATTCTAGGGACCGATCCGAAGAATATCAAGGCGCTTTGGGAGATGGGCGTCGTCGAAAACATACTTGGAAATCCGCAGGCCGCACTGGACTCACTGAGCAAGGGCATGAACCTTGCAACGCAGGTGGGCAACCAGGAGCAGCAGGCGCTGATGCTTCTTTCGACAGGCATCTCGTACCGGCATCTGAACAGACCCGATGAGGCGATGCGCAATGTGGAGGAGTCCATTGCGATCAACGAGAAGATCGGTCAGAAACGCGGAGTCGCAGCAGGATTGGGTGAAAGGGCGAATCTCCAGGCGAGAAAAGGGAACACAGAGGCTGCTTTGTCTGATCTCAACAAGGCGTTGGTACTGCTGCGGGAAATTGGCATGAAGAAAGAGGTCGGGTATACCCTGGTCGATTTGGGCAACGTCTACGAAAGCCGGGGAGAGCGTGATCAGGCGCTCGGAAGATATAAGGAAGCGCTACAAATCCAGCGGGAGACCGGCGATCAGAACTATGAAGCGCTTTGTCTGAATAACATTGCTGAGGTTTATCTAGCGAAAGGCGACACAGAAAACGCCTTCACGTATTACCAGCAGGCGTTGCAGCTTCGCGAGAAGCTGGGAATTCCGGCTGCAATCGCGGAGACACTTGGCGGGATTGCAGATATCTATATCCAGACGGGCCAGTACGATGCGGCGCTCACGTCATTGATGCGGGCGTTGGAGCTTTCCCGCAAGACAGGCGACGTGCGCTGGACGGCAGCCCTTCAACACAAGATTGGCCAGGTATTTGAGGATCAAGGCCGATTTGGTGCAGCAGTGAAGTCGATGCAGGAAAGTACAACGACTTTTCAAGGCCGCGGTGAACATGGCGTTGACATGGCGGTGTACCTGAACGATCTGGCCGGTGCACTGGCCAATGCAGGCAGAGGCAATGAGTCTGCACAGCCGTTGAATGAAGCCGAGAATATTGTGCGCGAACTGAAGAATTACGACCTGATGGCCGATATCCTGAATACCAAAGGGGATGTGGCCTACTACGGTGGCGACACCAAAGGCGCGGAACAGTTTTACAAATCGGCCTTGGGGCTGGCGACCCATGCGAAGGATACTGACGATCTCGTTTTGTCCAAGCTGAATGTGGCGGGAATGGCTATGGCGCAGGGCCGAGCCAAAGAGGCTCTCGGGATGCTACGACCGCTGCAAAACACGACTCATACCACGAACGCTAACTTGTCATTGCAGAGCGCCGTAGCTTATGCGCAGGCTCTGATTGAAACCGGCGACTATGCTCAGGCGGAGCGTATTCTTGGTCAAAGCTTGACCCAGTCGGAGAAAGCCGGAACGAGGCTTGAGTCCGCAAGGATCAACTATCTTCTGGGCACATCGACGCGGCTTCGCGGCAATGCTGAGAAGGGGCGAAGCTCGTTCTACTACGGTGAGGCTCTTCGTCTGCTAGCTGAGATAAAGGCCGATCCTGGTGCAGAAAACGCCTTGCATCGCGCAGATCTTAAAACGATCTACGACGATGCCATGCGGTGGAAGACCTAGCCAGCAGATTGGCTCGTCACAAACGAGTATCCATCTGCTACTTCACGACTTTTGTTTTAGCAGTCGATTGATTGACTGGGTTTGAATCAGGATTGGCGCTACTTACGCTGGCGGTGTTGCTGATCTTTGTGCCGACAGCAGCGGTAGCCTTGACAGTGATTTCAACCGTGAATGCGGTGATGTCAACGAAGGTCGTTGGGGCAAGTGATTTCGCTGTGCAAGTTACCGTATTTCCGGCGAACGAACAATTTGTGCCCGCCGTGGTATCGGAACAGCCTTTGAGGCTGCAGGAAAATATCTGTGACCTCGCCCTGACAAAGGTTACGCCTGCTGGTAGGGGATCGGTAATGACTACATTCGAAGCCGTGCCTCCACCACCATTGCCGACGATGATGTCATAGGCAAAGGCTTTGTTCTGATCAACAGTGGCCGGAGCGATTTTGATGATTCCAAGATTCACAGCCGGAGCTACTACTTGATAGCTCACCGAACCGGTCGTGTGGTTGCCTGCGGCGTCCACGACATTCACGACGAACGACTTTGTCCCCGGCGTCGAAGTATCGACCGGGGATGTGACTGCGGGTGGGTTCGTCGTACCCGGGGGGAAGGTTGCGGTGCCGCATGTGACGACTCCTGAGAGGTCGTCACTGCAACTGTAGGTTGCCTTGACGGACTGGTTCAGCGCGTAGGAGTTTGCCACCCCTCCATTAGTTGACGGAGCAGGGGACAGGGTGATGGCTGAGATAGTAGGTGTTACGGTGTCGATGTTGACTGGGATCGTGAAGAAAGAGGTGGACCAGCTGCTGCTTGCATCCTGGGTGAACTTCAGTTCTTCGGTGCCTGCACAGTCCTGGGCGAAGTAGTGCAAGAGAAACTTGCCGTCACTGGGGAATGAGACGGTTTGCGCAGCAGGCGTGAATACAGAAGCCGGAGGTTCGGGAACCGGACATGGGCTTGGCGAGTTGATGAGGACCGTGTCGGTGGGGATCGGCAGTATGGGGGTGGGCTGAGGCATAGCCGATGCAAGAGCAATGCCGTAGGTGATGCTCTTGATCGGTGAGGGCACGAAGTTTTCCTGGCCTGGCAATGGAGGCGTCAGGTTTGTGAGGTCAGGAAACTGGCTGGAGAACTTTACGGTTGGAGTCTGGGTGTTGACCCATCCACCTGGCTGCTGACCCACGACGGTCACTGTGGTCAAGTCTTCCGGAACGGGAAACACGGAGACGAAGGAAGAGTTTGGGTGATCACCGATTCCAGTTTCGGTGAATCTGCCTGGTCCTGAGAAATCGGTAAGCAGATTCTGCGGGCAGAGTGTACCGCTGAGACCCGATGTCGCGTCAAAGACACACGGCCCTCCCGTCCAGCCTTCGTTTGCCATAAGAAAGCCAATGCCCTGATGGAACGTTGGACCACTTGGAATTGAGATGTCCGGAAGAACGAACGCTGGTCCGTCGAACAGCTCCTGGAATTTCTCGTTACGAATCGCCGAGGCAGGGCATTGCGCGCCGCTTGCGCTGGAGCCGGTACCGACCTGGCATTGGAGCGTCAAAAGTTTGCAGGCCGGCGGGCCGCTTGGGGTCAGAAGCTCGCCTGTATGGACCAGGCAGTTTGAAGTAGCGAAAGAGGTGCCTGGAACCCATTTTGTCTGGAAGATGGCAGGATCGATGGGTGAATCCGACGTGATTGGGAGGGAGTTATTAGGGATGGTCAGTTGACCGGCAGCTTCTGCCACAGAGAGATCGTAGACAAATTCGACCTGCTGGTCCGTCGTTGAATCAAAGGCAAATGTCTGCGTGAGGGTAGCTGCGGGAGGGTTAGTTTGCGGGATGGGATTACCGGTGATCTTGCCCGGGCCTGTCACTCCGGCCTGGGTGCAGCTCGTATTGAGATAAATGCTGGAACTGGCCAGAAAGCCTCCAGTATCGACGAGATCGATCTTCACTTGATTAAGTCCAGGCTGAAGGGAACCGCTGATATCGATTGGGGCTACGCCGCCAGTATTTGCGAAGGTATCCGGGTCCAGGCCGGTGAGGCCGCCTGAGTCTGCCATCGCTCGATACGTGGCAGTGAAGCAATCAGCTTGCCGGCCCGAGTTATCGAAGATGCCACCCCGGCAGATATTGGTCGGGCCAGTGGTCGCTCCATTCGGCGTCGTAACTGTAAGGTTGATGAAGTTATCGACTAGAACGTTTCCGGTGCCATCTGACTTGGAGGAAAGAACGGCGGTCGGGGTGGTGTCGGAGCCACAATTCAGAAGCAGGGGCGAGCTGTTGTAGACAGCCTGGCTCTGGCCGAAGCCCGTGCCTGCGGTGGAGGATCTGACATTATCCGGGCCAAAGATCAGAATAGAGTTCTGGGCATACCCTGCGGACGCGGCTATAGGGAAACAAGCGGCGATGACGATCACACGTGAAAAAGCAGAGTTAATCATGGTGCATCCTCCTCTCACAGTTGTTCGCGTAAGCTCGCGCGATACTGCGAGAATCAACAACTACTCTGAGAAACCGTCGAGGGAGGAAGGTGCCAACGGAATCTTTCGGGCCCGTTTGGAAATGAGTGAATTGTCTATATAGCAAGCGTTTCTGTCAATGCGCATCTAATCTGGGATGCCAGCAGGAGAATCTGTGACACAGGTAACCACTATTTCGACGACTCATTAGCGTCTGCAGGACAACTTAGGTGCGGGCGTGGGCATCGCTTACAAAGGTATGCTGAACTAGCGGAAAGAGAGAACGACGAGCAAACATGAACGTGAAAAGTGAAACCTCGCCAGTAGCAATCTTCTGTTCTATCAACCGGCCTGAGATGTTGCATGATTCGGTCCTGTGCGCTGTTCGGCAGACTGTGCCGTGCCACATTATCATCAGTGTTCCCGAAGATAACGACGTTTCCGCCGAAACTCGCGCTCTCGATTCCGTCACTGTGGTCACAGGACGGAGAGGGTTAACCGCACAGCGGAACCATGCCCTCCGCTCGATTCAGGGATCGCCGGAAGCGGTTATTTTTCTGGATGACGATGTCGAACTCGATCCACATTATGTGGAACAAATCCTTCGCACCTATCGGGAGCATCCGGAGGTCGCCATGGTAAATGGGGCCAATCTTGCTCATGGAATCTATCCGGCAGGTACGCTTGATCGAGAAATGGCAAGGGAACTCATCGAAAAATGCCGAAAAGAGCGCCCGCCCGTCGAAGAAGCTATCCCCATGACCACTGCGTACGGCTGCCGCATGTCTATACGAGGGTCATTACTCGGCAAGGTCTCCTTCGACGAAAGGCTGGTTCTATATGGCTATCTGGAGGACCTGGACCTCGCCTTTGCATGTCGCAAGTACGGTTCGATCGTTGAGAATCCGCGTGCTCTTGGTGTGCATATTGAGGTGGCCTTTGGGCGCATGGGCGAAAAACGTCGTGGTTATTCCGAAGTGGTGAACCCTTTCTATATCTGGTCGAAGAGGACCGGAGCACGCTTGCCTCGCGTGATCCTTGGATCGCTGGCGCGAAGCGCACGTAACGCGATAAAGGCAATGAGAGGCGAAGGGCATGAACGGTTGGTTGGCAACTTGCTAGGATGGGCTAACGTGGCAACCTTTAGACCCTCTCCCGAGAAGATTCTGGAGATGTGAAACTACGGTGCGCCGCCTTTAATTGCCGCGGAGCATCTCCAGAAATGAGCTTTGCGAGAGCGAGCGCAGTCGGTAATACAGCAGGCGAGTTTTGTGGCGCCATCCCTCGCCGCCCAGAAAATAAGCTCCCGCTCTCCCGTAGCCCGCATTCAGTATCTTCTGTTCTTTAGGCGTAAGCGACATAGTCGCCTTTACCTTGTTGAGAACACGTTCCGTAGAGGCATACATCTTTCTCCCATCCTGCGAGACCGAACTGCCGTGAATGCGGTACTCGGCCACGAGAGCGGTGTGTCTAAGAACGGGAAAATCGCGCGCTATGCGGATGTAGAGATCGTAGTCATCTCCGGGCTCGACATTCGAGTCGAATCCACCTACCCGTTCCAATGCCTCGCGTGACACCATCGCCGACGCGGGGCAATGAATCGGATTGGCTTCGAGAAAGGAATGAAAATAATTTCGGCGAGGAGCACAAATATAAGGCAATGCGGTTGCAGTGCCGTGAGCGTCGATGTCCCTGCGGGCCGCGAAGATGAGGCCGGCACCTGGTTTCATCCTCAGTGCTTCAAGATGAGAAGAGACAGCGTTCGCCATCAATCGATCATCATGGTCGAGGAAGATAACGTAGTCTCCGCGCGATTCCGAAATGCCCCGATTGCGGGCCGAAGAAACACCGCCGTTTGCCTTACGAATAATTTTGACGCCGGGGATAGCTAAAAGGTGTCGATGCGCCTGCTCGGTGGATCCGTCGTCTACAACAATCACTTCGATATTTCTGTACGTCTGTGACTTCGCGCTCTCTACTGCCTCTGCAATGAAGCGAGTCTCATTGTAGTAAGAGAGAATGATCGAGACGAGCGGGTTACTCACTTTATCCATATTGATGAACGAAGACCTGGTTGTTCCTATATACCTTTCATCGCGAACAATAAGGTGTGAAGAAGGATTGCAAGATCCAGGAAAAACCCTCGGTTCTCAATGTAGTAAAGATCATATTCGAGACTCTCGTGGATGGAGTACTTCCTGTCCGCGCTAAGCTGCCAAAAGCCAGTGAGACCCTGCGGCACGGCCAGTCGTCGTCGCTCAATCAGGTTGTAGCCCTCCGTTATGTAAGGCATTTCCGGACGAGGTCCAACGAGGGACATATCGCCTCGCAGAACGTTGAGCAATTGGGGTAGTTCGTCAAGGCTCGCTTTGCGTAGAAATCTGCCCGCTGGTGTGATGCGAAGATCATCCGAGCCTTCCGGGGAGCGATCGTACTTTGGCGCATCGGTATACATGGTTCTGAACTTGTACATGGTGAAGGGCTGGCCCAGGTGTCCCACACGCTCCTGGCGAAAGAAAATGGGGCCGGAAGAGGTTCGTCTAATCCACATCGCAATGAATATCCAAAGCGGAGCAGTCATTGCGAGCAATAGTGCAGCGCCCACAAAGTCGAAGCACCGTTTGAAGGCATGATAAGTTCTTCGGTCGGCCATGAGTCCTGCATACGACATGGTCAACAAACCATCCATGACCTGCATTGCACCATGCCGCTCAATGCTGAGCGGTTGAGCCGTGCCAACGAACGAGATGTTTAAGTCGTGCTGAAGCGCCAGTGAGGTTAACTCGCTCATGCGATGGTGTGATATCTCAGATTCCGCAATGAATACGTGAGAAACATCCAGCTCTTGAATCAATTCCGTAGAGAGTTCGCTGCAAATGACCGGCGCGTGAGAACGATGAACATAGTCATGTCCATAGATAACGCCGCGGTTGCTGCTCTTGCTTTCATCGACGAATGCGATCGGGATCATCCCCAGGTCGGGGGAGTTATCGAGATACGAGAATATTCTTCTCGCGTCTCGTCCTGTTCCCAGTATCAGTACGCGGCGTTGGGTTGCCATTGCCGCCCGCATCCGAACGAAGAATCGGCGCGAAAGATGCTTTTGCGCCAGCAGAAGGAAGACAGTTGTTACCCATCCGACACACAATGCGATGCGCGGGACTAGAAGTTTGCCGATGTAGATCTCAACTGCCAATCCTATAAAGCACAGGCACGAAACCATCAATATATTTTCTGTGTCCCGGACCTGGAGCAATGTATGAGACTGGCTATAGAGCTGTTGGGCTCGTGCAAGAAAGACAAAGATCAGCCAATATTGCACGGTAAGCACGATAAGAAGATGCGTTGAATCCGGCCACCCGACACCGTGATACAACCGGTAGCAAAAGAATCCAAACAGAAATCCTAGTGCGATGCAGGCATAGTCCAATATGACCGCCAACACGGTCGTAAACATCTTTGGCAAACCTGCGTGCGGTGTCGGTTTAGGCCATTGGGTGGATTCAATATACGGTGGTTTGGGCGACGGTGCATAAACTCCCATGACTGTTACCCTCCATCGAAAAAATTACCTTCGTAACTACTCCATTGCATTCGAATGAATAGTTTGAAAGGTTACGAAGGAAATCTAATTGCTAACTGAGACGGTTATCCTGCGATCTACGCGCCGCTCAAATACGAAGAATGATCAATTTATAGATAAGACGCAAGATTTGCAGCAAGTGTTTTATGAGCGGGTGTAACTTTTTTTGATGGCAGATAATTTCAATCGGCGAACTTGCGATGAGTCCGTAACGCGAATCACTTCACAGCCGAATAATCTGACTATCGACTAATTCAGGTTGAACGTCCGAAGTCTTGAGAATTGTAAAAAAGTAAGCCATGCGAAACGTGGGTTGTTAGCAAGGTAACGGCGCCAGAGACGACGCGGCTCTTTGATCAGACGATAGAACCACTGAAGGCCGGCTTTCTTCATCCAGTCAGGAGCTTCGCTCAGGTTGCCGCTTAGAAGATCGAAAGCTGCACCGACGCCCACCATCAACTGCACGGGAAGTCGTCCCTGATACGAAGCCATAAATCGTTCTTGTTTCGGAGTGCTAAGACCGCACCAAAGAATATCGGCACGGCTGTCGGTCAGCTGAGTTGTCAGCTCGTCTTCTTCCTGTTCATTCAGCGGACGGAAGGGAGGTGTATAGGTTCCAACAATCTGGATACCTGGAAATCTGCGCATCAGCTCTGCTCGTAGCTCTTCCGCAACTCCAGGTTTGCCTCCATATAGAAAATGCCGATAGCCGCGGTCTACGGAGCGGCTGCAGACCGCAACCATATAGTCTGGGCCGTAGACACGTGTCATAGCCTTGAAGCCGCTGGCCTTTCCTAGCCATACGGTAGGCATTCCATCCGGAGTCGTCAGGAAAGATCGATTCAGGATGCGGCGGAATTCGCTATCTGTTTGAGCCTCCATAATGCCATGAACACCCGTGACGCAGATATAACCTTGTACATCTCCGTCAAGAAGAACTTCGGTCCTCGCTACGGCCTCATCCAGAGAAATGGCACTTACACCAACGCCAAGAATATTTACTCGGGATTCCTTATTCGTGGTCATCAGAAAACTCCTTAGACTCGCGGGTAAGTAGAGTAAAGTTGGAAAATAACAGGAACCTTTGCCTGTTTCAATCGGTTTTTGTATTTACGTTCGGGGCGGTGCTAGCTTAGACCCCACACATTCCAAGGCAAGCACTAATTGATTTCCGATCGCGTTTTGATTTTGCGCCCGCGATTGACGCTTCTATTACTGTTGGAGGTTCACAACGTGAAATCGTGATGCCCACGTTCTCGTGTTTTGAATATACCCCAAAAATCAGAAAATTACTCGCGCAAATTACGTGAAAAAGTGTTGAACTGTTGCAAATAATTGCAACAAGAATCAAACATGCTGTCTGGCAACCCTTTGTGTCAGTACGCATCTCACGAATACGGGCTTCGACTGTCCGCTGCAAGATCCGCTTTATTCATCGGCAAAATGGATAGGTTCTAAATCACGGGAAGAACGGGCCAAATGGATTCCATCATCGATAGAACATGGATGAATAAATGTGCAAGAGATGTGCAACAATTTTGTCATCTCCTGCTTTCCATTTTATGCCGGTTCAGCATAGCGTCTGATATCTGCCAAATTAAAAACACTGAATATGGCTTCTGAAATCCTGGCTTGACGAGTCCAAGCATCGAACAGCAGGCAGTTGTCGAAATTCATTCCGTGCCCTATCCGGGGCGAGCGAATAGTTCTTTATTTACACGTAGGACCTATTCAACGAAGATAAATTCAAGGACAACCCTCGATGAGTCTGACTAAACCAGAATGGCAATCAGTTGACGGGAACGGGCAGTTGCAACGGCGATCGGATCTGGACCTGGTAGAGATGCCGCCGCAGCCTGAGCGCTATGAGTCGATCCATGACCTGTTTCATGTTCTCAAGAAATATAAGTTAACGGTTGCCGGCGTGGCACTGTCGACAGTGCTCCTTGCGCTGATCGCTTGCCTTCTCATGACGCCGAAGTATCAGTCCACCGCGACGCTGGAAGTTATTCCGGATGACGCGAACGTCACCGGCGGAGGAGGAAACGAATCCAATCCGGCACCGACCGACATTAAGACCGAAGTTGAAACGGACACCAAAATCCTCCAGGACAAGTCGATTGCCCTCGAGGTCATTCAAGCATTGAAGCTTGAGAATCACCGCCCTTTCAGCCAGGCGGCTTCGCCTAAGGAGCGTGGACTGCCGCTGGATCAGGCTCCGGTCACACGACAGAACATGCTTAGCGCGTTTTCAAGGTCCCTGAAAGTGGAGTCGGTCCCTGATACACGTTTGATTCAAGTCAGCTTCCGCAGTCCTGATCCTGTGATCGCGGCGAATGTTGCGAACGCGCTCAGCAATACGTTTATTCAGGACTATTTGAAACGACGCCTGCAATCGAGCTCGGACGTGTCATTTTGGATGACGAAGGAACTGGATACTCTCAAGAAAAAGGTTCAGGATTCCGAACAGGCACTCGCCGACTACGAACAGAAGAATGGAATGGCAGGCATTAATATAGGCTCTACAAATACAACAGGGGACATGCAGGCCCATAACACGGTGTTGGACCGTTTAACTGCACTGAATCAGGAACTCACCACGGCAGAGGCCAACAGGATATCCGCGGAAGCGGTTTATAGACTCATCAAGAGTCAGGATCCAGAAGTAGTTCTTGGACTCGGCGCGATGAGTATCTCTAGCGGCGGATCGTTGGTCGCTGCTGGCGGCGGCCTCGACATGATTCGTACCCTCCGTAGTCAAGAGGTTGCCCTTAAGCTCGAGTACGCTGACCTCTCGACGAAATTCGGCACAAAGAATCCTCGCATGGCTGAATTGCAAAATCAGATTGACGCGATCGATGGTTCAGTCAAAGCGGAGATGGCAAAGGTCAGTAAGCGCGCCGAGAACGATTATCAATACGCCAAGCAAAATGAAGATGCGGTGCGCGGCCAATTGGAAAAGCAGAAGCTGGAGGCCGAGAAGCTTACTGATCTGACGGTGCAGCTGCAGGTGCTCGCACAAGAGGCGTTTTCCAATCGAAATCTTTACCAGAGCCTTTTCTCTAAGCTTCAAGAAGCCAGCGTTAGCCAGGGTATTCATGCGACGCGTATATCAGTCGTGGACCACGCTCAGGTAACTGCGTTTCCCGTCAGTCCTAACTATCCAATCACGCTTGGCGTCGCTCTTTGCGGGGGCCTGATCTTCGGTGTTGGAGTCGCCTTTATCCGGCAGAGCGGCGACGACTCCCTCGTGGGAGCGATGGATATCGAAACTGCTGTGCCGTATCCCGTTCTCGGGCATCTACCGTTCTTCGCAAAGGGCAAATCGCTGCTGGAGGTTACCTCTGGCGACAGCTTGCTTATCTCCGATTCGGAGTCGAGCATTGCAGAGTCTTTCCGCGCTTTGCGTACCGCGATCGTTCTTTCGCGTCCGTCGCCGGATTGCAAAGTGCTGCTGATTACGAGTCCATTGGGTGCCGACGGCAAAACCACCGTTGCCTACAACCTTGCTATTGCATTTGCACAGCAAGGAGCTCGCGTACTGTTGATAGACGGTGACATGCGCCATGCAGACCTTCATCGCCATTTTGGTGTTAGTAATGAGGGCGGCCTAAGTCTGGCGCTTACTACCCGTTCCTCATCGCTTGAGGGCAGGCTTATCCCGCATGCTGCGCTACCTAATCTTTTCCTCTTACCGGCGGGGCGCAAGCCGCATTTACCGGTGGAGCTTTTCAGCTTGCCTGTCTTCGATCACCTTTTGGCTAAAGCAAGAGCTGATTTTGATTGGGTTCTAGTAGATAGCCCTCCAATTCTTCCGGTATCCGACGCGTCGGTGCTCTCAACCAAGGTGGATGCGGTTCTTCCAGTACTGCGCTCTGGCGTTACTTCACGAACCATCCTGCTTAGTATGATGAAGCTGCTTGGGAGATCTGGAGCGCCGACCATTGGCCTGGTCTTGAACGCAGTCAGGGATGAAGCGGTAGCGAACTTCTATCCATATGGCTACCGCAACAAGGAGGTCAGCGATCATGCAGGAGCGTAGACATCTGATACTTCAGCGGTTACACCTCGCTTATGGAATATGTGGCTTGATGCTGCTTACATTTGGGGTCTCTGCAAATTCCTATGCACAGGTAGTTCCTTCAATTGGCGCGACGTCCAGTCTTTCCGGGGCTGGCAGTGGTCATGTCGCAACTCATGGATCGAGCCCTGGAATCACGGCCGTGCCGGAAGACTTCTCGAAGCTTACGCTTAGCTCTGGTTTTCTCCTTTCCATGACGGTATATGACATGCCGGAGATCTCAGGCGAGCTGCGTGTAGATGATTCAGGTAACGTAGATGTTCCGATGTCTGGTGAACTGAACGTAGCCGGAATGACTCTGCCTCAGGCAAAGCTTGCGATACAACAGAAGCTGGCTGATGCTCAGATACTGAAGAACCCTAAGATAAATCTGGATGTGGTGCAGTATGCCGGAGAAAACGTAACCGTGACGGGCGAAGTAGGAGCTCCGGGACGCATACAGCTTCTGGCACCCCATAGTCTTTCCGATGTGCTCGGTATGGTAGGCGGAGAAACTCAGCTGGCTGGGAATACGATCGAAGTTCGCAGAACGGTAGATGGTGTTCTTCAGACGGAAACAGTGAAGTACGCCCGCAGTACCGGTAACACTGACGAAATCAAAGCATTCATGATCAAGCCTGGCGACACAATTACTATTCCGCGCGCAGGAATCGTATATGTGATGGGAGCCGTAAATCGTCCGGGTGGCTACGTCATGCAGGAAGACGGCAATCTGAATGTGTCGCAGGCGTTGTCCATGGCTTTAGGGACAACCATAAATGCAAAAGTTGATTCCATCAGAGTCGTCCGCAAGGATTCACAGGGAAAGCTAACAGAGATTCACATACCGTATTCCAATATTTCAAAGGGCAAGGTCCAGCCGCTAACGCTTCAGGCGCAAGACTTGGTCTACGTGCCTGTGAGCAAAATCAAAACGGTGTTTAGTCAGGGTCTCGGCATCATGTCCTCTACTGCATCCGCACTTATCTACACAAGTTTCTAGTCACGAAGCATTCGATAGCCTTGGGCCTTTGTTGACAGTTTTCTCTATGAACCTTATTCGACCTTCACTGGCGCGGAAAAGATATCCATTGCGATACTGGCTTTTTGTGGTCTACGCGGTTGGTATTCCGGGCTTCATGAGATTTGACAGTAGCGGGCGCACCCACGACTTAGGACTCTTTAATCCTTCATCGCTCAGCACAATCGCACTGACACTGGCCTGCGCGTTTCTGTTTGCGTCGGTTTCGATATTGAGCCATCGTCGCATCGCTTTGCGGCGAGTAGATTTTTGTATGTGGCTCTGGATTGCCCTTCTTATTATTTTCATCATCGCTTCGATCTTGCAGCCGAACAACAATAGTGGACCGCCTGCTGCCAGCGACCTTCCGCTAAGTCTTTACCGACTAGGCGAGTGGGTGTTGGGTTTTGTGATGCTGCTCTCCTTGTATACGAGCGAAGACGAAGACCGTGCGATTGATCTCATTGTCCGTTTGATAGGCACCGTCTGCTGGGCATATATTGGACTAGTCTGGATGATGCTGCCGATCGCCCCATCCCTGGTCTATGCGTCGCCGGACGCGCTTGCCGAAGGGGGCCATGCACGATTGGGTGGAATATTTATCCATCCAGTTCATCTATCTGTGCTCGCCGGTGTGGGATTTTTTTACGCTCTGTTTTTCTTTCAGGGCCGAAAGAGAATTTTATGCTGTGCGATTTCGTTGCTCACGCTCATCATGGCATATTCACGCAGCGAGCAGATCGTCTTTCTCATCGCCCTGTTTGCTTATCTCATGATTTTTTCCCGAAAATTTGTGCTACGCATGTTTGGTTTGTCGGCAATCTGCACTCTCGCGGCAGCGGGAGTTGTTTTTCAGGGAAAAGTTCTAGATTATCTGGAGCGCGGCCAGGGTATGCGAAATGTCACCACTCTGTCTGAGAGAACAGATGTGTGGAATGCAAGCTTTGATGCGTTCTGGCTAAGGCCTTACATTGGCTACGGCTTCATCGCGGGAGTGAAGCATGCGATTAAGGACCATTGGAACGCTACAAACTGGGTTCCGCCGCAAGCCCACAACGACTTTGTACAGGCGTTGGTGTCAGGGGGAATTCTTGCCGGGCTGCTACTCCTTGCCATTTATGCCAGGGTGCTATGGGTTGCGTTCCGAAACTCGCGCCGCAGTATTAAGCACACATTTCTTTTGATGGCTGTTCTTCAGATCTCGACAATGGCGATGATCATGCCGGTGGTCACGGTTCAATTTAGCCGCCTCGGCGTGATCTTTATCATGTCATTTGTGGGCCTGCTCGCTGACGCGAAAGCGCCTGCCAGACTCAGACAAACCACGAAAGCTCGTGTATCTGCCATCCCCACGCTTCAGTGGCGCAGTGAGGTTTAAATCAAGATGATGCGATTCGTGGCGGCAGTCATTCCGTTGTGTCTGCTCTTGCAGGTAGCTCCAGGTCCTACGTCAACGAGTTTAAGTGATCTTCCTAAGACGGCTGTGCCAGCTACGTATTTCGGTTTGAATAATGCGGGCAGAACATGGACGCGGCCGTGGCCAACAATAGAGACGGGTGCCATCCGTTTGTTCGATTCCGCATGGCTTTTTGTTGAGCCGCAACGTGGCCAGTGGGTCTTTGAGAATCTCGATCGAGATGTAGCAGAAGCCGAGAAGCACCATGAGGATCTCCAACTGATGCTTACGGGATCACCTCCGTGGGCATCGGCGCGACCAGCCGACGGCCCAAGAGCGGAACCTGCCGACCTCAAAGATTGGGAGGAGTATGTCGGTGCTGTAGCCAAGCGATACAAGGGCCGTGTTCATACCTACGAGCTCTGGAATGAGCCCAACCTCAAATCAAACTACACGGGCGATATCCCCCATCTCATTGCTCTGAGCAAATCGGCGTATCGCGTCCTTAAGCAGACAGATCCCTCTGTCGTCGTAATCTCTCCGGCGCTCGCGTCCGGCAACAATGCTTTTGGTTATCTTCGTCCGTTTCTGCAGGGAAGCGGTCCAGGTACCTTCGATGTTCTGGGCTACCATTTCTACGACAATCTGGGTAACTCTGTCATTCATCCCGAAAATATCGTCGGTACAACCGGTCAGTTGCGCAGAATTTTGACCAGCGTCGGTTTAGGTTCAACACCCATCTGGAATACGGAGTCGGGCTACTACATCGAGAGCGCCCCGCACGCCCGTTACCACAATAAAAATTACCCCAATGGCGTTCATGTTCTAAGCCAGAGCGACGCGGTGAATGCTATTGGACGGGCGTATATTCTGGGTTGGGCGGGAGGTCTTCAGCGCTTTTATTGGTATGCATGGGGAGAATCGGCCTACGCTTTAGTCGATGACGGTGGCGGTACTGAGAAAGACGCCACACAGGCCTATAAGACTGTCAGACACTGGCTTTTGGGTGCGCGCTACCTTGACGTGACTCGTAGTGCTTCTGGAAGGTGGATCGTCCACATCGAGGATGCGCAACACAAACCGGGATGGATTATCTGGAACGAATCAGGAACTGACAACTTCGCGATTCCTAAAGAGTGGGGCGTCAGCCAGTCAGAGGATCTCTTATCCAAGACTCAACATTTGTCACCAACAGGACTTTCGGTGACACCAAGTCCAACGCTTCTCTTTTAGATTTTTGTTTTAGCTAACCCATGGTGAACGAACGGTTTCTCTTTGGAGGCACCTTGAGGTGGGGGCTCGCTTTTGTGTGCTTCTCTATCGTCTTCCGATAGCTGGCACAAGCGCTTTCAGATTTTCGATATATAAAGCTCTCTCGGAGGGATTCGGATGGCCGCAGAACTTTCAGGCGCCACGTTGAGAACAGGTTCACATAGCACAGCCTATGAACGGTCCCACAATGACACCGTATCTACGGGCCGTCTCAATCCGTGGGCAGTCCTCGCCACGGCGACGGCGCTGGTGCTGTTCGTCGCAGGTCTGATTTTAGGACTAGACCCGGGCGGTGGAGCTCGCGGCGATCTCTACATCTATCATCTTCCAACGATCTACGCATTTCACACCCGCCCCTGGCTTCAGGTACTGCGTGACTATCCCTCAGCAACGACACCGCTCTTTCATATGTTGGAGTCGTTCAACCCTCTGCTGGGGCATGACACCGCATTTCGTACATCAAGCCTCATCTTTTCATTGGTTGTGTATGCCCTCTACATGATTGCGCTATGTAAGCGCTTTGCAGATGCGCCTCAGGTTCGTTCCTGGGCCGCCCTGCTTGGGGCTGCGCTTCTACTGTCGCCCTACTTTCAGAGCTCAACGTATTGGCCGATCACCGACACGCTTCCTCTCTTTTTTATGCTTGTCGTTTTCCTGTTGCTCAACCCTATAGAGAATGGATCGGTACAACATGACACGAAATTGTCCCCGGCCGTCCGTATACTCCTTCTCGCCGTGTTGAGTATGTGCACCTTCTATACCCGGCAGAGTTATCTCTTTGTGCCGTTGTATGTCTTCGTCCTTCTCTTTAAAACGCAAACTGCGACTCGCTGGTGGACACTCCTCGTGTTCGCCCTCGCTGGACTTCCCGGCCTCTATCTGTTCTGGATCTGGAGAGGGTTTACGCCTCCAGCGTTTCGCGGAATCAACCAGGGCTCCTCGGCAGAGATCATCGTGTATCCGCTCACTATGGTCGCGTTTTATGCGCTACCTCTGCTTGCCGAAGCGTTCTATCAGGAGCGTAACAACTGGAAGACCTACCTACCATCGCGGACTGTCTGTCTGGCGCTGATCGCCGGAGCCTTGGTATTTCTTGCGGCTTTTCGCCACTTTTCTTTTTCCACGCACCACTATGGCGGAGGTATCGCTAGCAAGATATTCGCCAAATGCGGTCGCCCCGGTCCCGTACTCTTTCTCTTATTCGCCTACGCCGGACTACTGATCCTGATCTGGCTCTTTCGTGTGGCCGACTGGAAGACTCGCACTTTACTGCTACTTTTCCTGCTCCCTACCTTCATGATGAAGGTGGTCTTCGAGCGCTACTACGACCCGCTTCTCTTTATGCTTTTCCTTCTGTTCTGCGACCGCAATCTGGTTCGACGCTTCGTGAACGTGCGAACAGGCATCCTGATCTTTCTCTTCATGGCGGCCCTTCTGGGCGGAGCCGTGCGTTACCACGCGCAGGACAGCCCAAGCTTCCCGATGTATGGAAAGCAGAGACCTTGGGTCAACGCAGACCCAACCGGAGGCGCCGGTCTTCCTTATCGCTGAGTGTGCGTCTCAGAATAGGATCTGAGGTTCGGAACTGACGCTGACTTTTCCGGATTCAATAGGACGCGTCGGTGAAAACAGGTCCTGTGCCTGCGTCAGGTGCAAGTCCGCAGGCACCATGTAATCCTGAAGGCCGTTCTCCGTCCACACTATTAGCTTGACCTTGTGGTTTGGATCTTCAAGGCGAACGAGCCACAGCCCCGTCGAGCTTCGAGTTACATCGAGATACCGGCTCCCCACAAGCCATTGACGAACCAGCTTGTACGCCTGGGTCGCCTTCTTCTCCGTCTGGCCGCCATCGTCGACCAGCGCATACGCAGGCTCCCCCCACCCGTACCAATAGAACCGCTGCAATCCAGCAGCCCAGCCCAGGATATAGCCACGCCCTACTGCCTCGACAGCTTCCCATTGTCCAATGGGATGAATCCCTCTGGGCCATTGCTTGTAGTGAAACTTAGCCTCCGGGGAACTGACGATGTAATATCCGGACTCGGTATTCCAGATCGGCGCATTTGGAACACCAGCTGCGACTAGTTCCTTGCGAACGTTAGCTGCCACCCCGACGATATTCTCTGGATGAATGGTCGGCGAACCCAGGTTGTCATAGAAGTGAAAACCGAGCACATCGAACGTCTTCGCTCCGCCTTGCGTCAGGAATTGTCGCAAGTAGTCCATCGAATTACTGAGATGAGCAAGTGCTGGAGAGACTACGGTAATCGTCGGATCGACCCGCTTCAATGTACGGTACGCGACGTCGGAGAGCTCCACGAGGTGTGGCATATCACCCGAGAACGAATGAGCTATATTCGGTTCATTCCACAACTCGTATGTATGTACGCGGCCCTTGTAGCGCGTGGCAACCGTGCGCACATAATTCTCCCAATCCTTAATGTCCGCGGCCTCTGCTTCTCTTCCGTTTCCAGCTTCCTCGGGACGGGCAGACGCCCAGGTGGGTGTGGCTGCAAGAACCAGATCAAGATCCTGGTGACGTTTCTCGGCCTCGGCCACGTCATAATCCAGATGCTCAAAGTTCCACTGACCCTTCGCTGGTTCAAGGTTGGGCCACACGCTGTCAAAGATGCGAACTGCGCTCACATCAATATTGGGCCACGGCCTGTTCCATGCGCGACCCGCATTGTTCAGCCCGACATAAGTGGAAGGGATTGGGGTCTTACTGAAGCCGGTCACGCTCACAGCGTCTTGAGAGTACACCGGAGCAAAATGCGTAGAGAGCAGTAGTGCGGAAAGGACCCATGCCAATCGCATGCTCTTATTGTACCGTGCTATACCGCGTCGATAATATCCTGAACCTCCATTCGTTCAGCACTGCGCTGCCGGTCACGGAGCCCGAGGACTGGGCGCTCCACCGTCCAGTGGAGAGCCAGGGCTGCCAGGTAAACAATCAAACCAGCGAGCGGCCACAGAATAATGCGTGTGGCATGTACATGTTCGGTAACAATCTCGACGACCGCGCCGTGGACGAGATAGAGCGAATAGCTAAGAACTCCCAGGTGCACCAGTACCGGGTGGTTGAGAGGGCGGGACAGCCACGATTCAGGAAAATGTGTGACCAGGTATAGGATCGGCATCAAAGCGATGGCCTGCAATGTAAATCGAAATGTCATCCGGCCCGTCTCGTGAAAAACAAAAGTAGAAGTCAAAAGAGCCACGGCAAAAGGGAATATCCACAAGAGACGATCATAGGTAAACCATTTGCGCCATCCATCCTGATGCTCGATCGTAGCCAGCAGGCATCCCCAAAGGATCGAATCGAGGCGGCAGTCCGTTGCGGAGTAGCAATACTCTTCGCCTAGCGGCATTACGCGAACAGCCACAAATCTCCAGGCTAGTGTTACGAGGCAAATATAGAGCAGTGTCTTTGAAATCTGGTCGAATGACATCTTTTTCCGAAGCAGCACTAGCAACAGAAGTGGAAAGAGCAGATAAAAGTGCTCCTCAACGCAGAGAGACCAGAAGTGGCCTGTGCCATCGACATAAAATGAGTGGCGTCCTGACGCCAGTTGCCACCAGAAGGAGTAGTTCTCAAGATACAGAGCCTCTAGGGTGGCGGCGGTGCCAATGAATGGCTTTTTCAGCACATGCCAGTGCACGAGCAGGCTACAGATGATAAGCACGGCATACATGCTCGGAAATATCCGAAGCGAGCGCCGAATGTAGAAGGCGCGGAGAGATATCGAGCCGGTCTTAGAGTGCTCCCTCAGAAGAAGGGAAGTGATCAGGTAGCCGCTCAGCAGAAAGAAGACGCTGACTGCAAAACCGCCGGGCCGCGATCCCATGAAACCCATGTGCGACAGGAAGACGAGAATAAAAGACAAAGCGCGCACTCCATCGAGGCCTGGAATGCGCCCCGACCATTGGGAGGCAGGGAGTGGCGAGACGGGTATTGAGCTGGCCCTGACTTCTTGCCCGGCTCCCAGTACGGCTGACTCCTGAAGCATCTTGCTTGGCCCTCCTGAGGAGGACAGATATTAGCTCGCTTGGAACAGTGTGCATGCCTATCCTCCTTGGCGCTCTTGAATTGTGCGGATCACGCGAACAAAAAACGAAAATTGGACACAGATGATGCTTCACCTGGATCAGGATAAGGGCAAAAAGAAACTGTAAACTGACTGATTGTAGGATGCAACGATCTTGATGTGCGATGTGTAACCGTTGTCGAAATTATTTAGCCGTAAGCCGTCACTTTGCGCCCACGCATTTCCTCTATTGCTTCCCGATAAATGTTTTCGAGCGCATTTAGATTCGTTGCTGGCATATACATAGCCTCATAGCGCTGCCGGGCTTTGATCCGCATGCTTGCAACCATCTCAGGGCTGTCGGCAATCATGGCCACTGCGCGGCAGAGATCCTCATGATCGCGCGGAGCATATAAAAGTCCGCTCATCTGATCCTGAACAACGGTGGACATCGGCTCCATCGCGGGCGTGACCACGGGAACACCCGCAGCGAAAGCTTCTCCGATAACCAGTGGGCCACCGGCCTCATGCCATTCGGAGGGAACAATCTGGACCAACGCATCGCCCACTAACTTGGCTACTTCTGCGCGAGGTTGCGCTCCAAGGTATTCAATGCCGGGATGTGCAGCCGCAGCTGCAACAACATCGGCCTCCATGGGACCAGTGCCGACGATCTTGAGTGGCAGTCGAAACGCCGGATCGCTCGCTGCTCGAAGCAACGTGGCAATTCCTTTCTCTGGCGACAGCCTTCCAACAAACAGAGCATAACGACCGGAGCCTCTACCCATGCCTGAGTCAAGCACTACATTAGGTTTTACGCGGATCCGTTCTTCCGGAAACCCACCATACTGGGCGAAGACGTTTCTTGCATACTCGTTGAGCACGATATACCGATCAACACGGTTTCGCCACGTGCCTCGCACACGATGAAATGCCGACATGGTCGCGATTGTCGCCGACCCAATCCGGCTGCCGCGATAGCAACCATGCTGAATACCCGGGAGTGCAAAGCTCTTACCAAGACATTCTTTGCAGACCTCTCCATCGCGAAACAGCAAGCCTCCAGGACAAACGAGTCGATAGTTATGTAGCGTCTGCACAACAGCACAGCAGAGATCTTCGCCTGCATCGTAGACCGCGGGAGTCAATCGTGGAAAGAAATTATGTACATGCAACACATCCGCGCGCACATCCTTGATACGGCGCTCGACAAGTTTGCGCATCGGCGGCGAGTAGATCGTCATCAACGCCGTCTTTAGCTTGTCAGCACCGCTCTCAATCTCATCATTCGAGACCTCCATCACATCGACGAAGTAACCCGCATCGCGGAGCATCTGCGATTCCTGCTGGACGACGACGTCTTCGCCTCCCTGGAGTTTGTATCGATTGTGAAGTATGAGTATGCGCATATTGGGGCCCGATATCGTGCGTCTTTAATGAAGAATCTAAAGCTTCAATGCTCTTTCTGTAGCGTTTTCAACGTTGATGCGAAAGTTATCGACCGCGCTGGCGATCGCAGGAAGAAGGTTGGATCTTTGCTCAAGCAGCTGCTGCACTTGCGAAGCCTGCTGTACAGGAACGTCGCCAGTAAGCGTGGGAATGGCCGACATGGCGATCAGGCTTTGAACCTTCGCCTTTCCTCCAAAGGCAATCGGCAGCGTCCCAGCCAGTGACGCCAGTATAAGCGGATGCATTCTGCCACTGATGACGGCATCGGAGTGGCTGTAGATCGTAAGAACCTCATCAACTGATCTCGCCTCGGGCGCTCTAACCCGCAAATCGTTTTTGTACATTGCATAAATCTCATCACGAGCACGTACATCATAATCGGCACGCAGATCGTGTGCGACCAATTGCACCTCCATGTCACATTCCAACAGTGCGTCAATCAGCTTCGTGTAACGCGATATTGTATCCAGCACTCGATTCGGATCATAGGCAACAACTAGCGCCACACTTGTTTTAGTTGATCCTGTTGCCTGGTGCTGCGGTATCAGGCAGCGATCAAGCGAGAAGACGACATCACGTGTTGTCCAAACCTTATTGGCGCTAATGCCCGCATCGCGCAAAACCTGGGTCGATTCGTCATCGCGGCAGGTGCATGCCTTCGCCAGACCATACATGTGGCGCACGAGAAAACGTGGAAGAGCACGCGTGAGCGGCTCCGCCCCGATACACAACACGAGAGGCTTCTGCCCAAAGAACGCATTGATCGCAATAAAGAGGGAACTCCAGCCTACGGGCCAGCCCAGCGTCGTATCATCGACCATCTGACCGCCACCAACAATCAATCTCGCCGTTCGCAGAATATCGAGGCATCCGGGCATGCGCCCTTTGATGACCTCAATCTGCCACGCAGCATATTGTGCCTCGACATCGACGGGAACTCCATCCGGTATCAGAACACATTGGCTCGCCGTCGGCTCAAGCTTGCGCAGAAGTTGCGAAACCGCCCACAGGATTGCTTCGTCTCCCAGGTTCCTTCCTGCATAGCCACCCCAAAAAACGAACCGCTTCGCCACTCTCTCTCCATTCCAATGAGAAATATCATGCGCAATATATCAAATAAGTTCTCTTATTCAGGCATTACTATTCTGATGCAGAATTTCCTTGAAGAGTCCAAGTGCAAAAGCTGCTCGCACCGGCCACGCAAAATTTCGTGACTTGCGCCATGCCTCTTCCGACATTGCATTTCGTTCTTCAATCGTCATGCTGGCAAAACGATTCAATGCAGACGAGAGACGGTCGACTGTTTCCGCGGCGGTGGAGCCGATATCGATCTTGATCCCTGCCAGTGGTGGAAGAAAGTCCTCCGCGCCGCCGAGATTGAGCGCAATCACTGGAAGGCCGACGCTCATGGCCTCGAGTATCTGCGATCCGAAGCTATCCCGCAAACTGGTAAATAAAAGAGCGTCATGGTTGAGATAAGCTTCGCGGACTTCTAACCAGGGCAGGCGTTTACCTGCCCAAAAGACGCGGTCTTCAAGACCCCGTTTAGCAATCATACGGTGCAAGGCCGCCTCTTCCGGGCCACTGCCGACCAACGTCAGATGAATATTCGATCTTGCCTGTTGCAGGGCATCGAAAGCGAGTTCGACTCCTTTGCGAGGCATGAAGCGGCCGACCCAAAGCAGACGCACAGGTTCGGAACCACTGAACTGTCTCGGTGACGCCGAAGAGAAATCCATTCTTAAACCGGTATCGCATAAGAGTTCCACACGCTGGCAGCCAGCTTGTTTTACAAGCTCGAACGTATCTCGGTTTGCCGCGAGAACAACGCTCATTCGCTGGATCGCTTTGCGGTATGGAAGCAAACGTGGCAATAGCTTCGTGATGCCAGTACGTCCCCGCTCAATGTAGGCCTCCTCCCCAAAGTAGGGCAACAGGCTCGGCGGTGTAGTCTGGCCACCTCCCACCGGGCCAAATACCGTAGGCAGACCAAGCCGCCACAATGGTGTGGGAAGATGTACGCTGCCATAGGAAACATGCTGCACGACATCGAAGGCAACAGACTTTGAAAGAATCTTCGCTCGGCGAAGCGCCATCCATTGCCAGAGCAGGTAGTGCCAGAATCCTGATTCCATTGGGTGCAGAAATGGCACATCGATGAAATGAAAATGCAGTTCGGATGAAGGATGTTCTCGCTGGTAGGCTTCAGTAGCTTCTCGATTTCTCCCGGCAGTCAGTACATGCACAATAGAGCCTGTCTCGGCCAGATGCACCGCCCAGTTCCACCCCGTTCCCAGCTCTGAACCAGCATTTGGCCGGCATGCATAGGCTGAAAGCAAAATATTCATCTTAGAAGTCACTTAGCAGCTACCTCCAAAACCCTCATCAAGCCGGGCAAACCTTACATCTGTGGAGAAAGAAGATCATGCCTCATCCTTCTCACCTTCAGTACAAGACCAATGCCAACAATGCACTGGAAAAGGAATTGGTTCGCAATCATGCCAAGCATGGCGCCGGTCAGGCCGAGCCATCGAGTGAACGGTCCTGCGAAGGCCAGAGAGAAAATTGTCATGGCCGAGTAACACCAGAAGATAGGAGCTGTATACTCCAACGCCTGCAGGCCCGCACGCAGCGGCCCAGCAAAGAACGTCATCAGATAGAGCAACGCATATAGCTGCAAGATGTGTCCGTACCCGGCATATCTCGGCCCATAGACCAGGTTCAGCCAGAAGTTGGGGCGAAGGCTCACGATGGATACAAATGCCAGTGTGATGAGCCCCCACCGAAATACAATCTGCTTGATGTAGTGAAATGCTGCATCGAGTCCTTGGCTATGTATGCGTCGAGCAGCTTCGGCGGGCACAACGTTATCCAAACCCAGAAACCAGATGTGCGCCACACCTACAATATTTTGTGAGGCCCGCAAGACCGCCGCCGCCGCTGCTCCGTAGTAAACAGGCGCGGCAACAATAAACAGATTGCCCGAGCTCCACTGCATAAAAGCAGATGGAGCGAGCCATCGGGAAATCTTCCAGTGACGTACCGAAACATGTTTCAGCTCGGTAGCGCGAAACTTGATCGGTTCAAACCATATCCACCCAACCAGAAAACTAGCCAGCGAAGTGGCTCCAATAATCCACAGCGCCACAGAAGAGGAGAGGCTCGCTCGATGCGCATACAGCAGAATGATCGGAAGCTGCGTAAGGTAGCTAATAGCATCGGCGATCAAAGCAAACTTGCTCCGTCCAACTGAAAAAAAGTAACGCCGAATAAAATCCTGCAATAGATACGAAAAGGCCGCAAAGCTAAGTGGGAGCCCAAGTCCCTGAATGTTCCATTGCGGGAAATGTGAAGAAGAGAAGTGCAAAACTAGGAGCATGCCGACAACGCTCAAGACGGCAAAAGCGATCTCTTGAACAAAAACAGCGCCATAGTAAAAAGGGCGCTCGTGTTCTTCCTGTTTAGGTCCTACGCTCATCATCGGCGAAACGATGAAGGCCCACTGCAGACTGGCGACAAAGAGGACCGCCATCCACGATAACGCGAAGACACCATACTCGCGGATGCCCAGTACTCGCGCGAGAATTACATTCGTTGCAAAATTTGCTCCGCTGACTAGCGCTTGATCACAGAGTGCCGAAAGTTCTTTGCCGCCACTGAGACGAAGAATCGCACGCCGTAGACTCATCGAGACCACTTGCTTTTCTCCAGATTCTATTTTGAAAGCATCATGAAGTGTAGGTCAGCGTGCGGACCGAGGATAGAGATCAAACTGCAATGCCAATGAAGCGCAGAGGTGGCATTTGGGCACCGAGACAACTAAATAGCGTCTAAGTGAAGCTTACCATGGCCGGTTCTAGATCGTGTCTTTTTAAACCTTTGAAACCTTATGGCGTTCCCCGTCCTGTCAACTCGCGAATAAGATCAACTTCGTGCTGACGATAAGGCTTCCCATCGTTGCGGAACACCTCATGAAACCAAACCGTAGGCTGAATCAGCACGTAGGGACGCTGCCACGAGTCCCATGGAAGAAAGGTTTGCGTCTTACCCGCAACGAGGCCCCAGTTGATCGCTGCAACGTGATATCGCTTCGCAATCGGCAGACTCCCATCGAACGTTGACCCAGCGCCTCGCGCCATGTACTCCGTGCATAGAATCGGCCTTTGCAATGGTTGCAGTTCTTTGATGCGCTGCTCAAATCCCTCAGGCCAACCGTAGTCATGGAACGAGATAACGTCGGACTCGGCCAGTTGTATCCTGGTCGTCGCGCTCTCCTTCGCGGGATCTGTCCAATCTCCCGTCCATACACCGCTCGTCAGTGGTTGTGTCGGATGAGCGGACCGGGCCCATGCAAAGGCCTGGGGCAATAGTTCGTTGACGCGCTTCACCTTTGCCGGCACATCAGCCGATACATCGCCGCCCGCATTGTCAGGTTCGTTCCATACATCCCAGCCAAGAATACGGTCATCGTTCGCAAACGCGCCGACGACACCCACCACGTAGGCCTTTAACTTGGGCTCAGCTCCTCGATTCAGCAGCCGTTCCTTGCCGGGGCTCTGCACCCAGCCAGAATTATGTATGCCAGGAATAGGAGGGTGTTGTGGCCCCAGGCGAGGGTTTGTCTCCCAGCACGAGTCGAACAGCACCAGCAGCGGTCGAATATGATGTTTCGCCGCAATTCCCAGAAAAGTATCGAGCCTCTTCTTAAATCCTTCCGGGTCCTGTTCCCACAACTGGTCTTGAAGAAACACACGCGCAGTATTCATTCCAATCGATTCCGCCAGGCCAAGTTCTCGATCATTGATCGCCGGATCAAACGTTGCCGACTGGAACATCTCCAGTTGGTTGATTGCATTTGATGGAATGTAATTGGCACCTACCAGCCACGGTTGCTGCGCGTACCAGGCATTTGCTTTCTGCTCGGACCAGCGTTCCGAATTTGTTTGCGACCAGGCCGCATTGGTGATCGATGCTACTGCCAAAGTAAAAGCGAGGAAACGAACGAACTTCATGCGATGCCTTTTCAAACTGTGAATGTGGTGGGCTATGAGCCTCGCGCCAAAACAAGATATACCATTTGTGCAATCGATTACACAAAGCCTGTTTCATGCGTCCTGGCGCGTCAAGATTCGTATCTGCAATAAGCGTGTCGTAATTCACGACCATCCCACATCAATCTCTTCTGCAATCGATGATGCAAAGACTTTCATCATCCACACCCAAGCCCTTGCAATAATGGAAGCATGAAGCGTCGCGTAATCAAGCAGTACGAGTTTGTCCGCAAGATCGGCACCGGCGGCAGTGGCGTCGTGTTTCTCGCCAACGACACCCTCCTCCAGCGTCCTGTTGTCCTCAAGCTCCTCAAACGCGGCAATCTCTCCATCGAGCAGATGCGCGCCACCCAGCTTCGCGAGGCCCGCCTGGCCTCCGCCATCGACCACCCCAACGTCTGCGCCATCTACGACGTTGGCGAGGCCACCGACGAGTCCGGTGACAATCCCCAAAACACCGAAGCCTACATCGTCATGCAGTACATCCCCGGCAAGTCTCTCGACAAGATTATCGCCGAAGGACCCTCCAGCCTCGAGCTCGTTCTCTCCGCCGGTATCCAGATCTCCGACGGCCTCTCCGCCGCTCATAATCTCGGCATCTTCCATCGCGACCTCAAGCCCGCCAACGTCATGCTCACCGACGGCGGCCTAGTCAAAATCCTCGACTTTGGCCTCGCTCGCCGCCTCGCGCCGGATCAGACCGACTTCGATCCCGCAGGCCCCGCCAGCAAACGCAATCCGCCCGCACCCGGCGCAACCTACACGGCACGCGGCGGCACCATCGCCTACATGGCCCCTGAGCAGTTCGTCACCGGCCAATCCAGCGTCCAATCCGATATCTTCGCCCTTGGCCTCATCCTCTACGAGCTTGCCACCAGTCGCCATCCCTTCCACCGACCCGATGCGCCCGAGTTCCAGAGCATCCGCGCCATCCAATTCGCAGACCCACCGCCGCTACGCGACATCAACCCTGACCTCCCGGTCGAACTCGAGAGCGTCATCCTCCGCTGCCTCGAAAAGCAGCCCTCCGCCCGCTACGCCTCCGCCGCCGACGTCCGCGAGTCCCTCAAGACCATCATGCGCTCCATGCAGCTAGACTCCACCCTCATGGGGGGCAGTGAATCCCTCTCCCTGCTCCCAACACAAGGCCGAGTCACCCGCGAAACCCCCGAAGAAGAAAAGCGCACCACCGGCATCCTCTCCATGCTCGCCGAGCGCTTCCGCGAGTCCGGCACCACCGCCGCAGGCAAGCAGAGCAACAGCATCGTCGTCCTGCCCTTCATCAACTATGGCCCCGCCGACGTCGCTCCCCTCTACGGCTACGCCTTGGCCGACGCCATCGCCGCCCGCCTCGCCCGCATGCCGTCCCTGGTCGTCCGCCCATCAAGCTCGCTCATGACGGTAGCCACCCAGCAGCTCGACCCCCTCAGCATCGGCAAAAAACTCCTCGTCAACTTCGTTCTCGCCGGCAACTTCCTCCGCTCCGACAAAGGTTTCGACCTCAACTGGCAGCTCCTAGACGTAGCCAGCCAGAGCGTCCGCGCCGGCGGCTCCATCAACGTAGCCTCCTTCGACCTCGTCAGTGTCCAGTCCGAAATCTGCAACGAAGTCTTCAGCACCCTCCAGGGCTTCGGCGATCTCCAGGGCCAGCCGGAAAACCAACGCACCGCCTCTGTCGCGCCCTCGCTCACCGAAGATCTCTCCGAGGAGTACCTCCAGGCCCGCGCCACGCTCTCCTCTTTCATGACCCGCACCGGCAGAAGCGATGACCTCGACCGTGCCCGCGAACTCTTCGAAAGCGTCACCAAACAGAACGAAAACTACGCCCCCGGCTGGTCCGGCCTCGGCATCACGCACCTCCAGTACACCCGCCACGGCCTTGGCGGCCAGATGCACGTCCTCGAAGCCCGCCGCGCCTTCGACAAAGCGCTCCAGCTCGACCCCGGCTCCGTCGAAGCCAATCTCTACCGCGTCTACATGCTCCTCTCACGAGGCGAAAAGGAATCCGCCCGCCACGGCATCGAAAACCTACTCCAGACCGCAGGCAATGACTGGAACGTTCGCCTCGTCGCCGGCCAAACCCTCCGCATCGACGGCATGTACGAGGAAGCCCTCGACCAATTCAACGCCAGCCTGCGCATGAACCCCTCTAACGCGGCTATGATCTACAACCACCGCGCCCGCGTCTACCAGTATCAAAATCAGATGGAACTAGCCGCCGACGAGATCGAAAAGGGCCTCACCCTCGAACCCAAACAGCCCATGCTCCGCATCTCCCGCGGCTACCAGCAGATGCGCACCGGCGATCTCCCCCACGCCATCGAGACCCTCGAAAACGTCATCCGCGACGACGCATCCATGCGTATTGTCTTCCCAACCATCGCCCTCTGCTACGTCCAGCTAGGCGACCGCGAAAAAGCCGCCACCTTCATCGTCGACGAAACCCTATCCGCGGCAGAAGCCGACAGCGAGATGGCCTACCGCCTCGCCACCTACTTCGCCCTCGACGGCGACGAGTCCGAAGCCCTCCACTGGCTCCGCCGCGCCATCTATCTAGGCAACGAGAACTACCCCTGGTTCTCCAAAAATCCCGCATGGCGCAAGCTAAGCGGCCACACCGACTTCGAGCGCATCCTCGAAGACCTCAAAAAAAGCTACCGCCGCAACCAGAAAAACTGGAAGCGCCTGTTAGCCCAGGTCCGCAACTAAAGAACTCAACGAAATCCTCCCTCCATCTGTCGTCATTCTGACCCTGAGCGTAGTCAAAGGGAAAGAATCCCTGTGTCTGCAGTTGTTGTTGTTGTTTCTCGAATATTCACATCAATAAAGCTCCACCAGCAGGAACTTTCACCATCCCAGCGCGTAAACCCTCCTGACACGATCTTCAGGAGTGGCTCCGAATGAACCGCCGTGCCTTCACCCAGACCGCCGCCGCCGCTCTCTTCGCCCCATCACTTCGAAGCATCGACTCGCCCGGCAGCCAAAGCTACGTTGGCATCCATCCACCCAGCGAAAAATTCCTCGCCACGCTTCCAAACCTTATGGAACTAGCGACCGTCCCCGGCATAGGCATCGGAGTAGTCCGCGCCGGACAGCCCATCTGGCAGTATTACGTCGGCGTCTCTAACGCAAACACAAAGACTCCTATCAACCCAGACTCTCTCTTTCCAGCCGCCTCACTCGGCAAGCAGCCCTTCGCCTTTGCCGTTCTGCGTCTCGCAGACCAAGGCAAACTTGTCCTCGACCGTCCTTTGAATCAATATCTCGCCGGCGATCCCATCACCAGCCCCGACGGGGACCGCGTCACCGCCCGTCACATTCTCTCCCATACCTCTGGCCTCCCGAACTGGCGTAACAGCGCGAAAGAGCCCCTCCTCCCGGCCTTCACTCCCGGCACAAAGTTCAGATACTCCGGTGAAGGCTTCTATCACCTCCAGCGTGTCATCGAAACCATCACCGGCATAGGCTTCGAAGCCTGGATCGAAACAAATCTCTTCACTCCACTCTCAATGACCTCTTCCACCTATCTCTGGAGCGCCACTGCAAAAGACCACTTTGTTGCCGGACATTACCGCGACGAGCCCCAAACCAATACTGAGTCTCGCGCGGCAATATTCTCCCTCATCCAAAGCAGCAATCTGCCTCTATCAAGTTGGAATCACGCCCGCATTGTCCAGGCGATGATGCAGCAATCGAAAAATACGGTACCGCCCCCACCCGACGACATCGTGCCCAACACCGCTGCCACTCTTCTCACCACCGTAGGCGACTACACACGCTTTATCAGCACGCTTTTCGACCCGCACAACACCATCGGCCTCTCACCAGCGACACGCAGCGCAATCGAGACCCCAGCGATCCGCATCAACAGCGCGCTCTCGTGGGGCCTCGGTTTCGGCATCGAACAAGCCGACTCCCAAACCTTCCTATGGCAGTGGGGCGACAACGGAGTATGGAAGAACTTCCTGCTCGCGCATCCCGCCACACAATCAGGCATCGTCATCTTTACCAACGGAAGCAACGGCGCACACATTTGCGAACGTATCGTCCGTGCCGCAACCGACATCGACCATCCAGCTTTTTTATGGATCTAGTTCAGTCCTAAGACCCAACCTAAAGACCAGCCTACTGCCCAGTCGTCGATCCCGCAGGGCCGTTGCTCAACGGCGTAAGAATCATCGGCGCAGTCAACATAAACACCAGCCGCGAATCCTTATTCAGCGTCGCCTGCCGGTCCTGCTTCAGCCACATCACTGTGCTCACCCCAGCCCCGATCCCAGCCCCAACCACAGCACCCACTCCGCCGCCAATCATCGCACCGGCCACAGCCGAGCTTCCCGTAGCCAACGACATCACCGCCAGCGTCTCCTTCGGATGCTCTCGCTTCTTCAGCGTGCCCTCGCGATCCACCTTGAAGTCGCTCCTCGTCGCATCGATCAACTGTGCATGGACCACATAGTGCGTCCCATCCGGCAGCGTAATGCTCCGCGGCTCCAGATGCATGATCGCCCCACCCGTAATCCTCTTACCGCTGCGAACCTCCGTCACCTGCCCATCCAGAACCGATCCAATCGGGATAATCACCCGCCCGCCCTTCTCGACCGGCTCCATAATCTGAGCGGTAAACTTCGTTCCCGGTTGGGTGCTTTCGGTCGAAAGCCCTTGAACCATATTCACGCGCAACAGCGTTCCCTCGCGCAACTCGCCCTCACGCTCCTCGACGCTGGTCACAATCTGCTCGTCAGGGTCGCCTTCAGGAGCGACCTCCTTCGCAACCGTGGCAGGCGCGCCCTTATATGGAACAAAAGCTCCATAAACCTCACCCGAAGTCGCCGGAGCAGAAACTGCAGCAGGAGTCCCCGCCTGAGGCTTCGCCGTCAGCGGTCGCCTTCCCGACTCAGCAGCCGGAGCCTGCGGGGTTGCTGTATCATCAGTCGCCGTAATGACAGCGGGCTCAGGATTCGACACTCCCGTCGCTTGTGCGAAAGCCGGGACGGCAGCGAAAACCAGTGCAGCGGTAGCGATCTGTATCTTCATGGCGGAATTCCTCTAAAGTTCTCGATAGACATTCAAGCGCACGAACATGCGACGCGCCCATCTACAGAAAGGTTAGAGGCTTCATCGCGCCGCAAGGAACAAAATCACGGCAGGGAACCGACCCTGCTAACACTTGCGTACCTTACTTTCGCGAGGAGATTATATGCCTACCGAAACTCTCCGGTCAGCAAAGAAGAGCAGGCTGCCCTGGGTCACCCTGATCATCCTCTGCGCCATAGCCACTGCCGCAGTCCTTCGCCGAACCTTCGTCCTGCTCTCACCCCCCGCCACCGCGCCCACCCCCGATCTCGCCGCCATGGACGCCATCTTCGCCGCCCATCGCACCATGACCCTCCTCCACATCCTCCCCGCACTCTGCCTCGTGCTCCTCCTACCCTTCTGGTTCTCTCCCCGCATCCGCCAACACCACACCACCGCCCATCACCGCATCACGCAGATCCTCTTCGCCCTCGGAGCCTTCACTGCCATCACAGCCATGGTGATGAACACCCACCCGATCGGCGGCACCATCGAAGTCGCCGCCATCCTCGTCTTCAACACCCTCTTCGCCATATCCCTCGCCCGTTCCTATATCTTCTGGCTACGCGGCAACATCCCCCAACATCGGGCATGGATGACTCGAGCCTTCGCCGTCCTCCTCGGCATCGCGACCACCCGCCCCGTCATGGGCATCTTCTTCGCCACCTCACGCCTTACCCACCTCCAGCCGCACCAATTCTTCGGAATAGCCTTCTGGATCGGCTTCACCCTCACGTGGATCGCCGGCGAAATCTACATCCGCACCCGCCCCGCCACCACGCTCTGAGAACCTGTCTACGACTAGAAGTCGTCATCCTGAACGCAGTCAAGGATCCCTGTATTTCGTTGTTGCCTGTTTTATGTTGTTAAACGATTCATCCCCCATTCAGCCAGTCCTCAAATCCCTTTGCTAAAATCCATCTGGTGACTTCGTCCGATAGAAATCTGGTGCAATCAATCGCTTCACTAGGCGGACGCACCGTACCAGTCGACCGCCGTCCAAAGCTCAACGAGCGCCTGATGCACCGCGTCGTCGCCCAACATTCCTCCAGCCAGAACAATAGGAGCAACATGACCGAGATCGTCTCTATCCACGCACGCGAAATCCTCGACTCCCGCGGAAACCCCACCGTTGAGGCCGACGTCATCCTCGACGGCGGAGCCAAGGGTCGCGCCGCCGTTCCCAGCGGAGCCTCCACCGGCGAGCACGAGGCCGTAGAACTTCGCGACGGAGACAAAGAGCACTACCTCGGCAAAGGCGTCCTCCAGGCCGTAGAAAACGTCGAATCCATCCTCGCCCCCGAACTCGCCGGCATGGACGCCTCCAACCAGCGCCTCATCGACGCCACCATGATCGCTATCGACGGCACCGAAAACAAATCCAAGCTCGGCGCCAACGCCATCCTCGCCGTCTCCATGGCCGTCGCCCGTGCCTCCGCCGAAGCCCTCAAGCTTCCTCTCTACCGCTACCTCGGCGGAGTCAATGCCTGCCTCCTGCCCACACCCATGATGAACATCCTCAACGGCGGCTCCCACGCTGACTCCAACGTCGACTTCCAGGAGTTCATGGTCATGCCCGTCGGTGCCGAAACCTTCTCCGACGCCCTCCGCTGGGGCACCGAGACCTTCCACACCCTCAAAGGCGTCCTCAAGAAGAAGGGCTACAACACAGCCGTAGGCGACGAGGGCGGCTTCGCCCCCAACCTCAAGTCCAACGACGAAGCCCTCGACCTCATCCTCGAAGCCATCCACCTCGCTGGTTACAAGCCCGGCGAAGACATTGCCATAGCCCTCGACCCCGCCTCCAGCGAGTTCTACAACAAGGAGACAGGGAAGTACGTCTTCAAGAAATCCGACAAGCGCGAGCTCTCCTCTGCCGAAATGTCTGCCTACTGGGAGTCTTGGGTCCGCCAGTACCCCATAGTCAGCATCGAAGACGGCCTCGCCGAAGACGACTGGGACGGCTGGGCGCACCTTACCCACATCCTTGGCGACAAAGTCCAGCTCGTAGGCGACGATCTCTTCGTCACCAACACCCTCCGCCTCCGCGACGGCATCGAGAAGAAGGTAGCCAACTCCATCCTCATCAAGGTCAACCAGATCGGCACCGTCTCCGAGACCCTCGAAGCCATTGAACTCGCCCGCCGCTTCGGCTACACCAGCATCATCAGCCACCGTTCCGGCGAAACCGAAGACACCTTCATCGCCGACCTCGCCGTAGGCACCGGAGCCGGCCAGATCAAAACCGGCAGCGCAAGCCGCACAGACCGCATCGCCAAATACAACCAACTCCTCCGCATCGAAGAAGAGCTAGGCCAATCCGCCGAATTCCTCGGCATAGAATCCGTCAACTTCGGCGTGTAGCTTCTCATCAAAAACGACCGAAGCACTCAGACCTTATCCTGAGCAGCTTCGGTCGTTTTTGTTGTTCCTGAGGTAGGCCTGGGCTTTAGCCAGGCACTGAAAGGCACCAAAGATTGGGGCTTTAGCCCCTGAGGTAAGCCTTCCTATCCCGCCACACGCCGCTCATATTTGACAGCAAAAAACAAAAAGCCCACACTCGCCCATGCGATTAGCAACCCTCTGCCTTGCAGCATCTACGATGCTTCCGGCCGTGGCCCAGGCACAAGCTCCTACCTTCGCGATCACCCCAGCCGACAGCACAATCAAGTTTTACGTGAAGGCCTCAGTCGCCCTGGTCGGCCAATTCGACAAGTGGGATGCCACTCTCACCTTCAAATCGACGGAGCTCTCAACAGGAGTCCTGGACATCAAGATTGATGCGGCCACGGTAAATACCGGAAGCGGCATGAAGGACAAGAAGCTCAAAAGCGAAGACTTCTTCAACGTCAAGCACGATCCATTCATCACCTTCCGATCGACAAGCATAGTCCAAACCGGTCCGGACACCTTTGACGTACCTGGTACGTTTACCATCCGCGGAGTCTCCAAGCCCGAAACCCTAAAGCTGACGGTTTCAGGGAGGGGAACTGGCTCAGGAAGTATCAAGGGAACCATGGCCTTTGATCGCAAAGAGTATGGCATGACAAGCGGTATCCCCTTCGTGAAGATAGCCGATCGAGTCGAAGTGAATGTCGACCTCAAGGTAAAGCGAGTCAGCGGCCCACCGCTTGCCTTAAAAGAATAGGTTGCCTCTGTCTCCCGGCAGAAACGCATAATACCTCTGTAACCTCTACAGAAGAAGCATCCATCAGCACGTCTGCATCAAAACCAGTACTTCTTCACAGGAGCGGTTCGCCGCTCACATCGAAATGCCCGCGACGAAGTAAACTGCAAGCCACAAGGAGATGGCCTTTGAACAACCCTGAATCCACTCTGTCGCCCCCGATCCACTCCGATGCTCTCGTCTTTTTCGGCGCCACTGGCGACCTCGCCTACAAAAAAATCTTTCCCGCCCTGCAGGCCATGATCAAGCGCGGCTCCCTCAACATTCCGGTTATCGGTGTCGCCAAAGCCGGATGGAACCTCGATCAGCTCAAAGCCCGCGCACAGGACTCTCTCACTCAGCACGGCGGTCTCGACCCCGATGCATGGCAAAAGCTCTCATCGCTCCTCCGCTACGTCGACGGCGACTACTCCGACTCCGCAACCTTCGCCGAAGTTCGCAAGCAGCTTGGCTCTGCCCAGCATCCCGCGCACTACCTCGCCATTCCTCCGTCATTCTTCGAAAAGGTCGTCGAGCAGCTCGTCCAGTCCGGCTCTGCTAAAGGCGCACGCATGATCGTCGAAAAGCCCTTCGGCCGCGACCTCGCCTCCGCGCAGGAACTCAACAACATCCTCCTCTCCGCCTTCCCCGAGTCCTCCATCTTCCGCATCGACCACTACCTCGCCAAGGCTCCCGTCCACAACATTGTCTCCTTCCGCTTCTCAAACTCCGTCCTAGAACCCCTCTGGCACCGTGATTACATCGAGAGCGTACAGATCACCATGGCCGAAGACTTCGGCATACAAGGCCGAGGAGCCTTTTACGACCCGACCGGCGCCATTCGCGACGTCATCCAGAACCACATCTTCCAGATCATGAGCAGTGTCGCCATGGAGTGCCCCGCCCGCCGCGACAGCGACGCCATCCGCGACGAAAAAGTAAAAGTCCTCAAAGCAATCCCACCCATCGAAGCCGGCAATCTCGTCCGCGGCCAATTCACCGGCTACAAAAACGAGAAAGGCGTCTCCCCCGACTCCACCACCGAAACCTTCGCCGCCCTCCGCCTCGAAATCAAATCATGGCGTTGGGACGGTGTTCCCTTCTACATCCGCTCCGGCAAAAAAATGCCTTCCACTTACACGGAGATCATTGCCCGCATGCGCCGCCCGCCGGCAACCAACCTCACCGATCCCGCGCCACAGAACTACATGCGTTTTCGCATCGGCCCCGAGATGACCATCGCTCTCGCCGTCTCGGTCGCCGCCCCCGACGAAAAAGGTCAGCGCTCACTCGTAGAGCTCGAAGCCTGCCGCTACACCCGCCCCGAAGAGATGGAAGCCTACGAACGCGTACTCACCGATGCCATAACCGGCGACTCCACCCTCTTCGCTCGCCAGGATTACGTCGAAGAGGCTTGGCGCATCGTCGACCCCGTCCTCAAAGCCAACACTCCCGTCTATTCCTACGCTCCCCATACCTGGGGCCCCTCAAATGCACCCCAACAGAATCAAGCCAACGTAACTCCGCCCGGAGGCTGGCATCTGTCACTAGCCAATGACGTCGAAGAATTCCACGAAGTCTCTCCATAAAATCTCATGCACCTAACCTCTACCGACCGCCTCTTCGTCCTCACCGGAGCCGGCATCTCCGCCGAAAGCGGTCTCGCCACCTTCCGAGGCTCCGGCGGTCTATGGAGCGGACACCGCGTCGAAGACGTCGCCACGCCCGAAGCCTGGCAAGCCAACCCTGCCTTCGTATGGAACTTCTACTCCATGCGTCGCCGCAACGCCCTCGCCGCCGAGCCCAACGCCGCCCACATAGCCCTCGCCCACATTGAGCAGCAGCTAGGCGACCGCTTCTACCTCTGCACCCAAAACGTCGACGACCTCCACGAGCGCGCCGGCTCCCACCGCATCCACCACATGCACGGCAGCCTCTTCCAATCCCGTTGCGTCCGCTGCAACCAGCCCTTCCCCGACCAATCCTTCTACGACGATGCAGAAAACCTCCCCACCTGCAGCCAATGCAGCGCCCCCATCCGTCCCCACATCGTCTGGTTCGGCGAAATCCCCCTCGACATGGACACCATCTACGACCAGCTCGACCGCTCCACCATCCTCCTCGTCGTAGGCACCTCCGGCTCCGTCTACCCCGCCGCCGGCCTCGTCCACATCGCCAACCAGCGCGGCATCCGCACCATCTACATCGGCCCCGAAGAACCAACGAACGCCGAAGCCTTCGAACAGATCATCCTTGGCTCCGCTACCCAAGCCCTACCCACCCTCTTCGAAACCCAATAAACCACGCCGCCAGTACCTGCGGTCGTTTTTGCCGTTGCTTTGCTTTTCTCGCTTGTCATCCCCGGAGGGGATCTGCTTCTGTCTTTGCCGTTGTTTGTTTTTGTGGGCTCCGCCAACAGACGTGTCATCCTGGGCGTTCCCATCTTCACGACAATTTCATCGTCGCTAAGCCACGGGCAACCAACAATAAGGGAATTTCGACCTGAAAAAATTACTCGATCCAGGGTAGAGAATTAGGTCTAGCGCGATTTGAAATCACACCAATCGTGGCTGCCGAAAGGCAATCGATTCTAAATCAACCCCTTGGGGCAATCTGCGCGGAAAGCCTTGGTTTGGCCGGACGCTTGCGAGGTATCTCAAAACCTCGTGACCGCGCCGCGGACGTGCGGATGCGGAAGTGTGGGAACCGACGGAGGATCTTTCATGAAAACAGGCACAACGCTCGTGACGACGCTATTCGCGTTAGCAAGCTTCCCCCTCTTGGCCCAGCAGCCATCCCCGCCTAACCAACCGAACAGCCCCGCCACCCAGCAGAACCCTACGAGTCCGGAGCCGACACAGTCGGATAGTCCGGCCGCGAGCGCGGAAGCGCCCGCCGTAGAGTTGAGTCCAATCAATGGCGAACTTGTGAGCAAGCTGGACTCAAAGACCGCCAAGACTGGTGACAGCGTGGTGGTCCAAACCAAGGCGTCAGTAAAGACTGCCGACGGAACCGAGATTCCGAAGGGGTCGAAGCTGGCGGGCCATGTGCTCGGCGTGCAACCGAGCGGGGCGGGCGAGAATTCCCAGGTGGCACTCCAGTTTGACCACCTCGAGTTGAAGGGCGGCCAGAGCGTGCCGGTCCATTCGCAGATTCAGTCGATTGCTCCACCGGCGGGCGGCTCCTCTAACCCGAGCACCAGTGGGACGAATGGCAGCAGTGCAAGTGGCGCTCCGCAAGCCACGGGCGCCGACCCCGGCGCAGCTCCCGCTGGAAGCGGCGGCCCTGCGGCGGGTACCGTCGTAGCAAGAACCGGCAACATAGCCATCCGTACCACATCGGTACCCGGCGTGCTCCTGGCGAACAATGCACCGGGACAACAAGATCCCAGGATGGCTCACGCTTCCAGCATCCTGCTCGGCGCGAAACAAGATATCCAATTGGACGGCGGCACACAGATGGTAGTTGGAGTTTCTGCCGCAGGCGGGGAAACGCATTAATCAACATTAGTTGCGGCAATGAGCATTTTTGCCGTTGCCCGGACTAAGTAAGGGAAAACTTGGCGGGAAGATCGCCCTTGATGAGTCAAGGACTGGAGTGTGTCTCCGACCCGGAAGCTGGAGGTGAGTAGTAGTTAGTACGGCTTACCTCATTCCTTTTTATCCACCACAACAAACCAAAATCACCAGTATCCATAGGCCTTCCCGCCGTTATCCACATCAGAAAACTTGACACTACCTGCTATTCTTAACTTAAGAGCAAAAGAAAGTCCGGCCACAAGCCGGACTTTTCCATTTAACCCAGAGACCTGCATCGAAGTACGGATGCAGGTCTTTTCTTTTGAATACTTTGCGCGATTTCCATAGGGAGAGGGGTACCACCATGAACGCCAACAACAACGAGTCCAAAAAACGCTATCAATGCCGCCACATCTTCATCGACGGACGCCGCTGCGGCAGCGCCTGCCTCCGTCACGAAGAATTTTGCTACTACCACCACACCACCCGCCGCCCCATCGAAAACCCACGACAGCGCCGCAGCCGCCGTGCAGACTTCAACCTTCCCCATCCCGAAGACCGCAGCGCCATCCAGCACTCCATCGGCGAGGTCCTCCGGCGCATCGCCTCCAACGAAATCGACCCGCGCCGCGCAGGCCTGCTCCTCTACGGCCTCCAGATCGCCAGTCTCAACCTTCCCAAAGTCATGCCCAGCCGCAAACCCGCCGAAGTCGACTCCGTCGAAGAGATCATTCTCGATCCCATCCATGGCCCTCTCGCGCCCAAAATCACAGTCGAAGACAATCGCCCCGGAATCGTCGCACAGCTCCTCCGCATGACCGCCCTGCCCGACGATCCCGATACCTCCGCCGAGCAGGAACCGGTGGAATCCCCTCGTTGGTGGGAGAACCCCAAACCAGTTCAATCAACAGACTCCACCGCACCCTCTGAACCAGCCATCCTCTCCAAGCTCCAGGCCTCAAGCCACCAAAGCCAGATACCCCATCCAAAGCCGGGTGCCCCATCCTTCGCGTCTTTTGCGAAGGGTGGGGTATTCGCGCCACGCGCGAACCGCATTCCTGTCCCAGCCAAACAGTCGGGTACCCCGTCCTCACCGCGAAGATTGGGCAGAAATCCATTCCCAGTCTCTGCTTCTAATCCGCGTCTATCCGCGAAGATCCGCGGTCGTCTCCTCACTCTTGCTATCCTGACTCTTGTATGCCAAAACCCATTGTCCTCACCATCCTCGACGGATGGGGCTACCGCCCCGAGACCCACGGCAACGCCATCGCGCTCGCCCGCAAGCCCACCTACGACAAGCTCCTTAGCACCTATCCCAACACCCTCATCCGCGCCAGCGACCACTTCGTCGGCCTCCCCGACGGCCAGATGGGCAACTCCGAAGTCGGCCATCTCAACCTCGGCGCAGGCCGCATCGTCCGTATGGATATGACCCGCATCGACACCGCCATCGCCGACGGCAGCCTCTTCACCGATCCCGCGCTCACGCACGCCTGCCACCTTGCAGCCCAGGACGGACGCGCCCTGCACCTCATCGGCCTCCTCTCCGACGGCGGCGTCCACTCGCACCAGCGCCACCTCTACGCGCTCTTGAAGCTGGCCGCGCACCACAAGCTCACCCGCGTCTACGTCCACGTCTTCATGGACGGCCGCGACACCATGCCCACCAGCGGCCTCGGCTACCTCGAAGCTCTCGAGCAGAAGTTCCGCGAGTACGGCGTAGGCCAGATCGCCTCCGTCTCAGGTCGCTACTACGCCATGGACCGCGATCTCCGTTGGGAGAAGGAGCGCCAGGCCTTCGACGCCATGGTCACCGGTCACCCCGAGGGCGGCGTCTACGCCGACCCCACCGCCCGCGTCCGCGAACTCTACAGCAACGGCATCACCGACGAGTTCATCCCACCCTTCACCTGCATCGAAGCCGGCCTCATCCGCGACCGCGACGTCATCATCAACTTCAACTACCGCGCCGACCGCGTCCGCCAGATCACCCGCGTCCTCGCCCGCAACATCGACATCCCCGGCGGCCTCACCGCCAACAACGCAAACGACCTGCCAAAGGCCCACGAACTCGAACTCGAGATTCCCCGCGCGCAAGCCCCCAACAACATCCACTACGTCTGCATGACCCAGTACGACAAAAACTTCGATCTCCCGCTGGTCATCCCACCCGAGTCGATGGACAACCTCCTCGCCAACATCATGGCCGATGCCAATCTCCGCAACCTCCGCGTAGCCGAGACCGAGAAGTACGCCCACGTAACCTACTTCTTCAACGGAGGCATCGAGAAGCCATTCCCGGGTGAAGACCGCGCCCTCGTCCCCTCGCAGAAGGTCGCCACCTACGACCTCGCCCCCGAGATGTCAGCCGCAGGCATCGCCGACGCCGTCGTCAAAGCCGTCAACGACACCGCCTTCGACGTCATCATCGTCAACTTCGCCAATGCTGACATGGTCGGCCACTCCGGCAAACTCGAGCCCACCATCCGCGCAGTAGAAACCGTAGACACCCAGCTAGGCCGCATCTATCAAGCCGTCAAGCAGCGCGGAGGCTCACTTCTCGTCACCGCCGACCACGGCAACGCCGAGATGCTCATCGACCCCGTCACCGGCGGCCCTCACACCGCCCACACCACCAACCCGGTTCCCTTCATCCTCATCACCGATGAGCCGGACACCGCCCACCACCGCATCCTCCGCCCCGGTGGCAGCCTGCGCGACATCTCCCCTACCATCCTCTCCCTGCTAAACCTCCACCAACCCAGGGAGATGACCGGCACCAATCTCAGTTTAGCGGATAGCTAAATCCATTACGCAATCCGCACCCTGCCGTCCGGCAGCTTTGTAAAAGCATGAATCTGCCGTCCCGTCTCATCCATGTGGCGCAGCGTCAATTTTTCCGGTGTAACTTCAAGTTGGCTGAAGCCATAAACCTTGGAGGCATACGGCCCGCGCTGCGCTTCATCGATCTTCAACGTGTAAAGGTCCGCGCCGCCTCCACCCGACAGCACAAACGAAGTAGGATGCCCGTCAAACTCGAGGTGCTGCATATCATGGTCATGGCCCGCCAGATACATGTGTACGTTGTGCTTTCGCAGCAGAGGCTCCCAGTCCGCAATCAGGGTCTTATGGTCCCCATGCGGACCGTTGGAAAAGATCGGATGATGCGCCATCACGATAAGGAACGGCGTAGTACGAGGTTTCGAAAGCTCCGCTTCCAGCCACGCTACCTGTTCGGCATGCTGCGTCGGTGTCAAAGTGAAGTTCACGCCCTTAGCCGGAGCTCCGTCAGGATGAGGCACGTTGCTGTCGAGCGCAATCACCGTCACCAGCGGCTTGTGCGCCGGAAAGTCAAACCGGTACCACAGCGACGGCATCGTCCATCGTGTTCCATCCTTGCGTGCATACTCCAGCTCCGCTGTAATCTTGCTCTCCGGCATGCGCTGATAATCATGGTTGCCGGCAATCGCATACGCCGGGCAGTTGAAGACGCTCTTCGGATACATGTCCTCGAACTGCGTCTTCCACCGAACCGATGAAGCCCCATCCGGCAGCGGCCCGTACCAGTTATCACCCAGCATTAGCAAGGCATCCGTCGTCAGGCTGTGCTCTCGCACATACTGTTGCATCGCAGTCGCAACACGGCTTTGCGCAGTGAAATCTTCATAGCCCCAATCGCCGATTATAAGCAGTTGTGTCGCCGAAGCATCCGGCTTTTGGCCGGACTTGCCGGCAAACGAAGGCAGGGAACCGAGTCCCGCAATAGCGCTGAACGCAAAGCTCTGAAGAAGAAATCCACGACGGGTGACCATAAATTCTGCTTATACCACCGTCACAAGAATCCAGGGTTAAAATTCCCGCCGGCCCTCCATAGCCCGAGTCATTGTCACCTCATCGGCATACTCGATATCGCTCCCCGCCGGAACACCGGTAGCGATCCGTGTAACCTTCACCGCACCATTGGTCCTGCGCAGCTCCTGTGCCAGATATCCCGCCGTAGCCTCACCCTCAGTCGTAGGCGAAGTCGCCAGAATTACCTCATCCACCTCACCCAACCGAGTCAGCAGATTGGCAATCCGCAACTGCTCCGGCCCCACCCCACCAATCGGCGACAACGTCCCATGCAGCACGTGGTATACTCCCCCATAGCTCCGAGTTTTTTCAATCGTTGCAATATTCGTAGGCTCTTCCACCACGCATACCAACCGCTGATTCCGCAGCGGACTCGTGCAATACCCGCAAGGATCGACATCCGTAATGTTGTTGCACACCGAGCACAGCCGCAGATGGGCCTTCAACTCCCGTATCGCAACCGCCAGCCTCTCAGCATCTTCATCCGACGACCGCAGCACATGAAACGCCAGCCGCTGCGCACTCTTCGTCCCAACTCCCGGCAGCTTCCGCAGCTCCTCAATCAACCGCGCCATCGGTTCCGCAAACCGGTTCGTCATCCACCCAGCCCCGGCAATCCAAGCCCACCCATCATCCCCGCCACACTAGCCTTCATCGCATCATCCGCCCGCCGTCCGGCCTCATTTACCGCCGCCGTAATCAGGTCCTCGAGCAACTCCAGATCGCTCCCCGCACTCCCAATCGCCGAGGGCTCGATCTTCAGGCGCAGCACTTCCTTCTTGCCATTCATCCGCACCGTCACTACCCCACCCCCCGCAGAAGCCTCCACCACCGTCTCAGAGAGCTTCCGCTCCATCTGCTCCTGCATCTGCTTCGCCTGCCCCATCATCTCTTTCATCTTGCCCAGATCAGAAAAGTCCATCAACCCTCCTAGTCGTTATCCCGCAAATCGATCACGGTCCGAATCTCCGCCTGGAACAGCTTCTGCGCCTGTTGCACCACAGGATGCTCCAGCGCCTTTGCCTGCGCGCTCCCTGACTTTGCTGCTCGTGGCTTCTTCGCAGCAGCCACAGCAGCAGAGCCCGGCAGCAGCACCAGTTTCAGCGCACCCACACCAGCCTCGCGCAGCGCCGCTTTCACGATCTTCTCTGCCTCCGGGTTCACGACCATCGGCAGCATCGTCTTCGATACACCCGTCTGCACTCGAACTTCGCTACCGTCAATTACCCACTCAGCCTCATCCAGAGCGTCAGCCGCAGAGTCCTGCCCCTTAGCATTCGTCAGCGCCTCAACCGCCGCCCGTTGCAGAGTTTCTCCTGTTTGCGATGACACGGCCTGCTCATTGGCGGTCTTTACAGGTGTTGCTTCAGGCTCCAGCACCGCAGTTACCATGGACCCCATGCCAAGCAACTCCGCGGCTACCCCAACCACCGAAGGTTGAGCATCAGCAAGTGGCGCTTTATCTACAACGCGAGCCGGTGCCGCAGGCGCAGGCACTTCCGCTGTTACCGGAACCGATATAACGACAGGCGCAGCAGACCCTGCAGGTTCATCGAACCGCCTCCTATTCTTATCACCTTCAAATGGAGAAAATGCCGGCTTCGTGCTTATCGGAGCAACAGGAGCTACAGCAGAGACAGAAGTCGAAGGCACGGTTCTCGGAGCAGGTTGAGCGGCAGAGGTCGTCTTTGGACGCGTCTGTCCGCCGCCGCCGGAAGGAAACTGACTCAGAACTTCTTCAACCGGAAGTAGTCGCCGCAGATGCACCAGCTTCAGCAGTCCCAACTCAAAGTGAAAGCGTTGCTCCTGCCGATACCCCAACTCATCGAACGTACGCAGCATCACCTGCAGAAACCGAGTCAGCTCCTCTTCACTGAACAGTGCAGCGCTTCGTGCCGCCCGCCTCTGTTCATCCGCCGAAATCTGCAGCAGCTCTGCGCCAACACCGTCCGCACCAACTCCGTCCACGCCAATGTTAGCGATCTTCGCGATAACACAGTTCCGCAAATACCGCACGCATTGCCTCGCCAACTGTGCCGGAGAATTCCCAGCATCCAGCAGCTGGTTCGCAACCGTGATTACCTCTGCACTGCGGTTGCCATCCACCGCCTCCAGAATCTTCTCGAACACTGCATTCGGAACCGACCCCATCAGTTCGCGGATCTGCGACGCATCCAGCACCGGACGCCCGTTCTCCAACGGAGCACTGGCAATCGCCTGGTCCATGATCGAAAGCGCATCGCGCATCGAACCATCGCCTGCCTCGGCAAGCAACGCCAGCGCAGCCTCATCCGCGTCCACGCCCTCGCGCTCCGCAACACCTCGCAGTTCACCGAGAATATCCACCAACTTCACCGCATGAAAGCTGAAGTGCTGACACCGCGACCGCACCGTCTGGGGAAAATCTTCCGGCTGGGTCGTCGCCATCATGAAGACGATATGATCCGGCGGCTCCTCCAGCGTCTTAAGCAGGGCATTGAAGGCCGCATCGGTAATCTGGTGGGCCTCGTCGAGAATGTAGATCTTATATTTGTCACGTGCTGGCCTGTATCGCGCAGCGTCTCGCAACTCTCGAATCTCGTCGATACCGCGATTGGTCGCCGCATCGATCTCGATCACATCCACCGCGTTGCCCGCACGAATCTCCGTGCAACTCTCGCACACCTCGCAGGGCTCCGCCGTAGGCCGTTGTGCTGTGCCGATCGCATTTCGGCAATTCAGCGCCATCGCCAGAATACGAGCAATCGTCGTCTTGCCGATTCCGCGATGCCCACTGAAGATGTAGCCGTGCGCGATCCGCTGCTGCGTCAGCGCATTCATCAACGTCACGGTGACGTGGTCCTGTCCCGCAACATCCGCGAAACGTTGGGGCCGGTATTTCCTTGCAAGAACCTGATATGCCATAAAAGGGTGCGGTAAAGCTCACCGCAACGCCTATTGTATCGTTCAGCGGAGCTCCCCGTTTCCGCCGATACTTACTGCCTCGAAGCTTTTGCCTTAGCCTTCCTTTCCAGCTTCTTCCGCCGCTTCACTTCGTCCTCGCTGAACATCGTTCCGCGGCACTTCGGCGTACCGCAGTAACAATCGCCCTCAGCATCATCGCTGTCATGCAGGTTGTACTCGTACGTCAACTCTTCGCCTGCAGCGATATCCCGAATAGCCATCACAAATATCCGGCCATTGTCGTCCTCAGTCTCGCAATTAGGATCGCATGAGTGGTTGATAAACATCGCCGTTCCAAAGCCGTCGATAACCCTCCCATCTTCTCCACAGCTGAACAGATAGGTCACGAAACGGTCCTTATATCTTTCATCGGCCTCTTCCTTCGTAAACCGAGGCCCATCGTACTCACAGACCTTCGCGCCTTTTTTTATTGCCTGCGTGGTGTAGCAACCCGCCGCATGTATCGACGAAGAACGGATAATCAGCTTATCAACCATAAATTTAGAGAGATCCAGTAAGCAGAGAGTTGGAGTTGGGTCACGATGAGCGCAGCGTAAACTTACCCACCATCCCGAGCTGACTATAACAAACCGTTGCCCGGGAGCGTCAAAAGTATTGGACGAGTAATCTAGAAGACGATGCCAACCGGTCTCCCAATTCGCGTCGCGCTTACCAGCTTGATCCTGGCTGCTGCTGCCGCTGGTCAGACAAGCACATCCCAAAAGCCAGCGAATCAGCCTTGTCCGCCTGCAAGCCAGGGCTCTTCCAAATCCACCCAGGACAAACCCTGCACTCCACCCGCAGACAGCAAGCAGCCATCTACAGCCGAACAATTTCCATTTCCTGGCGAACCTGCTAAGTCTGTCCCGTCAGACAACTCCCCGGACGCTCCAGCTCCATCTACGTCGAAAACCTCCGCAGAACAAGAGCATCCATTCCCCTCCGACGCTCCCCCCGCACTCCCAGGTTCAGACTCTTCCAGCTCAAGCAGCTCAAGCAGCTCCAGCGACGACTCCAGCAGCAGCGCCGACCCCGACGCTAAACCCTCGTCTGCGCCATGGGTCGATCAACCCGCCAGCACCAGAGAAGCTCGCAAGAAGCTGCCCAAAGTCGAGAAGATCCAGACCCCCGAAGACCGAGTCGCCGAAGACCTTACAGTCGCTAAATTCTACGAAGACAGGGGCAATCTAAACGCCGCCTATCTCCGTACCAAAGACGCCGTAAAGGTTCAGCCTGACGATCCAGAGGCCCATTTCGCTCTCGCTCGGATCGCCCAGAAGATGCAAAAACGCGACGAAGCCATCGCGGAGTTCAATGCTTATCTGAAGCTCGACCCCGACGGCCTCAATATCAAAGCCGCCCGAAAAGCGTTGTCTCAACTCCAATAGCTTTTCGGCGAAGACAGCGCACTGAAAGCGGTGTAACGTTGTCCTGCACTATGGATCCCATTCTTCAGCAACTCCATCAAGAGATCGCCAACGCTATCGAAGGCCTCGATTCCGCCCAAACCCAGTTGGTTCCTCCTTTATCTCCGGACAAGTGGAGCATCCAGCAGATCGTCCAGCATCTTTGCCTCACCTACGCCTTTACCGAAACGGCCTTCGAAGCCCGCCTTGTCAAAGGCTCCCCGACTCGCGCGATACCTACCCTGGAGCAGCGCATCTACCAGTTGTCCTTGATCACTCTCGGAATCTTCCCGAGCGGTCGCGAGGCCCCAGAGCGTGTCGCTCCACCCAGGATCGCCTCGCCTGTCTGCGGCAGCGATCTCGCCCTGTACGCGGGCGAACATCTGACTCGCATTGACAAACTTTCCCACCAGGCGGAAGCTTTGTTTGGTTCCAACCGCCGCTGCATCTCGCACATGATGCTGGGCCCGCTCAGCGTCCACCAGTGGTGCAGGTTTCACCTGATTCACGGTCGCCATCACCTGAAACAGATCCAAGCCATTCGATCCGCCCATCACGTCTAGTGCCGCGACCTAATCCTCGTCCGGCTCAGTATCATTCACAATCACGGCCGGTTCCGGCTCCTCCAACTCTTCTTCGACTCGCAGATACCGCCGCATATACCGCAAAGGCTCTTCAGCTACCGCAAGTTCTCTCAGGTGATATCGCCAAGCCGCCTCCCGAGCGCTGCGCCGCGTATAACCCTTGCGCGTCACGGTGCCGATCGATCCATCGGCCATCTTTCGACTAAATGTTTGTGTGGGTACCTGGAAAGTAATCAACCCGCCGGGCTTCCAGAAGTTCGACGCAAACTCATGCGAGAAGAGCAGAGAATAGTAGCGCCGCTCGACAGCCAGCGTCTCAAGCGCCCGCTGCGAATTCGTCCATGGCAGCCCAAGCTTGCCGACGTACCACTTCCGGAACTCGAATCCATTAGCCCGTGCCTGGCCAACCAGGAGCTGAAGCAACTCTAACCGCGTCATAAGATACCGTTCAAACCAAAGGAGGAGTGCAGCAATACTACAGGGAATATCGCGTCCCAGCGTTATAGTTTACTGTGACAACCGTCTAACTCCGCAAGGTCGCGTTAAGACCCCGTGAATGCACTCCCATTAGATATTTTTTGGAGAAAATGATTTCGACCCCGCGCAGCACCAAGATCCTAAGCGTTCTTCTCCTTGCCTTCACCCTGGCAGCATCCGCCCACGCGCAGCCGTACGACCCCGCCGCTCACACTGACCCAATCAACCTCACCCCGCAGGTCCGCGAGGCCCACGAGCACTTCTACAACCTCGACTACGACGGCGCCCTCTCCCGGTTCGAAGCCGTCCAAAAGGCCAATCCGCAAAGCGTCATCGCTACCGGATACATCCTCATGACGCTCATCTTCCGCGAGCTCTACCACCAGGACCTCCTCGACACCACCTACTACGCGCACGACTCCTTCCTCACCTCCAAGCGCAGCGTACCCGTCCCTCAGGCCACCCGCGACCGCATCGAGCAACTCACCAGCTCCGCAATCGCCCTCTGCGACAAGCAGATCAAAGAGAACCCTGGCAACGCCAACGCCTACTTCGCCCGCGGATACGCACGCGGCATGCATGCCGTCTTCATCACGCTTGTTGATCATAGTTTTGTCGCCGCCGCCCGTCAGGGCCTCGCCTCGCGCAACGACAGCGAACAGACCCTCAGGATCGACCCCAACTATGCCGACGCCAAGATGGCCATGGGCATCCAGCAGTTCGCCGTCGCCAGCCTCCCCCGCATCCTCCGCATCATGATCGGCATCACCGGCGTCACCGGCAACAAGGAGAAGGGCCTCGACCTCCTCCGCGAATCCGCCGCCCACGGCTTAGTCACCAACATCGAATCCCGCACCGCACTCTCCCTCTTCCTGCGCCACGACGCCCGCTACCCCGAGGCTCTAGCCGTTCAGCACGGCCTCGCCGCAGAGTACCCTCGCGACTACCTCTTCCGCCTCGAAGAGGCCAACCTTACCAAGGACAAGGGCGACGGCCCAGGAGCCATTGCCGCCTATGAAAAAGTCCTCGAAGACTCCCGCAAGCCCGGCTACTTCATCGATCCTCGCCTCCAGATGGCCTACTTCGGCCTCGCCGACACCCAGCGCGGCCAGAACCTCCTCGCCGAAGCCGCCGAGAACTATCTCAACGCCTCCGGCCAGCCAAGGTGCAGCGAGTGGCTTCGTCGTCGAGCCCAGCTCAACGCCGGCGAGATGTTCGATCTTCTTCACCAGCGCGACAAAGCCATCGAGCAATACAAACAAGCCAGCGCCGGTGGCGGAGATCAATCCCAGGCCGACGCCGCCCGTCGCTACCTCAAGACTCCCTACACAGGCAGATAGAATTCCCTAGTTCGCAAGCTCAGCCATCTCCAACTCTGCTAGCCTGATCCACATCAAGCTATGCGAGCTTCTAATCTCCGCCGAAACTTGCCCCTCCTGTGCGCCCCCATTCTTCTCGCACTCGCCGCCACCCTCGCCGCACAGCAGTCCCCGCTGCAGTCCAACAGCAGCACCCTCGACCCCGACGGCACGGCCCGAATCACTCGCGTCATCCCTGTCCCCCTCGATCTCAGTCCAGAAGCTAGAGAAGCCCTTCGCCACCCCGCCCCACCAGACACCACCTCCCTTGCCGAGCGCCGCAAAGGAACCGACGCATGGCAGACACGCGCTGGCCAAGCCTCACTCGCCGCGTATCCCGTCCACATCGAATCCATCACTATCGCCGGTATTTCCGTCCGCAACGTTACACCTCTTGACGCCACTCCCGCGCACCCCGACCGCGTCCTTATCAACGTCCACGGAGGCGGCTTTAACTCCGACTCAGGCTCCTTCACCGAGAGCATTCCCATCGCCAATCTCACCCACACTCGCGTCGTCAGCATTCTCTACCGCCTCGCACCAGAGCACCCGTTTCCCGCCGCCGTCGACGACACCGTCGCCGTCTATCGCGAGCTTCTCAAAACCTACACCCCATCCCACATCGCCCTCTACGGAACCTCCGCCGGAGCCATCCTCACCGCCCAGGTCGCTGTTCGCCTCAAGCAGCTCCAACTCCCTCTGCCCGCCGCCCTCGGCATCTTCTCCGGTCTGGGCGATTTCAGCCGGCCAACTGATTCCCAAGCCATGTACAGCCTCCGCGGCCTCACCGGCAGCCTTCCCGTCGCCGATCAAAAGCCCTTCGACCTCGAATATATCGGCAGCACCAACCCCAAAGACCCCGTCGTCTCACCCCTCTTCGCCGACCTCCACAACATGCCACCCGCGCTCTTCATCACCAGCGGCCGCGACCTGCTCCTCAGCGGAACAACCATTCTCCATCGCGCCTTCGTCCGCAATGGCAACGATGCCCAGCTCATCGTCTTCGAAGGCCTCCCACACGCCTTCTGGAACGACATCAGCCTTCCAGAAACAAAAGAGGCCTACGGCTACATGGCTGACTTCTTCAATCAGCATCTTAGCCACTAACGAGCTTCGTTTATCCCGCGCCATACTAAAACGTTTTTTGCTGTTGAAAGTTATGTCTCATGGGCTAAGATTCGCTGCCAGAGGTAAAAGCCTATGAATTTACGCAGTATCCGACCACTTCACGCCGCCTACGTTTTAGCCCTCACGCTTCTCCAGTTGAGTGCATTTGGCCGAGCCCAAACTCTCCAGCCGCAGACCCAATCCCTACCCTATCGTTGGAAAAATGTGAAGATCGTTGCGGGAGGCTTCATCACCGGCATCATTCCTCACCCCACCATCCCAGGCATCTCCTATGTGCGTACAGATATCGGCGGCGCATACCGCTACGATTTTCTCTCGAACAAATGGACCCCGCTCACAGACCTCTTCAACCAGAACGATTGGAATCTCACTGGTACGGAAAGCATCGCGACCGACCCGGTCGATCCTACGCGTCTCTACCTCGCCCAGGGAACCTACGTCCAATCTTGGGCAGGCAACGGAGCCATCCTTCGCTCTCGCGACTTTGGTTTTACATTCGACCGCATCGCTCTGCCCATCAAACTCGGCTCCAACGAAGCCGGACGCTACTCCGGCGAGCGGCTTGCCGTCGATCCCCAGCACCACAACGTCCTCTACCTCGGCTCCCGAAACAACGGCCTGTGGAAGAGCGCCGACTTCGGTACGACATGGAACCAGGTGGTCAGCTTCCCGATAACCGGACCCACAAGCGGAGTCGGGGTCATCTTCGTTGTCTTCCAGCCCACAGCGGGTAAACCGAACGAGGAGACCATCTACGCCGGAGTATCCGACAACACAACCGGTCTCTACAGCAGCACCGACGGCGGAGCGACCTGGCAGGTAGTCGTCGGTCAGCCAACAGGCTTCTTCCCCACGCATCAGGCCCTCGGTCCCGACGGCAATCTCTATGTCACCTACGCAGACGGAACCGGTGCCGATGGCATGGGCGGCACGCGAATCGGTAACGGCGCGGTTTGGAAGTACAACACCGCAACCGGCCAATGGACCAACATCACACCACTCGGTCCCTGGTGGAATCCATCTATCTACTATGGATTTGGTGCCGTTGCGGTCGATCGACAGCACCCCTACACCGTTATGGTCTCCACTCTCGATCGCTGGTGGCCCGGCGACGAGATCTACCGCAGTCTCGATGGCGGAACGACCTGGACCGCGCTTGGTTCAGAACCAGACGGCTCCGAGCCTGGCCCTCCTTACAACTTCTCCGTCCGCGACGACTCTCTCTCGCCCTATCTCACCGGACTGAGCAATATCTCCGCGTGCTCGTCTACCTCCTGTGATCCCACCGCGGCATCGTTCGGATGGTGGCTCGGCGCTCTGGCCATCGATCCCTTCAACTCCAACCATGTCCTCTACGGAACGGGCGCAACCATCTGGGAGACCCACGATGCCACCAATGTGGACTCAAAACAACTCATCCACTGGACCGTCGGCGCCGATGGCATCGAAGAGACCGCAATCTCCGCCCTCATCAGTCCACCTGCCGGTGCTCATCTCATCAGCGGCATCTCGGATATCGGCGGTTTCCGGCACGACGATCTGGACGTCTCTCCGGCCGCCGGCATGAGCCAACCCTTCTACACCCCTCTCTCGATCGATTTCGCACAGAACAATCCTTCGCTGATCGTACGGGGACCCGGCTGGTCAAGTAGCGCTGGCGCCTACTCCCTCGATGGCGGCACCACCTGGACCTCCTTCAATGGCATCTCCGGTGGCCCGCGTACCATCGCGGTCTCTGCGGATGGCAATCATTGGGTACTGGCTCCGAACGCCGGCACTCCTTCTTACTCGACCGATAATGGCACCACCTGGACGCCCTCAACAGGCGCCCCCGCGAATGCACCTGTCATCTCGGACCGCTTCAACTCACTCAAGTTTTACTCGTTCGACTCCACCACCGGCTCTGTTTTTGTGAGCATTGATGGGGGCGTCAGCTTCGCACTCGCTGCCACTGGTCTGCCGGTTGGCAACTTCTACGCGTCACCCGCAGCCGAAGGCGATCTATGGCTCGCTACCAATAGTGGCCTTCTCCATTCCACCAACTCTGGCGCCACGTTCCAGAACACCGGCACTGTGCAACAGGCCTACAACCTTGGCTTTGGTAAAGCTGCGCCGTCGAGCAACTACCCTACGTTATTTCTATCCGGGCAAGTCAACAGTCTCCAGGCAATCTTCCGTTCAACCAATGGAGGGAAGACCTGGGTAAGAATCAATGACAATTACCACCAATGGGGCGCTGTAACTCCGATCGTTGGCGATCCGCGCGTCTTTGGCCGTGTCTACATTGGAACCAATGGTCGTGGGATTATCCGAGGCGATACTTGGTTTGCCATCCCATAGAACGGGTGCCCCATCCTTCGCGCTTTTGCGAAGGGTGGGGTATTCGCGCCACGCGCGAACCGCTTTTCCCTAGCCACCTCGGCGGTTAGACCTCTTCGTCAGTCAGCGTCTTTAAACCGCTGGCAATCCCTCTGTTGCCGTTTGGATGTCACGTGCTTCGCTCTTCCACCGCCTCGCCTGCGCAATGCAGATTCCGTGCAGGATCAGCAACAGTGGCACAGCAAACGCAGGAATCAGGCTTAGCGGCAGCACAGCCATAGGCGTCGTCGGAATGCCTTGAGGATCGATAAACCTCGAGAGTGCTCCCAATGATATCGCCGTCACCAGATCCATCGTTCCCAACACCTGCCACACGATGAAGCTGGCTTTATGACTCGGTCGCGCTAGCCACAACGCCGCCGGCACTGCCGTCGCTCCGATCGCAATATCTCCCCATCCCGCCGGTAGGGCCATGAATTCCGGAAGAATCCTGTACGTACTTAACACCAGAAAGACAATTCCCACCAACCTCCACGAGTGCACGATCGTCAGCGTCTTTGGATTCAGCGACAGGATGTATTGCTGGAACGATCTCGATCCCAGATACCACGTCGTAAAGATCGCTATTGGTGCCAGTACTGCAACCAGCAGCTCCAGCGGAGGGCGCTCCGGATTTCTCGCAAATCCATGCAACGCCGACACCGTCAGCGCCGCCACAAACCAGAGTCCGATCAACATTGCAACTACTTTTCCGTAATTTGTCTTCGTTGTCATTGCTCTCCTCCTTCTGCGACTACGTGCGCCAATCCATTTGTCAACTTCATCAACTGCTCCCACTCCTCATTCCCAACGCGTTTGCGCAGTCTTCTCTGTGTCCGTTCCCAAGACGGTAGCGCCCGCTTGTACATGGCCTCACCCTCCTTCGTCAGGCCCAGCCTCCACTCTCTTCGATCCTCTCCGCGCTGCATGCTCACCCATCCCTCTCGCTGCATGATCTTCAAAGTTCGCGTCAGTGTCGTGCTGTCGATAGCCAGAATCCCACCCAGCCGCCCCTGGGTTATCCCGCCTGCCAGCGTCAGCGCTTGAAGAATGGTGAATTGAGTCGCCCTCAGACCTTCCCGCCGCAACTCTGTGTCGTACATCTGTGTCAGCGTTCGCGACGCCCGGCGAAAGCTAGCGCACATACAAATCAAATCAACCATTTCCACTCCAGTTGTCCAGTAAGATGCATATACATCTATTTTGATTCTCAAGTTGCCCAAAAAATCTCTCTTCTTATTTTCTCCCCGGCTGTTGTTCGACATATGTAAAAATAGAGATCGTTTCTGGAGAACTCCCATGTTCTGTTCACGTTGCGGAAAGCAGTTGGAACCAACCTCCCGTTTCTGTCCTTCCTGCGGAGCCAGCGTCAATCCCGCAGCCACTCCGTTCGCCGATCCCTTCGCGTCCACCGGCAAGCTCCTCCGCCCGCGCGCCAACCGTATGATCGCCGGAGTCTGCGCAGCCTTCGCCTTTCACTACGGCTGGGATCTGAACCTCGTTCGCATTCTCACTGCACTCTTCATCGTTCTTACCGGAGTCGGCGCCCTTGCCTACATCATCGCCTGGGTCGTTATCCCCGAAGAACCATATGCACTCCCCACAAAGAGCGTTTAAGTTTTGACCAAAAAGACCGAAGCAAAATATCTAAGCCCCCGTCCGTTCTCCTACCGCAACCGCTCCCTTCACTGCGACGAAGCCAACCTCTCCACTCTCGCTGCCGAACACGGCACGCCGCTCTACGTCTACTCCGCGCAGCAGATCTCGCACCGCTTCCAGCTTTTCGAAGCCGCCTTCGCGAATCGCCCCCACACCATCTGCTACGCCGTCAAAGCCAACTCGTCGCTGGCGATCCTCCGCCTCCTGGCAAAACAGGGAGCAGGCTTCGACATCGTCTCCGGCGGAGAACTCGAGCGCGTCCGTAAAGCTCACAAGCCCGCGCTCAAAAAAATAGTCTTCTCCGGCGTCGGCAAACAGGCATGGGAGATCGACGCCGCACTCCAGGCCGACATCCTCCAGTTCAACGTCGAGTCAGAGGACGAGCTCCATCTCCTCGCCGCTCGGGCCGAAGCCCTCGGCAAGCGCGCCCGTTTCGCCCTGCGCGTCAATCCAGACGTCTTCGCCGAAACCCACCCCTACATCTCCACCGGCCTCAGCGAGCACAAGTTCGGCATCGACATCAAAATCGCCCGCGCCATCTACCGCAAGGCCGCCAAATCCAAATGGCTCGATCCCGCAGGCGTCTCCGTCCACATCGGCTCGCAGATCCGCAAGGTCGATCCATTCGCCGCCGCACTCGCCCGCGTCACCAGCCTCATCGCCGACCTCCGCAAAGACGGCCACAACATCCGCTACGTCGATGCTGGCGGCGGCCTCGGCATCGACTACGGCACTACAAACTTCCACCCCGACCAGCAGGTCGAAAAATACGCCGCCGCATTAAACAAAGGCCTCGCCGGTGAGAACGCCCATCTCCTCCTCGAACCCGGCCGTTTCATCGTCGCTCAGGCTGGCGCACTCCTCACCCGCGTCCTGGTAGTCAAGAAAAACGGCTCCAAGACCTTCGTCATCACCGACGCCGGCATGAACGACCTCATCCGCCCAGCGCTCTACCACGCCCACCACGAGATCATTCCAGTCAAACAGCCAGGAAAGTCGACTATCACCGCAGACATCGTAGGCCCAGTCTGCGAATCTGGCGACTTCTTCGCCCGCGACCGAGTCATTCCCTCAGTCAAACCCGGAGACCTCGTCGTCCTCCTCGACGCGGGAGCCTATGGTATGAGCCTCACGTCCAACTACAACTCCCGCCGCCGCCCCGCCGAAGTCCTCATCGACGGCGCCAAAACCAAACTAATCCGCCGCCGCGAAACCATGCGCGACCTCCTTAGCCCTGAACTCTTAGGCTAGAACTCGCCCAGAGCTTTGGATAAGGGACGATCGTGTGAGGGAAGCTATCGCGCTCATTACTTTTGCTTCGGTCAACTCATCGTTGTGTTTCTGAGGTCTGCTGTTGCTTCTGAGGTAGGCATGGGCTTTAGCCCATGCACTTCATGAAAGTAAAGAAAAGGGCTTCAGCACCTGGAGTCTGGCTTCCTATCCAATCAAAAAGATCTCTCATAAGCCACTTACCTTCAATGGTTTACGGCAGCCAATGGCAAAAGAATCGCTGCCACCCATAGAAAACTTAAACGTCTTAGAATCAATACTTTGAGCCAAAACACTTGTCTAAAACCACGAGGTACGAACCTAAGCTATTTATATTGAATACTTTGCGCAACTTTCATAGGGGTGGGGCCTACTCCGAATTTCCGCCCGTCAACGTGCTAAAATCGCAAGGTCGTATCGTGCATAAATCATCATTGAGGTAGTTCATGTCCGGCCATTCAAAATGGGCCACAATCAAGCATAAGAAGGGCGCGCTTGACGCCAAACGTGGCAAGATCTTCACCCGTCTCATCAAGGAAATCACCATCGCCGCCAAGACCGGTGGTGGCGGAGACCCTGACGGCAATCCGCGCCTCCGCACGGCCATCGCCGCAGCCAAGGCCGAGAACATGCCCGCCGACAACATCAAGCGTGCCATCCAGCGCGGTACAGGCGAGCTCGAAGGCGTCTCCTACGAGGAGATCACTTACGAGGGGTACGGCCCCGGCGGCGTAGCCATCATCGTCGAAGTCCTCACCGACAACAAAAATCGCGCCGTCAGCGAAGTACGCCACGCATTCAGCAAGAACGGCGGCAATCTCGGCGCTGAAGGTGCCGTCTCCTGGATGTTCACCAAAAAGGGCGTCATCACCATCGCCAAATCGGCTGTAGGTGAAGATAAGCTCACCGAGGTAGTCCTCGACGCCGGAGCCGAAGACATCAGCGACGAAGGAGAAAACTGGGAGGTTCTCACCGACCCCAAGGACTTCGAGGCCGTAACCGAAGCCCTGAAGGCCGCCAAGATCACCCCCGAGCACGCCGAGGTCACAAAGATCGCCTCCACCTATACCAAGCTCGAAGGTGCCCAGGCCAACGCCATGATTCGGCTCCTCGAAGCAATCGAAGACCTGGATGATACGCAAAACGTATACTCCAACTTCGACTTCGACGAAGCAGCGGTGGCAGCCGGAAACTAGACTCGACCTTGAGTCAACTAACTGGGGCCGCCGTTATCGGCGGCCTTTTTTCTATCCCTTATTCCCGCGCTGGAGTTACTGAGTGATCGAGAACATGAAACGCACTGCAAAGGCATCACTTTGCACCATCCTCTTTGTGTTGTCAGTCCGACTAGTCTCAGCACAGGCCACTAGCGCTGCAGCTCCGCTTACACCCTTCCAATCAAACTCGCGACTTCCGCTCAATATCGGAGTCCTTGCGCAGGGCGGCTTCGGACTGACGGAAAACCGCGGCGGCTTCAAGTTCTTCATGTTAGGTGCTCGTGCCGGCAAGGTGCTCACCAGCAATGTCGGTCCCGGCTTGCTGCACGGCAACTTCGAATATGGCGTCGAGGTCTTTCCCTTCTGGCAGTCCTACACACCGAAGTTCCAGCGTGCCCTGTGTACGGCCCCGAATGTCTGCACACCGTCTTACACCGTCGGCGGAACCTTCACAGGCGTCTCCATTACCCCGATCATCCTTCGCTGGAACTTCGTAGGATCACACCGGATTACGCCCTGGATACAGGGTGCTGGAGGTGTGTTATGGACGAACCACAAATATCCAGCCTACGGCGGCCCACCTTACAACGACATCAACGACGGCCCCAACGCCGACGCGAGTGTATGGAACTTCACGCCTCAGGCTGGGATCGGCGCACATTACTTCATTCGTCCGCGCCGCTCGATCGATTTCGGGATGAATGCTGTCCATATCTCCAGTGCTTCGCTCGGCGATAGAAATCCAGGTGTCAACGCCAGCCTCCAATTCTCTTTGGGTTACTCCTGGTGGAAGTAACTTTTGACGATCTGTTCCTTATAAACTGGTCTGTTGCCTTATGAATCCTGAAGCCATCATCGAGTGCGTCCCAAATTTCTCCGAAGGAGCTGATCTCAGCAAGGTCAGAAAAATCGTTGCGGCCATGCAGGTCGAGGGAGTGCGGCTGCTCGACTGGTCGCTCGACTCTGCGCACAACCGATCCGTGGTTACAATTGCCGGCGGCCCAGAGGCCGTCATGGAGTCGGTTGTTCGCGCGGCCGGTAAGGCAGCTGAGTTGATCAATCTGACGCAGCAGAGCGGTGTCCATCCTCGCATCGGTGCCGCAGACGTTATTCCCTTTATTCCGATCAGCGGAGCTTCGCTTGCCGACTGCGCATTGCTGGCCCGCAACGCCGGTCTGCTTATCTGGCGGCGCTACGGCATTCCAGTTTACTTCTACGGTGCCGCGGCGGCTCGTCCGGACCGCGTGCAGCTTGAGGATATCCGCAAGGGCCAGTTCGAAGGCCTCCGTACGGCAGCACATCGCGACGCCTCGCGTCGCCCTGATATTGGCGGCCCTGAACTGCACGAGACTGCCGGAGCCAGCGCAGTTGGAGCGCGTAACTTTCTTATTGCTTACAACGTCCACCTTGGCGAACCTGATATCACCGCTGCGCGAGCTATTGCCCGCGATATCCGGGGAGCCAATGGCGGGTTGCATGGTGTCAAGGCGCTGGGAGTTCTTGTCAATGGCCGGGCTCAGGTGACCATGAACATTACGGACCATCGAACTACGCCGATGCGTAAGGTCTATGATCGGCTTCTTGAGCTTGCAAGGCGACATGGCGCGTCCATTGAGGATGCAGAACTTATCGGCCTGATTCCACAGGATGCGTATGAGCCTGGTGCCGAGTGGATTGTGCGCATTCCGAACTTCGATCCGGCACTCAAGGTTCTTGAACGCCGCCTGGAACATCCACTTTCCTGGAGCGCAAGCTGATCTAAAACCAACTTTCCCAGCTTCCATACGTCCAAAGTGGCAGGCAACTGTACTTGCCTAATGGCTATCATTCACGGAAGAATAGAAGAATTGAGCCGTATATCTTACGGCCAAGGAGTCATTTCATTGCGCATTCTCGCTAAGTCGTTCCTCCCCATTGCAATCATTGGACTCTCAACCACCCTTTGCCAGGCAGCACAGCTCTCGAGCGATGCCAAGTCCGCTATTCCCCGCGACGTTCAGCAGATCATCGTTGTCGACTATCGAGCGATGCAGAACTCTTCCGCCGCGATGAGCCTGAAGGACCGTGTTTTACCTCCTGAACTCAAGCGTCTGGAGACAGCACTGAAGACGTCGGGCCTCAAGGTAGATCAGGACGCTGACGTCTTGACCTTTGCAGCCTTTCGTGCAGATGGCGGGCAGGGAACCAAGATTGTTGGTATCGCTCAAGGCCAGTTTCATACCCGCGAGATCCTTGCGAACTTTACCAAGTCGAAGACCAAGCCGACGGTGCTGCGAAACAACAACATTTACCCGATGGGCTCCAACGGCATGAGCGTTGTGTTTTTGAATCAGACAACGATGGTGTTTGGTGACAAGGAGGCAGTGAAATCTGCGCTCGATGCTCGCGATGGCTTAACGTCGAACTTCCTCTCGAACGGCGACATGGTTAACGAGATGATCGCGGTGGACACCAAGGCAGTGTGGAGTTTGCTCGACGCCAAGGGAACACAGACGATGATGAAGAGCGTTCTTGGCGATGCAGCCCAACTTGCCGACTATGATACGGTTCGCGAGCGTATGAAGAGCTCGCGCTACACGATGGATTTCCAGAACGGCGTGAAGTTCGATATGGCGGTCGTGATGTCCGATACCATTACGGCGGCGACGGCGGCAACTCTGATGAAGGGCGTATCGCTGATGAAGAAGGCCTCGGGCACGCCGCTGGAAAAATCAGCACTGGATGACACCACGATCGATTCCAACTCCGGAACACTGACGGTTGCTTACTCCTCCTCTGATAGTCAGTTCGCTAATTTACTTACCTCGCCGCTTTTCCAATCGGTCGTTCGGTAGAGAGAGTGGATATTGTTTAGGCATACCCCCTGGGGGGTATGCCTATTATCTTATTTAGATTCAATTGTTTATGTATTTGTGGTCGCGTAAAATCTTCATTCTAAATAAGTTACAGCTAAATTAGTCTTTCTAAAAGATTTATGGCTATATGTAGAAAAGCCCCGAGTTCCCTCGGGGCTTTTTCTATTTCTATTTTTATTTCTATTTCAATTATAGCGGGTTGAGAATAACTCCCTAGCAAATGGGATGTTATTGATAAATATGCGGTTAGCCGATGTCAGGGCTTGACATGCGATTTTTCGGGGAAATTCGCAACATAATTTTCTAAGTCTTTGATATTGATAGAGAAAATGGTTCTGTTTTTCAATATGTTGCCGGTTTCAGTGGCAACCATTTCTTCCTCGCAAGACTTGTGGGTATTCTCTGGCCGTCACGCCGTATTGAGCAGGGGAAGCACGCGAGCTTTTACCTGTTCTGCTGTGAATGGTTTGCAAATATATCCCTTTGCGCCTGCGGCGATAGCTCGAAGAACGAAAGGTTCGCTTCCTTCGGTCGTAATCATTACGACGGGGACGCCGGGGGCAAGGTTTTCATCTCGGCGGGTCTCGAGAAACTGAAGTCCGTCCATGACGGGCATATTGATGTCGCTCATGATCAAAGCGAGGGGGGAGGCGACTCCTTTGTCGGCGCGAAGGGCTTGAAGAGCCTCCTCGCCGTTGGACGCCTGCAATACTTCGAGCAATTCCAGACCCGCCTGTCGCAGTGCTCTCTCGATAACTTTCCTCATTACTGCCGAATCGTCAATGATTAGTGCTCGCAACCCACCCTCCGGTCTTTCTTAATCTAGACCGTCTATCGGCTAGTTGGGTTGAAGCTTGAGGGTGTTGTGGAGACCTAACGCAGAACAACTGCAACAGCAAAGACAAAAAGCAACAAAAACAAACGACGAAGCAGATTCCTCCGTTTCGCGGAATGACAAAAAATGCTGTGGTAAGAGCAGGGTTCTCCGTTTCAGATGCTCTCCTTTAGTGTCTTCTAACAAAACGCTTCAGCAGTTCGGCCATCGACCTGCATAAGCCTGTGGCATGGATAGCGGTCTCTATGCTGCATATACGGGTTTGATGTCGCGGACACAGGCGCTGGATACAGCGGCGAACAATCTTGCGAACGCGGGAACAAATGGATTTCGTGCGCAGCGCGATTACTTTCGAGGTGTCTTCGCTGGTGGACTAGATCGAGAGAATCCTGCTGATTCGCAAGTGGGTGAGTCAGTAAATGGCTTTGGAGTGCTGGGTGGCAACCGGCTCGATATGGGGCAGGGGCAACTTGCTACGACAGGAAATCCGCTGGACCTTGCTCTACAGGGACAGGGCTTTTTTGCTCTGCAAACCCAGAACGGAATCAGCTACACGAGAGACGGAGCTTTCTCGCGCTCATCGACAGGTGTTTTGCAAAGCAGTCGAGGCGAGGCGGTGCTCGATGTTAATCAGAAGCCGATCACGATCCCGACTGGGACAATTCATGTGACTGCGGATGGAAGCATCTCCGTCTCAACAACAGGTGGAAATGTGATTGTTGGACAGGTAGGGGTCTTCGATTTTGCTGATAAGTCGAACCTGATTGCGGATGGGACGAATCGGTTTTCTGCGGGCGGTGCGAAGCCGGTCGCAGGAGATGCGTTGGTTCAACAAGGCGCAATTGAGGGAGCTAACGAAGATGCCATACACGGAACGATGCAACTGGTGCTGGTACAGCGACAGGCAGAGATGATGCAGAAGGCTCTGAGCGTCTTCAATAACGAGTTTGATAAGACCGCGGCGGAAGATCTTCCGAAGGTTTGAACGTTTGACTGAAATGATTTCGGGAACTTTACGAAAAGGATGGAATTGAGATGATTCGAGCACTTTATACGGCGGCGAGCGGAATGAGCGCACAGCAGGCGAACCTGGATACTGTGGCCAATAACCTGGCGAACTCCGGCACAGCAGGATTTCGGCGGCGGCGGTTGCAGTTTGAAGACATGATCTACCAAAACATGATTACGCCTGGTTCGGCGCAAAGCCAGCAGACGGTTTCGGCGGGATTGCAGATTGGCCTTGGGACGCGGTCGGCGTCGTCGGAGATGATCATGACGCAGGGAGACTTCAACGAGACGGGCAACTCGCTCGACCTTGCGATTCAGGGATCGGGATTTTTTCAGGTCTCCCGGCCGGACGGAACGATCGCATACACTCGCGCGGGCAGCTTCCATAAAAACAGCCAGGGAACGATTGTGACGTCCGATGGCGATACCGTGCTGCCAGCGATTACGATTCCTTCGAATGCGACGGCGATAACGATTTCACAGTATGGTGTTGTGTCGGCGACTATACCGGGCCAGACTGCAGCGGCGCAGCTGGGCACAATCCAATTGGCGACGTTCGCCAATCCTGGTGGCCTGAATTCGATCGGGGGAAATCTCTTTACACAGACGGAGTCGTCGGGCAATGCGATTACGGATGTTCCAGGTGGAAGCACTGGGATGGGAACGCTGCAGGAGGGCTATCTGGAGAACTCGAACGTGGATGTGGTCTCGGAGTTCGTGCAGATGATTCTGGCTCAGCGTGCGTACGAGAGCAACTCCAAGGTTGTTCATGTGGCCGATGACATGTACTCGCAGATCAACAACATGATTCGCTAGGAGCGGTTATGAGTGAGAACTTCCTTGCCCATCGGCTCTGGCTGATTGGCGTGATGGTTGGCGTCGGTGTGTCTGCGAAGGCTGCGACTTCTGTGTCGCCATGCGTCAGCCCAGCAGAGATAGCAGCGGACATTTTGCATTCGAGTGGTTGGTCGACTTTGACGACAAAAAGTGGGAGTTATCGAGTGAGTGAGGTTCGGCGGGACCCGGTGCTAGGGCTGAGTTGGGCGATGGTTGCCAGTTGTGAGCATCCTGAACAGCCTGCGTTCGCCGTTCAGACAAAAGAAGGACATGCGGAGAAAACATCTTTTCGAAAGAAGGACGACGGGGTGCCTGTGGTTCGCGCTGGAGAGGTCGTTCGTTTGTGGACGCAGGAGGAGAATCTTCGGATTGAGATGGCGGCGGTGTCGGAGGAGAGCGGGGGCCTTGGCCAGACGATCAGGGTAAGAGTGACCGAAGGCGGCTCGAGTGAAAGGCAGTTCGCTGGTGTCGTTCGTGGAGTTGGTGATGTGGAGATGCGGCGATGAGAGGTCTGAAGAACAATTCGATAGGTGGGGAATGGCTTGAGTTGCGCTTTGCACTTGGTGTTGTAGCGGGCCTTCTTCTGTTGCTAGCAGCATCTTCGTTGAGGGCACAACATGCGAGTGTGGATCGTAAGACGGCGGCTGCGCCGAAGGTTGGTATAGCTTCTGCATCCCTTAACGCTTATCTTGCGAGAGTTCATGCGGATAGTTCCAATGTGCAGGCTACACTGGGATCGATCTGGCAGGATAACGGGCGACTGGCAAGGATGACTACGGATCCTCGGGCTATGCGGCCTCACGACTTGATTTCGGTGGTGGTTTCGGAGAATCTTGCGGCTTCTACGGATGGGTCGGTGAAGAATTCGCGCGCGTCAAATGCAAGCTCGCAGATATCGGCCCTGATGGGGACGCTGCATGCGGGAAATGCGATGCAGAATCTAATCAATCAGAACTCGTCGGCTGGGTTGACTGCACAGGGAACCAGCGCTACGAATTCGAGCCTGAGCACGATCTTTGGCGGACAGGTGGTGGATGTTCTTTCGAATGGAACTTTGGTGATTGAAGCGGCGAGAGAGGTCGAGTTCAGCCAGCAGACGCAGACGATTGTGCTGCGCGGGCTGGTGCGTCCAGAGGATATTTCACAACAAAACCAAGTTCTCTCGACTGCTATATCCAGCCTGGAGCTGGAGGTGCGCGGGAAGGGAATCGTCTCGGATTACACTCGAAGGCCGAATGCGCTGGTGAGGTTGCTGCAGCAGATTTTGATTTTCTAGTTTGGGGGCGAGGATGCAGGGGAACAGATTTGTCTATTTCGGATGTGTGATGGCTGGAGTTTTCGCGTGCTGTGTGACGGCTGCCGGGTCTGACGTTGCAGCTTCGCCTGCGCACCAGGCTCGGATCAAAGATATCGCTTCGATTGAGGGGATTCGGGACAACCAGCTTGTCGGCTATGGGATTGTGGTGGGATTACAGGGTACGGGGGATAGTCAACAGACGAGTTTTCCGATACAGACGTTGGCGGCGACTTTGCTACGCATGGGAGTTAGTGTTCCCGCGTCTTCGATTCGGGTGCAGAATCTGGCTGCAGTGTTTGTATCTGCAACGTTGCCTCCGTTTGCTCGTCCGGGGACGAAGCTGGATGTGACGGCTTCCTCGGCTGGTGATGCGAGGAGTCTTGAGGGTGGTTTGCTGTTGATGACACCGCTTTATGGAGCGGATGGGAAGATCTATGCGCAGGCGCAGGGGCCGCTGGTGGTTGGTGGATATTCCGTGAATGTGAATGGGAACGTAAAGCAGTTGAATCATCCCAATACTGCCCGGATTCCTTTTGGGGCTATGGTGGAGCGCGGTGTTCCGTTGGATCTGGAGGGCCGGCATCAGTTTTCGCTGCTGCTGAATGATGCGGATTTTCGCAGCGCAGAGGCGATGGCGAAGGCGATTAATGTGGACTTGGGTCGGAGTGCGGCTCATGCGTTAGATAGCAGACGGGTCGACTTGGCGGTTGCCAATGGGGAGGAGATTCCTTCGCTTCTTGCACGAGTGGAGTCGATAGAGGTGCCCTTGTATCCTCGGGCGAAGGTGATCGTGAATGAACGCACGGGAACGGTTGTCATTGGCGGGACGGTGGTGCTGCAGCCGGTATCGATTCTGCATGGTGGGTTGGCAGTCAATGTTGTGAGTGATTTTCTGGTTTCGCAGCCGAATGCTTTTTCGTCTGGGACGACCCAGGTGACGCAGCAGACACGCGTCAGTGCGCTTGATAAACCAGTGAATCGGATTGAGCTGAAGCAAGGGGCCACGGTGGATGATCTGGTTAGGAGTCTGCAGACGATAGGAGCTTCTGCGCGGGATGTCATCTCGATTCTTCAAGCGATGAAGTCGGCCGGGGCTTTGGAAGCGGAGATCGAGGTGTTATGAGGATTGACGGAGATTTGACGAGCCAGACTGCGGTTGGGATGGACAAGCAACAGAAGGCCAAGCTTGTGGATGCGGCACAGCAGTTTGAAGCGATGCTGATGCAGGAGATGCTGAAGCCGATGCGCAAAGACCAAGACAGCTGGGATAGCGAAAAAGATAACGATAGCGCTTCGGATACGATCAGCAGTTTTGGGACGGAGGCTGTTGCCAAGGCGATATCCAAGGGCGGCGGGTTGGGGATTGCGAAACAAGTCGTTCGGCAGGTTACTCAGGAACATGAGCAGAGTTCGAAAAAATAATGTTCTAAGGTACTAAAGATAACTGTCTCAGTGCCGATACATGCAAGTAGATGGAGGAGCAGCATGAGCTACACAAGTGGAATAGGGAATATGCAGCAGGCACTGAATTCGATAGCCTCAGCGTCGAAATCGACCACAGATGTGAGCAGCGGTACGGATCGTGGAGCGTCGGCTCTGACATCGATGCGGGAGGATCAGGCCAACCTGAGCTCCACCGGTGGTGTTATGGCCCAAGCACTGGAGGGTTCTGATGTGAGATCTGCCAAGGTCACCACCTTGCAGCAGGCGATCGCTTCAGGCAGTTATAACGTGTCTTCTTCGGATGTCGCCGAGAAGATGATTGATTCGCTTCTGAAATAAAAGATCCTAGCCGTTGATACGGCCGAAGCCATAGGGAGCCAATGAGTACACTGACGTCATTGATGGATATGTCGATGCAAGCGCTGGCGGCGGATCAGAGCGCGCTGACAGTAACAGCAAATAATGTCTCCAATCAGAACACATCGGGCTATACCCGTGAGGTCGTGAACTGGGAGCCAGTCGATTCGGTTACACTCAATGGGTCGACGTATTATGTCGCGGAGAGTTCAGACCAGAGCGCTATTTCCCAGCGCGACCTGGTGCTGGAGCGGAGAGTCCAGGCGCAGACTTCGGCGGAATCTCAGAGCAGCGCGTATGAATCGGCCATGCAGCAAATAGAGAATGTCTTCGGTTTGAGTTCGACGTCGACGTCGGCGAGTTCGACGGCGCTCGGCTCCGCGATGGACTCGTACTATAGCGCTCTCTCGTCGTTGTCTGCCAGCCCATCCGATTCATCGGTTCGGCAGGCCGTGCTGTCTGCTGCAACTACTCTAGCCTCTGCCTTCAACTCTTCCGCAACACAGCTTTCGAGCGTATCTTCCAGTCTTGATCAGAAGGTGGGTACCATCGTTGGCCAGGTGAATACGCTGACGGCGACGATTGCTTCTTTGAATAAACAGATTGCGAGCATCAGTCCCAACCAGGATGCCGGGACGCTGGAAGACCAGAGGCAGCAAGCCATTACGCAGCTCTCTCAGTATGTTGGGTTGAACCAGACAACGACCGAGAATAATGGGATTACACTCACGACGAGCAACGGCGCGCTGCTGGTGGCCGGCGATCAGTCCTATGCGATGAGCACGGCGCAGATCTCGGGAACAACGCATGTTCTCGCAGGTATCGCTGGCCAGGATGTGACATCAGGTTTGACTGGCGGCTCGCTGGGCGGTGTTCTGGAGGCGAGGGACCAGGAGCTGCCGGCTGTCACTACAGCGCTCGATAACCTGGCATACGGGATTGCAACTCAGACCAACACGCAGAACGAAGCGGGACTGGATGGTAACGGCAATGCCGGGGCAGCGTTGTTTACTCTCTCCTCTACTGCCAGTGGAGCGGCTGCTTCGATTGCGCTGGCGACGACGGATCCTAGTGCGATCGCTGCGGCTGCGACTGGCGAAGGTACGTCGGGCAATGGGAACGCACTGCTCCTGGCCGATCTTTCGACTGCAGATGTTGTTGGTAGCCAGACGGCGTCGGGCTATTACGCGGCATTGCTGGGGCAGATAGGGACGGCAGCCTCCAGCGCGACGACCGACAGTACGGCGCAGCAGACGACGCTGACACAACTCACGACACAACGCGATTCGCTCTCCAAAGTTTCACTGGATGAGGAGGCGGCGAATCTGACTCAGTATCAACGTTCGTATCAGGCAGCGGCCAAAGTGCTGACAATCGCCGATTCCATTATGGCCGGCGCTATCAATCTGGGCGAACAGGTTACGGTTTCGTAAGCGCCACAGCGAGAGAAGAGGAGGAGTGCATGAGAGCGGATCCAAATTACATTTCGAGCCTTGCCTTGTCGATCGATCATTCGAGCAGTACGGCTGCTGCCTTGACGACGGAGCTTTCGAGCGGATTACGTGTTTCTTCGTTGCAGGATGATCCTGTTGCGGCGGCACAGAGCTCGCTGATAGGGAGCGCTATCGCCAAGGATGACACCTATGTCCAGACGGCTTCGAGCGATGCGTCCATGTTGCAGGTGACAGATAGCACGCTGGGCGAGGTTGTGACACAGCTGACCTCGGCACTGTCGCTGGCCGTGCAGGGTAACGATGGAACGCTGAATGCGTCCAATCTCACGACGATCGAGCAGCAGTTGAGCGGCATACGCGACCAGGTCCTGTCTTTGGCCAATACCAGCTATCTTGGTTCGTCTCTGTTTGCGGGCAGCCATGGTTCGGTGAAGCCCTTTGTGCTGGATACGTCGACGACGCCTGCCACCGTAAATTACGTTGGGGACACGAATGTACAGTACCTTGAGACTCCATCCGGGCAGAAGATCCAAGTTAATCTGCCGGGGTCGTCTGTCTTCGGTACGTCGACTTCGGGTGTGTTCGGTGCGCTGAACCAGCTGATCGCAGACTTTTCGAGCGGGGCTTCGAGCACGACGATTACGACTGATACCTCTAGCCTGAAGACTGCTCTGGGACAAGTTTCGCAACAGCGCAGCATTCTGGACAGTTCACTGAGCAGAGTGCAGTCGACGAGCACCTATGCGCAGACGGATGCGAGTCAGTTGACGGTCCAGCAGAGCACATTGGTTGCCGCGGATACGGCTTCGGTGGCAACGCAGCTAAGCTCGCAGGAGACCCAATATCAGGCTCTGCTCAGTGTGATGACAGGACTGGAAAAGACGGATCTGTTCGATTATTTGAAATAGTTGGCTGACCCTCCCCCGTCATGTTCCTGGTAAAGTATTCAATCTAAATAAGTTGGGTTCGTACTTGTAAGCGTAAAGGTTCACCGAGTCGTCTGTGTGGTGAGAACTCAATTGCGCTGCGGTTCTCATTCGCTCAGAAGATTCGTGTGGAACGGTTTAGACAATAAAGACAAAAAGCCCAGCTCAAGAGCCGGGCTTTTTGTCTTCTATGTTTAATTTTACGTGATTGACCATAACTGCGTTGCAATTGATATCTTATTTGTTTTGTTTGAATTGAGGGGTTAACGGCCTTGACAAGGTGTTTTCTTGAGGAATTGCAGGGAAGACGCCGTAAATATCAGAAAAGAGTCGCTTTAAATTGCCGCGTTCGAGCGTTAGAAATGAGGTCACTTATACTTGCGATTGAGCGGTGAGGTGGGATTGTGACAGAAGGATTCAGGTTTCTATGGAATGCTACGCGGGGGAACCGATGGCGGCCCTGGCGTAGTCCGTATCTGCGCTGGAGGCTTGAGACGTACACGGGCAAGCGCGCCGATACGATAACGGCCGGGGACTTTTGGGCTTTGTTCTGGGCAGAGAAGAAGCAGTTGTTTCGGTTTCTAAGATGGACGGGTGAGATCAGAGACTATGCTACGAACGGCCGGCGGGTTGAGTAGCAATCTGTCGTGTGTGCTGAACAGGGTTATTGGTAATCGCGATTTTTCAAAATCTTTGCGGAGATGTCGATGAGTGAGTGGACTAAGGTGAAGGCCGAGGATGGCCATGAGTTGAGTGCTTATGTTGCGTTTCCGAAGGGTGAGCCGATAGGAGCGCTTGTTTTGATTCAGGAGATATTCGGCGTGAACGCACATATTCGCGGGGTTGCGGATGGGTTTGCACGCGATGGTTTTTTGGTGATCGCGCCTGCGCTGTTTGACAGGATTGAACGGGGCGTCGAATTGAAGTATGAAGGAGAGGATGCCAAGCAAGGCTTTGAGCTGATGTATAAGCTCGATTTGGATAAGGCATTGTTGGATGTCGCCGCGGCCTATGGATTGGCCAAGAAGTCGGATCGTGGGATTGGGGTCGTTGGGTATTGCTTTGGCGGACTGATGACATGGCTGACGGCGACGCGGGGCGAGAAGGTGAAGATGCAGCCCTCCTGTTGCGTTGGATACTATCCGGGAGGCATAGGGAAGTTTGCTACGGAAGAGCCGAGCTGCCCGGTGATGCTGCATATTGGGGCTGAGGACCAACATATTGGAAGGGATCAGATTGACGCGGTGAGAGCTGCGAATCCTGATGTTGAGGTCTATTTGTATAAGGGCGCGGGGCATGGATTCAGCTGTGATGTCCGGGCGAGCTTCAATGCTGGAGCGGCAGCGTTGGCGAGGGAGAGAACACTGGCTTTTCTAAGGACCCATGTTGCTTAGGTTTCAATAGTTTCGGCTACCCTTGATTGCCGCGTTTGTGAAGCGGTGATATCCTTATGTAGACACTAAGAGTGGACTAGAAGATTAGGAGTAAAGATCAGCTGTGTTAGCACCTGCTAAGAAAACAGACATTATCGCGAAGTTTCGCACGCATGACTCAGACACCGGGAGCCCCGAGGTCCAGATCGCCATTCTGAGCGAGCGTATCGGAGAATTGACGGAACACTTCAAGGAACACAAGAAGGACCACGGATCACGCCGCGGGCTTCTGATGCTTGTGAGCAAGCGTCGCCGTTTGCTTGACTACCTGAAGAAGTGCGACGCCGACCGGTACCGCGAGGTCATCGGCAAACTGGGAATCCGCAAGTAACGCGATATCGCCGGAGACACCTTACAAACCATGGAAGCATGCACGGCCCGCACTTATTCGGCTGCAAACTTCGTGCAAGGTCAAACAAAGCCTTGCTGGGGGAGTTGCCGACGATGGTAGGCGCGGGACGTGACTGCTTTTACCGCAGCGATGTATCCGAATCCGTACAAGGATCATTACAGCGCAACTTGCTGATCGCGCAGTAGCGCTTTCAGTGAGTTGCGCTTTTTCGCGCCCGCAAACCGGATGACGCGAACTAAAAGTTTCAATCGATAGAGAGAGAAGAGAGGCAACATGAAACAGGATGTGATAGTTGAGCTTGCCGGCGGCAAGCAAATTAAATTTGAGACGGGGCGCATGGCAAAACAGGCCTCAGGCGCAGCGCTCACGTCGAGTGGCGATAACGTGGTTTTGGCGACTGCCGTAGCTTCGCCGGACCCGAAGGAAGGGATTGACTTCTTCCCCCTTACCGTTGAGTACCGTGAGTTTACTTACGCGGGCGGCCGTATTCCTGGTGGGTTTATCAAGCGCGAGGGCCGGCCAAGTGAGAAAGAGATTCTGACGAGCCGTCAGATCGATCGCCCGATTCGTCCGCTGTTTCCGGAGGCTTTCCGGAACGAGACGCAGGTTGTTGCGTTTGTGTACTCGGCCGACAAGGAAAATGATCCCGATGTGCTGGGTATCAATGGCGCAAGCTGTGCGCTGGCATTGAGCGATATCCCGTTCCACCGGCCCGTGGGCGCGGTTCGGATTGGCATCGTGGACGATCAGTTTGTCGTAAATCCCACCTATGCTGAGCGTGAGAAGAGCGCGCTTAACATTATGGTCGTCGGTACGAAGGACGGCATTGTGATGATCGAGTCCGGCGCGAAAGAGATTGCCGAGGACCGTGTTGTCGATGCGATTGAGTTTGCGCATGAGCAGATCAAGAAGATTTGCGCTGCGATTGAAGATCTTGTGAGCCGCGCGGGTAAGACGAAGCGTCTTGTGTCGGCGGAGGAGATCGATCAGGAATACCTAGCCAGCCTGACCAGCAAGATTGGCGCGCAGTTGAAGGACGCTCTGGATACGCAGAAGCACCCGAAGTTTGATAGCTATGCGCTGGTGAAGGCGATCAAGGATGAGTTGAAGAAGGACCTGCCGGAAGGTGATGCGGCGGCGGCGAAGAAGTTGAGCAAGTATTACGAGCTGCTGCGCGAGAAGATCTTCCGCGACCAGGTGCTGAAGGATCGGATTCGGCCGGATCATCGTGCGTTTGATCAGATTCGTCAGGTTACGGTTGAGGTTGGGGTACTGCCGCGTGTTCATGGTTCAGCATTGTTTACGCGTGGCGAGACGCAGGCTCTTGTGAGCGCGACGCTTGGAACCACCGATGATGCGCAGCGGCTTGAGAGCTATGAGGGCGAGCAGAAGCGTCGCTTTATGCTGCACTATAACTTTCCGCCGTTCTCTGTTGGCGAAGTTGGCCGGATGAGCGGTGTAGGACGGCGAGAGATTGGACATGGAGCACTTGCCACCCGAGCGATTGAGGCGGTGTTGCCGGCAGAGGACGAGTCTCCTTATACCCTGCGTGTGGTTTCGGACATTCTTGAATCGAATGGGTCGTCTTCGATGGCGACGGTTTGCGGCGCTTCGCTTGCGTTGATGCAGGCTGGCATTTCGATCAAGGGGTCGGTTGCCGGTGTGGCGATGGGTCTGGTGAAGGAAGGCGAGAACTACGCTGTTCTGACAGATATTGCCGGTGCGGAAGACCACTACGGCGATATGGATTTCAAGGTGGCCGGTACGCGCAAGGGCATTACCGCCCTGCAGATGGACATCAAGATCATGGGCATCACGCCGCAGATTATGCGTGAGGCTCTGGAGCAGGCTCGTCGCGGCAGACTTTCTCTGCTGGATACGATGGATGCAACGATCGCCGGCGCAAACCAGGAGAAGTCGCAGTTTGCTCCGCGTATTCACACGCTGCAGATTCCTACCGATAAGATTCGCGATTTGATTGGGCCTGGTGGCAAGGTCATTCGCGGCATCATCGAAGCGACTGCTGTGAAGATCGATGTCGACGATACTGGCCGGGTCAATGTGGCTTCGAGCGATGCCGATGGACTGGCTCGCGCGATCCAGATGATCAGCGATCTGACTGCGGTGCCTGAGGTCGGCAAGACTTATCTGGGCAAGGTCGTTCGGTTGGCAGAGTTCGGCGCGTTCGTGGAGATATTCCCGGGCACTGATGGTCTGCTGCACGTCTCCGAGATCGCGGAACACCGCGTGAAGGAAGTGAAGGATGAACTTCGTGAAGGCGATCAGATTCTGGTGAAGGTACTGGCGATTGAAGGTAATCGCATCAAGCTTTCCCGCAAGGCTGTTCTGCGCGAGCAGAGGGCGAAGCTTGGTCTGCCTGATCCCGCAACGGTTGGCACCAATGGTCCGAATGCTGAAGCTTCTGCTCCGGCAAGACCAGTTGATGCCGAGGTTTTGGATGAAGAGGGCGAGGACTTTGAGGATGAGGGCGAGGAGTCGACGGACGAGCTAAACTTCAACCGGGCTGACGGTGTTCCTGTACAGCGTACGAGCGGTGCTCCCGGTAACAATCCTGGTGGTGGACAGCGGCGTCCGGGCGGTAGACGGCGTCGTGGCGGACGTCGGCCAGGTGCTGGTGCTCCGCAGGGCGGCAATCACTAATTGATTGCTGAGAAAATAAAGAAACGGCCACGCATCTGCGTGGCCGTTTCTGTTTGCGCTAAGCTCGACTCGTTTGCGTCCACAGGTGACGGCTCGAATGGTAGTGGCAGTTGCGCTGTTGATCGGGGGAGTTTTGCGCATTTTATCTTCGAGGACGTTTGGGGATGAGGCTATGTTGTCCTTGCGTTGATACTTTTCTGCATGGAGCGGGAGGGGTAAACTGCAGTGAATGGCTGCCTCTATGTACATTGTGGTTGAGGGCGAGGACCCTGGGTTCGATATCTTCGTAAACGGTCGTTCACTGGCCAGGCATGAAGATGCGTTGGAGAGGCTCGCGTTGCGGTTGGGGGTGCGACCGCTAATTGAGTTCTTTTCTGCGGATGAGAATTCGATGTCGCTGCTAATTGAAGAGGGAGCAGGGAATCAGGAGTTGATGCGACGGCTTCCGCCTCCGCAGTGGTACTCGCCTGCAGATGGATTGAACACGATTCAAGCTTTGTTGGGTGCTCTGATCGATGAGCCACAACAATTAGGGACTGAGGGTGAGCAGGTCATCTCTGAGCTGATGGAGTATGCGCTCGTTTTGAAGAAGACACACGACCGCCAGATGCGGTGGCATCTGGCGGTGAGCTGGAGATAGCGAGAATTTTTAGTGACGAGTTTCGGTGCTGGCAGGATTTGCGGCGAGGTCGCCTTCGCCTAGTTTGCGATGGAAGAAGTCGAAGACAAGATCGTAGAGACGATGTGCAAGTTCCGGGTCGTAGCGTACACCTTCATCACGCATAAAGGCGTGGGCACCGTTGACCTCGTGCCAGCTTAGACGTGTGCTGAGCTCGTTGAGACGAGCGAGAACTTTGAGACGGCCTTCGAGGGGGATGTGAGGATCCTGACGACCCCAGATCATGAGGAGTTCGCCTTTGATGTCGGATGCGCGATGGAGGGAGTTGTCGTTCATTCCTTTGCCTAGACCGCCTTTGTGAATGTCGGTGGCGTAGAAACATGCGGTGGCGATTACGTCAGGATTCATCGCAGCGCGGAAGGCGAGATGCCCGCCGATACATATGCCCATCGCGCCGATGTGGCCGGTGCAGTCTGAGCGTGATTTGAGGTGATCGACAACGGCGCGAGCGTCGTGATCATAAGCGTCGAGTGGTTTGGTCGTCTTCAGTTCGTTGCCGCGATCTGAGCCGGTTTGGTCGTAGGCCAAGATGGTTCCGGCGGGTTCGTATTCGTGGTAGATCTCGGGCATCGCCACGATGTAACCATGGCCGGCGAGCATGGCGGCGGTGCGGCGGATGGGCGCGGTGATCTGGAAGATTTCGGAGTAGAAGACGATGCCGGGATAGCGGCCGGGGGCGGCGGGACGGACGATGTGGGTCCGCATGGGGCCGCTGGGGGTATCGAGGGTGACGTGCTCGTCGTTGATGATGATCAAGGTTTTTCTCCGGAGGTCGGGTTGAGGGGATGCGCGGCTCGGGAACGCATCGCTGTCTAGACATGATAGAGCAGAGATTCCGAAGTATTTCCAGCATGTTCGCAGGAATTTGTTGGCGCGCGCGGAGAGGGGCGAGGGTCTTTGCTGGGCGAGCGATTAAATTGAGGCTGCTGGGTGGGGCTTCGGCGGGGGTGGGCGTGGCGATCCGGTAACGGGTCTTCAGGATGAAGAAAAGGCCATCCTTCGCTTGCCTGTGCAGGCGCGAAGGATGGCTGAGTGAAGGAACAGGGACTAGTTGAAGAGCTTTCGGCGGATGGCTCCGATGGCTCCCAGTGCTCCGGTGCCGAGGAGGAGAAGGCTGCCTGGCTCGGGGACAGGGGATGCCTGGACGTTGGTGACGACGAAGTTGTCGTTGTTGTAGTTAAAATCCCAGTCGTAGAGATCCTCCATGCCCAGGTATATCCCATTTGGGAAATCGACTCCGTTGATGGTTGCAGCAGTGAAGGAGGTGCTGTAGGCGTGATTGATTCCGTCGTCGCTGTAGGCGGGATCGGAGGCGAAGGTGAAGTTGCCGTCGGTGTTGAAGAGCTCAAAGACAAGATTGTCACCGGCGTTGACGGCACCGAAGTTGGCAGTAGTGCCGACGGCGGTCGTGTGGTTGTCGAAGTACCAGTCGCTGGCGGTGTTGGTTGTGGTATCGACCATGCGTACAAAGTCGGTGTCGGCTGCGTCGGCCGAATAGAAATATCCGGTGACATTGCCCGTGGCTATTGCGGTGAAATAGTGTTGGGGGACGACGGTGCCGATGTTTCCATACGGAATGGAGTCGGCGGCCGCGACGAGAGAGCCTGCAGATAAAAATGAAGCTAAAACTGCCAGTGTAACCAGGCGCAAGGTGTGGGCTCCTATGAGAAGTTCTGCACTCACCTGCATATATGCAAGATAGGGACCAAACGGAGGGGGCGAAAACAGGCCATTTTCCTAGGCATATTTGGTTTAGAGGAGGCAAAAAATTTCACTGTTTGCATAAAAAGTGGAAAAAGTTCGTCACCGCGAAGGGGGAAACCAGGGCCAGCAGGGTCATTTCTGGACGGGGAGAAAGATGGAAAAGACGGTGCCTTGGTGCTGGCGGCTGCGCCTGCCGGTGGCGGAGTAGCGTAGGCGCGAATTATAGCTGAGTTGGTTGGGCACAGATGGGCTCTGCGCGGGGAGGAACTTGGATGGCGGGAGGCCCTGGCGGTGGAGTTGGAGGCAGCGTAAGGCTTCGACGGAGTAGAAGACGATCTTGTGTCCGATGCCGTATTCGGGCGGCCAACGGGCTGGATGAGTTCGCCATACGATAAAAGAGTGCGGGTTGAGTAGCGTCGAAGGAGTTCAGGATGAGAGCGGTACGACCGAGGTGATTGGGAGAGCTGACAATTTCAGCTGAAGACCAGTTGTGTTGATGGATGATCTGGGCGGAGTAGTAGATGTTCTGGATGGTGTTGAGGGCTTGCGGCTCTTCGAGAATGGCAGAGCTGGGTACGCCCTGGGTGGCGGCAAATTGGGACATGGTGTGGGCTTCAACGAATTGATTGTGAGCGGCAGCTCCAGTCGATGATGCGCGGGGCTATACCAGCCTTGTACTCGTGAACACCTTCAAGAACTCGTTCGCGTTGCTCGGGCGATGGAGTGCCGTCGTGTTTTGATGGAGTACCCAGTACGATGATGGCGTCAAAATGGGTTTGAGAGGTGTTGTGGGTTTGAAGAGTGATGTAATTTCCGGTAACCACGAGGACAAAGCCAAGCCAAACAGAAGCAGGACAATGAGAGATTTCTTCAGCGGGCTCACACACCTAGGGTAGCAAGGCCCGCTGCAAGATGTTGTGAACATTGGTAAGGAGAAGAGGAAGAGAGAAGGGCTTGGCGAGAAAACTCCATCCATGTGCCTGCATTTGAGCGAGTTGTGTGGGCGCAAGGATGAAACCGGAGATGATGAGCACATGAAGTGATGGACGAATAGACTTCAGATCCTGTGCAAGTTGTATCCCGGAGCGATGAGGTATGGAGTAATCGGTTATGAGGAGATCGATGTGGGGAGCTCGCTGGAAGATTTTTGCGGCACGGTCGGCGTCGCCTGAGGTGTAAACCTGGTAGCCCTCGTGCTCGAGAAAGGTTCGTGTGAGTGAGCGGATGTCGGGATCGTCGTCGACTACAAGGATGGTGTGGGATTGATGATTACTATCAAGCGAATGGGATTCAGGATGCATTACTTCTCAACTTCAATCTTCAAGTTTCGTACCTTGAAGATTAGATGCATGCGCGGTAGCTGGATTTGCCTCGCGAGACGGATGCCGCAGATCAGACAACTGCCTGTTGAATCAGCGTGCTTAAGCTGTTGATGGGGGTTAATAAATTGTCGGGAAGGGAATGCCGAGTTTTGAGGAGCTGTGGGTCGTTATAGCTTAGCCAGATTTTGCCTTCGGCGTCCTGCCATGCGAGAGCTTTGAGGGGAAGGTCGATGGCAGATAAGGGGGCGGCCAGCATGATGGGGGTTCCACCTTTTGGGCTGCCGAAGACGAGGAGTTGGGTGGGAGGCATGTGGAGGCCGACCTTTTCGGCTTCGCCGCTGTGGTCTACGCGGGCGAAGACCTTGATGTTTTTCGCGTGGAGGAGGGATTCGAGGCGGTCGAGGGTCTCGGGGACGGAGTAGGGGCTGGGGTGGGTGATGATGCCTGTCGACATGCGTAGCTCCAGAGATTAAGTATGGGGATTTTATCGTCTGATTGCGCGTTTTTTTTCGGTGTGGTGAAGTGTGTGTTTTTTGCTGGGGTTTTTGAGAAAACGTGCCGTAATCGTGGTGTTTTGGTGGTCAATTCGCGGTAAAAAGTGTGGCAAATGTGGTCAACGGGAGCGCACTTTTCGGGGAGCGGGAAATAGACAACTTCGGCAACTTTATTTTTTCCACAGGTGATCCTGTCCGGGACGGGCGATGAGGATGAGCCTTACGGGTGAATGCAGATTGTCTGCTCGTCGTGATGAATGGGTAGCAGATTTGTGTCTGGATGAGAGGAGACGGTCGATGATTTTTGGTTAGGTCGGAGTGCAGGAGGATGTTATCTTGCTCCGGGAATGAATCCAGAGAAAGAGAGTATGCGATGAGTGTGAAGGGCGGTGTTGTGGATGCGGAGGAGATTCGGTTGGGCGGGATTGGGCTACGTTTTTTGGTTGATGGGCCTACGAGCGGGTCGGACGTGACGATGTTCGAGATGACGGTGGCGCCGGGGGCAGGGATGCCGGTTCCGCATCATCATGTGGGGTTCGATGAGACTGGGTATGGGGTGAGCGGGAGGCTGAAGTTCACGCTGGAGGGGGAGACGATCGATGTGGGGGCGGGGGATTTGGTGTGGATCGAGCGCGGCAAAGTCCATGGATTTATGAACCCGTTTGATGAGCCGGCTGTGGTGCTCTGCACGATCACGCCGGGGGTGCTGGGGGCAGAGTACTTTCGGGAGGTTCGTGAGCTGCTGGCAGGGAGTGGGCCTCCGGATCCTAAGGCGATGGGGGCAGTGATGTTGAAGTATGGGTTGGTGCCGGTGAAACCGTCGGCCGCCTAGAGGCGGGGTATTCATGCTGGTGGATTTAGAGGAGCTCGAAGCGCAAGCTGCGCCGATTCGTTCGCAGGTCTGCATCATCGGCGCTGGTGTCGCGGGACATTCACTGGCTCAGCGCCTGGCCGCGGCGGGTATCGACGTCGCACTGCTCGAGGCCGGCGGCCGCGTGCCCGAAGAGCGCAGCCAGAGCATCTACAACGCCAGTATGGCACGGCTCAATCACGCTGGGACTCATGAGGGCCGCTTTCGGCTGCTGGGTGGATCCTCGACGCGCTGGGGTGGCCAACTGCTGCCCTATACGGAGGAGATTCTGCAGCCATCGCCCTCTCTGCCCTCCTATGGGTGGCCGCTGACGATCGACGAGGTGGGACGCTACTATCCCGATGCGCAGCGTCTTCTGGATGCGGACGATCTTCCTTTTGATGCAAAGCTGTTCCTCGATGCGTTCCATCGCAAGGTGCCTCCTCTGCTCGATGAACTGCCCGAATTGCGTGTTCGCTTCTCGAAGTGCGCTCCCTTTTCGCGCCGCAACCTGGGAACTACCGTGGGCAAGGAGCTTGAACAAAGCAAGTCGGTGACGATTTACCTGCATGCGAATCTGACGGAGCTGCTGCTCGCTTCCAGGGGCGATCGCATCGAAGCCGCACTCGTGCGTAATTATGCCGGAACGAAATTCCGTTTTGAGGCCGAGCACTTTGTTCTTGCCGCAGGCACGATTGAGACGTCGCGGCTTTTGCTTGCCTCGCGCAGTGTCGACCCCAAGGGCGTCGGAAATACTCACGATCAGGTGGGCCGCTATTTTCACGATCACATCAACATGCCGTCCGCTGAGCTTACCGGAGCCGCACGCAGGATGGTTCTGAGGTCCTTCGGTCCATTCCTCTTTCGCCGTACTGCACACACAGCTAAATTTGAAGCCTCGCCGCAGTTGCGTGAACGTCTCAATCTACTCGCCGTGATGGCGCATATCATCATCGACGAGCCGGAGGCCTCCGGGGTCGTTGTCGCGCGCTCGGTGTTGCGCTCGGTGCAGCACCGGAACATGAAAGAATCGATTCTTCGCGAACTGCCCAAGGTGCCTCTTGCATTGATGGACCTGGGGCTCCTCGCTTACACGGCAAAGTTCGAGAAGCGTCGCCATGTCTCCCCTGGTGCTGTGGTGATGCTGTGTTTGAACTCCGAGCAACTACCGCTTGCGGGCACGCGCATTCGCCTTGGCGACACTCTGGATCATCTCGGTATGCCTAAGACCGTTGTGGACTGGACTATCTCAGATGCCGACCTGACAACCTTGCGGACGTTTGCAGCGTTTCTGCGTGAGCGTTTCTCTGCGTTATCGATCAGCGGCATCGAATGGCGGCCCGAGATCTTCGATGAATCCGCGGAGATCACCGGTATCACAGACACCTTTCACCCCATGGGCGGCTGCCGTATGGGGACCGATCCGCGCGAGAGCGTCGTTGACTCAAACCTCACTGTACACGGTATTCCTAACCTGTCCATAGCGAGCGCTGCCGTCTATCCTAGCGGCGGAAGCTCGAACCCTAGTTTGACGATCATCGCGCTGGCTTTGAGGCTAGGGGATCGGCTTGCGGGCCAATTCGGGATGGCCTCCAGGAACAGTTACCCGGTGCGTTAGCGGCGACGTGATTCACGTCATGTTCTACTTTGGGAGATTCGTGAGTTGGCTTTGGAAGTCTCACTGGTGAGGAAGCGCAGGGGGCGGTCGGCGGCTTTGCTGATGCCGATGCGTGGGGTGGTTTGGATTTCGGTGGGACGGTGGCCGTCGTCTGCGATCTGGATGGCGGAGGTTGGTGAGGTTACGTCGAGGCCGTTGGAATTTTTGCGGGTGATGTCGAGAGCCTGACAGAGACGGCCGGGGCCTCCGGTGAGGAGTTTGGGTTTGGCGTTGTGGGGAAGGTTGCGGAGATCGGCCATGGTTTCGAGGCCGTCGATTGGATCGAGAGCTCGGATGAGGACTCCGCCTGCTTCGCCGGGAAGATGCGAGGCGACGTTGAGACAGTAGTACATGCCGTAGATGAAGTAGACATATACGTGTCCAGATGGGCCGAAGAGTATTGCGTTGCTGGGAGTGAGACCGCGGGCTGCGTGGGATGCTGGGTCGATGAGGCCGAGGTAGGCTTCGACTTCGGTGATGCGGGCGGTGAGGCGCTTGCCCTGGAGGTCGCGGATGAGGAGCTTGCCGAGGAGGGCTCGCGCGACGATTTCGGGGGAGCGGGAGTAGAAGCGTCGTAGGAGGAGCTTAGGGGTGTGACGGGTTTGTGGAGGTGCGCTCATATTTTGTGCCGATTTTTTTTGCTTACATCCTACATTCCCACCCGTCCGCTTCGCGTACGGATGGGACACCCGTGTGCTGGATATCAGCCATCAAAAGTGAGGAGACGGCTTGCTGGATATTGTGGGGGAGATATACGCATTCGGTTCGAATTGAAGAGCCCTAATTTGAGAGTTGCATGCCTTTTGGTGAAACGATAGGTTCTTCTAATGTCATCAAGGATGAGGTTGTTTCCGCTGTTGTTCATGTTTTCATTGCACGTCTTCGCCCAAGCAATACCTTCAAACGCTGTCAAAAATGAAGAACAGAACGAGAAATTTGTTACCGTGGTGCCGCCAGAATGCGGTGTTCAAGTGATGGATGATATCGATGATGCACAGGAATGGCAGTTGATCCAGGACAAGGTCATTAGGCCGATGGTGAAGCGTCTGGGCGAGTTGGCTAGTGTACATGTCCAAAGAAGCAAGGCCACCTAAGAGCGCTCAGGGAGCGGTGGTGGTGGTGACATTCACTCTTCTGTCAGACGGGTCAGTTCAGGACGTCGTGGTATCGAAACCTTCGATGATGGCAGTTCTTGACGAGGGTGCACAAGCGGCCATTCTGGATAGTCATCATGTTGTTGTGGGACGTAGACCACTTGGATCACCTGCCAATCCCGATGCTTTTCCGATGGAAGTCCATCGCTCTTCGCTGCACCTCAAGATACATTTTTCCTACAATTTACCTTGCGGTAAATAGACCGTGAAATAGATTGAGAAGGGCATGAGCGCTTCAGTGCTTTATTGCTAGCTGAATAAGAACACCTTAGTGTGGAGTGCTTTTACTGTGTCGCGTAGCTTGGCGATGGTTTGACAGGTTACCTGATGTGGTTGAAAAGGTTTGAGCGTATGAAGTGAGTATAGAGCGTCGGGGTCCTTCGGCTTCGCTGCGCTTCGCTCAGGATGACGGGGTGTTGGGTGGGTTGGAAATAGCGAAAACGGCTGCTGGAGTGATGGTTGTTGGGTGGCGAAGCGTGCCATGTGACGTGAGAGGCACGAGCGCTGCCACATTGATTTGGTATTTAGGGTTCATCTTTTCGTGGGCGGTGATGAACTTCCAGCCCCATTGCTCGGCTAGGTCTTTGAAGTTGGGGTTTTGGGTGCGGATCAGGTTTAGCTTCTTTTCCCGGCGCCAGCCTTTTAGTTGTTTCTCTCTTGCTATGGATTCGAGGATGCTTTCGTGGGCTTCGTAGTAGAGGAGACGGGTGCAGCCGTGTTCTTTCGAGAAGCCTTCGAAGGTGCTGTTTTTGTGTTGTTGTACGCGGGTGTAGATGTCGCTGGTGACACCGATGTAGAGTGTGCCGGTGTGGCTTCCCATGATGTAGGTGTAGCCGGGAATGGTTTCGTTCCTCCTTGGTGGTTTGGTTGAGTATAAAGTGTTGGAGATTCTTGGCTGAAAGGTTTGAGCGGTTTCGGTGGTGTCGATATCTTCGGGGTCCTTCGACTGCGCTGCGCTCCGCTCAGGATGACGGAGTATGGGCGATACGGGAAAAAACAAAGTAGTAATGACGTTAGCTGAAGAGGAACTCTTTGGTGCGGAGTTCTTTTACTGTGTCGCGTAGTTTGGCGGCTTTTTCGAACTCGAATTTTTTGGCGGCTTCGCGCATGTCGGATTCTAGTTTGCCGATGTAAACGTCGAGTTCCTGCTGGGTGGAGAAGTCCGGGATGCCTTCGGCTTCGTCGGTTAGGTCGGCGTAGTCGGCTTTTAGGATTCCGGCGAGGCCCATCTCGAGTGGGCGGTTGATTGATTGTGGGGTGATGCCGTTTTCTTCGTTGTAGGCTTCCTGCTTTTCGCGGCGGCGGTTGGTTTCGTCGATGGCCCGTTGCATGGACTCGGTCATCTTGTCGGCGTAGAGGATGGCTCGGCCTTCGAGATGGCGGGCGGCTCGGCCGATGGTTTGGATGAGGGAGCCCTGGCTGCGGAGGAAGCCTTCTTTGTCGGCGTCGAGGATGGCGACGAGGGAGACTTCGGGGAGGTCTAGGCCTTCGCGGAGGAGGTTGATGCCGATGAGGACGTCGTACTCGCCTTTGCGGAGGTCGCGGAGGAGCTTGATGCGTTCGAGGGTTTCGATTTCGGAGTGCATGTAGCGGCAGCGGACGCCTACTTCGGTGTAGTAGCTGGCGAGGTCTTCGGACATGCGTTTGGTGAGGGTGGTGACCAGGACACGCTGGTTTTTTGTGGCGCGGTCGCGGATTTCGGCTAGCAGGTCGTCGATCTGTCCTTTGACGGGGCGGATTTCTACTACTGGGTCAATGAGGCCGGTGGGGCGGATGATTTGTTCGACGACTACGCCGGAAGACTTGGTGAGCTCGTAGGGGCCGGGGGTGGCGGAGACGTAGACGATCTGGCCGGTGCGGGACTCGAACTCTTCGAAGCGGAGGGGGCGGTTGTCGAGAGCGGAGGGCAGGCGGAAGCCGTAGTCGATGAGGTTCTGCTTGCGGCTGCGGTCGCCGTGCCACATGCCGTGGAGTTGCGGGACGGTGACGTGGGACTCGTCGATGAAGATGAGGAAGTCGCGGGGGAAATAGTCGAGGAGAGTGGGTGGCGGCTCGCCCGGGAGACGGCCGGAGAAGTGGCGGGAGTAGTTCTCGATACCGGGGCAGTAGCCTACGGACTTGATCATCTCGAGGTCGAAGCGGGTGCGCTGGTGGATGCGCTGCGATTCGACGAGGCGGCCTTCTTTTTCGAGTTGAGCCTCCCACTCGAAGAGCTCGGCGAGGATGGAGTCGCTGGCGGTGCGCTTGCGTTCGGGCTGTACGACGTAATGAGACTTCGGGTAGATGGGGAGGCGGGAATACTTCTGGCGGATGCTGCCGAAGAGTGGATCGATCTGGGAGAGGGAATCGATCTCGTCGCCGAAGAGCTCGATGCGGTAGGCGTTTTCGTCGTAGGTGGGGTAGACCTCGATGATGTCGCCGCGGACGCGGAAGGTTCCGCGACGGAAGTCTACGTCGTTGCGGTCGTAGAGGATTTCGACGAGGCGGCGGGTGATGTCTTCGCGCTTGATCTTCTGGCCCTTTTCGAGGAGAAGGAGCATGCCGTAGTAGGCTTCGGGTGAGCCTAGGCCGTAGATGCAGGAGACGGAGGAGACGATGATGGCGTCGCGGCGTTCGAAGAGACTGCGTGTGGCGGAGAGGCGGAGCTTGTCTAATTCTTCATTGATGGTTGCTTCTTTTTCGATGAAGAGATCGCCAGCCGGAATGTAGGCCTCGGGCTGGTAGTAGTCGTAGTAGGAGACGAAGTATTCGACGGCATTGTTGGGGAAGAAGGTCTTGAACTCGTGGTAGAGCTGGGCGGCCAGGGTCTTGTTGTGTGCGAGGATGAGGGCAGGACGGTTGAGCTCTTCGATGATCTTGGCCATCGTGAAGGTCTTGCCGGAGCCGGTGACCCCGAGGAGGACCTGATCCTTTTCGCCGGCGTTGAGGCCGGAGACTAGCTCGGCGATGGCTCGGGGCTGATCGCCTTGAGGCTTGTAGGTTGTGGAGAGCTGGAAGTCCATCTTTGTAGCATATTGGATGCAGGAGAGTTTAAATGAATTCAGGAACTGAGCTTTGGTTGATTCGGCATGGAGAGACGGAGTGGAGTCTCAGTGGAAAGCATACGAGCCGGACGGATATTTCGCTGACGGAGCATGGGCGGAAACGCGCTGAGGAGCTACGGGATTATTTGAAGGGTGAGCAGTTTTCGGCGGTGTTTGTTAGTCCTATGCAGCGGGCGAGAGAGACCTGCGCGATTGCGGGGTTTGGGGATGTGGCGGTAGTCGATGAAGGGCTTAAGGAGTGGGATTACGGGGTCTATGAGGGGAAGACAACTGCTGAGATTCGGAAAGAGGTTCCGGGGTGGTCAGTATGGAAGGATGAGATTGTTGGGGGTGAGACTGCGGAGCATGTAGGAGAACGGGCCGATGGGGTGATTGCGCGGGCTTTGGCGGGTTCTCCTGCAGGAGGTAAAGTGACGCTGTTTGCTCATGCGCATATTTTGCGGATTTTGGCAGCGCGATGGATTGGGTTGGAGGCTCGTGGGGGGAGTCTGTTTGCGCTGGGGACGGGGAGCGTTAGTGTGTTGGGGTGGGAGCGGGAGACTCGGGTGATTGCGGCTTGGAATAGAGGGTTCGAGGAGTAGTCCCCCCCTCCCCGTTCAGTGCGTAAAGTACTCTATTTACATTGTTTAGGTTCGTACTTCGGTAGGGTGCTCGGAGGTCGGTGGACTTTGGGTGAGGAGGTTGCAAGTGGGATTTGTCAAGTGGACGCAGCTTTTTTGCGCGGGAGCTACGAGCAAAATGTGGGGTTCTTCGCTGCGCTAAGGATTACAAAGTAAAAACTAACGATGGCTTTTTAGTGGGGTTGGATGTGTTCGGGGCGGAGTCCCATCCCTATGAAGCGGGCGAGGAGCCGGCGGAAGAATGGGTGTGGAGAGAGGAGTCGAAGGATGAGGGGTGGTTTGATGGGGGCGGGATTACCGAGGGTGCTCGAGAGGAAGTGGTGGGCGAGAACCTGAAAGGATTGGGTGATGCGGGTGGGAAGTTCGCGACGGTGCTGGACGTGTGCAAGGGTGAGTTGGGTGACGATGCCCGAGCCCAGAACGGGTGAGAGGATGCGGGCGGCGGCTACAGCGTCCTGAATGGCGAGGTTGATGCCGATGCCTCCGACAGGAGACATGGCGTGGGCGGCGTCGCCGATGCAGAGGAGGCCGGGGCGGTGCCAGTGGGTGAGGCGGTTGATCTGGACGGAGAGAAGTTTGACCTGGTCCCAGTCGGTGAGTTCCTCTACGCGGTCGCTTAGGAATGGAACGAGGCGAATGATGGAGGCTCGGAATGCGGACAAACCTGCGGGCTGGATTGAGGTGGCGAGGCTGTTCTTGGCGATGAGGAAAGCGCACTGAAAGTAGTCGCCACGAGGGATCAGAACGGCGAAGGTGCCGTAGTTGGCGTTACCGAGGACGTTGGAGGGGTCAGTTTCGCGGCGGCTCAGGCGGAACCAGAGAACGTCGATGGGGACTCCGGTCTCGTATAGAGGCAGGCCGGCAGCTGCTCGGGAGGTGGATTGGCGTCCGTCGCAGCCTACGACGAGAGTGGCGCGGATTTCGGTGGGGCCGGATGGGGTGTTGGCTCGGACACCGATGACGCGGTTGTTGTCATCTTCGATGAGGCTGGTGACCTCGTGTTCCATGAGCAGGTGAAAGGTGGGGAACTTTGCGGACTGAGCGGCGAGGAAGGCGAGGAAGTCCCACTGGGGCATGACGGCGACGAATTTTGAGTGAGTGGGGAGATGCGTGAGGTCGGCTATCGGAAAGTACTCGCCGCCGACGGCGAGAGTGAACGCGGAGATTTGCTGGTGGGGAAGGGCGAGGAAGGCGTCGAGGATGCCGAGCTCGTACATGAGTTCGAGGGTGGAGGGATGGATGGTGTCGCCGCGGAAATCGCGGAAGAAATCCTTGTGTTTTTCGAGTACGGTGACGTGGTGGCCGTCGCGGGCGAGTAGGTAGCCGAGCATCATTCCGGCGGGGCCTCCACCTACTATGCAGCAACCGGTATTTGCGGGTGCAATGGCAGGGGTAGACATCGGTGCGATGAGGGTAACAAGGGTGGAAGGATGCGTCAAAATGCTTCTCAGTAAAAGCGTGAGCGGTTCCTGTGGTTTCCATGGTGGACGGGGCGATTGTGGCCTGGGATGGAAGGCATACCCCAGGGGCTAAAGCCCCTTTTCCGTTTCCGCTAGAGAGGCCCAAGGCTGAAGCCTTGGGGTACCTAGAAGCAACGGCAACGGCGAGAGCAAGAGAGCAAGTGCAAGGCAAAGGCAAAGGCAAAGCAAACAGCAGATCCCCTTTCGAGGATGACAAGCAAGAAAGGCACCGGCAACAGCAACGGCAGACAGATCCCTACGGGATGACAACCCAAAAAACAGGATCAAAGGATGGATGGGAACATGCTAGATTCAACGCATCCCTATTTTTCTGCTGGAGAGTGATGATGCGTTTGCTTCCCACCGTGTTTGTTGTTGCTTCAATGATGAGTTGCGCTGTATTGCAGGGGCAATCGGCTTCGACCGATGAGGCCAAGGGTAAGGCGTGGTGGGCGCATGTGCAGTATCTGGCAGACGACTCGATGAAGGGGCGGCTTACCGGGAGCGATGAGTACCTGAAGGCGGCGGCCTATGTAGTGGATCAGTTCAAGGCGGATGGATTGCAGCCGGCAGGCGTGAAGGGAAGCTATTACCAGCCGGTGAAGTTTGATGTGCAGCGAGTGTTGGCAGACAAATCTTCGATGAGCCTGGTTGTGAATGGAAAGACGGAGCCGCTGGTGCTGGGGACGGATGCGATTCTTGGGTCGCGTTCGGCGCAGCGCGCGGTGGCAAATGTTCCGCTGGTGTTTATCGGGTATGGATTGCATCTGCCAGAGGCTAAGTATGACGACTTCAACTCGGCTGAAGTGCCAATGTCGGAGTTGAAGGGGAAGATTGTTGTTTATATCAACGGGGGGCCGGCAGATCTGCCTGGGCCGCTGAAGTCTTATGCGCGTACTGCTCCGTTTGCGAAGGCGCTGCGGGATGCGGGGGCGCTGGGAGCGATTTCGATACCGACACCGAAGTCGATGGATTTTGGATGGCAGCGGGTGGCGAGTGGGGCTTCGCAGCCGGGGATGAGGCTGGCTGTTACGCCGGATGCGGCTGAGGTTGCGGCGAAGCACCCGGCGCTCGCTGATGATCACACTCCGATGTTTTCGGCTACGTTCAATCCTGCTGAAGCGGAGAAGCTGTTTGCGGGGACGGGGCACACGTTTGCCGAGATACTTGCGCTGGCGGATGCTCAAAAACCGCTGCCACGGTTTGCGCTGGGCAAGGGCGTTACGGCTACGGTTGTGAAGGAGACTTCGCAGGTGGAGTCGCCGAACATCGTTGCGAAGCTGCCGGGGTCGGATCCTGCGCTGGCTTCGGAGTATGTGCTGGTGTCGGCGCATCTGGATCACCTTGGTGTCGGTGCGCCGATCAAAGGGAAGACGATCTACAGCGGCGCTATGGATGATGCTTCGGGTGTGGCTACCGTGTTGGAGGTGGCGAAGCAGTTCAGCCACGCGGCTACACGGCCTAAGCGGTCGATCCTATTTGTGATCTTTACTGCGGAGGAGAAGGGATTGTTGGGATCGCGGTACTATGCGGGGCATCCTACGGTTCCGGGGAAAGATATTAAGGCTGACTTCAATCTCGATATGTTTATGCCGATCTTTCCGTTGAAGAAGCTGCATGTGCAGGGACTGGAGCAATCGACGCTGGCCGATGCGGCTGAGAAGGTTGGTGCGGCACATGGGATTGTGATTGCGCCTGACCCGGAGCCGGATAGGAATTCGTTCATTCGGACGGATCAGTACAGTTTTGTGCAGGCTGGTGTGCCGGCACTGGCGTTCAAGTTTGGGTGGACGGCCGGGTCGCCTGAATATAAGGCCTGGCGAGGATGGTTGGCGCAACGGTATCACTCGACCGAGGATGATCTTTCGCAGCCGGTGGACCTGGTTGCTGCAGCGCAGTTCAATGATTTTCTGGCTGATCTTGCGCGGACGGTGGCAGATGATCCTGCGACGCCACACTATCGGGATACAAGCTTCTTCAAGAGGTTTGAGACAGGGCAGTAGAGGGGACGATTCCGAGGATGGTGAGCCAGTCTGCGGGGGTGTGGGCCGTGTAATCGGGCTGCACTGCGGCGAGGGTGTGGGGTGACAGGCCGAAGGTGCAGCCGATGGAGGTGGTGCCACAGCTTCGCGCGGTGAGGATGTCGATGTCGGAGTCGCCCACCATGAGGGTTTGAGAGGGCGTGATCGGCTCGCCTGCGATGGTGCTGGCCTCGGTGATGAGAGTGTGGAGGCCGTGGGGATCGGGCTTCTTGGTGTGGAAGCTGTTGCCGCCGTAGTTTTGGAAGAAGAAGCGGTCGAGGCCGAAGTGAGCGCAGATGTCTCGGGAGGGGTTGACGGGCTTGTTGGTGAGGACGGCCATCAGGGTATCGGGATAGCTTGCGCGGATGGACTCGAGGGATTCAATGACGCCGGGATAGACGTAGGTGTAATCGAGCTTGTGGACGCGGTAGTAGTTGAGAAAGAAGGTTAGGGCGTCGGTGACGTATTCTTCGTCGTGGACGTCTCCTTCAGGGTCGCCGAGAGCGCGGCGGACAAGCATGGAAGCCCCGTCTCCGATATAGCCGGCGATGACAGGCTCAGGCAATTGAGGCTTGTCGAAGTGGGCGAGCATTGCGTTGATGGAGTTGCAGAGATCGATGCGGGAGTCGATGAGGGTGCCGTCGAGATCGAACGCGATGAGGCGGGGAGTAGGGTACAGCATGGGAAGAGTTTAACGGAAAAGGGACAGCCGTGGCTGTCCCTTTCAGTGTTGTCGAGGATGATTAGCGGATTTGGATATCTCCCGAACCGGTGTTGGCGCGGATGGTAGGGCCACCGCCGTTAATCGAACCGGTGACGTGATGGTGGTTGAGACTCCCCTGCATCGTGATGGGTTGCTGGACGTTGATGTTGCCGGAGCCGGTGTCGGCGTCGAGGTTGAAGCGTGCGCCGCTTCCGACGGCGAGGTGAATGTTGCCGGATCCTGTGCTGAGCCTCCAATCAGAGGAGGGCTGGCCTTCGACTTCGATGTTGCCGGAACCCGTGCTTGACTTGAGGGCTCCGGAGACGCCACGGAGGGTGATGTTGCCGCTGCCGGTTTCCGCTTTTACGTCGCCCGGGGCGGTCTGCTGGAATTCAATATCGCCGGAACCTGTGCCCAGAGTTGCAGGGCCGGGAATGCCGCGAGCGCGGACGTTGCCAGAGCCGCTGTGGGCTTTGAGGCTGGAGCCCACGTCCTGAATATCGACGTCGCCTGAACCTGAGTTGGCAGAGAGCACAGAGTTTTTGGGGAGGGTGATGTCGTAGTCGATGGAGATGTTGCGAAAGAGGTCGCCGTTGTGGTGTTCGCCGATCGTAATGTCGTTACCGCTTTGTACGATTGGTGGGTTATTCACGATCTCCTGGATGCGAGACTCTGGACTGCTTCCGAGCCATCCCATGGAACCTGAGTGAACGTGGCCGACGATGTGGACCTGGTTATCAGAGCCCGGGCGCAGATTGACGTTTCCAGAGCCTGTGGTGACCGTGACAGTGGGTGATGCTCCCACGCTAAGTGTGCGCTCGAAGGTGCCCTGGGCAGCAAATGCCGCTGTCGCGATGGAGAAGGTGGCGGCTGTGAGAATTGTTCTGATATGCATCGGATCTCCTTGCTTGTTGCAGACTGGCCTTTTCGTTCGTAATTACTGCTGAAGGATGACAGTGTCGCCGGACTTGAGCCCTGCGAGGACTTCGGTCTTTGTGCCGTTGGAGATGCCGGCCTTGATGTCAACCTTGCGGCGGCCTTTCTTCTGGCCGGAATCGGGCACTTCGACGGAGGCGTTGCGGTCCTTGTCGTAGATGACCGCCTGCTCCGGAACCGTGAGCACGTTCTTATGCTCTTCGAGGAGGATTTCGGCGTTGGCGGTCATGTTGGCTTTGAGTTCGCCGCCGGGGTTGTCGATGGAGACACGGACCTCGAAGGTGGTGACGTTGTCCTTTTCGACGCCCAGGGGCGCGATGCGGGTGACTTTGCCGAGGAAGGTTTTGTCTTTGAAGGACTCTACTTTAATGCGGGCGGTTTGACCGAGATAGACCTTGCCGATGTCGGATTCATCGACTTTGCCCTGAACGTAGACTTGTCGAACGTCGCCGATAGTCATGACGAGGGTGGCTGTGGATCCCATGACAAGGATGGAGCTGACGGCATCGCCGAGTTCGACGTCGCGAGAGAGGATGACGCCGTCCATTGGAGAGGTGATGGTGGTGTAGCTGAGCTGCTCTTCAAGCTGCTTGAGCGACGACTGGTTTTGCTCGACCTGGGCCTGCGCCTGACGGAGTTTGGACTTGTCTACGGAGATCTGGGCGACGGCTTTGTCGCGGGTATTGGCGGCGGCGAGATACTTTTGTTGGGCGTCGTCGAGTGCCTGCTGGGAGACTACGCCGTCCTTGGACATCTGAAGGGCGCGATCATAGGTGTGCTTGTACATCGGTAGGTCGGGCGCCTCGGCGTTGACCTTGTCGTACTCGATGGCGGCTGCTGCGGCACGGGCGTTGGACTCGGCTGCGGCTAGCTGAGCGCGTTGAGCGCCTACTTGGGCGAGGATCTCGATCTGATCGAGCTGGGCGAGCACCTGCCCTTGTTTAACGTGCGCGTTGATGTCGGTATCGAGGCGGGTAACGATGCCGGAGGCCTTGGATTTAACCTCGACTTTGGTGATGGGCTGGACCTTGCCGGTGGCGACTACAGATTTGGCGATGTCGCCGTTTTCTGCCTTAGCCAGCTGCGAAGGCTCGAGTTTTGTGCTGCTGCCGCGAGCGGCCACTGCGACGCCCAGGATGACCGCTACCACCAGGCCGATGAGGCTGGCCCAGAGCCAGAGTTTCCGTTTGTTTTTGCGCTGTGTAGCCAAGGGACGCTCCAGAAAGTTCTATTGAGTAAGTACCGTCTCGGAGATTGGTTACGCAGAAAGGCTTGGTGCGGTTCCGTTGACGGTAGAGAAAGTTTAGAAAAGCGGGAGGCCGACTATCGATAGTTTAGACGGTCGGGCATAGCCGCGGAGAGCGAGTTGCATTGTTCGCTGAATGAAACTCAAACTGTAACGAACATAGGGTTTAGGAGAAAGAATCGTCAGGCATATTTGCGGAGGACGCCGAGGACCTTGCCCTGAATGCTGACGTTGGCGGCGGGAGCGAAGATGGGGGCCATTTCGGTGTTTGAGGGTTGAAGGCGGACCATGCTGCCCTCGCGATAAAAGCGCTTGAGGGTTGCGTCGGAACCATCGACCAGTGCCACGATGATCTCGCCTTCACGGGCTGTGCGGGTGCGCTCGACGAGGACGTAGTCGCCGGAGACGATATGCTCATCGCGCATCGAATCGCCGCGAACTTCAAGGGCGAAGACCTCTCGATTGCCGATGATGTCGCTGAGCGAGATGCTCTCCGCGGTTTCGATGGCCTCAACGGGCTTTCCTGCGGCGATACGGCCCAGTAACGGCAGGCGTTCTGACCCCTTCTTGCTGGAGCGTGCGGGCAGGACATCGATGGAACGGCTGCGATTGTGTGCGCGCTGGAGGAGGCCTTTGTTCTGCAGATTTGTGATGTGCTTATGCACGGTGGCGAGCGAACTGAGTCCAAGGCCGCTGGCTATTTCCTCATAGGAGGGGGAGTAGCCGTTTTTCTGCGTGAAGCTGGAGAGAAAATCGATGACCTCTTTTTGCCGCCGTGTGATAGCCATGTCGAAATTGTAGCGAATAAAAAGCGAATTGCAATACCTTTGTTGATTCTCTTTAGGCCGGATGGAAAAGAGGCGAATGGTCGAAAGGGGGATTATTCCCATTTTGAAATTGACCTATGCAAAAAAATGCATTGAGTCCTTGTAAGGTTACGAGCCTTGACCCAAGGTAATAAGACACCACCGGATGTCTGGATAGATGCTGGCAGTGTTTGAAGGAGATGGGTATGCGGGTTCTGATAGTTGAAGATGATGCGGCATTGGGGTTGTTTTTGCAGAAAGGCCTGAAACTGGAAGGGCATGACGTTGTGTGGGTGGGAGATGGAGAGACGGGGTTACGTCATGTAGAGGATCATCGGCCAGATTTGGTTGTTCTTGATTTGAGTCTTCCTCGGAAGGACGGTACGGAGGTGCTCGAGGCGATGCGCGGCCGATTCAATGAGACGTCGGTGCTGGTGCTGACGGGCCGTAGCCAGGTGGAGGAACGGGTGAAGTGCCTGAACCTGGGGGCTGATGATTGCTTGTTGAAGCCTTTCAGCTTTCATGAATTGACGGCACGCTGCCGTGCCCTGCTGCGGCGACGGGAACAGTTTGCCGATCCGATACTGCGGCATGCGGATGTCGAGTTGAACCGTATGGAGCGCAGAGTGACGCGAAATGGCCGCGCGATTGAGTTGACGGTTAAAGAGTTCTGCTTGCTGGAGTTTCTGATGCAGCGTCCGGGTCGGTGCTGCAGCCGGGCCGAGCTATTGAGGGAGGTTTGGCAGATGTCTCCAGATGCCGGGACGAATGTGGTGGATGTGTATGTCAACTATCTGCGAAAGAAACTCGGGGCCGCGAGTGTGGATGGAGAGGCTGGCTGTGCGGTGATAGAAACGGTGCGGGGCGAGGGCTACCAGATGGGTGGCGTACCGAAAAAGACGGTGGCTCGCGTTGGTCCGTATTCGACCAAGACCGCATCGGCGAGGGCTTAGCGTGATAACTGAAACAGATTTAGTGGAACGGATTGATGATGCGTTGCACGGGCTTTGCCAGCCGTTGACGGTATTGCAGTGCCGATTGGCTCTTGGAGATCTGAGTGGTGAGCCGGAAGCTATGCAGGAGGCGATCGGTGCTGCGCTGGGAGAGTGCGCGCGGCTGAACATGGCCGTGGGCGCGATGCGCGAGATGTTGCAAAAGGTAGTGAGGGAAGGGGCCCGGAAATGGTGAGCGAGACGATGGTTGGGCAGGTTGTTTTGCATGGGGCAGCGCAGCGGACCGTAGTTCTGGCGAGTGCGGATGCCGGGTTACGGCAAAGATTACGGGTCTCGCTTATTGGGTTGCGCTGGCAGGTGCGCGAGGCCGGCGGCGGGGCGGAGGCGATTGCACATCTGGAGGCTTCGCGGTCCGAGGCGCTGCTTGTGGATAGTTGGCTTCCGGATTTGGAGGTAGGAGAGTTCGCTGGACAGATACGAGCGATGTATCCGGGGATAGAGTTGTTGCGGGTGGATGGGAGCAACGATGCTTCAGTACGAAGCCCCAGGAGAAATGAGCTGCTCCATGCGTTGCGCGAGGCACAGGATGGTGCGATGAATGATACGGCAGCGTGGGCAGCTGCTCCTGTAACTGTGCCGAGAATAGCTTCGTCGAGTTTTCCGGAGGTACAACGTTACAAACGTCAGGGGGTGCAGGATTCTTTTCGCGTGAGGTTTGAGGGAGAGGGCTTGTCTGCCCTTATGGAATTCGAAGAGCCTGTGCGGGTAGTGAATCCTGGTTGGGCATTGCCTGAGATGGTGGGAACGGGTGAAGCGATGGAGGAGTTGGCGAGGCTTATTCGGCTGGTTGCTCCTCGTTCTACGACCGTATTGATTGAAGGTGAGACGGGCACGGGAAAAGAGGTGGTGGCACGGGCAGTACATCGGTTGAGTGATCGAGCGGGTAAGCCTTTTGTTGTGTTGAATTGCGCGGCAATTCCGGAGGCGTTGCTTGAAGCCGAGTTGTTTGGGCATACGCGCGGAGCGTTTACGGGAGCGGTGCAGTCGCGGACGGGGCGAATTGAAGCGGCGCATGGGGGAACGCTGTTTTTGGATGAGATTGGAGAGATGCCGCTTGCGTTGCAGGCGAAGATGTTGCGGTTTCTGGAGTGCGGCGAACTGCAACGAGTGGGCGATAACGAGACGATGCGCGTGGATGTGAGGGTGGTGGCCGCTACGCATCAGCCGCTGGAGCAGGGGGCGGAGGAGGGGACGTTTCGACTGGATCTTTATCATCGGCTAGCGGTGTTTCCGGTGGAGGTTCCTGCATTGCGGACTCGTATGGAAGACCTGGGGTTACTGGCGGAACACTTTCTGGAGCAGATGGGGCAGGAGATGCCGCGGAAGCGGCTGACGATTGAGGCAGAGGCTCGGTTGCATGAGCATCATTGGCCGGGAAATGTGAGGGAATTGATGCATGTGTTGGAGCGGGGGGCGATTCTTTCAGGGGATCGGATGGAGATTGGGGCGGATGAGATTCGGTTTCGGAGGGCTTCGCGGGGGTAATTTTTTTGGTGTGGTTTTTGGAGGGGGTTTTAGAGGAATTGGGCGGAAAATGGGGCTTTTTGACGGATAGCGCGTGGTGAATTGTGTGGTAAACGTGGTTTGCGGATGTTCGTTTTTGTGGGGTTGGAATTGGTGCAGATTTTCTGAGTATTTTGATGGGCGGGGCGTAGGCGAGGTTCCTCTTTGTCTCGATTAGGTTGTTGGCGCTCGGTGGAAGGCAATAGATCGGCGAAGGGAAAGATGACGTCTTGGTGTGGGGACGGCGTTTTGTTTGACGCGGGAGAGCGCTCGAGATCCCTGTAGGGGGGCGGTTCTTCGCCACGCTCCGAATGAAGAAGCAAAAACAAAGGCAAAAGCGAATGACCAAGTCGTTGCGCCCTGCGGGCTCCACTCCGGCCTTCGGCAGATCGGTGGCCGCTTTGCGGCTTTTCTTAGACGCGGGGCTAAAGCCCCGCTCTACCTCAGAGACAAAAGCAACAGCAAGAACAAAAGCAACAGCAAGAACAAAAGCAACAGCAAGAACAAAAGCAACAGCATGAGCAATGACAACGGCATGAACAATGGCAACAGTATGAAGAATGAGCAGCAAGAAAGGTAATACGACAGCAATAGAACAAGTAACAGCATAGGCAAACAAAACTGTATGGAACAGTCAACTGATGCATAAGAGCGCTCTCATTTGAGGGCGCTTTTGTTTGGGCTTTGAGGTGCATGGATGTGGGCGGAGGCTTGTTATGAGTGTGACTACTCCTTTGAGTGATGCACTGGGACGGTATCTCGATTTGACCAGCGAGCAGATGAAGCTGACGGCTTCGAATATGGCCAATGTCGATACGCCTGGATTCAAGACGCAGGGCTTTGATTTTGAAGAGGAGTTTGCGCGGCAGTTGAGTGGCAGCTCCGATTTGGATGGTGGTGTTGCGGTTCAGGCGCAGGATGTGGATGGATTGGTGGCGCGGCCGGATGGGAACAATGTGTCGATGGACCGCGAGGGGATACAGCTTGCGAAGTCGCAGATGCAGTTTCGCATGGGTGTAGAGCTGTTGAGGAACGAGTTTTCGACTGTGATGAGTGCGATTCATTCGGAGGCTAAGTAAGCCATGAATTTGTTTGGAGTGATGGATGTGAGCGCTACGGCTTTGAAGGCGGAACGGGTTAGGGCTGAAGTTGTGGCTTCGAATATGGCCAATGCGGAGACGACGCGGACGGCCGATGGCGGGCCTTATCAGCGGCATCATGTGGTGTTTGAGGCTGAGGGTAGCGATAGCTTTCAGCAGGCGCTGGCTGGGCAGATGGGTGGTATTGGCACGGGTTTGAAAGGCGGAATTTCGAGTGGATGGAAGACAAGCCTGATGGGTGGTTTGAGCCGCGATGTGACGGCAGACCAGACAGTGCAGGGCGGGGTTGCGGTGACGGGCGTGATTAGTGATGCGAGCGCGCCACTGCGACGGTATGACCCGCAGCATCCTGATGCGGGCCCGGATGGGTATGTGGAGTATCCGGATATCAATCCTCTGACCGAGATGGTGGATTTGATGGGAGCTACGCGGTCGTATGGCGCGAATGCTTCGGCGGTAACTGCGGAGAAGAACATGGTGTCTTCTTCGCTAGACATTTTGAAGTAACGAATCGGGATTAGGAGATTGCAATGGAGACGAGTGGATTTTTGCAGGGTGCTGGATTTTTCGATACGCCGGGCTTGAGTGCCGGAGTTACAGGGGTTGCTCCTTCGGGAGCTGTGGCTACTCCTTTTGCTGGGGTGCTTCAGTCGATGGTGGAGCAGACGAGTGCGCTGGATCAGAAGGCTTCGGATGCTGTGACGGGGCTGATGAGTGGACAGGGCGTGGAGATTCATGACGCGATGATCGCGACGCAGAAGGCGAATATGGCCTTTGAGTTGGCGCTGCAGGTGAGGAATAAAGCTGTTGGGGCTTATCAGCAGATGATGGGCATGCAGTTTTAGCTGAGACCCAAGGCTAAAGCCTTGGGCTACCTAGAAGCCAGGGCGAAAGACAAAGGCAAGAACAAGGCCAAGGCAAGAACAAGGGCAAAGACAGAAGCAGATCCCTACGGGATGACAACAAAAAAACAGCAAAACAAACGCAGTGGCAAGAAAATAGCGGCGCGGAGTGAGTGGACGGAATGGCTGATACGGGGCAGATGGAGACGACGGGGCTTCAGAGGGCGGGGCAGAGTGTGGCGAGTGTCGATGGTGGTGCTGCAGCAAATACTCCGGTTGCAAAGGCCATGGCGATGGCGGCGGCTGTGCGGGAGCGGGTGATGGCTCTGCCTGCAGGGAAGCGCAATGTGTTGTTCGCTTCGCTTGCTTTCCTGGCGGCGGTACTGGCGGGGATGGTTTGGTATGCGGGAAGAACTGACTGGAGGGTTCTGTTTAGCGGGTTGGATGGGAAGGATGTGCAACAGGTATCGCAGGAGCTGGCTGCGGCGAGTATCCCTTTTGAGATGACGGCGGATGGTGGCGGTGTAGAGGTGCCGGCGGAGATGTTGGATAAGGCAAGGATGGAGGTCGCGTCGAAGGGGATGCCACAGACCGGTCGATTGGGCTTTGAGCTATTCGACAAGCCGAACTGGGTGGGAAGCGAGTTTGATGAGAAGGTGAACTATCAACGCGCGCTCGAAGGGGAGCTGGAACACACGATTGGATCGCTGGGAATGGTGCGGTCGGCGCGGGTTCATTTGGTGCTGCCGCAGCCGTCGTTGTTTTCGGCGGAGGAGAAGGTTGCGAAGGCTTCGGTGGTGTTGAAGCTGAAGCGGGCATCGATGGATACCGAGCAGGCGGATTCGATACGAAGCCTGGTGGCTGGCGCGGTGGATAATTTGAGCCCTGATCAGGTGACTCTGGTGGATGCGGACGGGCGGGTGAGCTTTAAGCCGAAGTCGAAAGATGTGAATGAGGCCGATGTAGAGCAGGCGATGGAGGCAAAGCTGGTGGCGATGCTCGAGCCGCTAGCGGGCCGTGACAATGTTCGGGCAACGGTAAATGTGAGTTATGACCAGGGGAGTGAGGACAGGACAGACGAGGTATATGACCCGAACCAGACGGCTACGCTGACGTTGCAGAAGAGCGAGCAGGTGTCGGAGTCGAAGGGCCGGGCGTCGGGGGTTCCGGGGACGGCGAGTAATTCTCCTGCGGGAGCTGCCGTGGGTGCGGTGGCGGGATCGCAGGCGGCGGCTTCACCGAATACACCGCCGCTATTGCAGAAGGAGGCTTTGCCGGTGTATCCGCAACAGGGTGCGGGTTTGGGGCAGAGCGTGCATCAGGAGAACGGGACATATGGTGTGACGAAGCATCTGTTGCACACGGAAGAAGGGCCGGGACGAGTGCGGCGAGTGACGGCGGCTGTGGTGGTGAATGACCGGAGTGTGATGGAAGGCGCGGGCAAGCTGGAGCATCTAGTGTGGAAGCCGCGTAGTGCGGATGAGATGCGACGGCTGGAAGAGTTGGCCAGGGCCGCGGTTGGTTTTGATGCGAAGCGTGGAGACCAGGTGGCGATGGAGAACGTGAGTTTCAGCTCGAATTCTCCGGAAGTGAAACCGCCTGTGATGGAGAGGGCTCTGGAGGAGGCGCGGTCGCTGTTGCACTCGCAGCCTGGGTTGGCGCGGACGGCGATGTTGGGACTGTGCGGCGTGCTGCTTGTGTTGCTTGTGCTGCGGCCTATGGCTCGGCAGGTGACGGCTACGCTGCGTGAGCCGCTGCTGTTGGCAGCAGGTGCGACGACGGGAGAGCAGGAGATGCTTGCTCCGCCGCAGTCGCATGAACTGGAAGAGGTCGCGTATGTTCCTATGCTGCCGAGAAAGAGCAAGGCACAGTTGGAGGCTCAAGGAATCTTTGAGCATGTGTCGGAACACATTCGACGAGAGCCGGCGCAGAGTACGCGGCTGTTGGAAGCGTGGATTGGGTCGTCGGAGGAGGGACAGTGATGAGAGGCGAGACGCATAGAGCAGGTGCCGAGGCGATGCAGCGGAATCCGATGCTGCTGCCGGCGGAGTCTGGGTTTGTTGCGGCGGAGATGCCTGGATTGCGGAAGGCAGCCGTGTTGATGGTCGCGCTGGGTGATGAGCTCGCGAAGACGCTGTTTCAGAGCTTGTCGGATAACGATGTTCAGCGCGTGACGGACGAAATTACGCAGCTTGGCGAGGTTCCTGCGGCTCAATTGACGCAGGTGCTGACTGAGTTCTATGGGCTGCTGGAGACTCAGCAATATATGGTTCGTGGAGGACCGGAGTATGCGCTGAAATTGCTGACCGAGGCGTTTGGGTCAAGAAAGGCAGAAGACCTGCTGGCGCAGGTGCGGAGGATTCGCGAACGCACAGATGGCGATATGGCGGTGCTGCAGAAGATGGACCCGCAGCAATTGAGCAAGTTTCTGGAGACGGAACATCCGCAGACTGTGGCGCTGGTGTTGGCGCATCTGGATGCGAAGAAGGGGTCGATGGTGCTGATGCAGTTGCCAACGACGATGCGGGTGGATGTGGTTCGCAGGCTGGCGGAGATGCGACAGTTTTCGCCGGAGATGGCCCAGACCGTAGCGATGGTGCTGCACGGAAGAATGGAGGGCATGGGTTCGGGCGGGAGGAAATCGTACTCGGGCTTCAAGGCTGTGGCCGATCTGCTGAATCGAGTGGATCAGACGGCGAGCAAGGGGATTTTGGAAGAGATAGAACACGACGAACCGCAGCTTGCGATCAACATCAGGAACCTGATGTTTACGTTTGAAGATCTGACGACAGTGCCCCAGGAGAGTATTCGAGCGTTTCTTGCTGCCGTGGATAAGAGAACACTGGCAATGGCGTTGAAGGGTGGCCGCGAGAATTTAAAGGCGCACCTGTACAAAGCGATGAGCTCGCGTGCGGTGGAGATGTTGAAGGATGACATGGAAGCGCTGGGCCCCGTGCGGATGAAGGATGTCGGGCTGGCTCAGCAGGAACTGCTGGCGGTAGCGAGGCAGTTGGAGAGTGAAGGACGGATGATGCTGAAGATGGAGGCCGAGGATGATCTCACCGTCTAGAAATACGGAGGCGACGAGCTTGCTGGGTGGCGCTATACGCGGCAGAGATGTTGCGCGACTGGAGTTTTATCCGGTGGATCGTGTGGTGGAGGGTCCTGTCATTGGTGAAGCTGACTCGAGTGTTGTTGAAGTGATAGCTGAACCGATGGCGGAGAGAGTGACAGCAGAGATGCGCCTGGAGGCGGAGGCGCTTGAGATTCAGGCACGCATAGAGGCGGCTCGAAAGGAATCGCGAGAGAAGGCTCGGGAGGAGTGGGAGGACGAGCTGGAGAAACGGGTTGCTGAGGAGCGGTCTCGAGTTGATAGGGTGTGCGAGGAGTTTGTGCAGGAACGTCAAAAATACTTTGCGGATGTTGAGGCGGAAGTAGTGAGGCTGGCGCTGGCGATTGCGGCTCGTGTGCTGCATCGTGAGGCGAAGATTGATCCTTTGCTGTTGGCTGGAGTAGTGCGGGTTGCATTGGAGAAGGTGGCAGAGGGGAGCGCAACTGTTCTGCGAGTGCCGGTGGACGAGGTGGAGATGTGGCGGCGTGTCGCTTCGAGCGTGGAGGGGGATGTGCGGATGAAGCCGGGCGAGTGTGTGCTCGAGACGAGCGTCGGCAAGGTAGAGCTGGGCGTGAGTGCGCAGTTGGAGGAGATTGAACGAGGGTTTTTCGATTTGTTGCAGCAGAGGCCTTCGTGATGGCAGAGGCGGGGTTGGGAGCTTATTTTACGCAGATGACCGCACGGCCGGCGTGGCGGTGGAACGGGCGCGTGGTTGAGGCGAATGGGCAGACGGTTGAGTCTGAAGGTCCGTTATGTTCGGTTGGGGAGTGCTGCGAGATTGTCGACGGTGAGGGGCGGCGGCATGGTGCGGAGGTGATCGGGTTCAGCGGACGTAATGTGCTGGCGATGCTATTGCAGTCGACGCAGGGGATTCGGTATGGCGATGCAGTGATGGCGATGGGGGTGACGCCAGCGATCGCGGTTGGAGAGCAGATGCGGGGAAGGATTCTTGATGCGCTGGGTGCGCCGCTGGACGGACTTCCGATGGTGCGTGCGGATGGAACGTGGCCGCTCGATGGGAAGGTTCCGCAACCAATGGAGCGAGAGGCGATTCGTGAGCCATTGCAAACAGGTGTGCGGGTGTTGGATGGGATGCTTACCGTTGGGCGCGGGCAGAGGGTTGGCATCTTTGGCGGATCGGGTGTGGGTAAGAGCACGTTGATTGGAATGATGACGAGGAACACGGCGGCGGATATTACCGTGGTTGGGTTGGTGGGAGAACGTGGACGTGAGGTAAGGGAGTTTGTCGAGGAAGCGCTGGGGGAAGAGGGAAGAAAGCGGTCGGTTGTGCTGGTGTCGACCTCGGACCAGAGTCCGCTGTTGCGAATGCGGGCGGCTATGGCGGCTACGGCGGTTGCGGAGTTCTATGCGGCGCGTGGAAAACATGTGCTGCTGGTGCTGGATTCGCTGACGCGATATGCGATGGCCGCAAGGGAGATTGGATTGGCGGCAGGAGAGCCTCCAGCGAGCAAAGGTTATACGCCGAGCGTATTTACGAAGCTCGCAAAGTTGGTGGAGCGAGCGGGAAATTTTCGGATGGGAAGCATTACGGCCTTCTACACGGTGCTGATGGAGGGAGATGATCAGCAGGATCCGGTAGTGGATGCAGTGCGGTCGTTTCTTGATGGCCATGTGGTGTTGTCGCGTTCGATGGCAACGGCGGGATGGTATCCGCCGGTGGATGTGCTGGATTCGCTGAGCAGGCTGATGCCAGCGGTTACGACGATGGAGCACAGGTCGAGGGCTTCGGTTGCTCGAAGGCTATTGGCGGCTCACGCACGGTCGGAGGACTTGATTCGAATTGGAGCGTATAAGCCAGGAACGGATGATGACTTAGATCGGGCGGTGCGGGCGATGCCAGTGCTGCGTGAGTTTCTGGAGCAGCAGAGCGATGAGCGCGTGTCGATGAAGGAGACTATGGCGCGGATGAATGCGATGGAGCTTTAGGATGCAGTCGCGACTGAAGAGGTTGAAGCGGATGGCTGCCTTGTATGGGGTCGTGGAGCGGATGCACTCCGTCGAGTTGCAGCGGGCGAGGAGCGTGGTTCGCGAGGCAGAGCAGGCGATCGAGACGCAACGGATGATCGGGCGCGCTGCCGGGTTAGATGGGCGCGAAGCCCTGGTTCTGGGAGACCGCATGGGATGGTCGCTTGCAGAGACGCAGCAGGAGGTCGCCGCGTGGAAGGGCGAGCGGTTGGAAGAGATTCGTGTGAAGCGGGAAGAGTTGAACAAGGTTGCACGGGAGAGATATGCCACGAGCCGCTTGAAGAGCGAACAGATGAACTGCGTCGTGGAGGGTGTTGCCGCGCGAATGGAAAGGGAGGAAGGGCGAAGGTTTCAGGCAACGACGGATGACCGGTTTCTATCGAGGAAGTTGTGGATGGAGACACGGGACGAGGCGTGGCAGGAGAGCAGATGAACGCCTCCTAATAGTTCGCTGGGGTTCTTTGGCATGTGGAATGCATTTTGGAGAGAAGCGATATGAAAGGCATGGACATAATGGCTACAAGGGGTGTGATGCCGCTCGGTGCGGACCAGGCAAATGTACTCCAGTCGCCCTCTGTCGCGAGTGATGGGCAGGATATGTCTTTTGCGAAGAGCTTTGGCGAGGTCGCTGACGGTGCAGTGGGGACGACGCTTGCTGGACAGATGCTGAAGAGGAATGCTGCGCCGATTGCTACGGAGGCAGATGCGCCTGTTGCTTCGATGGAGAAGCTGCTGAATGTCTCTGCTGGCGAAGGGGCGAAAGCGACGAGTACGCCCGCGACTACTGTTCTTGCTAAGAACGATGATGCGGGAGTGGTGATTGCGCCAGCTGTATCTGCTCAAAGCTCCTTGAAACCTGAAAATGTTTCGCAGGGTGTTTTTGTTGTTGACGAGAGTACGGCGATTGGAAATGCTTCGCAACAAAGTGCTGGGATCGATGTCTCCGTACGTACGTCGCCTGTGTCGATCGAAAAGCCGACTGGGGCGATTGAGGATGCGACAGGGAATCAGGAAGCCGCAGGAACGAAGATCGATTCGGTGATGCTCCCAATCGCTTCCAAGGTTGTACAGCCGATTTTGGCAGGTGCTGCAGACCAACCTGTTGTGCAGAAGAAGGAGGTTGCTGCTGCCTCAACAGGGAAGCCGATCGCGGAGAAGGCGGCAAAGAAAGATCTGAAAAATTCTTCTGTAGCAGGGGCGAACTCGACGAATGTATCGACGCCGGTTGAGGTGGTCGGTACGCAGGTGGCGATGACGGTGTCGGCAGGTTCGGCGCCGTTGGTTGTGGCGAAGGCGCAAACAATAGATACGGCGGAAGGTGATTCGAATGTGGCTGCGGCTTCGGGCCAGATGGTTGGCATCGCTGGAGTGAAGGCGGTGAAGAGTAGTTCGTATGGCGCGGATCGCGGCATTGTTGGGACGAGCGCTTCGGGTGTGTCGAATAATGGAACGGTGGCTGCTGCCAAAGCCGATGACGGGATTGCCGGAACGAAGAAGGATGCATCGGACTCTTCCAAAACGGCAGCGAGCACGGCGTCTGCGAACGGGTTGAGTGAGGGGACGACGCATGGCTCCGGTGGAGTTGTAGCGGTGTCGGCAGCGCATGGTGTGGTTGCCGCGACAGGGAATGTTGCCGGAGATGCTGTTGCTGTCAAGGCGAGTGCGAATGGCAACAGTGTTGCTTTGGCGACTGGAGATCGGGCGAGCCAGAGCGCGTCCAGTGTTAGCGAAGGCCATCGAACGCTGGAGGCTACGTCTACGAGTCTTGAGGTTGGAGTGGCCAACGGGACGCATGGATGGCTGAAGATTCGCGCCGAGATGACGGATGGCGGCGTGGTGAACGCATCGGTGACGGCGACTACATCGGCAGGGCAGGAGATGCTGCATCGAGAGTTGCCTTCGCTGACGGCTTATCTGCAGCAAGAGCAGATTGGTGTTGGCTCCGTGGTGCTGCATACGACCGCGGCGGCAGGATCCCAGGAGTTTGCTGGAGGGATGGAGAGGGACGCAGGGCGAGAGCTGATGCAGCAGAGCGACGGCCGGGAAGGAGAGAGTCAACAGGATGCGAGTGGAACAACGTTCTCCGACAGTGGAGAGGCGTACGTTCAGGGCGGACTGAGCGGAATGGCAGAGATAACGACTAATACGGTTTATGCCGGCGGTAGCTGGCTTAGTGTGCGGGCGTAAGTAGATTTGAAAACGGCAGTAAAAAGAGGAGATTGAAATGGATGGAGTACAGATGAGTTCGATTACGGGAGTGGGGTCGGCTGCGGCACAGAAGGTGGCTTCAGCACTTGCTCCACGGAGCACAACAACACAGACGACAGCCGCAACGGCAAAGGCTTCGACAACCAGCAGCACGACCAGCAGTACGAGCACGGGGTCAACGATTACCGCGAATGATTTTCTAACACTGCTGGTAAGCGAGCTGAAGAACCAGGACCCGACGCAGCCGACCGATCCTACGGCATACATAACACAGATGGTAGGCGTGAACAGCCTGCAGCAGTTGATTGAGATCAACAGTGGGCTGGCCAGCGTTGAAGGGACATCGACGTCTACAACTTCAGTCTAACGAAATGATGCTAGGGCCACGGCCCGATGGCCGGTAGTTGACGACAATTTGAAGTTCAACCGTGCAACACCAAGGAGAAGGTATGGGATCATTTTCAATAGCACTGACTGGACTAGAGGCAGATACTGTCTCGCTGAACACAATCGGCAATAACCTGGCGAATATTAATACGACGGCCTTCAAAGAACAGAGCACCACATTTGAAGACCTGTTCTACCAGCAGATTGGGACGTCGGGCTCGAACAATCCGATCCAGGTCGGCGTGGGAACGAGGGTCTCCGGTACAGATACGAACTTGACGCAGGGAAGCATCTCGACGACGTCCACTTCGACGGACATGGCGCTGCAGGGCAATGGGTATTTCGTCGTGCAGCAGAACGGCGTTCAGTCGCTTACGCGGGCGGGAAACTTTCAACTGGATTCGTCGGGTAACCTGACGACGGCGGACGGCCAGTCGGTGATGGGGTATGCGGCGACGAATGGAGTTGTGAATGAAAATGGCGGACTGGTGGCGCTGACGGTGCCGGTGGGCGTGACCGAGGCGGCAAAAGCGACACAGAACTTCTCGGTGACGGCTAACCTGAATGCGAGCGCAACCACGGGAACGTCGTTCACAAGCCCTGTAACAATGTACGACTCGCTCGGCGAAAGCCATTCCGCTACGATAACGTACACCAAGATCGCAGCCAATACCTGGGGATATAGCGTGACATTGCCTGCGGCCGATGCGACGGGGACGCCGGTGAACAATACGGGGACTCTGGCGTTCGACTCATCGGGAACACTGGTGTTTCCATCGTCGAACATTAGCGGCATTACCTTTCCGGGGCTGACGGATGGGGCGAGCGATATGACCGTCAACTTTAATCTGTATACCAGCGGAAGTCCGACGATATCGCAATCGACGGCGGCCTCGAGCACGACGACGACCACACAGGATGGCTATGCGAGCGGGACCTATCAGAGCTTCACGGTAGGTACGGATGGAGTGATCACGGCTTCGTTTAGCAATTCACAGACTGAGAAGATCGGACAGGTCGCGGTGGCAACGGTAACGAACCAGCAGGGACTGGTGCGGTCCGGCAGTAATAACTACACGACGACAGCGGCCTCTGGTGTGGCAACGGTTGGCGTGGCAGGCACTGGCGGGCGTGGCACGATCACGGACTCGGCGCTGGAGCAGTCGAATGTCGATATCTCGACGGAGTTCGCCAATCTGATCGTGGCACAGCGCGCGTTCCAGGCGAATTCGAAGACAATCACGACGTTCGATTCATTGACGCAGGATGTTATGGGGATGGTTCGGTAAGCACGCTTACAAGAAAGAACAGCGGTGCGGGTGCGGGGCTGAAGCAAGGACCGGCACCGGCCCGCTGTTTTTGTACTGGGCTTATGGGAGCCCGAACGATCGTGAAGATTCGCTAATGTGCGGGTGTGGGATTGTGGCTATTGGCTTGCACACTCTCTGGCATCATGGCTACTTCACCTCCAGTTGTTCAAGTTACTTCTGTTTCGGAGCCGGTCAAATTGCCGGTAGTGCCTTTGCTGATTGCTGTCGTGCTGGGAGTTGTGATTGCGACTCTGGGCGTTGGCGGAATCGTTTACTTTCTGGCTCGCACCGGCAGGTTGCCGATGCCGAGTAGTGCGAAGGTGGAACCCGTTGTATCGACGACGACACACGCGATGATCCTTGAGCCTCTGCTGGTGAACCTGGCGGATGGCGGTGGAAACGCCTATCTGCGGGTAGGGTTGACGCTGCGTGTGGCGGATGCCGTCGACAAAAGTAAAGATAAGCCCAAAGAGGAAAAGAGTGCCGATAACAAGAGCGCCAAAGATGCAGATGCTGCGGTTCGCGATACTGCGCTGGCGGTGCTGGGAAGACAGACGTCGGAAGATTTGCTGGCTGTCGATGGCAAGGAGCGACTGAAAGCTGAGTTGAAGTCGGCGATTGCGGAGCATAACCGCGAGTTGAAGGTGGTGGACCTGTTCTTCACCGAATTTCTAGTGCAGCGGTAGGAGAGATCGTGGCCGATACGGAAGCAATAACGAGCGATATGGGATTGCCGGCACTGGAGGCAGGATCGCAGCTGGTGAAGGTTGTGCCAACTGTGTATGGGATGGCGCGGATAGAGGAGCACCGAGCCTGGCCGGTGGTTTCGGAGTTGATGATGACGCTGGAATCGGTGATAGCGCTGCGTGAGTTCAAGGTGCGGGACCTGGTGCGGCTTGAGGTGGGACAGGTTATCGAGAGCCTATGCGCGAATACTGATGATGTGCCGGTGAAGGTGGGACAGGTGCAGGTGGGTTGGAGTGAGTTCGAGGTGGTGGATCAACGGCTGGCTGTGCGGTTGACCCGGCTTGCTTAGTGCTTAGAAACGGAGTTTAGGGATGCGGCTTGTGCACGATATAGAACGAAGAAATGGCGCGAAGGACGACCTTGAAATTCAGGGACTGGCGGGGTGGATTCTTGGCCGGTTGCGTGGATGGCGAAGGGAGCACCAGACGCAGCGGAAGCAGATGCGTCTTGTGGAGACGCTGGCGCTTGGTGGGCGAAGGCAGTTGATGTTGGTGAGTTGTGGCGGGGAACACTTTCTGGTGGGTGGAGGTGTCGATAGCGTCGAGACGATTGTGCGCGTGAAGGCCGATGGCGTTGAGGATGAGATATGTCTCTAGGACATGGTTGGCGGATTGTGCTGGGACTGATGATTTCGATGGTTTCGCTGCATGCACATGGTCAGCAGATGCACAGGCCTATGTTGGTTGCTATGGTGGCCCCGCAGTCTTTCTGGGTGAAGCGGACGGAGGCGAGTGTTTCAGCTGCGCATGGCGGTAAAGTGCGAGCTGGTGCTGTGGGTAAGAAGAGTGCAGCGAGTCGATCGACGGAGACGATTGCGGCTAAGAAGCCTGACGCGGAGGGTAAGAACGAATCGATTGCGGATGCACTTGATAAAGGCAGAAGCACACCTTGGTCGATTGTGTTGGGTCTTACGTTGCTTACGCTGCTGCCGGCTCTGCTGTTGTCGATGACTCCGTTGGTTCGGTTGCTGGTGGTGTTTCACTTTTTGCGCCAGGCGCTAGGGACGCAGACGGCTCCTTCGAACCAGGTGTTGATGGGGCTGGCGTTGATGATGACGTGGTTTTTGATGCAGCCGGTGATGCAGGAGGTGGAGCAGAAGGCGGTGGCTCCGTATCGGGCGAATGCAATCTCGGGCGAGGAGGCTTTGGACCGCGGTGTGCAGCCGGTGAAGCAATACATGCTTCGGTATGCGCGGGAGAAGGACTTAGCTGTGTTTGCCTCGGCGGGGATGGCTGTTCGGCCTAAGACGAAGGAGGAGCTGCCGATTCAGGTTGTGGTTCCGGCTTACATCCTGAGCGAGTTGAAGGCTGGGTTTCAGATTGGGGCGGTGTTGTTTCTACCGTTTCTGCTGGTGGATCTTGTTGTGGCCAGCGTGACTACATCAATCGGGATGATGCAGTTGCCGCCGGTTGTGATCTCTACGCCGTTGAAGATCCTGTTGTTCGTGATGGTGGACGGGTGGAATTTGTTGGCCGATCAGTTGATTAAGAGTTTCTAAGAATTTAAGAGGCGACGTTATGGGGCCGGACCAGACGGTGGAGATGATGCGGAGGGTGTTGATGGAGGCAGCGCTGTTGGGTGCGCCTCTTCTGGTCACGGCTTGTCTCGTGAGTGTTTTGGTGAGCCTAGTGCAGACGTTGACGAGTGTACAGGAGCAGACATTGACGGCAGTGCCTCGGCTGATTGTGGTGTTTCTGGTGACGATGGCTGCGCTGCCGTGGATCGTTCATCGCCTGGTGAATTTCACGCTGCATATGTTTACCGGCTTTCACAAGTATCTGGGATAGGCGAGATGAATCGAGAGGCTAGCACGTTGATTCACGATTGGCCGCAATATCTGACGGCCGCGATGCTGGTGATGGTGCGGCTGAGTGGGTTAATGGTGTTTGCGCCGCTCTTCTCTTCTGCGGCGATCGCTCCGCGGATTAAGGCCGGGTTCGTGTTTGCGATGACTGTGCTGCTTGCTCCGGCGGTTGCCTCGGTGCCGAATGCGAGGGTGACGCTGGATATGAAGGCTGTGCTGGGGGAACTGGGCGTGGGGTTGGTGTTTGGATTGTCGCTGACGTTGTTGAATGAAGCGCTGGTGTTTGCGGGAATGTTGCTGGGGATGCAGTTTAGTTTTTCGCTGGTGAATCTGATGGACCCTAACTCGAAGATCGAGACGCCTGTATTGGGGCAGATGCTGAGTTGGCTTGGTGTGTTGGTGATGATCGGTGCGGGACTGGATCGCAGTCTGCTTGCGGCGATGGTAAGGAGCTTTTCGGCAGTGCCGGTGGGGCAGGCGGTATTGCAGGCAAAGACCGGAGTTGCGCTCGCGGCGATGGCTGGCGGGATATTTCTTGCGGGGTTGCAGTTGGCGGCTCCGGTGATCGCTGCGGCGTTAGCAGTGGAGGTGACGATTGCGCTGGTTGCACGGCTTTCTCCGCAACTGCCTGCGATGGTGGTGAGTATTCCGGTGAAGACGATGGTCTCGTACGTGGTGCTGTTGGCGAGTCTTGGAGTTTGGCCGGGATGGATTGAACGGCACTTTACGGCGTTGTTGGATGCGGCGGGAAGGTTGATCGCAACGCCATGAGCGAGAAGGGGACCGAACGGGCTACTCCAGAACGAAAGAAGAAAGCCAGGGCGAAGGGCGATAGCGTTCGAAGCCGCGAGCTTCTTTCCGCCGTTGCGATGCTTGGTGGCGTGATGATGCTTGGGGTAACGGCTCATAGCTTCGTTTCGGGTTGGGGCAAGGTGTACGTCGAAAGCCTGCGTTCGGCGGCTGTGGGCGAGGTTGGTGGCGAGCAGCGATGGAATGAAGCTGTACGGCGAATGCTTGGGCCGGCGTTATTGCCGGTAGGCCTGGTAATGGCGGCGAGTTTTTGCGGAGCATTGGTTGCTGGTGTGGCGCAGGGTGGTGGGGTTTCGATTCATCCGAATGCGCTGGAGCTTAAGTTTTCAAAGCTGAACCCGGTGACGAACCTGGGGAACCTGTTCAGCCTGCGGTCGACGACGCGACTGGTGAAGTCGCTGGTGCCGGCGGCAGCGATGGTGGCGCTGGGATGGGGTGCGCTGAAGGCGTTGATGCTGCCGCTGCCGGTGATGAGTCTGATGCGGCTGCCCGCTATGTTTGCGACGGCGTATGGGTTGGCTCTCGATGCTGCGTGGATCACGCTGGCGTGGTCTGGACTGGACTACGCGATGGAGTGGAGAAGCTGGAATGAGCGGCTGAAGATGAGCAAGCAGGATATCCGCGACGAGATGAAGGATTCGATGGGGAATCCTCAGATCAAGGGGAAGATCCGGCAGATCCAGATGGCTATGCGTAAACGCAGGGTTAAGGCGGATATGTCGCGGGCGAGCGTGGTGATTACGAATCCGACACACTACGCGGTGGCGTTGGAGTTCAGCTTCGAGACGATGGAGGCCCCGAAGGTCTTGTGTAAGGGGCGTGACCTTCATGCGGCGGAGATTCGCGAGGAGGCTCGATGGGCCGGAGTTCCGATGATTGAAAACCCTCCTTTGGCGCGAAGTCTCTACAGGATGGTTGAGCCGGGTCAATCGATTCCGTTTGAGCTTTATGCGACGGTGGCTGGGATTCTGGCTTATTTGTACCGGCAGAAAGTGGAAGAACGAATGCGACGGGAACGGCAGGCGCAGCAGACGCAGAAGAGTGTTGGACATCGAGGGACTTTGGGCGTGGTTGGGATGCGGGGATTTGGAGGTGGGATGTGAGTGATGCGGTGATGAAGAAGAGCGAAGGTTTTTCGATTGCCAAGCTGCAAGGGTTTCTGTTGCCGGTGACGGCGATCAGCATGGTGTTCGTGATGATGATCCCGGTGCCGGGCTTTGTACTGGACCTGTTGCTGGCTGCCTCGATTACGGCTTCGGTGATTGTGTTTCTGACTGCGGTGCAGGTGCGGCGCGCGGTGGATTTTTCAGTGTTTCCTACGCTGCTGCTGCTGCTGACTCTGTTTCGGCTGTCGCTGAATATTGCATCGAGCCGGCGGATTCTGCTGCATGGGCACGAGGGGACACATGCTGCCGGTGCGGTGATCGAGGCGTTTGGGCAGTTTGTCATCGGCGGAAATTATGTTGTCGGGTTTGTGTTGTTCCTGGCGTTGATCGCGATTCAGTTTCTTGTAGTGAGCCATGGCGCAGTGCGCACCGCAGAGGTGACGGCGAGGTTCACGCTGGATGCGTTGCCGGGTAAGCAGATGGCGATTGATGCGGACATGAATGCTGGTCTGATCGATGAACATGGGGCGAGGAAGCGGCGGCAGGCGATTGCGCGGGAGGCGGAGTTCTATGGCGCGATGGATGGCGCCGCGAAGTTCAACCAGAGGGACTCGCTGGCGACGATTCTGATTACGGCGATCAATATCGTTGCGGGCTTATTGATTGGAGTGTTGCAGCAGGGTGCGGATCTTGCGACGGCGGTGAAGACTTACACGATTCTAACGGTGGGCGATGGGTTGGTAACGATGATCCCGAGCCTGCTGGTGTCGATTGCGGGCGGCATGGTGCTGACACGGGCGTCTTCGGCGGGGTCGCTGAATGAAGAGCTGGGGACGCAGTTGCTGCGGGGACGGAATACGCTTTGGATCGCTTGCGGCGTGCTACTAGGCCTGGCATTGATTCCGGGGTTGCCGAAGTTGTCGTTTGTGCTGATGGCAGCTGGAGTTGCGTTGATGGCTCGGAAGCTTCCTGCTGCGAAAGAGAATGCTATGGCTCTTGGGGATGAGGCTGCTCCGGCGAAGGCGAAGGCCGCTGAGGTGGCGAAGGGTGAGAACCTTGCATCGCTATTGAAGATGGATGAATTGACACTGGAGATTGGGTTTCAGTTGATTCGGCTAGTCGACGAGAAACAGGGCGGCCAGATGCTGAATCGGGTACGTGCGTTGCGACGTCATCTGGCTACTGAGCTTGGGTTCATTGTTCCTGCGATCCACATTACGGACAACCTTCGACTGAAGCCGCGTGAGTATGTGGTGAGCTTGCGGGGCGTGGAGATCGCGCGATGGCAAACAGAGCAGAACTGCCTGCTGGCGGTGAATGCCGATCCGAAGGCTCGAGCGCTGCCGGGAGTAGAGACAAAAGAGCCGGCTTTCGGGGTGATGGCGAGGTGGATATTGCCTGGACTGGAAGAGCAGGCGCTTGCAGGCGGCTATTCCGTTGTGGACCAGACCACGGTAATTGGGACGCATCTTGGTGAATTGATTCGACGTCATGCGCATGAGCTGTTGGGAAGGCAGGAGGTTAAGCGGTTGCTTGACAGCCTGAGCGAGAGCCATCCGAAGCTGGTAGAGGAGTTGGTGCCGAAGCTGATGACGCTGGGTGAGGTGCAGCGGGTATTGCAGCAACTGCTGCGGGAACAGGTTTCAATTCGTGACCTGGGCGCGATTCTCGAGGTATTGGTGGAGGCGGCGCAGCAATCGAAGAATGTGGTGCATCTGGTGGAGAGCGTTCGCCAGTCGCTGGGACGGGGACTGGTGCATCCACTGCTGGATGGAGAGGGCGGACTGCGCGTGTTGATGTTGGAGCAGGGACTCGAGTCGGAGTTGCTGCATACGTTCGATCCGCAGGGAGCGGGGCTGTTGTTGGGAGATGGCTCTCGTTCGGCAGGTATGCCTGCGGATTTTCTTCGACGACTTGTGGAGTCTGTGAAACGCCTAACAGGAGGAGCCCCTACATCGGCACTCCCCGTGCTTCTATGTCCGAGTCCAGCCCGTTATCACGTGCGGCGTTGGCTTGAGCCGTTTCTGCCCAGGGTGACGGTGTTGGCCCCGGCGGAGATTCCGGCAGAGATTCGAGTGCGGAGTGTAGGGACGGTTGGTTGATCGCAGATGGAATAAAGGGCAGATGCAGGAAGTAACAGACGAGGATAGGGAGGAAAGTAAATGGGCGCACGGGGTTCGATTCCGGTACAGGTGTTGGATGGCTTTACAAAGAATACGCTTTTCGCTACGGGGCCTTTAGGGCTGGATGGAGCGTTAGGAGAGGCGACAGAGATCAAGTTCGCACCATTTGCAGCTAATGATGATGGCGCAACGACTGAAAGCGGAGCTGCATCAGAGCGCGATTTATTACTGATGGAGCATCTGCCGACGGTACGGTATCTGGCACGCAGGATCCATGAGCGTCTGCCGCAGCATGTCGATCTGGATGATCTGATCTCAGCTGGTGTTGTGGGCTTGATCGATGCGTTCACGAAGTTCGATCACGGCAAGAAGGTTCAGTTCAAGAGCTATGCGCAGTTTAGGATTCGTGGCGCGATTCTCGATTCGCTGCGCACGCTGGACTGGAGCCCGCGAGAGCTGCGGCGAAAGGGAAGAGCTGTTGAAGAGGCTATCCGATCGGTGACGCAGCGGCTTGGAAGGGCGCCTTCAGAGCAGGAGATCGCCGGTGAGATGGAGTTGAGTTTAACGGAATATCAGCAGCTGCTTGGCGATCTGAAGGGACTTGAGATTGGCAGTCTCCATATGGAGCGGTCGGAGGACTCCGGGGATGAAGAGCTTGCGTACATTCCCGGGTCCCCGGAAGAAGACCCGTTGTTTCGATGCCTGAAAGGCGAAATGAAGCAGCGGCTCGCAGATGCTATCGACGAGCTTCCGGAGAAAGAGCGCATGGTGCTGACGCTTTATTACTACGAAGAGCTGACTATGAGGGAGATCGGCGTGACTCTCGGTGTGGTTGAGTCGCGGGTCTCACAGATACATTCGTCTGCTGTGTTGCGACTGAGGACGGCGTTGGCCAATCTTCGGAGCGCTGATGCAGGTGCGGCGAACAAAGTTTCAAAGGCGAGGCGGAAGCCAGGTGCGCGTTGATGGCGTCTTCGATCGGGTGATAGTGCGAATTAGTTCGATAGATAAAGGATTGCAATGGATAAGACTCTTGGACAGGACGATATTGATGCATTATTTGCGGCGGCTGCCGGAGCTGACGCTGCGCTTAATGGAAGTGGACCGGCAGCTGATGTTCTTCCGGAGAAGTATAGTTTCAGCCGGGCAGGGCAGATCAGCAACGATCAGATGCGCGCGATTAGCACGGTCAACGATATATTCGCACGCAACCTGATGCATACTCTGGGAGCGTGGCTGCGAACACCTCTGCGTGTCAAACTGGTTTCAGGAGAGCAGCTACCCTTCAGTGAGTTTCTGGAGAGACTCTCTGCGCTGGCGTATATCTGTTCTGTGCGGTTAGAGCCGCCCGGAGCAGTAGGTTTGCTGGAACTTGATCTCGCGCTCACGTCTCCGATTGTGGATGTTCTGCTTGGAGGAACTGGAAAGGCGGGACAGACGCGGGAGCTGACAACCATCGAAGAGGCGATCCTGGAGGCAGTGATCAAGGTAGTGATTCAGGAGTTGAATCTCGCCTGGCAGTCGGTGGGCTTGGCGTTTGCCCTGGATAAACGGGAGACTGCAGCACAGGCCGCGAGAATGTTGACGCTGGGCGAGAAGATGCTGTGCGTGAGCTTCGAGATTCGTATGCCGGAGGTTCAGGGGGTTCTGAATCTTTGCCTGCCGGCGGTGGTGTTGAATGCGATTCTTCGGAGACTTATTGCGGAAGGGGATATGCCTCGCAGGCGATCGAAGGATGCAGAAGCGCGGATGCGAGTGCTGATGGGAGAGGCGAGATTAGGCGCGGTGTTGCAGTTTCCGCCGGTACGGCTACGCGCAGTGGAGCTGACGACGCTTGAGCCTGGGATGGTTTTGCGTCTTCCGGTGCCGAAGCATGAGACCGCAGAGTTGCGCGTAGGTGGGCTGCAGTTTGGCCGCGCTCATCCTGTGCGAAGCGGAGAGCATCGTGGAGCGCAGCTTGAAGGTGAATATTGCGGTGTACAGGTGGAAGTACCTGCTGCGGTTGTGGCGAGTGTGAATTGAAGGTCAATAACGAAATAGATAAGGCGGGATTTGATGGTGACTGAGTCGGCGATAGGTTTGTTGTCGGATATTGAACTGGATGCGACGCTGCGGTTTGGGGCGCGTGAGATGGCGTTGCGGGAGGTCCTAGAGTTGGGGCCGGGGGCAGTGGTGGAGCTGGATCGACACGTGTCGGAGCCGGTGGATCTTGTGGTTGGAGATCGTATTGTGGCGCGAGGAGAGGTGGTTGTCGTGAGCGGCAACTTTGCGCTGCGTGTTACAGAGGTGGCGACGCCGCAACTGAGATTGGAGAGTATTCGATGCCTTTTCTAATGAAAAAGACAGAGAGCCGGAGTTCCGCGAGTGATTTGAAATGGACGCGCGAGGAGTACGCCCCGTCGCGTGGGCAGGCTCTGGAAGTTGAACCGCCTGCATCATTTGGACAATCCCAGCGGCGGTCTTGCGGAAATATGGAGTGTGTAAGCACGTGGACTCCTCCGTGGAGGAATCGTCGGAGGCCGGTCTTCGAAGGCCAGTGGGGATGCAGTGGTCGATGTGTTCAAGCGATGGTGAAGGCTGCAGTTAATCGTGAGATGGGGGAGGGAGAAGAGGAGATAGCTCCTCATCGTCATCGGGTTCCTTTGGGTTTGGTGATGCTGGCTCAGGGATGGATTACGCATCCTCAGTTGCGGCAGGCGCTGGAGGCCCAGCGTGCGAATGGAAGTGGAAGAATTGGCGATTGGCTGGTCGCCGAGTGCGGTCTTGAGGCGGAGCAGATTACGCGTGGGCTGAGTATGCAGTGGAGCTGCCCCGTGCTGTCGATGAAGGGATTTGAGCCCGAGGCGATGGCCTTGGCGGTGCCCAAGATCTTTGTGGAGGAGTTCAGCATGTTGCCGCTGCGAGTTGCGGCTCATCGGATTCTGTATCTTGGCTTCGAGGACCGACTCGATGCTTCTGCCGCTTTGGCCGTGGAGCAGATGACCGAACTGAAGGTGGAGAGCGGGTTGATGGACGGCGCTCAGTTTAGAGAGGCGCGATCAGCGTTACTGCATTGCGATGCTGTAGATGCGAATGTTGAGACGGTCACGAGCATAGCATCTTTGATTGCGCGGGTAACGGCGATACTGGAGCAGAAGCAGCCGATTGGGGCTCGCCTGGTTCGGATGCACCACTATTATTGGTTGCGGACATGGCTAGAGAGCGGCACGATGGGTGGGGACGGAAGTCTCCCAAGGTCGAAAGAGGATATGTGCGACCATATTTTCGCGATTGGAGCTCGAGTTTAAGCGAACGCAGGCGTGCAAAGGATGTGAGCCTTTACTGTTGAGAGAAGACGGCGGGCGGAGGCACAGGAACCGCCAATGCGGAGGAGCTACCGGTGTTGACGCCAGAATCGTGAGCGGGACCGAGCCCGAGTTTGATAATGGCGCGTGAGTCCGGGATCAACTTTGTCTGCCAGCCATTATCAGCCTGCAGTTTCTGCATCGCTGCTTCGGTTTGCGAATCCCAGTGTCCGCTAGCGGCGTCACTAGAGAGATAGCCAGATTTGACGAGAGCAGATTGAATCTGCGTGGCTCGTGAGTCGTCGATGGCCCGTTGCCCCATGGATTTTGACCCGGACTTAGCCTTTTTATTCTGCAGCTTTGGTGAGGTAGGGCCGCGGCGGGCGTGGGTCATCGCAGGAGAGGACATTGTCGTTGCAAGAACCAGCGCGGAGCTTAGGAGAAGTCTGAACCTCATGTGAAGCAGCACCTCAAAAAATAGTATCTAGGATGGGATTCAACGAACCGGCTAAGTTTCTGACAGAGTAGCTTGCCAGTAACCATTCTAGCAATAGAAAGATTGATCCCTTTATTTTGCGGCTTCACGAGTGGATCGTTTCAGAAGTTGAGATAAAAAGGACATTTCTGCAAAGACGAATGCGCGAGCTTGATGCTCGCGCATTCGTCTGGGGTTGTGCGGGTTATGGAAGCGTCCCGCCGACGTAGGAGTTGCCGGCGTTCTTCTGGAGTGCGGAATGAACGACGAAGACAACGTCGTCTTTCGATTTGAGAGAGGAGACGATAGCGCGATAGCTGGCTTCGTCAGTTACGGGCTTCTTGTTGATCTCCGTGATGATAGTGCCCTTAACGAGATTAATCTCATCAGCGAAAGAGCCAGGCCGGACGCTGGTAACCATAACACCGGTCTTGATTCCGGTCTTGGCTGCGACGGCCGCCGGGATCGTTGAGACGGTGATGCCGAGCTTACCCTGACCGGCATCCGATTCCTGCGGTGCAGCGTTTTCGTCGTTGTCGCCACCGCCTGCGAGATCGGCGTAGGTCTTGGCGCGGTCACCGATGGTGACGTTAGCGGCGTTCTGCTTGCCGTCGCGGAGGTAGCCGAGCTTAACGCTTGAGCCAACGTGACGGGCAGAGATGTCGTTGACCAGATCGTCGCCGTCAGTGATCTTGCGACCGTCGATGGAGACGATAACGTCACCGGGCTGAATTCCAGCTTTAGCTGCTCCACCGGACGGAGTGACAGTGCTGACCAAAACTCCGTTCGAGAAGCCATACATGCGGCCCACAGCAGAGTTGAGTGCCGGCTGGAAGCTGATGCCGATGGAGCCGCGAACAACCTTGTGTTCAGGGCCAATGAGCATGTTGTAAACGCTGGCGATGGTGTTAGCCGGCATGGCGAAGCCTACGCCCTGGGAGCCCATAGACTGGGTGTAGATGGCGGTGTTCATACCAACGACGTTGCCTGCCATGTCGACGAGCGGACCACCGGAGTTGCCGGGGTTAATGGCCGCGTCGGTCTGGATGAAGCGCTGGAACTGGCTCTGGGAGACGCCGGTCGGGCCGGGTTCGTCGATAGAACGGTTTTTAGCGGAGATGATTCCTGCCGTGACCGTCTTGGAAAGGGCAAACGGGCTGCCAATGGCGAGGACCCAGTCGCCTACCTGGGCACCGTCGGAGTTGCCGAGCTTGACGGTGGGGAGGGGCTCCTTGGCGTCAATCTTGATGACGGCGATGTCGGTGTCCTTGTCGACGCCGATTACCGTGGCCGGACGTCCATTGTCGCCAGGACCTCCGTCAGGATCGGTGGAGAGCTTGACGAAGATTTTGTCGGCTTTGTCGACTACGTGATTGTTGGTGATGATGTAACCGCGTGCGTCCACGATGAAACCGGAACCGAGAGCGCGGCGTTCTGCACCACCCTGGGCGCCATCGCCATCCTCGTCACCGCCCCCACCCTGACCACCGAAGAAGCGGTTGAAGAAATCCTGCATGTCTCCGGGCTGCTGTTCGTCATCGCCCTGACCCTGGGGAGGACGGCCCTGGCCGCGTCTGCGAGGTGTTTTGGTCGCGGACTGCTTGGGCAGGGACTCTGTGTTGATGTTGACGACTGCCGGGCCGACCTGCTTGACGACCTGCGAGAAGCCGTTCGAAAGGCTTACGGGTGAGGGAATAACCAGAGGCTTCGCATCGGTGGAATCGACAGACTGCTGCTCTTTGCCGCTGACTCCATGGGTCAGGACAGAGCCAGCGACGACGCCGACAGAAAGAACGGCAAGGAGGGTGAACGTCGTGGTTAAGCGACGGCTGCGAATGCGATCAAGCAGGCTCGGAGAAGTTGGCGTTGGTGTATCCATCGGAAAATCTAACCTCATTTTTGTGCGTTACGGTGCGCCGACCGGGCTGTCTGGCGGCTAAACCTTAAATATAGTCTCTGAAACCCTGCAATCCTTTGTAAGGACGCACGAGCTCACGGTTATTTAGACGCGAAGCTAACGCAAAGGTATTTTGCGCCTTTTTTAGACCGGATGCACGGGGAGCGGCTCTGGAGAAGATAAAAGCTCCGTGAAGGCAATTCCGGCTAGGATCAGGACGGCTCCGCAGAGTGAACGACGGCCGAGACGCTCGTGCAGGACGAGAATAGAAGTGAGGGTGGCAAAGACGGGTTCGAGGGTCAGGAGTATTGCCGTGTGGGTTGGAGGAATATGTTGCTGAGCCCAACTTTGGATGGTAAACGCGGCAGCCGTAGCTAGCAGGCTGGTAACGGCTAGAGCGATGAGTAGACGGGACGTTACGGTCAGATGTGGTTTTCCTTCCATGGGTAGGGTGATAGCCATGATGAGGGCTGCAGCGCCGATCTGGAGGGTGGCGAGCTGGCCGGTTGGGACCCGATGCGACGTATGGGCTAATGCGAGAAGATGACCCGCGAAAGCTACGGCGCAGGCGAGGGTAAGCAGGTCGCCGGGACCGATGCTGATGAAGAGATTCTGCCAGGAGGTTCCGGCAGGCGTAGTGAGGAGCAAAAGACCGATAAAGGCGAGGAGGGCGCCGACGGCAGTGGTCCAGCGGGGCGCGTGGGCGTTCGGTGGGCGCAGGATGGGAATGGCAGCAAACAGTGGGACAAAGACGACGACGAGGCCGGTGATGAAGGCCGATTTGGCCGCAGTGGTACGGGCCAGCCCTGCGGTCTGGAACTGGTATCCAGCGGCCAGGAATAGACCAACAACGCCGCCAGATATAAGAGAAGCACGAGTGATATGACGGAGTTGGCGGTAGTTAATGATGGCCAGAGCGATAAAGGCCAACGTCATGCGAAGGAGATTAAAGAGCAGGGGAGAGGCGTCCTGCAGCGCATCCTTGACGAGGACGAACGTTACTCCCCAAACGGCCACGACAGCCAGAAGCAGGATATGGGCGAGTGTGGAAGGACTGAGACGATGGGCCAACTATTCTTCCCGTTTCTGGCTTGAATTAGCGGTTTTCTTTTGAGGAATAGATGATCTCCCCGTTCAGAACGGTGCGGAGAACCTTGGTGTGGAGGAGCTCCTGTGGGGTGGTGTTTGGCGATGTTATGTCGTGGTCGAGTACGACGAAATCGGCTACGAAACCCGGCTCAAGGCGTCCTTTGAGTTTCTCTTGATTTTCAGCGAAGGCGGAGGCTTGGGTGTAGGCGTAGATCGCCTCGTTTAGGGTGATTTTTTCTTGTGGCTGGTAGGTTTTGGTCCCGGCCTCGTTCTGGCGGGTGATGGCGGCGTAGAGGCCGCGGAAGGGATTGACGGACTCTACGGGGTAGTCGGTGCCGAAGGCCAGGACGACGTTGTGATCGAGGAAGGAACGCCAGGCGTAGGAATATTTGACGCGGTCGGGGCCGAGGCGGGATTCTGCCCAATTCATATCGGTGAGCAAGTGCGAGGGCTGCATGGAGGCGATGACGTGGAGGCGGGCGAATCGGTCGAAGTCGCCGGGAGATACAACCTGGGCGTGTTCGATACGGTAGCGGGAGGTGTCGGTAGCTGTGATGTGGGCGCGGGTACTTGCCTCGAGTTGGGGAAGGAGCTTTGAAATCTGCTTCATGCGGGCCTGCTGGGCGCGATCGAAGGAGGTTAAAGCCATGTCGTTGGCGCGATCTCCAATGGCGTGGAAGCCTAGTTGAAAGCCTGCTTCGGCGCGTTCCGTGGCCATTTGATCTAGAGTTTTCTGGTCGTAACGGGGGATGCCGGAGTTGCCGGGATCGTCAGAGTATGGGGCGTTCAGGGCTGCTGTACGAGAACCCAGAGAGCCGTCCATGAAGCCTTTGAGCATAGTTGTGTGGAGGAAGGGGTCGTTGAGCGGATGGTATGCCTGGTGCTGTTTGAGGACGGCGACAGGGGTATCGAAGGCTAGCCATTCGGCTACACGGAGGTGGAGTTTGCCTGATTTTTCGAGGTCTTCGAGGACGAGGAAGTCTTCCCAGTCGGAGAGATCCTGGACGGAGGTGACGCCGTTGGCGGTGGCATCGGCGATGGCGACCTCGAGGGCTTGACGGCGTTCTTCAGGAGTTAGTGGAGGGATTGCTTTGTAAATGATTGCAAGAGCAGGACCTTCGCGGATGATTCCAGTGGGCTCTCCAGAAGCCTCGCGGTCGATTTTGGCTCCCGGAGGATCTGGAGTTTTGGAGGTGATTCCGGCAGCGGCCAGGGCTGCGGAATTGGCGATGGCGATGTGGCCGTCGGTGCGGCCGAAGATGGAGGGATGGCCGGCTGTGACGGCATCGATGTCTTGGCGGGTGGGGAGGGTTTTGGTGGGCCACATGGTGTGGTCCCAGCCTCCTCCTTGTAGCCATGTCCCTGATTTCGCGGTGTTTGCGAAGGTCTTGATGCGCTGCTGCATCTCTGCGAGCGAGGCTACGTGGTCGAGGTCGATGGTGAGTTTCTGTTGGCCTGCAGAGGCGATGTGGGTGTGGGCGTCGTTGAAGCCGGGCATGGCGAAGGCGCCATCGAGATTGATGATTTTGGTGTCGGGGGCTTGTAGTTTCAGCAGGTTGGCGTCGGTGCCTACGGCGGTGATTTTGCCTTGGGAGATGGCGATTGCGGTTACTTTTGCTGGGGTTTTGGAGGGGTCGTTGGGGCGGAGATGGGCGCCGGTGAGGATGTTGCCGTTGATGTAGATGATTTCCGGCGAATTATTTTGGGCGTGGAGGAGGGGGGTGGTGAGGAGGAGAAATGCGCTGATGATAAAGGGTTTCACGCGGTTGAGTGTATCAGGATTGGTGGTTTTCTGCGGTGATTTGTGTGGTGTCGAGGAGAGTGAGGAGGATGCGGCGGAGAGCGGTCTCGCGGCCCGTGGGGTTGTACCACTCCTGGAGGGTGTGGATGCCTCCTCCGGTGCCTCCAGTGCCTAGGGCGATGGCTGGTATGTCTCTAGAAAGAGGGATGTTAGCGTCGGTTGAGCCCAGACGTATTTCGGTTCGGATGGAGAGGTGGCGGTCGATGGCGCGGAGGGTGTGGAGGAGTGGTGAATCGTCGGGAAGGGCTGCGGCGGGGCGATTTCCGATGGTTTGGATGTGGAGTTTTGGTGGACTGATTGTGGTTTTATGTGTGGCAAACGTGGAGACGATTTCGTCGAGGATTTGGTGGATTGTGGTCGCGGTGGCGATGAGTTGGGTGGAGTCGGTCGATCGAAGGTCGAGCAGGGCGGTGGCGGACTCGGGGATGGAGTTGATGGAGGTGCCGCCGGAGATGTGGCCGACGTTGATCGTCGTGAGGGGACTCGTGGGGAGCTTGAGGGCGGCGATCTCGGTGAGGGCCTGGCTCAGGATGAGGATGGGATTGGGAGTGCCGGCATCGTTCCAGGAGTGGCCGCCGGGGCCGGTGATGGTGACGCGGAAGCGCAGACTGCCCAGAGCCCGTGTGACGACGGCGGAGGTACCGCTGCCCTCGAGGATGATGGCGGCGGCTATGCGCTTGCGGTAGCGACCGCGCTCGAAGAGATGGCGCATGCCGCGGAGGTCGCCTTCGCCCTCTTCGCCGACATTGGCGCAGAAGAGGATGGGGATGGGAGGGGCGATGTGGGCGTAGCGGAGCGCGGCAGCGATGCCGAGGAGGGCGGATAGGCCGGCGCCGTTGTCGCAGATGCCGGGTGCGTGGATGCGGGGGGTGTCGGGTGATTCGGTGGGCTCGCAGTTGGTGCCCTCGGGGAAGACGGTGTCGAGGTGGGCGGAGAGGAGGATGCAGGGAGTAGAAGGCGGGGGATCGTTCGGCTTGTCGGAGGATAGTTCGGCCAGGACGTTGCCTTCGTCGTCGGTGTGGACGTTGGTGAGGCCGAGGGAATGGAAGCGGTCAAGGAACCATGCGGCGCGGGCGGATTCGCCGAAGGGTGGGGCGGGGATGCGAACAAATTCGAGTTGCCACTGTCGGAGTTGGGGTTGATGGAGGTGCAGCCAGTGAAAGGCTCGATGAACCGCGGTGAGTGTGGCCAGTTGGGCTATACGGCGCTGAGCTGATGCTGTGGCCGGCATTAGTATTCTACCTTTACGAGGAAGAGCCCTCTGGCGGGTGCGGTTGGGCCGGCGGCGTTTCGGTCTTGAGCGGCGAGGATTGTGGGGATGGAGTCGGCGGAGATGCGGCCGGATCCGGCTTCGACGAAGGTTCCTACGAGATTGCGGACCATGTGGTGGAGGAAGCCTGTCCCGGTGACTCTATATATAAGGAGATGGTCGTCGCGGCGCCAGGAGGAGTGGTGAATGGTACGCGTGAGGGGATAGGGGATAGAAGGCGATTCTTCAGACTGCGCGGTGCGGGTGGTTAGGTCGGGGTCGGAGGCGGCGAAGGAGGTGAAGTCGTGGGTGCCGAGGATGTGGTCGGCTGCATTTTGGAGGGTGGCCAGGTCGAGGGGGAGATGATAGCTCCAGACATAGGGAGCTAGCATGGGGGAGCAGATCTCGTCGGTTGAGATGCGGTACTCGTAGGTTTTGCCGGCGGCGCTGTGACGGGCGTGGAAGCCTTCGGGAACCTGTTCTACGGCGAGGATGCGGATGCTGGGTGGGAGGGCTCGGTTGAGGGCGCGGTGGAGGTTTGCGGTGGGGATGGGAGCGGCGAGGGTGAAGGAGGCTACCTGGGCGAGGGCGTGGACTCCGGCGTCGGTGCGGCCTGAACCCTGGGGGAGGACAGATTCGCCGGTGATGCGATGGAGGGCATGCGCGAGTGTGCCCTGGACGGTGGGGAGATTGGGCTGGATTTGCCAACCGTTAAAGGGGGTCCCGTCGTAGGTGAGGATGATCTTCCAGTGCGGCATGGATGTTCGGACGGTATCACGAGGGGTGAGGGAAGACCAATGCGGTCGACCACGATATCGCGGATTGGAACGGATGGAAGAAGACGGAAAGGTCGGGATGGATGGATGGGGGTGGATTTCTTGCGCGTGATCTGGCGATCGATGTGGAGGCGGTCGTGCTCCGCACGATGCCCACTCATGCGATGAGACCGCATAAATGGGGCACCTAGTACCCGGCAGACGATGTGTTTGGAACTTGCGAGGACACCTTACACGGAAGAACTAGTGGTGGCAGAGGAGATTCGGGAGGAAAAGGGTGGAAAGCATAACGATTTGGGGTTGATATACTTAGCGAGTTGCGATCGGGAAAATTTGCCGAGGTCAGGGGAACGAAGCGGCGCATAGGTGCGTATATCTGCCCAGCGACAGCATTCTGAAGAGTGACGGCCAGGCCGATACATTCTTTAAGAGTCCTAACGTGAGTGCAGCGCGTCTTAGAAGAATCGGAAAAAGATGAGTTTGGCAAAGTGGGCCTTGCGGACGAGTGTGAGGTTTCAGGGAAGACTCAAAAAAACGGTGGCCCATTGAGTGGGCAGTGCCGGCAAAGAAACTGGGAAGAGTTGGAGAGCGCATCGTGAGATTAAGGGATATGCAGGCAGCAGCGAGCATCGGATTGCTGCTGATGAGCGTGAGCACGCAGCCGGGAATGGCGCAGCAGACAACAACCCCGCAAACACAGACGAGCCCGACCGTACCGGCTCCCCAGCAACCGGTGGCCAGCGATACGACGGGCACGCCCGGGTTGCCGCAGGCTCCGGCGCCGAAGCTGACCGACCCGCTGTTTCTGCGCAGCACTAATGTGGATTACACGCAGCCGAAGAGTCACTTCTGGAATCCACTTGCTCCTTATACGGCAATCAATGTACCGCAGCCGACGTTTCAGAATGCCCCCCGCCTGGACTCCCTGCTACGAGATGGGAAGATATATCTGAGTCTGTCGGATGCGGTAACGCTGGCGCTTGAAAACAACTACGACATTGCCATTGCGCGAATTAATCTTGATATCGCGGACACGGACATTCTGCGGACCAGGGCCGGCGGGACCATTCGCGGTGTTTCGACAGGACTGGTGAGCAATACGCTGGGTGGGACGACCTCGACGATCACGAGCGGCGGCGGACCTGGCGGAACATCGAGTGGAGCGGGTGGTGTCGCATCGGGTGCGACTGGCATCGTGCTAAGCACGAATGGTGGCGGACCGCAGCCTGAGAGTCTTGACCCGGTCCTGACGGGAACTGTGCAGTACGAGGCGGCGAATACGCAGCAGAGCTCGACCTTTATCACCGGCACGAATACGCTGAGCCAGAACACGGGGACTTACGACTTCGGGTATCAGCAGGGTTTTCTGACCGGCACACTGTTCAACTTTACATTCAATAACTCGCGCAATACGACCAACAGCGAGCGGTCGAACTACAGTCCGCAGTTGAACTCGCTGTTCAAGGCCCAGGTGACGCAGCACCTCCTGCAGGGATTTGGAATAAGCCTCAACAGGCGGCTAATGGTTCAGGCGAAGAACAACCGGAGGATCACCGATTCGTCGTTCCGTCAGCAGGTTCTGTTTACCGTCAACCAGGTGGAGAATATCTACTGGGGCCTGGTGAGCGCGTATGAAGACGAACAGGCGAAGGAGCGGGCACTGACGCAATCGACGCAGTTGGCTGCAGACAACCGGAAGCAACTGGAGATTGGAACACTGGCGCCTCTGGATGTTGTCAACTCTGACAGTGCGGTGGCGACGGACAAGCAGGCGCTGGTGGCTTCGCAGACAAACCTCGAGTATCAGCAGTTGCTGATGAAGCAGGCGATTGCGCGAAACCTGAACGATCCGCAGCTCTCGAACGCTCCTGTGATTCCGACCGACCGCGTATCGTTAGACCGGTTACCCGAAGAAGATTTGCCGGTGGAAGATCTGGTGAAGCAGGCCTATGCGAACAATCCGCAGATTGAACAGGCCGTGCTGAACATGAGCAACAATCAGATCACGATCAAGGCCTTCAAGAATGGCTTGCTGCCAACAGTGGATGCGTATGGGTTCTATAGCGGCTCGGCTTTGGGCGGTGCGCAGAATCCGGCACTGCAGTGCACGGATTCAACCGGCACGACGATTATTACGTGCCCGCCGAATATCGTTACACGGAGCGGCTTTGGAGATGTGCTTTCGAATACGTTCAATAATTCTTATCCGGATAAGGGCATTGGCGTGAGCATCAATATTCCGCTGAGGAACCGGATTGCGCAGGCCGATCAGGCGCGGTCGCAGATGGAGTACCGGCAGTCGCAGATGCGGTTGCAGCAGCTCTATACGCAGATTCGGATTCAGGTCATCAACGCTCAGTTTGCGTTAACCAATGACCGGGCGCAGGTTCAGGCTTCGCAGGCGGCGCGGGATTATGCGGCGCAGAGCCTGGATGCGGAACAGAAGAAGTACAGGCTGGGCGCGTCGACGACGGCTCTGGTGCTGCAGCAGCAGAGGAACCTGGCGACGGCGGACAACACCCTGATCTCGGCTACGGGTGCCTATGCGAAGGACCGGGTTGCGCTGGCTCAGTTGCTGTCGAACATGCTGGATAAGTACGGTATCAGCCTTCAGGATGCGGCGACTGGCAATATTACGCAGACGCCGGTGGTGCCTGGACTGACGACGCCGAAGGCACCGGAGGCTCCGAAGCCGATTCCGGGAACGCCGGGTGCGCCGCCACAGCAATAAGAGGGTGGATTGGTGATGGGGTCCGGGCTTCGGCTCGGGCCCTTTTGCTTTTAAGGACGTCGACCGCGGATCACACAGATAAAGGCGGATAAAAGCTGATTGTTGGGTGCTGAGGATCTGACGAAAGTGAATGCATTAGGAGCTATCCAAAACTGAAGGGCTTAGGGCGGATGCACGGAGAAGAGCGATCTAAGAACTGGCAAAGACAAGAGCAAAGACGAAATACAGGGATCCTTCACTTCGTTCAGGAAGACGACGTAAAACAAACTGGGTTCAGGATGACGACGTAAAAACAAAACGCCGCAACAATCTCTTCCAAGTCTGTAATGGACAGGTTCTAAGGCCGCTTTGAACTAGACTGGATATCTATGAGCAGCGAACAGGTTAGTGAGCATTTGAACTCTTTGTCGAAGGCAGCTTCAGCGTATCTCAGGTCAGCAATGCATCAGCCAGTGGCTTGGCAGGAGTGGGGCGAGGAGGCGTTCGCTCGGGCGGCGGCGGAGGATAAGCCGATTCTGCTGGATATTGGGGCGGTGTGGTGTCACTGGTGCCATGTGATGGATCGGGAGTCGTATGAGAATGCCGAGACGGCGAAGCTGATCAATGAACACTTTGTTGCGGTGAAGGTGGATAGGGACGAGCGGCCTGATGTGGATACGCGGTATCAGGCGGCGGTGTCGGCGATTAGTGGGCAGGGTGGGTGGCCGCTGACGGCGTTTCTGACTCCAGAGGGGAAGCCTTATTTTGGAGGTACTTACTTTCCGCCGCAGGATCAGTATGGGAGACCGGGATTTCCTCGTGTGCTGATGACGATGGCGGAGTCGTTTCATAAACAGCGTGCTGACGTGAACGAGTCGGCCAGCAGCGTGATTGCGGCGATTGAGCACAATGAGTCGTTTATGGGGAGGGCGGGGAATCCGGGGCCGGAGCTGGTGGCGAAGCTGGTGGCGTCGGTGTTGAAGCAGTTTGATGCGCGGTCGGGTGGGTTTGGGTCGCAGCCGAAGTTTCCGCACTCGGGGGCGATCGATCTGTTGCTGGATGCGGCGTCGCGGGCGTCTGACGGTGATACGGCGGGGGCAGCTAAGAATGCTGCTCTGGTGACGCTGCAGAAGATGTCGAAGGGGGGAATTTATGACCATCTGGCCGGGGGATTTCATCGGTATTCGGTGGATGAGCGGTGGGTGGTGCCGCACTTCGAGAAGATGTCGTATGACAATAGCGAGCTGCTGAAGAACTATGTTCATGCGTTCCAGACGTTTGTGGAGCCGGAGTGTGCGCGGGTGGCGCGGGAGATGATCGGGTGGATCGATGCGTGGTTGAGCGACCGCGAGCAGGGTGGGTTTTATGCTTCGCAGGATGCGGATTTTTCACTTGAAGATGATGGGGACTACTTCACGTGGACGAGGGATGAAGCCGCGGAGGTTTTGACGGCTGATGAGTTGGCGGTCGCCAGTGCTTATTACGACATCGGCGAGATTGGGGATATGCATCACAATCCGGCGAAGAATGTGCTGCATGTGAGAGGGACGCTGGAGGGTGTGGCGAAGGCGATTGGTGTTTCGCAGGATGAAGCGGCGGCGAGATTGGCTTCGGCGAAGACGAAGATGTATGCGGCGCGGTTGAAGCGGCCGACTCCGTATGTGGATAAAACGATTTATGTCGGCTGGAATGGGATGATGATCTCGGCCTATCTGGAGGCGGGCCGAGTGCTGGATATGCCGGAGGTGTCGGCGTTTGCGCTGAAGTCTCTGGACCGCGTGCTGGGGACGGCGTGGGATCCGGATGCAGGGATGGCGCATGTGGTGGCGTATGGAGAAGCCGGGGGAGCACCAGCGCGGGTAGCGGGGGTGCTGGAGGATTATGTGTTTCTAGGCCATGCTGCGCTGGACGCGTGGGAGGCTACGGGAGAGATGCGGTACTACGAAGCCGCGGCGGCGATTGCCGAGGCCGCGGTAAAGCGGTTTTATGATCCGGTGGGCTGTGGCTTCTTCGATACGGAGACTCCCAAGGATGGAGAGGTTCGGTTAGGAGCGCTTGGGGCGCGGCGGAAGCCTTTGCAGGATTCGCCTACGCCAGCGGGGAATCCGACTGCCGCGGCGTTGTTGCTGCGGCTGGAGGCATTGAACGAGCGCGAGGATTACGCAGTGAAAGCTCTGGAGACGCTGGAGACCTTTGCTGGCGTGGTAGAGCACTTTGGGCTGTATGCCGCGAGTTACGGGCTGGCGTTGCAGCGGATGGTGCAGCGGGCGGTGCAGGTTTGCGTGATTGGGGAGGATGCTGATGCGCGGCGGCTGGAGGCTGTGGCTCTGGCTCGGTACGCGGTGAACAAGAGCGTGATCCGGCTGCGGCGAGACCAAATGAATGAGTTGCCGCCGATGTTGAAAGAGACGCTGCCTCATCTTCCGGGGCTGAACGACGCTGGGAGTCTGGCGGTGGTTTGCAGTAGTAAGGGATGTCTGCCGCCGGTGCGTACGGTTGATGAGTTGATCGCGGCTTTGAACCAGTCGCTTTAGTGTGCCTGACGGGAGGCTTTCCTGTTTTGGAGATGGCGTGAGGCCGACAGGAAGGCAAACCTCAGGGGCTGAAGCCCCGTTCTTTGTTGGTTTTTGATGCCTGGGCTGAAGCCCAGGCCTACCTCAGAAGCAACAGCAACGACAATAGCAGATCCCTACGGGATGACAAACAAAAAAACAGACGACAGCAAGTGCATGCAACGACAACAGCAGTTCCTGCGATGAGAAAGAAAAGAACACGCAACGGCAAGAGCAAACTCCAGCCCATCGTGGAACTGTTCTAGCTGATCAAGGGACGTTGGATGGTTGGGGTCGTGGGGTTGGGGCTGTTTGCGTGCAGGATGAGCATGTTGGCGGGGTCGTTTCCGAGGGGGATGCCTTCGCGCTCGAATGCGAGGATGATGCGGCGGCGGAGCTCGCGGAGGACGCCGTCGCGTTGGTTGACGCGGACGCGGATCTGGATGGGGTAGGTGATGGCGCGGCCTTCGATCTTGTCTACGCCTAGAACGACGGGGTCGGCGATGGCGATGTCTTTGAAGGCTGAATCCTGGCGAACGTCGTGGGCAAGTTTCGCGAGCAGGGCGATGACCCTGTCGGGGTTTGCACTGGCGTCGACGCTGACTTGAAGGGTGGCTATAGAGAAGTCTCGAGAGAGATTGGAGACGGTGGCGATTTGGCCGTTAGGGATGGTGTACAGGGCACCGTCACCGTCGCGCAGCCTGGTACTGCGGAGGGAGAGCGCTTCGACGGTGCCTTTTAGCCCGGAGATGCTGACGGTTTCGCCGACGTTGTACTGGTCCTCGATAAGAATGATGATGCCGTTGAGCATGTCTTTGAAGATGGATTGGGCGCCGAGGCCAATGCCGATGCCGAGGATACCTGCGGAGGCAAGAAGGGGCTGATATGGGATGCCGAAGACGTTCAGGATCTGCAGGAATGCAATGAAACCCAGGACACCATACGCTGTGGCGCGGAGTATGGAAGCCATGGTGCGGATCTGGGCAGCGCGATGAAAATTGCCTACCTGGCTGTCGGCGCTCTTCTGGAGGCGCTTGACGAAGAACCGCACCAGCCGCTGGAAGACGAAGATAACGGCCAGAATGAGGAGAACGGTTGGCAGTTTGTCCTCGAAGAAGACGACAAATTTCGCCCGCAAGTTGTGACTGATAATGCTCAACATACGTTCGTCTTGCGGGGCCGTGGGCAGAAGGAGCATGATTAGAGCATCTCACTTTCGTTGTGTGTTTTGAACACGCTGGAACACCTAAGAATTGGATGCAATTCACTCGAAGTGAGACATGAAGCACCCCCGAGGGGCGGAGGGGAACGATGAAGACTCTTCGAACAGCAGTGATGGCAACTTTAGTGCTGGGGGCGGCTACGGGAGTGGCAACCGCGCAGCTGGGAGCGACACCGCCAATACAAAACGTTCCGCTGGGCTCGGGAAGAAATTCAGGAATGACCCTGCCACCGGCCGATGGGCGAGACATTCCTGGACCGGACTCGATGCCGCGGATGGAAGAGCAGCAGGCTCGCTCCCGAAACAGCGAAAGGCAGAAGCGGCTTGTGGCAGATACGAACAGGCTGTTGGCGTTGATAGCGGACCTGAAACGTCAGATCGAACAGGCGGGCAAAGATGGACAACCGGTTGATGTGACGAAGAAGGCAGAAGAGATCGAGAAGCTGGCGAAGAGTGTGAAGGATCGGATGAAGGGATGAGTGTAGTGAAGGCGCCTATGCACGGATTGCGAAATCGAGCGTAGACTGCTTGCTGGAATTGGGGTGTTACATGAGAAGTCTTCTGGTTGTGCGGGTTGTGATTGTGATGTTTGGAGGTGTCCTGGGAGCGCTTAGCGGTGGAGGGGCGTACGTGTCACAGGCACAACAACCATCGGCGGCAGTAAAGGCGGGCGGAAGCAGTCAGACTCTGGTGGATGCCTCGGCAAAGGCGACGGATGATCAGCAGACAGTCAACTCGCCCGCGAACGAGAGGCAGAAGAAGCTGGCGGCCGATACGGACAAATTGCTGGCCCTGGCAACCGACCTGAAGAAGGAAGTGGATAAGACGAACAAAGATGTCCTGTCGGTGAACGTGGTGAAAAGAGCAGAGGAGATTGAGAAGCTGGCGCGGAGCATGAAGAACGAGACGAAATAGCGAGATGCCGTTGCACAGGCACTCACTCCTGGAAGGTTACACACACACCATTTGGATCGAGCACGGTAAATTCTTTTGTGCCCCAGGGCTTGGTCTGTAAAGGGCCATTTGGATGTAGTATGCCTCCTCTATCTTGATATTCGGAGTACATGGCTTCAATGCCTGCTACGATCACTCGCACCATTGTCTGCTCGCCTACAGTTCGTGCAAGTTTCTTATCGTTCATGCCTGATATGTGAAGGATGGCGTCGCCACGGTTGATTCCTACGTAGGTAGGTGGAGTGCTATCACGAAAGGTTTCCCTGAAACCGCACACTTCAGTCCACCACTCCAGTGACCTGACTGTGTCAGCGGCAGGAAGAATCGGAACGGCTGCCTTGATGATTGCTTCCATGGAAAGAGCATAGACGATCCAGTCGATTTGTCAGCTCTTTCATGGAATCAAATTAGACAACTATTAATGGGCGGGATCCTTGCACAAAGGACGAAGGAAGGAGTAAAAGGGTTCGGCTTCGGGCCGGTCCGCGTGACGGTCGAGCAGAGGTAGTGAGATGCATCGTTGTGTTTTGCGTGTTTTGATGATGTGGATTTTGCTTGCGTCCTTGGGTTGGGGACAGATGAGACGGCAGACAGAGTTTACGGGGGGGACCTCTTCAACACCGACAGATCGTGGTGGTATGTCGGGTCCCCTGAATGTTTCGACCATCGCGGCGCAGCAGGTTCAACAGCGAAATACCATGCGGCAGGTTAAGCTGCTGAACGATACGAACAAGCTGCTGACCCTGGTATCGAATTTCAATCAACAGGCGAACAAGGGTGATGGTGCGTTGTCGTCTGAGGAGGCCGCGAAGAAGGCCGCTGAGATTGAAAAACTGGCGCGCAGCGTGAAGGACGAGATGGCGCATCGCTACTGACAACCGCTACGTCGCACGGATGGCTATGGAGCCAAGAGGGCCGCGGCTGCGTTGACTTGGGGCACGGAGAGTTGAGGTGTCGTTATGGCAGTCGAGCGCATGACGTCGATGATGTGGGTTGCGTCCCAGGTAGGGTGGGCGGCGCGGAGGAGAGCGGCGACTCCAGCGGCGAGAGGAGCGGCAGCGCTGGTTCCGATAGCCTGAACGTAGGGTGTGTGGCCAAGATCGAAGCAGCCGAAGCTGTGGGAGGCGTCAGCTGGTAGGCCGTCGGTGGTGGAGGGTTTGCCTGAGCTGCAGGCTCCTCGGACCCAGCCGCTGATGGCGAGGTCGGATCCTATGGGGTAGCTGCCGCCGGGTGCGGCGAGAGCGTTGAGTGGTGCTCCGTGATTGCTGTAGTAGGCCAGGGTGGTAGGGCCGGAGACGCAGGTGGCTCCAGAGGAGAGGTTTTCGGCGCAGGCGGGGTTGGTGGAGGCGACGACGGCGAGGACACCTCGGGACTGGGCGGGTATTTCAAGGTAGCGCGGGTTGGAGAGGTCGTAGGCGTCGTTGCCAGCGGCGGCGATGAGGATGGCTCCTGATTGGGAGGCGGCGTAGGTGACGGTGTCGAAGGCAGCTTTGAGGCCGGCTCCGTCTCCGGTGGTGAGGTCGATGGTTGCGCCGAGCGAGAGGGAGATGATGTCGGCGTGGTTGCTGACTGCGTCGTCGATGCCCTGGATGACCCAGCTGAGGAGGCCTGCGGCTCCTCCGGAGGTGCAGCTTGCGGCTAGGGTGGCTGCGTCTCCTGAAAATGAGGCGGGCATGCGCTGGAGGACTTTGATGTTCAGGATGGAGGCGGAGGGAGCTACTCCGATGAGCTGGCCGGTGCCGGGACCGAGAGCTGCGGCGGCGAGAGAAGCGGTCCAGGTTCCGTGGCCCTGCTGGTCCTGCGGGGTGCCGTCGTCGCATGGGCTGGGAAGGTCGGTTTGGACGACCTCGCTGAGATTGAGGGCGAGGTTGGGGGCTATGTCGGGATGGGTGGCGTCGACGCCGCTGTCGAGGATGGCGATGCGTACGCCCTTGCCCATGGTGGTGTCCCACGGGCCGCTGGCGGGGCCGCCGGGGATGTTACTGCCATATCCTCCTACCTGTCGGACGGCCCAGCCCTGTGGGCTCGTGTAGAAGGTGTCGTAGGGATGGGCGGTGTTGACGACGACACTGAATGTGGGGTGAGGGATCGACCGGGTGTGGAGGTGGGTGGCAGTGACGATGCGGTCATGGAGGACATAGTCGACGTTGGGCTGGGCGCGTAGACGGCGCATGGTGACGTCGTCCGGATCGAGCGAGGAAGAGAGAACGGATGCGATGCCGAAGCGCTCGTGGCGTTGTATGAGGCGTGCTCCGACGGCGTGGATGCGGGTTTCGGCGTCACCGGGGATGGTGGCGTTGCGATAGATGACGATGTAGTGATGAGAGAGGATGGGGGCTGCGCTGGTCTGCGCGTGGAGGATGGTCGTAAAGGCCAAAAGTGTGAAGGCGAGCGCGAGCAGAAGCCTGCCAGGAAGCCTCGTAGGGGAAAGTTTGCGGGGGACAGACACGGATGCACCTCGGGCGTTTGCTCTGCTGGATGCATCGGCGTGTGGAGGAAAAGACGGGAGGGTCTGGGCGGTTCTGTGCTATTACTTTGGTTTATTGTGTGCGGGAGCCAAGGTGATACATCCTGAACCAAGCGATGCATTGACCCTGTTTGAGTGCACATGCTCTAATTGGCCGCTTCATGTAGGACGTTGAAGGTTAGCGCTTTAAGGAGATCCTTGCATGCACGTTGTTAGCAGTTTGGCTGTGGCCGTTTTGACTCAGATTCCGCTATCGCAGCCTAATGCCGATGGCAGCGATGGCCAGATTTGGCTGTGGATTGCACTGGTTGTCGGAGTATTGGCGTTGGTGGCGGCGTTCGTGCTGGCGAAATCGGTGATTGCGGCCGATGCTGGCACGGCGGATATGCAGGTGATCTCGAATGCGATCCGCGAAGGGGCTGAGGCGTTTCTAAGGCGACAGTACAAGACAATCGGCGCGATCGCAGTGGTGCTGGCTATTGTGCTGTTTGTGGGGTATCAGCTTTCGCCGAGGACTGCGCCGTATGCGATGAAGACGGTGGTGAGCTTTCTAGTAGGTGCGGTGTGCTCGGCGCTGGCGGGATATACGGGGATGTACTGCTCGATACGGGCGAATATCCGGACGGCTTCGGCGGCACGATCGAGTTTGAACATGGCGCTGCAGATGGCTTTGCGGGGCGGAGCAGTGACAGGGTTGGTTGTGGTCGCACTGTCGTTGTTGGGTGTGGGTGTGCTGTTCTTATTCTTCGGTGGGTTGGAGCATCCCGAAGCGGTTCCGTATCAGTTGGTGGGATTTGGGTTTGGTGCGTCGCTGGTAGCGCTGTTTGCTCAGCTTGGCGGCGGAATTTATACGAAAGCCGCTGATGTGGGAGCTGATCTCGTGGGCAAGGTCGAGGCGGGGATTCCTGAGGACGATCCACGGAATCCGGCTGTGATTGCAGACCTGGTGGGCGATAACGTTGGCGACTGCGCGGGTCGTGGCGCCGATCTCTTTGAATCGACTGCGGCGGAGAATGTCGGGGCGATGATTCTTGGTGCGGCGTTGTATCCGGTGTTTGGGGTGAAGGGGATCCTGTTTCCGCTGATTGTTCATGCGATCAATCTGATTTCGAGTCTGGTTGGCGTGTTCGTCGTGAAGACGCGGGAAGATGAAGATCCGATGCATGCACTGAATAAGGGGTTTTACGTGACGGCGGCATTGGCGCTGGCTGGATTTGCCGGAGCTGTTTATCTGATGCTGAATGGACCACTGGTGCAGCCGATTTGGTTGCTGGGTTGCGGTGTGATCGGGTTGGGGACGGCGTTTCTGTTTGTCTGGATTACGGAGTACTACACGGAATCAATTTATAGGCCGGTGAAGTCGATTGCAGAGGCTTCGCTGACCGGGCCGGCGACGAACATCATCAGCGGCCTTGCGGTGGGAATGGAGACGCCCGCACTGCCAGTGATTGTGATCTCCGCGGCTTTGTTGCTGAGCTACTACTTTGGTGTGCAAGGACTGGCTGCTGTGACGGGGATCAGCGATTATGCCAAAGGAATCTACGGCACGGCGATCGCCACCATGGGTATGCTGAGCTGTGCGGCCTACATTCTGGCTATGGATACGTTTGGTCCGATTACGGATAATGCGGGCGGCATTATCGAGATGTCGCATCAGCCGCATGAGATTCGAGAACGAACCGACAAGCTGGATTCGGCAGGGAATACGACGAAGGCTTTGACGAAGGGCTATGCTATTGGATCGGCTTCGCTGGCGGCATTTTTGCTGTTCTCGGCTTACCTTGAGCAGATCAAGACAATTGTGACTGATAAAGTTACACATGCCGGTGGGTATATGCCGGCTGGGTGGAGCTTCACGAATATCAATCTGGCGCAGATTCCTGTGTTTGTGGGGGCTTTGCTGGGTGCAATGTTGACCTATCTGTTTAGCTCGCTGGCGATTAAAGCTGTCGGGCGGACGGCGCAGATGGTCGTTCAGGATGTTCGGGCGCAGTTTAAAGAAAACCCTGGGATTATGGAGGGGACTTCAAAGCCGGACTATGCCCGGTGCGTCCACATTGTGACGGGAGCGGCACTGAAGGAGATGGTGTTGCCGGGTGTGCTGGCGGTTAGTTTGCCAGTGGCGGTGGGTTTAATCTTTCGGCACTTTAGTGGGAGCTACCAGGCTAATTCTGCGATCTATGCTGCGGGGACGATCCTTCCAGTTCCTGCGATTGCGGGGGTTGCGGTGAATCTAGCTGGGGCTGAGGCGGTGGCTGGATTGTTGATGGTCGGAACAATCTCCGGGGTTTTGTTAGCCATGCTAATGAACAATGGCGGCGGAGCCTGGGACAATGCCAAGAAGTTTATCGAGACCGGGCAGTATGGCGGCAAAAAAAGCGAAGCGCATAAGGCAGCGGTCGTGGGCGATACGGTCGGCGATCCGTTCAAAGACACCGCTGGACCCAGCTTGCACGTTCTGATTAAACTGCTTGCTACGATTACCCTGGTACTGGCTCCATTGTTTGTATAAAGAAGCTTACTGAATGAAAGGATGGGCGGCCTACGGGCTGCCCATTTTGTTGCAGGGGATGTCGTGGTCGGACATCTTCGAAAAAATGATCCACAGATCCGGTAAGAGGTCGGTGCAGGGACGAGTCAATTTTGCTGTCTACCCGGTACAATCTTCTTCGGTGGTGTCTGTTGCGGCCACCGAGGATAGGTGCATGGCGCGTCAATCTGGAACACATGTAAGTGAGCGTAAGAAGACTGAGACGGTCGCGAAGACCTCGCTGACTCGCGATGAGCTGGTGAAGTTTTATCGGCTGATGTATTTGTCGCGGAGGACTGATGATCGCGAGATTGTGCTGAAGAGACAGCAAAAAATCTTCTTCCAGATATCGTGTGCCGGCCATGAAGCATTGTTGGTAGCGGCGGGTATGGCGATGCGGCCGGGATATGACTGGTTCTTTCCGTACTATCGCGATCGGGCTATCTGCCTGGCGTTGGGTAATACCGTTGAAGAGCAGCTGCTTCAGGCTGTGGGAGCGGCGGATGATCCGGCGAGCGGCGGACGGCAGATGCCTTCGCACTGGTCTAGCCCTAAGTTGAATATTGTCAGTCCATCCTCTTCGACGGCGACACAGTGCCTGCACGCGATTGGGTGTGCGGAGGCTGGACGATATTTTTCGCGGCATCCTGAGGCTGCAGCGAAACATGACGGAGATTATCGCGAATTCAAAGACGTGAAGTTCCACGGGGATGAAGTGGTCTACGTCTCGATTGGCGAAGGCTCGACCAGTCAGGGCGAGTTTTGGGAGTCGTTGAATACGGCTTCGAACGAAAAGCTGCCCGTGGTTTATGTCGTGGAAGATAACGGTTATGCGATTTCGACGCCTGTGGAAGCGAACACTCCGGGTGGAAATATTTCGCGGCTCGTGGCAAACTTTCCGAACTTCCACTTTACCGAGATTGACGGAACAGATCCGATTGCAAGCTATAACGCAATGGTGGAGGCGGTGGCTTATTGCAGGGCTGGTAACGGGCCTGCTCTCGTGCATGGGCATGTCATTCGTCCCTACTCGCACTCGCTGAGCGATGATGAGCGATTGTACCGATCGGCTGCGGAGCTGGAGGCAGACGCTTTGCGGGATCCGATCTCGCGGATGCAGATGTGGTTGCTGCGTGAGGGGATTCTGGATGAGGACGCGATCAACCGGCTGGAGCGGCAGGTAGATGAAGAGGTGCAGCGAGCAGCGGATAAGGCTGTGATGGCTGCGCTGCCAAAGGTTGATTCGATTATGCGTCATGTGTACTCGGAGAATCTGAGCGTGACGGATGCGTGTTTTGCGACGGCGGCAGTGGCAACGGTGGATCCGACGGAACGTACCATGGCGGACCTGATCAATTGCTGCCTGAAGGACGAGATGCGGCGCGATGAGCGCATCGTGGTTTTTGGTGAAGACGTTGCGGATGCTACTCGGGATGAGGCGTTGCGTGCGGGGAAGCTGAAGGGCAAGGGCGGGGTTTTCAAGCTTACTGCTGGATTGCAGACGGAGTTTGGCAATGACCGGGTGTGGAATTCGCCGCTGGCCGAGGCAAATATTGTTGGGCGCGCTATTGGCATGGCGGTGCGTGGATTGAAGCCGGTGGTGGAGATTCAGTTCTTCGACTATATTTGGCCGGCGATGCACCAGATGCGCAATGAGCTGGCGCTGATGCGGTGGCGCTCGAATGACGGCTTTAGCTGCCCGCTGGTGATACGGGTTCCGATTGGTGGATATCTAACCGGTGGGTCGATCTATCACTCGCAGTCTGGCGAGAGCATCTTTACGCATACGCCGGGAGTTCGAGTAATCATGCCTTCGAATGCGCTGGATGCGTTTGGGTTGCTGCGGACGGCGATCCGGTGCGACGATCCTGTGTTGTTTCTGGAGCATAAACGGCTTTATCGCGAGACATTCGGACGGGCTGCTTATCCGGGGCCTGATTATTGCATTCCATTTGGGAAAGCGAATATTGTTCGGCGGGGTAAGGATCTTACCGTGATTACCTATGGCGCCGTTGTGCCTCGCGCGTTGCAGGCGGCGCAGAAGATCCATCGGGACAGCGGCATAGATGTAGAGCTGATCGATCTGCGAAGCCTGTCGCCGTATGACTGGGAGACGATTGCGGAGTCGGTGAAGAAGACCAACCGCGTCATTATTGCGCATGAGGATATGCTGAGTTGGGGTTATGGGGCGGAGATTGCTGCTCGGATAGGCGAAGAGCTGTTTCACGATCTGGATGCTCCGGTGCGCAGGGTTGCAGCAATGGATGTATTTGTTGCCTACCAGCCGGTGCTCGAGGATGTAATTTTGCCTCAGCCTGAAGACCTATATCGGGCGATGGCCGAGCTTGCCGCGTTTTGATCGTCTTGGTGTCTCACACCCTGAATTGCGCCACTAATTAGCTTCCCTGCCGCGAATCTGCAGGCTGGCGAAACTTCTTGTTTAGGATGGCGTTTGTATTGCCAGGGCCAGGAGACAGTATGCAGATCACCAGACGTGGTTTCGTGAAGAATGGCGCGCTGGCGCTGGTGGGAACCTCTACGATTCCTAGTTTTTTGACGCGCAGCGTGATGGCGGAGATGACGACCGCTGCGGCAAATAAAAAGAAGCTGATCGTGCTGTTTCAGCGAGGGGCGGCCGACGGATTGAACATTGTTGTGCCGTATCGCGAGAAGAACTACTACGCGATGCGGCCCTCGATTGCAATCCAGCAGAATGAGGTGCTGGATTTGGACGGATTCTTTGGGTTGCACCCTGCTATGACCGCGTTCAAACCACTTTATGACCAGGGGCACTTAGCGATTATTCACGCGGCGGGTTCGCCGGATATGACGCGGTCCCACTTCGACGCTCAGGATTATATGGAGAGCGGAACACCGGGCGTGAAGGTGACTCAGGATGGATGGCTGAATCGTGCTTTGCAGGCTGAGGGGACGGTGGGGAAGTCGTCATCGTTTCGTGCTGTGGCGATGGGGACCCAAGTTCCGAGGACGCTGCAAGGGAGGCTTCCGGCGATTGCGGTGAATAATCTGGCGGATTTTTCCGTTGCGGGCCGAGGGCCGCAGACCTCGCCGATCAGTAATGCTTTTCAGGCAATGTATGACGAGAGCTCCGATGCGGTGTTCCGTGGAACCGGGCAGGAGACGTTTGAGGCCGTGAAGATGTTGAAGGCTACTGATCCCTCGAAATATCAGCCGGCGACGGGGGTTGATTACCCGAAGAGTCAGTTTGGGAACAACTTGAAGCAAGTCGCTCAACTATTGAAGGCTAATCTTGGAGTGGAAGCGGCCTTTTCGGACATTGGCGGCTGGGACACGCATCAAAATCAGGGAAATGCCAATGGGCAGCTGGCGAGCCGGCTGAAGGAATTTTCCGAGACGATTGCGGCCTTTTGGCAGGACATGGGGCAGGAGGCGGAGAACATCACTCTGGTGACGATGTCGGAGTTCGGTCGGACCGCTCGGCAGAATGGAACGGGTGGAACGGATCATGGCCACGCGAACGTGATGTTTGTTCTCGGTGGGCAGGTAAAGGGCGGGAAGGTCTATGGAAAGTGGCCTGGGCTCTCAAATGAGCAGCTGAATGAGGGCCGTGATCTGGCTGTTACAACTGATTTCAGGCGAGTGCTGGGTGAGGCGACGTACAAGACGCTTGGCTCGAAGAACCTTGAGCTTGTCTTCCCGGGGTCGAAGGTTGATCCGCGGGAATTCCTCAATTTTTCCTAGAATCTGATACTTACGAGCAATTGGTCAGGTTGAGGTTGCACTAAAATTCTGTTTTCGGGATGCACGAGTGTTACATCTACGAAAAAATGTAAAAAGTATGGACAACTTTTCCTGTAGGGTAGCGTCTTATCGAGTGTAGTAAGCAAGTGCCGGACCAGCAGTTCCCACGGTTTCGGCTTCCCTTATCCGCAATGCAACTCCCCACCAATATGTAAGGCCCCCAGTGCACCGGGGGCCTTCTCTCCTTAAGAACCAGGGGTTTCTGAGGCTTAGGAGAAGCCAATTTTTCGGTCCAGGGCGCAGGCACCGGCTCCGTAAAAGAGGAGCATGAGCGCGATGACGAAGAGGGCCAAGGAATATTCCGAACCGGAGTACCCGTGGTGGCGATTCACTATCACAAGGGCAACGAGCATGTTGCAGGCGATAAGAAAGGCTGCGAAACGGGTCAGGAGGCCGAGCAGTATGAGGATGCCTCCAAGGAATTCGGCGAGGGCGGAGACGTAGCCCAGCCAGTAGGGCATGCCCAAGGATGCGACGAAATGGCTGTGACGATCGAGTGCCGAGAAGGTGTTGCCGTGAAGACTGGCGGGAATGACTTTGCTGTAGCCGTGGTAAACCATGGCGCAGCCAAGGACGAGGCGCAGAAAAAAAGCGCCCCAAGGTTGCAAATTGTTCAGTGATTTAGACATGAAGAAGGTTCCCTCGAATTGAGGGTATCGCGATGGCTTTCGGCTCAGGGATGGTTTGTGGGTACAGGTGCCGGAGTAGGCACGAGTGGAGGGGTTGGTGGGGCTACAAATTGGTCGAGGAAGCGGCGTATTTGCTCTCCGTAGAGCGGACCAGCAAAGTCTGCCGCGTGAAGATTCGAGATTATTTTAGGTGAGGCAGCGCCATCTACCAGGTTCTCGATAGCGTCGGAGTGAGGATCGGTTTCCTTATTCGTTGCAATTTTTGAAGGCTCGTTCAGGAGGAGAAAAAGTTTCGGGGTTTTGAGTGTCGCTAAAGGCTGTGCGATCGCAAAATTCTCGTGGAAGAGCATGCGTGCCGGCAGGAAGCGAGTACGTGGGTCATCAAGGACCGCGCCGAGTATTTCCATGTCGGTGCTCGGAGAATCCAGGATGAGTGCGGGAATGTCACTGTGATTTGAGGCAAGGTGGGTAGCGAGCGAGGCTCCGACACCGATGCCGTAAGGGATGATCTGGTGGGCGGGGATGCCGCGGGAGGTGTTGAGGTAGGCCCAGGCCGATTCGGCGTCCTGGGTCATTCTGAGCTGATTGGGGTGGGTATCGGCGCTGTAGCCATAGCCTCGGTAGTCGAAGGCTAAGACGTTGATGCCGAGGTTGTGGAGCCTGTCGAGCGTTGCACTGAAGTCTGCGAGAGAGCCGTCGCCGCTGGGGAGGAAAAGAATTGTAGAGTTGGCGTAACGTGCGCCCGGGGCGGCTGGGAGCCAGCGTCCGGTTAATTGAGGGGTAGCCGAGTCGTCAGGGCCGAAACGAATCGAGGAGGTCTCGGGAGGCCTGGTTTCGTGTTTTGGGTGAAGAACGAGTTGCCATTGGCCCTGATAGAAGAGCAGGGACAGGGTTAGATAGGCGCAGATGAGAGCGACTATAACTACAGCTGCGATGGCTTTCATAAGCCAGCTATGGCTGACTGGGGGCTGCGAGGAAGGGCCTGAGGTTCGTTTGGCTGACTTTTGGGTGCGGCGGGGCATGTCTAAAGAACTTTAGCATTTGGAAGGATCGAGCGGTGGGGCAGGGCAGATAACATAGATTGTGGAGGGTTTTGAGTGGCACAGTGGGTGAGGTTGTGTGGGGTCTCAGAGGCCCCAACGGCTGGGAAAGTAATTGAGGCTGAGGTTGAGGGTGTTGGAGTCTGCCTGGCAAATGTGAATGGGGAGTTGTCGGCCCTGGATAACTGGTGTCCACATCGGCGAGGGCCGTTGGGGCAGGGATGGGTGGAGGGTGAGGCTGTTGTCTGTCCGTGGCACTCCTGGACTTTCAATGTGAAGACGGGTGCGGCGGAGTATCCGGAGAATGAACGGGTGGAGGTATTTCCGGTGCGGATTGAAGGTGAAAATGTTCTGGTGGATATCGAGTGAAGGCGCGTTGATTGTTAATTGGGGATGTTAGCTTGCGACAGATTTAGTTGCTTTCGAATCATTTGCAGGCTGGCGTCGTTTCAGGCCGCAGATGCTGATAGAATCTATTAAATCCACTCCTTCGGAGAGGCAATGCAAGCAATACTGGCGCTGGAAGACGGGCGCATTTTTCGCGGCAAAGGGTATGGCGCAAGAGCGGAGTGCTCTGGCGAGGTGGTCTTCAATACATCACTGACCGGCTATCAGGAGATCTTCACAGATCCTTCCTACGCAGGGCAGATTGTGGTTCTTACTAATCCACACATTGGAAACTATGGGACGACACCGCACGATGCGGAGGCGAAGAGGCCTTACATCGAGGGTTTGGTGACGCGTGAGTTTTCGTCGATGAGTTCCAACTGGCGCTCAACCCAGGTGGCGGATGAGTATCTGGAGCGCTATGGCGTGCCTGTAATTGGCGAGGTAGATACGCGTGCTGTAGTGCGGCATCTGCGTGCCAACGGTGTGATGCGCGGGGTGATTGCTTCGGGTGACAACCTTGATCTAGATGCGCTGGTCGCGAAGGCTCGATCGATCAAAAAGATGGAAGGCACCGATCTTGCGAGCGTCGTTAGCACGAAGGAAGCTTACAAGTGGGATTCGAGCGAACCGAAGAACCAGACGGGCGATGCTCTGCTGACGCCTGCGGTTGAAGATGGGACCGATCCGCTGCATGTGGTGGCGTATGACTTCGGTATCAAGGAGAACATCCTGCGGATGCTGACGCGCGAGAACTGCCGCGTGACTGTTGTTCCGGCGAAGACCTCTGCCGAGGATGTACTCGCGATGAATCCGGATGGAGTGTTCTTCTCGAATGGACCGGGTGATCCGGAACCGCTCGACTACGCGATTGAGAATGTCCAGAAGCTGCAGGGCAAGGCCCCGATGTTTGGCATATGCCTTGGGCATCAGATCTTTGGGCTTGCGTTGGGTGGCAAGACGTACAAGCTGAAGTTTGGGCATCATGGCGGCAATCATCCGATCATGAATCATCAGACGGGCAAGGTTGAGATTACGGCGCAGAACCATAATTTTGCGGTTGATCCGGCGTCACTCGACGAGAAGACGGTTGAGAAGACACACACGAATCTGAATGATCAGACGCTGGCTGGGTTGAAGCATAAAACGGACCCGATGTTCAGCGTGCAGTATCATCCCGAAGCTAGTCCGGGCCCACATGACTCTCACTATCTCTTCAAGGATTTTCGGAAGATGATGGAAGATTTCAAGAAATAGAAAAATTAAAAAGCGCGGCTTTGGTCGCGCATTTTTACGGCGCAAAGAAATAAGCAGAGGAAAAGAAGTAAATGCCACGCAGGAATGACATTGCGAGGATTCTGGTGATCGGCTCGGGAAAGGGGAGAAAATAGTGATCAATTCGCCTTCCGTAAGCCGCCGCACCGTAATTCTTTTCTATGTGGTTATTGCGGTAGCGATTTTGATCTGGATCCGACGAATCGCAGTAGCGTGGCGTTTTACGTTGCGCTATGACGATGCCTATATGTTCTACCGCTACGCGCTACAGATGCGAGCTGGGTATGGATTCGCGTGGAATGCGGCTGGTGGGCCGACATATGGTCCAACGAGTCTGCTATGGACGGCGACAGTATTTGTGCTGAGTCTGCTCCCATTGCCAGCCGGGAAGGCGTTGCTGCTCGGCTCGTGGGTCTTTGGCGGTGTGGCGGTCGGAGTTATGGCGTGGAGCGTGTCTGCTGCGGCGGCGAGTCCGCTGATGAGGAGTAAAGTGCGGGTGGCTGGAATGATTGGCTTGCCTTTGATGCTGCTCACCCCTTACTGGCTGAATTCCGTGACCGGCATGGACACCATGGAGAGCCTGGCGATGAACGCGCTGGCGGCTGGGATGATTGTGCTGTGGACGCAGAAGGCGACTGTAGCGCGGGCCACGATGGCCGGGCTGTGTGGCCTGCTTGCATTCCTAGCGCGACCGGATTCAGCGCTGCCGATTTTGCTGCTGGCTCTGCTCGCGGACCGGCTGCTCGTGAAGCGCGAGGAGAGAGGCCGGACGCTGTGGGTGCTGATGGGGGTTTTATTTGCCGGTATAGGGCTGGATTTGCTGCTGTGCCGCCTTTACTTTGGGACCGCGGTGCCGTTGAGCTTCTATGTGAAGGCGGGTGGCGGGTATGCAGGGTATGCCGCCGACTGGCATCCAGCGCTTTCGGGGTTTAGGTTTCTACGCGCGACCGCAGTGTTCTTGTTGCCGATGATTGTGCTCATCGACAGGCGGCATTGGCGGTTGGCGGTGACGTTTCTTGTGCCAGTGGTTGTAGCTTTTGGGTATTACATGACGCTGGTGCTTCAGATTATGGGGACACCTTCGAGGTTTTACGCTCCTCTGTTTCCCTTTGTAGTAATTCCAGCAATGTTGATGCTGGATGAGGCTATCTTGTCGCGACCAACGGGGCTGGAAAAGAGGGCATCGATGAGGCTTGGCACGATAGCTGTGCTGCTGCTAGCGGCTGGACCGATGCGAACAGTACAGCATGTGGATGCGATGTTGCTGGGACACAAAGTAGTGTACCGGGAGCCAATGCGAGCGACGGGTGCAGGTAAGCCGTTGGCACCGATGGAATGGTTTGAGGCGCAGAAAGCGCTGACAGACGAGCTGCTGGCGAAGCTGCCGGCCCGTGCGAGTGTGGCGAGCACGGAGGTTGGTTATATGGGCGCGATGGCCCCACAAGTCGATGTGATCGATCTGGCCGGACTTAATAATACGGAGATTTCAAGGCATGGATTTTCTGCACAAAGGGTGTTTGCGATGAGGCCGGATATCATATGGATGCCGATGAGGGAATATTCGTACATGTGCGGGATCGTATACAGCGCACCAGAGTTGCTACGCGACTATGACGTGTGGGATGGTGCGTTTACGTATGGATTAGCGGTGCGGAAGGATAGCCCGTATCGTAAGCAGATTGATGAGGTATTCAAGCCGGCCATGGCAAAGTTTTACCCGGGCGTAGAGACAAAGGATTACTTGATTCGTTCGGTGGAGTGGAATCGTGAGCCATATCGCTGGCCAAACTAGAGTTACGAGTTTTGAGATCAAGTGGGAAGTCCTGAAGACCATCCCTCGTACAACACTAAAAGAGAAAGATTGAGTGCGAAGAAGATATGCCGCGCAGGAATGACATTGCAAAGATTTTGGTGATCGGCTCGGGGCCGATTGTGATTGGACAGTCTGCGGAGTTCGATTACTCCGGCACGCAGGCGTGCAAGGCGTTGAAGGCTGAAGGGTATGAGGTTGTTCTGATCAACTCGAATCCGGCATCGATCATGACCGATCCTGAGGTGGCTGACCGGACTTATATTGAGCCCTTGAATACGGCTTACCTTGAAGAGATTCTTCGCGTCGAGTCGGAGATGATGCCTGAAGGTTCGGGTAAGTTTGCTGTGTTGCCTACGGTCGGTGGGCAGACAGCGCTGAACCTCGCTGTCGATCTGGCGGATTCGGGCGTGCTTGAGAAGCTCGGTGTTGAACTGATTGGTGCGAAGCTCGAGGCCATCAAGAAGGCTGAGGATCGGCTGCTGTTCAAGGATGCGATGAACAAGATCGGGCTGGATATGCCGCGGTCTGCACTGGTCAATAACATTCGCGATGGATTGGAGTTTGCCGCGAAGATTGGGTTTCCGGTGGTCATTCGTCCGTCATTCACGCTCGGCGGTTCTGGTGGTGGCATAGCTTACAACCGCGAAGAGTTGATGGAGATTCTTTCGCGTGGCTTGGATCTTTCGCCAGTACACGAGTGCTTGCTGGAAGAAAGCGTTTTGGGTTGGAAGGAGTATGAGCTGGAGGTGGTGCGTGACCTGAAAGACAACGTCATCATCATCTGCTCGATTGAGAACTTCGATCCGATGGGTGTGCACACGGGCGACTCGATCACCGTGGCTCCTGCGCAGACATTGACCGATCGCGAATATCAAGCGATGCGCGATGCGGCGATTCGCGTGATTCGTGAGATTGGCGTGGAGACAGGTGGCAGCAACGTTCAGTTCGCAGTGAACCCTGTGACTGGGCGCATGACGGTAATCGAGATGAATCCTCGTGTGTCACGTTCGAGCGCGCTTGCTTCGAAGGCTACGGGATTTCCGATTGCGAAGATTGCGGCTCGTCTTGCTGTTGGTTATACGCTTGATGAGATTCAAAACGACATTACCAAGGCGACGCCAGCTTGCTTTGAACCGACCATTGACTATGTTGTCGTGAAGATTCCGAAGTGGCAGTTCGAGAAGTTCCCGGGAGCCGACGAAGGCCTGGGACCGCAGATGAAGTCTGTGGGCGAGGTCATGGCGATTGGACGCACCTTCAAGGAAGCAATGATGAAGGCTGTGCGGTCGCTGGAGACGGGTAAGAAGGCTACCGCTGACGATATCGAGCCGCGCAGACTGACGCAGCGGTTGGTAACACCGCATCCTGAGCGGTTGTCTTATATTCGCTACGCATTTGAACGCGGAATGACGGTGCGTGAGGTTGCGCGCATGACTTCGATGGATCCCTGGTTTCTGTTCCAGATCAAACAGATTACTGATGAGATCAAGGCTATTGGCGGAGTGTCTATGGAAGCTGTGACCGCAGATCAGTTGCGCACGGCGAAACGGATGGGCATCTCTGATGAACGGCTTGCTGCGGGTTGGGGACTGACCGGTGCAGAGGGCACGGCGAAGGTTCGCGCTTTGCGAAAGAAGCTAGGTGTGCAGCCGGTGTACAAGCTGGTGGATACCTGCGCTGCCGAGTTCGAGAGCTATACGCCGTATCTGTATAGCTGCTATGACGAAGAGGATGAAGCAGCACCAACGACGCGCAAGAAGATTCTAATTTTGGGCAGCGGGCCGAACCGGATCGGGCAGGGAATTGAGTTCGATTACTGCTGCTGCCATGCGGCGTTTGCGCTTCGCGAAGATGGGTACGAGACCATCATGGTGAACTGCAATCCTGAGACGGTATCGACGGACTATGACACGAGCGACCGGTTGTACTTCGAGCCGCTTACGCTGGAGGATGTGCTTGGTGTGTACGAGCATGAGGCTTCGTCGGGTGCGGAGATCGGGATGATTGTGCAGTTCGGTGGGCAGACTCCGCTGAATCTGTCGTTGCCGTTGAAGAAGGCTGGGGTGCCGATTATTGGCACTTCACCGGAGTCAATCGATCTTGCAGAGGATCGGAAGCGATTCGGCAAGTTGATTGAGGAACTTGATATCCCTCAGCCTCAGGGAGCGATGGCAACCAGTGTGGAAGAGGCTGTAGCTGGTGCGAATCGCGTGGGGTACCCGGTGCTGGTGCGGCCTTCGTATGTGCTGGGTGGTCGGGCTATGGTCATTGCGTATGACGATGAGGCTGTTGTCCGCTACATGTCTACGGCGATCGAGTTCTCGCAGGAGCGGCCGGTGTTGATCGACCACTTTCTGGAAGATGCTACTGAGGTCGATGTCGATGCGCTGTGCGATGGCGATGATGTTGTTATCGCCGGGATTATGCAACACATTGAAGAGGCAGGAATTCACTCCGGCGATTCATCGTGTGTGCTGCCTGCTGTCGATCTGTCGGACGATGTGCTGCAGACGATTCGTGAGTATACGCGGAAGCTGGCGATGGCTCTGAGCGTGCGGGGATTGGTGAATATTCAGTTCGCTATTCAGCGCGGGACGGTGTATGTGATCGAGGTGAACCCGCGGGCTTCCCGAACGGTACCGTATGTGTCAAAGGCGACAGGGATACCGTTGGCCAAGATTGCTTCACGCATTATGGTGGGGCGGAAGCTCAAGGAATTGCTGCCGGATCAGGTGGCTAACAGCAAGGACCTTGAGACGGGATCGCACTACTTCGTGAAGTCGCCGGTGTTCCCATGGGGTAAGTTCCCTGGAGTGGATACTGTGCTTGGACCGGAGATGAAGTCGACGGGCGAAGTTATGGGCGTTGCGGATAATTTTGGTGAGGCTTTTGCTAAGGCGCAGATTGCTGCCGGACAGGTGCTTCCACTGAAGGGGACGATCTTCCTGAGCGTCAATGATCGCGATAAGGAGGGGGTGGTATCCCTGGCGCGGGCATTTGTCGAGATGGGCTTCCATCTGGTGGCGACGCATGGCACCGCGGGCGTTTTGGAAGAGGCTGGGTTGCAGCCGGAGCGTGTTTACAAGGTGAAGGAGGGGCGCCCCAACGTCGTTGATTTGATCAAAGGCGACCGGATACAGCTCATCGTCAATACACCGCGCGGGCAGGACACCTTCTTCGATGAGAAGGCGATTCGGAGGGCTGCGGTGCTGGCTCGAATTCCTACGATTACTACGCTGGCGGCAGCACGGGCGGCGGCGGAAGGGATTTCGGCGCTGCAGCAGGGGACGTTGAGCGTTATTGCGCTGCAGACGCTGCATGCTGACCGGTTAGCTGCAGTCTAAAGGATGGAAGGGCCTCGGAGCTAGTCGTCGGTTCCGAGGCCGAACTTGGCGCCGACGGCGTATCCGATCATGGAGAGGGGGATCCAGGTGCCGATCAGGAGGCCGTCACCCGCCATGAGTCCGCTGCCGTGACGGACGTCGAAGAAGGTGCGCCATAGCTTCTCGACAGCGCCGCAGTTCTCGCAGAGGCCGTTGCCGGTGGGTAGGTCGAGGACCCAGACGCATACTACGGCGAATACGACCAGGCCGGAGATCCAGACATATTTGGCGATGTCGTTCTGCTGGCTGCGGGCGATGAGGAAGCCGCCTACCATGGGAACGAAGAATGCCAGAACGGTGCCCAGAGCCTTGGGTCCGAGGGCATCTGGATCGGGGTGCGTGAGCGTCATCCCGCCGATGACGAGGACGAGGATGGCGAAGGCGAGACCGGAGTGAGTGAGGAACCAGAATGCCTCACGGCCGAGTTCACCGATGGATTTGCCTTGTGTGATGTCCTGATTCTGGTTCATGTGTCGACTCATTTGAGGTTACTCCAGATGGATCAGGATCTGGTTACGTCTTTCGTGGCATGGCGCTCGATGTGACCCGCGAGCGGAAACTCCTTTATTTTACGATTGGCTCTTAGAATAGAGGAATGCTGCTTGAAGGACTCTATCTACCTCTGACTACGCCGTTCTATCCGGACGGAAGCCTCAATCTGCGCAAGCTGGAACATAATGCGGATCGCTATTCGCGGACGCCGGCGGCTGGTTTTGCCGTGTTGAGCGAGGTGGGCGAGCCTACGATGCTGTCGGATGAGGAGACGCGACAGGCGCTTCGGTCGGCTATAGATGCGACGGCCGACGAGAAGGTGATGCTGGCTGGAGTTTCCCGGGATAGCGTGATGGGGACGCTTTCGCTGGTTGAGTTTGCGGCAGATGCTGGTTACGATGCGGTACTTGTGCGGCAACCTTCGTTTCTGCGTGACGGGAAGAGGCCGAAGGAACTGCTGACTTACTTTCGTGCGGTTGCCGATCGCTCGGGGGTGCCGGTGGTGCTGTACAGCCCGGATGGCCTGTTGCCGGTTGAGGCGGTGGTTGAGCTTGCCGATCATCCTCAGATTATTGGCCTGGTTGATGGCGGCCATGGATCAGAGCGAATTGCGGCGGTAAAAGCTGGTACTGCGGCGGTGAAACGTGAGGTTACTGTGACGCCGGTGTTTGCCGCTGCCACGGGTAGAATGCTCGCCCAGAAAGAAGCTGCTGGCGCTGGGACGTTTATTGCGGCTGATAGTTTGACTGACGGTGGAGCTGCGCTGGCTGTTGCGCCTCCTAAGCCGGCGATCAAGACTCGGACGAAGGTTGTTGGTTTTCAGGTACTGACCTGCAATACGGCTGGGATGCTGGAGGGTCTTGAGGCTGGCGCTGTGGGTGCCATGCCCGGGTTTGGTGCCTGCGCTCCACAGGGCTGCTACGAGGTGCTGGCTGCCTGGAAGGACGGCGATACCGGGCTCGCACTTGAGAAACAGGCTCGGTTGCAGGCTGCGGTGGAACGGGTTGAAGGTGCGTTGGGTGTGCCGGGTATTCGGTTTGGGTGTGACTTGAATGGATATTTTGGTGGCCGGCCTCGTTTGCCGCTGCTGCCTCCTAGCGGGGAGGAAAGGGCGGAGATTGAGGCGCTGATGCGGGGGATTCGTCATTGATTTTCTGGTAACCCCCTCCCCTCTCTTTAGGGGTATTTTGGGCGTATCTTGTTTGTTTTATATAGGTTGTAGACAGGGTATGACTGTAAAATATTCTATCTAAAGGGTTTACCTGCAAAATATTCATACTGAATGACTTATGGGGAAAGGAAAGGTCCCGGCTTTTGGCCGGGACCTTTTTCTTTTGCTCTACTTTTAATTGTAGCTGATTGGAGATAGCTCTTTTGCAGTGTGGATCTTATTGATGGGATTGCGGTTAGATGGTTTTGGGGCTTGACATGCTATTTTGTGGGGAATTTTAGGGTGGCTAAGGCGTAAGTTGTTTATTTTGCACGCATTAGTTTTTGCGGGGGACGGTTGTTCAAGGGGCGATTCTTCCGGCTGGGGAAAAGAAGGCCCGGGGCTGAAGCCCCCTTTTATTGCAATCATTTTCGCAGGGCTAAAGCCCTGCGCTCCCACCGAAAGGAAAGGCAAGAACAAAAGCAGCAGCAAAGACAACTGCAACGGCAAAGACAAAATACAGGGATTTCTTCCCCTTCGACTTTGCTCAGGGGCAGAATGACGACCAAAACGAGGACAAAGGCAAACAGCAATAGAAAAGGCAGCGACAAATTGATCGCTACCGGGATAACAGCAAACCTGTGAAATGGATTAGTGGCGGGGAGTGACGGGGATGCCCATGCCGCTTAGCTTGCTGCGGGCCTGCATGGCTTCGGGGGAGTTGGGGAAGCGCTGGATGAGGGAGCGCAGTTCTCGTACGCCGGCGTCGGTTTGTTTGAGGGCAAGGAGAGCCTGGCCTTTGTGCAGGTGCGATACGGGTACTTTGTTGCTGTCTGGAAATTGATCGAGAACCTTGTCGTAGTTCTTAATGGCGTTCTGATAATGGCCAGCCCGGTAGTCCATCTCAGCCTGGTAGTAGAAGGAGTTTCCAGCGAGGGGATGATCGGGGTAGTACCTGACGATGTCGCCGAACTCGGAGGCTGCGAGAGCGTATTTGGCGGCCATGTAGTCGCCGAGGGCGGTCTTGTAGAGCTCGTCAACGGGAGGCGCAGATGGTGCCGGAGCGGCCACCGGAGCGGGTTCGACGTTTGAGGCCACCGGTGTTCCGGCTGACGGCTTTCCTTTTTTGCCCGGTGTGGAGGCTGGTGGAGGAGGCGCGACAGTGGGCTGCTCGGGAGCGGTGGTCACAGGTGCGGCTGCTCCCCCTTGCGGGAGGTTCTGCATGTTTGCGCTCATGGACTGCTGCTGGCTCTGGACATCCTGCATGAGTTTTTCGAGGCGGCCGAGGCGGGCCTTCATCTCGTCGAGCGAATCATTTATAGACTGGATCTGGCCGGAGACCTGATCGATCTTGCCGTTCTGTGCTTCCTGCTGAGACTTCATCTGCTGCTGCAGGGTCTCCATGTTCTGGGACATCTTGTTGACGGTGTCGGCGCTTTGCTGGACGAGGTCCTTCATGACGCCCATGCGCTCGTCGTTGGACTGCTGGAGACGGGCTACGGCATCCTGGAGCTGCTGGATCTGGGTCTGGAGCTGCACCATGTCTTTGTTGACGGCGAAGACGGGAGAGGGGCAGACGAAGACTGCAGTGAGAAGTGCGGCGGAGGCCAGCCGGAGGGGTTTGCCGACGAGGTGGCGTTTGATTGTCGTGTTGAGCGTCCTGATCATCTGAATCACCGGGGGCGTTGACTCGCCTTTCTTTCTAGCGGCCAGCCCCCGCACGGTATGAATGAGCGGGGGCTGAGCTGGTGTGAAGTGCGGAACTATGTGACCGCGTTACTGGTCTACTTCGTTGTTATTTGTCGATGGTGAATTGTGCGCGACGGTTCTGCTGCCAGCAGGCCTCGTTCGACTCGGTGCAGAACTGCTTTTCCTTACCGAAGCTGATGACGCGTAGCTGTCCGGGGGCAACACCTAAGTTGACCAGAGCCGTACGGGCTGCGTTCGCACGGTTTTCGCCGAGTGCGAGGTTGTACTCAGCCGAGCCACGCTCGTCGGCAAAACCGCCGATGAGAACGCGCAGGCCGGGATGGGCCTTGATATAGGCAGCCGACGTGGGGATGGTGGACTGAGCGTCCGGGCGGATGTCGTAGGCGTCGAAGTCGAAGAAGATGTCCTGAACGTTCTGGCGGAAGGCGGCTTCAGAACCGGCATCCTCAGTGACAGGAGCAGGCGGAGCTACAGGTACGCGCACGGTGACGCGGACGTTAGCCTCGGTGGTGCCACCGTCACCTTTGGCGGTGAGATGGAAGTTGGTGGAGCTGGAGGGGGAGACGGTCTGGGTTCCGTTGACGGGAACCTCGCCGATGCCGTCGATGGTGACGACGGTGGCGTTCTGGGTGCGCCAGTTGAGGACGACAGACTGGCCGAGATCGATGGCGAGTGGGTCGGCGGTGATGCTGGCGGTGGGCGCCGAAACAGGTGCTGGCGCGGGGATGCTGGCGGGCGGAACGACGGGTTGTTTTTTGTGGCAGCCAGTGACTGCGGCAATGAGAACCAGGGTAGAGGCCAGGACAGCGGCCTTGCGGAATTTGATTGGTGACGTGCTCATGGTTATCTCCTACTCAGCTTTAGTGGATCAGCAAAACAAAGTTGACTGCGGAAAAATAGCCCGCAAGAAAGAATGTACGCGATTACTTCCAACTCCAGTTTGGCATGTCTGCGCCTGGACCGGTTAATGCTCTTCGTTGGGTACCGTCGGCGAGCATGGACCAGACTTTCATGTGGCTGGCTACGCCGTCGGCCGAGTTGGCGTAGACGATGTGACGGCCGTCTGGGGACCATGAGGGAAAATCGCAGCGGCCGCCGTCATGGGTGAGCTGAATCCAGCGCTTGGTGGCGATCTCCATGACGTAGATGTCCTGGCCGCCGGGTGCGCCGGGGCCGTATTTGCGATCCCAGGCGAAGGCAAGGAACTGGCCGTTGGGAGACCATGAGGGCGAGGTGGCGTATCCGCCGTCGGTCATGCGGGTGACGGCGGAGCCATCGGCATCCATGATGTAGAGCTGCGGGAGGCCGGTGCGGCCGCTGATCCAGGCGATCTGTGCGCCGGTCTTGGGGTTGAAGACGGGCGAGACGTCGGGGCCGCGGAAGCTGGTGATTCGGCGGGAGAGGCTGCCGTTGGCGTCGGTGATCCAGATCTCGGGGTCGCCTGTGCGCGAGGAGGAGTAGGCAATATCTTTGCCGTTAGGGGACCAGGCCGGGGAGAGATTCGTGCCGCCGCCAGCGGACGCGAAGTTGACGGGCCGACCGAGGAGCAGAGAGAACATGCGGATCTGGAAGCCGTCGTGGCCAAGGGACGAGAAGGCGATGCGGGTGCTGTCGGGGGAGATGCGGGGCGAGATGGAGATGGTGCCCAGGTGCGTGATGGCATGCTGGTTGGCTCCGTCGTAGTCCATCTGCCAGATCTCTTTGTTGCCGTTTGCGATCTTGACGTAGAAGATTTTTGATTCGGCGATGCCGGGAGTGCCTCCGCCGAGACGGAATATGATCTCGTCGGCGAAGCGATGGGCTATCTGGCGGGCTGAGTCTTCGGAGGCTTCCTCGTTGTATTGCTTGGCGAGGACTTGTGGGTACTGCGCGTTTTTGGCGTCGAAGAGAAGGCCGTTTACGATGGCCCTACCGTTCTGCACACCAAAGCTTCCGAAGGCGATCATAGCTGCGGAGGTGGGTGCGTTGGCCCACTGCGCAAGAACGATCTCGGATGGGCCTCCGGGAGTGGATTGGGGGAGGAGACTCTTGGAGACGATATCGAAGATACCGGCGTTGGCGAGGTCGCTGTAGAGTGTCGCGTCGAAGGTGCTCTTGAAGGGCGTGGTTTGGGGGTCGCTGGATGAGGGCTTGAAGTCAGCGACGGCGATGCGGATGTTGGCGGCGCCGGTGGAGGTCTCGGTCTTGAACCAGTCCTGCGCGTGCAGGGTGGAGGCGGAGACGAAAAGGAGGGTCAACGCTGCGAGCCAGAATTTGAAGTGCCGCGCGGGGTTTGCGATGGGGAGTCGAACCGGGCTGAAAATCATCTCTTCTATCGTAGACGCAAACAACGTGGGATAGGGTGTCTGGTTATGAATTGAAGTAATCAAACGAGATACTTCGGAATAGTTATTGACAAATTACTCAAAGCGGAGCGACCACGGATCTTCGCTGATGAGACGGATTTAAGGACAGACAACCACAAAAATAAAATGCCGGCGAAAACAACGGCAACAGATTACTTCGGTTGGTAGTGGAAGGTGTATTCGACTGTAATGTGATCGCCCGCGGGGAGAGGGCCGAAGCCTTCGACGCGTTGAACGGCGCGCATGGCGGAGAGATCGAGCGAGGGTGAGCCGCTGCGGGTTTCGACGCGGGCGTTGGAGGGGACGCCTTCGCGGTTGATGTCGAAGGTGAGGGTGACGCTTTTGCCGAGAGAGGCGCGAGGGTCGGCTTCTTGCGTGTACCAGTTTTGGGCTACGGTGCGGTTGACGATGTTGACGTAGTAGGCGAAGCGGGAGCCGAAGGTGCGGTCCTCGACGGAGATGCTCGCGGTGCCGTTCTTGAGCTCCATGGTGGCTTGCGGGATGCGGATGCCTGCAGTTTCGCCGGTGGCGGCTTTCGTGGGCTGCTCAGGGGCTGGTTGGGGGTGTTTTGGGGGTGCGGGTGTTGGTTTTTCGGCCTGCTTGATGGGCTTGGTTTTTTCGGGGATGGCTACTTCGTTTGGAGCTGGTGGGGGCTCGGTTTTTTCTTTGGAGACTACGGGTGCGGGGCTGGGGGACTCGGAGGTGAGGACGCCGGTGTCGAGGTCGCGCTGCTTGGGTGGGAGGGGGATGGAGGCTACCATGGTGGCCTGAATGGCTCCGGCGGTGTTTGCGCTCTCGCCCCAACTGGTGCCGCGTTTGTGAAAGAGGAAGGCGGAGCCGAAGATGAGGGCGGCTACTGCGAGATGCAGGAAGATGGAGCCGGCGAAGTTAGAGCCGAAGTTTTCGCCGGTGATGTCGCTGCTGCGGGTGTAGGTGATGTGCGTGGCCATTGCGGGTCGCCTACTTCTGCAAGGGCTGGGTGACGATGCTGATGTTGGTGATGCCGGCTTGTTTGACGGCATCCATGACGGAGGCAAAGGCTCCGAAGGGGACACGCTCGTCGGCGCGGAGGTAGATGATGCGCTTGGCGGGGTCGCCTTTACCGGTGCTGCGGAGCAGGGATGGGAGCGCGTTGACGTTGACGGGCTTGTCCTGCAGGAAGACGTTCTGCTCCTTGTCGATGGTGACGACCATGCGCTCCTCGGTGAGCTGATTGACGGTGCGGGTCTTCGGGATGGCTACTTCGACGCCGGATTGGAGGACGGGCGCGGTGAGCATGAAGATGAGAAGAAGCACGAGGACGACGTCGACCAGTGGCGTGATGTTGATCTCGGCCAGCGTGGTCTGGGTGCGTCCTTTGGAGGAGAAGGCCATTGCTAGAAGGCCCTCCGGCGGGGTTCTTCGGGGACTGGCTGCTGCACGTGGGTGGGAGGCTGCTGGGGTGGGGTGAGCATGGCGGCGTTTTCGATGGCGTTGAGGAGTTCGCGGCCGAAGTCGTCCATGCGTGCGCCGAACTCGCGCAGGCGGGCGGTGAGCTGGTTGTAGCCGATGACGGCGGGGATGGCGACGACGAGGCCAGCAGCGGTGGTGATGAGGGCTTCGGAGATGCCGGGGGCTACGGCGCGCAGGGTGGCGGCGCCTGCGGTGCCTAGGCCGTGGAAGGCGTCGATGATGCCCATGACGGTGCCGAAGAGGCCGATGAAGGGAGCGATGGCGGCGATGGTGGCGAGCCAGGTCATGCGGCTCTCCATGGCGGTGAGGGCTTCGGAGGAGGCGGTTTGCGCTGCGCGCTCGAGGCCTACGGGATTACGGGGGAGGCCACGGCCGCCGTTCTGACGCTGGTACTCGTCGTAGATCTCATTGAAGACGGCGACGAGTGGGCTGGGCTTGAACTGCTCGGCGACGGAGGCGATTTCGCTGAGGCGGCTGGATTTGCGGAAGGCGCGGACAAAGCGCTGGCTCTGCGTGTGGGCTTTGCTGAAGCTGCGCCACTTGGAGAACATGATGGCCCAGGAGATGACGCTGAAAAAGAGCAGAAGGATGAGCACGGTGAAGGCTACCGGGCCGCTGTTGTGAATCATCTCCGCGAGGGCGCTGGAGTTGGTGGCCGCGGGTGGGGCGGAGGTGGAGTCATCCTGAAAGAGATGTAGAGCGAGGGCGAGAGTCCAGACCATAGTTATTTTTCTACCTGAGTTTCAGTGTAAATCGTCGGACGTTGTGAAGCTTTTGGGCGGGGAGCATCTGGCTTGGTGCAGTCAGTGTTCGGATTTGGGTGTGTGGCGAGGAACGGAGGAGAAGGATTGAAGAACGGGCAAAGGCAAGAGCAAAGACAAATACAGGGATCCTTCACTGCGTTCAGGATGACGACTTTAAAAAGTGTTCAGGATGGCGATTTTAAAATGTGCTCAGGATGAGGACTTTAAAAGTGTTCGGGATGACGATGTAAAAGCATAGTGTGCCTCGCTCACTGAGGTTTGCTATTCTCGCGGTACGTTGTTGTCTGAGGCCCTGAGATGCTGCTGGAGTTGCGCGCGGAAAACTATGCTGTGATCGACCGAGCGGTTGCTACGTTTGGAATGGGATTGAACCTGCTGACCGGAGAGACGGGTGCGGGTAAATCGATTTTGATTGATGCGCTTGCGCTGCTGCTGGGCGGGAAGGCTTCGAGCGATGTGGTACGGCATGGGGCTGAGAAAGCCGTTGTTGGATGTGTGTTTGAGCTGACTCCAGGGGCGGAAAAGATTCTTGAGGAGAATGGGATCGATTCGGAGTCGGACCACATTTTGTTGCGGCGCGAGATTCTGGCGAATGGCAAGGGGCGGGTGTTTGTGAATAATCAGCCGGCTACGGTTGGTGTGCTGCGGCAGCTTGCTCCGGAGTTGGCGCTGGTTCATGCGCAGAATGAGACGATGGGCTCGTTCGATCAGACGCAGCAACGGATTCTGCTGGATCGGTTTGGCGAGATATCGAACGACGCGGTTGCTGAGGCGTTTGCTGCGTGGAAGGCTACGACGGGGAAGCTGGCAGAGCTGCAGGCCGATGAGCAGGATCGTTTGCGCATGGCTGATCTCTGGCGGTTTCAGAGCAAAGAGATTGAGCAGGCTGCGCTGGTTGCGGAGGATGAAGACCTTCAGCTGGAGGCGGAGAAGCGTGTGCTGGCGAACGCGGAGAAGCTTTATACGGCTGCGATGAGCGCGCATGAGGTGTTGTATGAGGCGGAGAACTCGGCGGAGAGCACGCTGGGTGCGGCGTTGAAGAATCTGGAGGAACTGGCGCGGTACGACACACGGTTCCAGGAGCCCGCGCAGCAGCTGGCGGCGGCGAAGGCGATTGTTGAGGACGTTGATGCTGAGGTGAGGGACTTTGCTGACAACATCAATGCTGCTCCGGGACGGTTGGAAGAGATTGAGGATCGGCTGGCTGCGCTGGATCGGTTGAAGCGGAAGTATGGGCAGACGCTGGCCGAGGTGATTGCGTTTGGGGCGGAGGCTGCGAGGAAGCTTTCGGAGGTCGAGAACAGAGATGCTTTGCTGGCAGAGTTGAAGGCGAAAGAGGCGCAGGATGCTTCGGCGTATCAGGCTGCGGCGACTAAGCTGACGGTGGCGAGAGCTGAGGCGGCGAAGAAGCTGGAGAAGCTGGCTGAGGCGCAGATCAATGACCTTGCGATGAGTACGAAGTTTAAGATTCGCGTGACGATGGAGCAGACGCAGGCGAGTTGGACAGCGCATGGGTGGGACGAGGTGGAGTCTTTGATTGCGACGAATGCGGGCGAGCCGCTGAAGCCGCTGCATGAGATTGCATCGGGTGGCGAGATGTCGCGGGTGATGCTGGCGCTGAAGGTGACGGTGGAGGAGGGGGCTTCGGGGAAGAAAAAGAAGACTGTTCTGCCCAGGACGCTGGTGTTTGATGAGATTGATATCGGCATTGGCGGGCGGGCAGCGGAGGCGGTAGGGCGGAAGCTGAAGACGCTTTCGAAGGGGCAGCAGGTGCTTTGTATTACGCATTTACCTCAGATTGCGGCGTTTGGGGATCAGCACTTTTTGATTGAAAAGACGGAGAAGCGGGGGCGGACGCAAACTGATGTCCGTCTAATGGAAGAGGCGGAACGGACGCAGGAGATCGCGCGGATGTTGAGCGGAGCGACGCTGACGGAGACCAGTTTGAAGCACGCTGAACATCTGCTGGGCAGTAGCCGGTAACGACACATCCTTGCGCAGTTCGTGTGCATCCCACTGTGGCAGCAGGTCTCTTGTTTTGGAGGATCTATGGCCACAACTCCTCAGAAGTGCGCAAAGGGCGGTTGCAACTGCACGGTACCGCCCGGCACTAAATACTGTTCCACCCAATGTGAGGATGCGAAGAAGTTCATGACGCTGAAGTGCGGCTGTGGGCATCCTGAGTGCGCCGGGCACTAGCGCGGTGCCCGGATTTCGCGAGCTACGTCGGCAATGTATGGTTCCGTGACGTAATTCAATCCTGCCGATTGAACGAGGTCGCGAGCCGAGCGTAGCTCCTCCTCAGGAACCCAGCACCCTCTGGGGTCGTTTACCCCGGCGGCGGATAAGCCGGATTGGGTCCATATGGTGCTTGCATGGAGGTCCCTGGCAGCGGCGATGGTTTGCGGCAGTTCGCTGAGGGGACGATAGGAGTAGATCAGATCCGCACGCTCTGGTGGATGGCCGACGTGGCGGGAGACGACTTCGCCGTTGATTAGCTCGTAAGCTGAATACTCCTCAGGCCCCGGGCCTCCGTGGACCACGACATGGAAGCCAGCGAGCGTAAGCATTTTTGGGATCTCTTCGGTTGGCCAATCGATCACCAGGACTGTGTCAACAGTTTTGAACAGTTCTTTAAAGTTCACTGCAGAGACACCTCCTGACAGTTATGGCGCAAGGGGGATCCACGCAAAAATACTACTCTTGCTTCGTTAGGTGCAAAGTTCACAACGATTTCGAGCAGATGCATGAGAAGGTCCGTCTGCACCAAGAGTGGTTCAAATATGCCGACATGCCCCTATAAACGCGGTATACTGGAAGACGTGACTACAACCGCCCTTGACCCCATTGCCATTAACGAGAATGGCACTGCCTTGAAGACAAAACGAGTTCTCCTTCTCAAGCCCCGCGGCTTCTGCGCCGGTGTTGTGAGGGCGATCGATATCGTCCGGATTGCGCTGGAGACGTTTGGCGCTCCGATCTACGTTCGCAAAGAGATTGTGCACAACAGCTATGTCGTCAATGATTTGGCTAAGAAGGGTGCGATCTTTGTCAATGAGCTGGACGAGGTTCCTGAGGGTGCGCGTGTAATTTATTCGGCCCATGGTGTTTCGCCTGCGGTCCGCGAGCGTGCCAAAGAGCGGGGCCTGAAGGTGATTGATGCGACCTGCCCGCTGGTAACGAAGGTTCACGTTGAGGCGATCAAGTTTGCCAAGCAGGGATATTCGCTTGTGCTGGTTGGACATCGCGATCACGAAGAGGTTGAGGGAACACAGGGTGAGGCTCCAAATGTGACCCAGGTGGTTTCGACTGTGGAAGAGGTTGCGGCGCTGGTGGTTCCTGACCCGAATAAGGTTGCGTACCTGACGCAGACGACGCTCTCGCTCGATGAGGCGCGGTACATGATCGAGGCGCTGAAGAAGAAGTTTCCCAACATCGTTGGGCCGCATGCACAGGACATTTGCTATGCGACGGAGAATCGCCAGACGGCGGTAAAGAACGTTGCGCATAGCGCGGATCTGGTGCTTGTGGTTGGTTCGCGTAATAGTTCGAACTCGAATCGGCTGGTTGAGGTTTCGAAGAATCTGGATACCAATTCTTACCTGATCGACAGGGCGGACGCGATTGAGCCGGAGTGGCTTGATGGGGTGGATACAGTTGCTGTCACCGCCGGTGCATCGGCTCCAGAGGTTCTGGTGAAGGACGTTGTCGAGTATCTGCAGTCGAAGGGGTATGGTTCGGTTGACGAAGTAGAAGTAATGCCAGAGAACGTACGTTTCGGTTTGCCGCCGGAGATCGTTCAGGCTATTGCGTCGGCTCCACCGGCTTCGCCAGCAGCACAGTAGGGTACGAGATACCAGTTAGAGAGTTTGTCGTACATGGGTAAATCTTCGAAAAATCCGCAGACGGTCACACAGTCCTCGCAGCCGCGCTTTGGGCGTATGGATCTTGGACTGGAACACATCGTCGACGGGATTGAACGGGCCAAGAACTGGTTGCTGGGCCAACAGCATCCTGATGGATATTGGTGCGGAGAGCTCGAAGCAGATGTGATGCTTGAGGCCGACTACATCTTTATGCACACGCTGCTGGGTACAGGCGATCCCGGCAAGATGGAACGTGCGCTGAATGAGATTCTGCGGCACCAGAATGAAGACGGCGGATGGAGTTTGTATCCGGGCGGGCCATCGAATATCAACTACGGCGTGAAGGCTTATCTTGCGCTGAAGCTGATGGGCTGGTCGCAGGATGATCCGGTGCTGGTGAAGGCTCGGGAGTGGGTGTTGGCCAATGGCGGCATCGTGGAGTGCAATACCTTTACGAAGATTTATCTATGCACGCTGGGCCAGTATGACTATGACGCTGTGCCGGCGATTCCGCCTGAGATCGTTTTGTTTCCGAACTGGTTCTACTTCAATATTTACGAGATTTCTTCGTGGTCGCGTGGGATTCTGGTGCCGCTGTCGATCATTTATGCGAAGAAGCCGTTTAAGAAACTTGCGCCGGAGCAGGGGATTGAGGAGCTTTTTGTCGGCGGACGCGAGAATACCAACATGCATCTGCGTTGGGACAAGAAGAGTCCGGTAAGCTGGCGAAATTTCTTTATCTTCCTTGACCGGGTGGCGCATTGGGCAGAGCGGGTCCATATCCGTCCGTTGCGCAAGGTGGCTCTGAAGAAAGCTGAGAAGTGGATGCTGGAGCGGTTCGAGAAGTCCGACGGTCTGGGCGCGATCTATCCGGCGATGCTAAATGCGATCGTTGCGCTGCGGTGCCTGGGCTACTCGATCGACGATCCGCAGATGATCAGGGCGCTGGATGAGTTCGAAAAGCTGGGGATCGATTGCCCTGAGGGGACGGCGGATTATCCGACTCCGACGTTTCGGATGCAACCGTGCCTTTCGCCGGTGTGGGACACGGCACAGGTGGTCTCGGCGCTGGGCGATGCCGGCGTTTCTCGTACCGATCCGCTGATGATCAAAGCGGGGGACTGGCTGCTCTCGAAGGAGATTCGCTACAAGGGCGACTGGGCCCAGAAGGTCCGCAATGTGGAGCCCGGTGCGTGGTGCTTCTTTTTCAACAACGATCACTATCCGGACGTGGACGATACGTGCGAAGTGCTGCTTGCGCTGAACGCGGTCGAGCATCCGCGTGAGCGTCAGCAGTATGAGGCCGCGCAGCGCGCCATCAACTGGGTCTTTGCGATGCAATGCAAGAACGGCGGCTGGGCCAGCTTCGACAAAGACAACACGAAGATGATCTTTCAGTACATCCCGTTCGCCGACCACAATGCCATGCTCGATCCGCCGACGGTCGATATTACGGGGCGAGCGCTGGAGATGTTGTCGGCCTACGGGTATACCCGGAAGGACCCGCGGGTTGAGAAGGCCGTTCAGTTCATCCTGAAAGAACAGGAGCCGGACGGCAGCTGGTTTGGGCGCTGGGGTGTGAACTATCTGTACGGCACGTTCCTGGTGCTGCGCGGACTTGAGGCCATGGGAATGTGGAATCACGAGCCCGCGGTGCAGCAGGCGGCTGAGTGGATTCGCATGGTGCAGAATACCGATGGCGGATGGGGTGAGACCTGCGGGACTTACGACGATCCTAACCAGCGCGGGATTGGGCCGAGCACACCATCGCAGACAGCATGGGCGGTTTTGGGATTGCTTGCGGCGGGCGATACGCGTTCGGACTCGGTGGCCAAGGGGATTCGCTGGCTTGTGGATCGGCAGCATAAGGATGGGAGCTGGAGTGAGTTAGTGCCTGGGAGGAATGGCGAGAGCTATTACACGGGTACGGGATTCCCGCGGGTTTTCTATCTTGGGTATCACTTGTATAAGCAGTATTTCCCGCTGCTGGCGTTGACGACATACAAGCGCGCCATGGAGCACGAAGCAGAAGAAGCAGCGTAGGACAACGATTTTTGACGGAGGAGACATCGGATGGCAGTACCAGTCTCGCAAGCCTGGACGGTTGCAACATATGTTTTGAAGCAGAAGCTGATGGGGCGGAAGAAGTATCCGCTGGTGCTGATGCTGGAGCCGCTGTTTCGCTGCAATCTGGCGTGTGCCGGTTGTGGGAAGATCCAGTACCCGGCGCACATCCTGAAGGCGGAGCTTTCACCTGAGGATTGCTTCAAGGCGGTGGAAGAGTGCGGGACGCCGATGGTCGCTATCCCAGGCGGAGAGCCGCTGCTGCATCCGCAGATGCCGGAGATTGTTGCTGGTCTGGTGGCACGGAAGAAGTATGTGTACATGTGCACGAATGCTCTTCTGCTGAAGGAGAAGCTGCACTTGTTCAAGCCGAGCAAGTATCTTTCGTTCTCGGTGCACGTGGATGGGCAGCGGGAGCACCATGATTTTTCGGTGTGCCGCGAGGGTGGTTACGACATTGCGATGGAGGGCGTGCGGGTTGCCGTGGAAGCAGGTTTCCGCGTTACAACGAATACGACCTTGTTCGATGGTGCTGATCCGAACAGTGTTCGCGCGCACTTTGATGAATTGATGGTGGCTGGCGTTGAGAGCATGATGGTCTCGCCTGGATATACGTACGATAAGGCTCCCGATCAGAAGCACTTTCTTGGGCGGGCGCGTTCGAAGAAGCTGTTTCGGTCGATTCTTTCGAATCGCAAGAAGACCTGGCGCTTCAATGCTTCGCCTATTTTCATGGAATTTCTGATGGGCAAGAAGGATTTGACCTGCACGCCGTGGGGGATGCCGACATTTAGCATCTTCGGCTGGCAGAAGCCTTGCTATCTGCTGCAGGACGGCTATGCGGACAGCTTCAAGGAGTTGATGGAGACGGTGCAGTGGTCGAACTATGGCACGGAGAGCGGGAATCCGCAGTGTGCGAATTGCATGGTGCACTCGGGATACGAAGCCAGCGGTGTGAACTACACGTTTGGTTCGATCAAGGGTTTACTGCAGACGGCGAAGGCGATTTTCTTCAGCAAGTATGAAGACGAAGGCGCGATGAAGCTGCTGAATGAGTGGAAGCCTGCGCACGAAGGGCCGTTGGTTCAGATTGGGGCTACGCCGAAGATGGGTGCGAACGAGTTGCAGGGAGTTTCGGGAGATTGATATGGCTACTGAAGCGCAAGAAGCGGCGAAGATTGAGCAGCTATCGCATGTGAACCCGGATGAGATCGAAGTTGCAGCGGGTCGTGAGCGCGAACAGCTTGAGGGATGGGTGCCTGAGCTGGCGACCGAGGCCGAAGTCCGCGAAGCGCTGGAGAAGGCGTTCGACTATCGCGGCGATGTGACCATTACGCGCAAGGATGGATCGAAGGTCGAAGGGTATCTTTTCGATCGACGGTCCGGGTCATCGTTGAGTGATTCGTTCGTCCGCATTATTCCTTCCAAGGAACAGACCAAGGTGAATGTGTCGTATGCGGATATCGCTGCGCTCGCGTTTACTGGCCGGGACACGGCTGCGGGCAAGACCTTCGAGGCCTGGGTGAAGAAGTACTGGGAGAAGAAGGCGGCGGGCGAAAAGAATATTCAGATAGAACCGGAAAAGCTGGACTAAGGCTCTTCAACGGCATAGGTTTATCACGCTATTCAAGTAGCGCTTCATTCGCTGCGTTCGCAGCATAAGGTTAGAGAGCGTGCGCGTATTCATAACGGGAGCAACGGGCTTTGTGGGCGGCCATGTGGCCCGGAGATACGAGGCTGAAGGTGCTGCCCTTCGACTGCTGACGCGGCAGACTAGCCGGTTGGATGCGCTTGCGGGGATTGATGCAGACGTGGTGACCGGCGATCTGCGGGAGCCTGAAGGATTGCGTTCGGCGCTTGTTGGTTGCGATGCGTTGGTGCATGTTGCGGCTGACTATAGATTGTGGGTGCGCGATCCGCAGGAGATGTATGCGGCGAACGTGGATGGGACGCGGGAGCTGCTGCGGCTGGCGCGTGAGACGGGCATTCAGCGTGTGGTCTATACGTCGAGTGTCGCGACGATGGGGTTCAAAACCGATGGATCCATCGTGGATGAGGACACGCCGGTTTCGCTGGGGGAGATGATCGGGCACTACAAGCGGTCGAAGTTCTTGGGGGAACAAGAGGCCATCAAGGCAGCCAGAGCAGGGCAGCATGTGATGATCCTGAATCCTACAACGCCGATTGGTCCGGGTGATGTGAAGCCTACGCCTACGGGCAGAATCATCGTAGATTTTTTGAACAGGAAGTTTCCGGCTTATGTTGATACGGGGCTTAATCTCGTCGACGTAGCGGAGGTGGCGCGGATGCATGTGGTTGCGTTGGACCATGGAACGCCTGGCGAGCGGTATATTCTGGGTGGTGAGAATCTTACCTTGAAACAGATTCTGGATCGCATGTCTGCGATCACTGGGTTGCCTTCGCCTACGATGAAGGTTCCGCACTCGGTTGCAATGGCGTTTGCGTTCTTCGATGAGAACGTTACGGGGAAGCTTCGTGGTAAAGAGCCGCGGGCCACGGTGGAGGCCGTTCGGATGGGGAAGAAGATGATGTTTGCTTCTTCGAAGAAAGCAGAACGTGACCTGGGGTTTCAGATTATTCCGATTTATAACGCTATGCGTTCGGCCATTGATTGGTTTGTCGCCAATGGCTATGCTCCGGCTTACGACAAAGTAATTTCATGAGAGAGTGCCCAGCTATCATTGCCGCTTTGCCGCGCGAGGTGAAGCACCTGGTACGCGGGTGGCAGGTGCATCGGCTGCCTGGGAAGGTTGTTGTTTATAGCAATGATCTGGGGGTGGTTGCCTGTGCCGGGATGGGCGCTTCGCGCGCTACGTTGGCGGTCCAGGCGGCTATGTCGATTAAGCCGGTCACTACTTTGTTGTCGGTTGGGTTGGCGGGTGCCTGCGATCCTGCTTTGCGGGTGGGGGAGATTGTTCGGGCTGGAGTGGTTGTCGATACGCAGTCCGGCGAGAGATTCAGTGATCCGGAGTTTGAACAGATATTGGCCAGTGCGCCGAGTATTGCGAGTGTTGTAGAGAAGAGGCGTCTGTTTGATTCCTATCGAGCGAGTGCAGTCGATATGGAAGCGGCGACGGTGGCACGAATGGCGCGGGCGCATGGTCTTGGCTTTCGTGCGATTAAAGCGATCTCCGATGAGGCTACGTTTGAGCTGCAGGAGTTGGCGCGGTTCGCAACACACGATGGCCAGTTTCGTGAGGCTGGGTTTGCAGCGTATTCGGCGGTTCGGCCTCAAATGTGGGCGAAGCTGTTTCAACTTGCGGGCAATAGCAAACGGGCGGTTGATGCGATTACCTCTGAGTTGGAGTCGCAGTTAGACTGGTATCGACAGAGAGTTTGAGGGAACTTTGAGCGAAGAACAGCAGTCGGGTCGGACGATTCCAGCTACTATGCGTGCCGCAGTTTATCGCGGCGTGAACGATGTTCGTGTTGAGACGGTTCCTGTACCTGAGATTGGGTCGGGCGAGGTGCTGGTAAAGATTCACACCTGCGGGATCTGCGGGACGGACTTGAAAAAGATTCATACGGGTTCGCATGATGCTCCGCGAGTGTTTGGGCATGAGATGTCGGGGACGATTGTCCGCGTGGGCGAAGGTGTTCGTGGCTTTGCGGTGGGTGACCGCGTGATGGCGTATCACCATATTCCGTGTGGTGAGTGCTACTACTGCAGAAAGCAGACGTTTGCGCAGTGTGAGGTCTATAAGAAGGTTGGGTGCACGGCCGGGTTTGCGCCTTCGGGCGGTGGTTTTGCGGAATACATTCGCGTGATGGATTGGATTGTGAAGCGCGGACTGGTGAAGATTCCGGATAAGATTCCGTTTGAGCAGGCTGCGTTTCTTGAGCCGTTGAATACTTGCTACAAGGCCGTGCAGTTGCTTGGGCTGCAGCCGGATGAGACAGTGCTTGTGATTGGGCAGGGGCCGATTGGTATTCTTCTTGCTGCGCTCTCGCAGAGGACCGGTGCGACTGTACTGACCAGTGATCTGTACCCTGAGCGTCATGCGGTTGCGGCGAAGTTTGGTTTGAAGCATCCGCTGGATGCGAGAGGCGATGTTGCTGCGGCTGCGAAGGCTGCGACAGAGGGCCGTGGCGCGGATGTCGTGCTGCTGGCTGTTGGTGGCAACGCACTGATCAAGGTGGCAATGGATGCTTTGCGCCCGGGCGGGCGTGTTGTGCTGTTTGCGCAGACGCAGCATGGAGAGGCTCCATTTGATCCGGCGGCTGTCTGCGTGGATGAGAAGACGCTGATGGGGTCTTATAGCGCTTCGGTTGCGATTCAGGATGATGTGACGGAGATGGTCTTTGGTGGGTATCGCGACGGGTTCGATCTTACGAACCTGATCTCGCATCGGTTTTCGCTGGAGGATGCTGTTGCTGCGATTGATTTGGCTTCGCATCCGCAGGCGGATTCGTTGAAGATTGTGATTCAGCCTGGAAGTTAGATAATAGCCATTACAACACTAAGCTCTGCTGCGTTCAGTCCTTCTCAGTTCCAGAACTTGAAGTTGCCGATAACGTGACTTTACGGGAACCAACATTGGTCTCGGATTTTGAACTGCGGGGATAGCAGCGTGCTGATAAATTAGGGCCATCAGGGCAAACGGTGCAAAGAGATACGGAGCCAGCATGCGGAAAGCAGCGACCGCCATCAGCCTTAGTTTAATAATCCTGCTCGCGATCCCTCTCGCAAGTGATTCGGTTGTGAGCCATTACCGTCGCTGGCAGGCCTCCAAACTCCTCGCCACTGTGCGCGAATTCCATCCCGGTACTACTACCGAGTCCCAAGCCCGTGCAGCCCTCAAACCGTTCTCTCGTTACCAAGAAACATCAGACCGGCAGCGCGACGGAATAGTTGTTAGCGAAATCTACTATCAGTTCTACAACTCCGCCGGATGGACGAACTCCCTCGCGTACGATCTCAGATTCCTTCCATTTCGCATTAAACTTCCCTGGACCCGATTCGCCGTGAACCTCGAGTTCGTTGATGGCTTTCTCGCGGAGATCCATCTCAGCGAAATGCAGGAGGACCAACCCGGTTACATTCATCCAAACGCCGCATCCGTCTCCATCCTCTCAACCCGACTTGGCGCGCTGCCCAAAAGCCCGTACGGTCCACTTCCCGCAGACTTCAGTGGCTACTCCGAACACTCTCAAGATACGCGTGGCTTGGACGAGAAACGAAACTTGACCGGCTTTATCTGTTGCTATCAAAGATTCATTAAACTAGATGAACGAGCCACCCCCGCCCAGCTCTCAAAGTCGCTGAACTTCCAGTTGCACTGCCTAACCTCCTTCCTGCGTTGCAAAGACGATCGCCAGATTCTGCCATGAGATTGTCATCACAAGTTCAACGTTGGCGTCCCCGCCATCGACGACAAACAGTCGCTCCCGGAAAAACGGGGTTATAGGAACTTCGCTTTCGGCCACACGACCTCGTGTGCAAACGAACGTTCGCGCACGACTACGCTCACCCCGCTAAATCCCAGCATTCTCCGATGCAAAACCCTGTTGCGTTTTCCTTTTCCTTGGCAACAGGTTTGCGCAACGGGGTCTTACCTTACGATTTTTGACGTTTGGTGTAGTTCCCCCGATAACGCCTGACGAATCGATTTCTATCCTCGAGAAATTGCTGTGACACGCGACAAAAAGTCATACCTCAGGGAGAACCAAAGCTAAAGCATTGGACTACCAGCCCTATTTGTCGGCAATCGAGGATGCCTGGGCTAGCCGAGGCCTACCTCAAAAGCGACAACCTCGTGATTGAAATAAGTACAGCTTAGTCGCGGTTTCGCTTTTTGATTTCTACGTTGAGGCGTTTGATTTTTTGATTGAGGGTGGAGAGCGGGATGCGGAAGTATTCGGCGGCTTCGGTCTGGTTCCAGTGGCAGCGCTCGAGCCGGTCGGCTATGATGCGTCGCTCGATCTCTTCCATCAGGTCAAAGAGGGAAGCGTTAGGTTCGTGTTCGAGCAGGCTGGCGGAGTAAGTGTTGCCGGTGAGTTGCGCGGGGAGAAGCTCCGGCGTGATCATCCTTGAGGTTGAGAGAACGACGCCTCGCTCCATGGCGTTCTCGAGCTCGCGGACGTTTCCGGGCCACTCGTAGTCCATCAGGATCCTCAAGGCTTCGGGTGCGAGAACGCGCTCGCCTGTGCCATTCTCATCGCCATAGAACTTGAGGAAGTGCGCGGCCAGCAAGGGAATGTCCTCGCGGCGTGAGCGAAGAGGCGGCAACTCGAGTGTGATGACATTGAGACGATAGAAGAGGTCTTCGCGGAAACGACCCTCGCGAACAGCATCCTGTAATTTGACGTTGGTGGCGGCGATGATGCGGACGTCGACCTGGATTTCCTGGGTGCCTCCGAGATGCATGAAGCGGCGGTCCTGCAGGACGCGCAGAATCTTGGCCTGCATGTCCATGGTCATGGTGCCGATTTCGTCGAGGAAGAGCGTGCCGCCGTTGGCGACTTCGAAGAGGCCTTTTTTGGCTGTGACCGCGGAGGTGAATGCGCCTTTTACGTGTCCGAAGAGGGTGGACTCCAACAGGTCCGAGGGCACTGCCCCTGTGTTGACGGGAACGAAGGGACGGTCGCGACGAGGCGAATTGGCGTGGAGGGCTTTGGCGATGAGCTCTTTGCCAGTACCGCTTTCTCCCTGAATCAGGACAGTGGAACGGCTTGGGGCGACCTGTGCAACGAGGTCGAAGAGGCGGAGCATTGGATCGCTTTTGCCGACGATGTTCTCGAAGTTGTAGCGAAGCTTGAGTGTGCGCTTGAGTTGAACGACCTCTTCTTCGGCTCGATGCCGCGCGATGGCGGTGCGGATGTCGGCGAGGAGTTTCTCGTTGTCCCACGGCTTTTGGACGAAGTTTTCAGCGCCGGCACGGATGGCATCGACTACGTTACCGACGGTGCCGAAGGCCGTGATCATGATGACAGGGAGATTCGGTTGGGTCTCGACGATGCGTGGGAGGAGATCGATGCCGCTTTCGCCTGGCAGGGCCAGGTCGAGCAGGAGGAGATCGTACTCGTTTTTCGAGATGAGCTCCATGCCACTGGGGCCGTCGATGGCCATGCTGACGGAGAAGCCTTCGAGCGTGAGCAACGTTTCGAGCGACTCGCGGATTGCGGCTTCGTCGTCGATGATGAGGATTCGAGGACTACCGGCAATGTGGTCGGGGGCCTTTGGCGATTGAGATACAGTGGCTATCTCGGTTGTCTCAGGCATGGATCGTCTTCCTCTCAAACTCCGTCGCATCGGTAGCGATGGTGGTGCGGGCGCCAGATGCAGGGAACTCCAGCTGGAAGGCAGTGCCGACGCCGAGTTCGCTCTCGACGTGGATTTTGCCAGCATGCTCCTGCATGATGCCGTAACTGACAGCGAGACCGAGGCCGGTGCCCTTGTGAGCGCCCTCCTGCGGCTTGGTCTTGGTGGTAAAGAATGGGTCGTAGATTCGGTGGAGATGCTCACGCTCGATGCCAGCACCGGAGTCTTGAATGCGCACGAGGACGCGGCCAGCGCCTGAGAAGGTGGCTATACGGAGCGATGCGTTCGATGTTCCCAGCATTGCGTCCTTGGCGTTGAGCATCAGATTGAGGATGACTTGTTGCAGCTTGCCGCGATTGCCATGGATGCGTGGGAGTTGGGGGTCGAGATTGGTTTCGACGCGAATCTGCGCGGTCTTGAATTGGTGCTCCATGAGCGCGACGGTGTCGTGGAGGAGCTCGTTGAGGTCGACGCTGGTGAACTCGGTGCCACTGGTGCGGGAGAAGTTGAGCAGGCCGTTGACGATCTCTGAGGCCCTGAAGGTCTGTTGCGTGATCTTTTCGAGGACTGGGGCGAGACGCTCATCGTCACGCATGTGCTTGGTGAGCATTTGAGCGTAGCTGGAGATGACGGCGAGAGGGGTGTTGACCTCGTGGGCTACGCCGGCTGCGAGCAGACCGATGGAGGAAAGCTTTTCAGATTGGGCCAGTTGTGTCTCAAGCTGGATGCGGTCTGTGATGTCGTCGACGAGAATGATGCGCCCCACGGTAACGAAGTTGCGGGTGACCAGAGGAGCGATAGCGATATTGGCGATGCGCACTTCGCCGGTGGGCAGCGTGAGACGGAACTTGTAGAGGGTGTGGGTGCCATGTTCGTCGCGGACACTGTTGAAACGGGCGATGAAATCGGCCGGAAAGACGGCGGAGAGTGTCTGGCGCAGCGCGTCGATGCGCGGCTTGGCGTACATGACCTCCATCTGGGCGTTCCAGCTTTCGATCTTGTCGTCGAGATCGACGGCGAAGATGCCGATATTGATCGATTCAACGATGTTCTCGTGGAATTCTTTGAGGCGCTCGAAGTCGGTGATCTTTTGCTCGAGACGCTGGTAGAGCTGGGCGTTCTGGATTGCGATGCCGATGTAGCCGGCGAGAGACTCGAGCAACTCCATGTCTTCGCTGGAGAGAAAGTCGCCATCGTCGGTGCGGCCTAAACCGATGACGGCAACGGTGCGGGTGCCTCCGCCCTGGTGATTACCGACTCGGCAGGGAAGGTAGTAGTTGAGGTCGAGCCGACCTGCGGTGTGGCGTTGCGCCTCAGGCAGGCGGAGAACCTGCTGGGGGTTCTCGAGGAAGAGATGGTTGTTCGCGCCTGGGCGGTCGAAATCGAGGAAGTTTACGTCGAGGGAACGAAGATCCGCGGCCTGCAGATCTGTGAGTCCGTGCGATGCGGCCAAATCGAACTGTCTGGCGGGCGATGTTCCATCGCTTTCGGCCGCCAGGAAGACGGCGACGCGCGTCACGAGCAGGGTCTGCGGGAGGCGTTCAACGATGGAGTCGAGAAGGGCTCGCAGATCGGTTTGCGAGTTCAGGCCGCGGCCAAATTCAACCAGGGTCTCGCGGTAGTCGAAGCGCTTCTGATCGAAGACGCGGTCGACACGGGCCTGAATGGCTCGTTTGAGCGGATCGAATACGATGCCGGCGATGATGATGGCCGCCAGCAATCCCCATATGCCCAGGCCGTGCAGACGGGTATGCACCATCTCGCCGGTGATTGCGATGATGCCGAAGTAAAGGCCTACGAGGGAGGCCGTGGCGAGCGTGTAGGTGACTCCGCGTTTGAAGATGAGATCGACATCCATCAGGCGGTAGCGGACGATGGCCCAACTGAAGGTAAGGGGAACGAAGACAAGCGAAAGGCCGGCGAGCTTTCGTAGGGTGTCCGGGGTGGAGATGTCCGCGAGATAGGGGATGACGTAGAGCAGGGTGAAAGGCGTGATCGCTAGGATCGTGCCACGGGTGAGCCACTTTAACTGTTGACGTTCTAACGCGGATTCTGCGCGGCGGTAACGGAAGAGGAAGACGATTGCTGCAATGACGTAGTAAAGCGCGAGATAGCCGACGGATATCTGGTCGAGCCGGTGACGCAGGATCTCAGTGGCGGACCAAAGTTGGATCGCGGCAATCTGCAGGCCCATGAGGAAGATTCCGGGCAGATAAAGCCCAGCGATCAGGAGACGTCTACCGAGTCTTGTCCGTCGCTCTGCTCTGGTGTCATTGGAGAAGCTGATAGCAAAGTGCAGGAAGAGCGCAGGCTGGAGGGCAGCCGCCGCTATTTTCCCCCAGTAGATAATCCAATCGAAGGTGTCGAACTCGGTTGTGTAGTTGAAGGCGTAGAGGACGAATGAGACGAGACAGAAGACGTAAAAGTGGGTCGATTTAGGTGCCGTCCACCGACGGAAGAGGACGTAGATTCCGATACAGAGATAGACCAGGGCGATGAATCGGAGACCTTGATTGATGGAACGGTCTTTGGGCTCGAGAATGACCTGTACGTCGAATTTGGCTGCGTTTTTTAGGTCGGACGAGTGCGCAGAGGGTCGAAGGATGGAGTAGGTGGCATGAGCCCAGATGCCGCTACGGAAGGTTTCGCGAACGAATGGAGCGATGCTGTTCGTTGGCCTGTCATTGATTCCGACGAGGATGTCGCCTTCGCGGACACCGGCGCGCTGGCCGGGGGAGTTGGGCGGAACATGTTCGGCTCGGAGGCCGCCCTGAGCTTCGATCCACCAGATGCCGTCGGTCGGGACGTCGAAGCCACTCTCGCGCTGGAAGTTCATCGCAGCAAGCACGCATGCAATCACAGTCGCTAATGCAAGGGCGGTTGCTAAGATACGTGTTTGGGCAGAGTTCTTCATTGCACCCTTCAACACTATAAGAGCACATCGAGTGCCAAACGTTTACATCGCTTAACGCATTGAATCTTCACAAGGACCGCCCATGATCTACAGAAAATCATAACTCATTCTTGAATTTCGGATAGACGTCCTGATTAGAAAAACAGTGGCAATGCTCTATTTGGTTGGATGCGGAAGACTAGGATGGATTGGAGTTTTAATCTTCCTGTAACATTGAATAGCGGCTCCGCTGTTCATGGGCCGATGGAGTGAATAGCGGTGGGTGCGACGCATTGCGAGATCGAAGAGAGCCACGTCGTGGTGGGCGGCGCGAAGATTCATTATGAGTGCGCCGGCGCAGGCCGACCTCTGGTGTTGTTGCATGGGCTAGTTGGTTCTGCGAAGAACTGGCGGCAGAACATCAGTTTTCTGGCAGCTGACTCGAGAGTGTATGCCGTCGATCTCTTCAATATGGGCGAGTCTGAGCGTGTACCGGGGCTCGATGCCGGTCTGGAAGCAACGGCGGACCGAGTGGTTGAGTGTATGGACGCGTTAGGACTGGATGAGGCGGACGTTGCTGGACACTCACATGGTGGGGCTGTGGCGATGATGCTGGCGGTTCGCCATGCACATCGGGTACGAAGGCTGATTCTCTTCGCGCCGGCTAATCCGTTTTGCGATCTTGGGCACCAGTTGATCCGGTTTTATCAGACGCGATTTGGCGCCTGGTTTGCGAAGCAGATCCCATTTTTCCCAAGGATGCTGAAGGCGACCGCGCTGAGCCGTATGTATGGCGACCCGAAGCGCGTGACCGATGGAGCGCTGGAAGGCTATATTGCCGGGCTTCATGTGCCGGGCACGATCGACCATGTTTTGCAGATTGTCCGACGCTGGTCTGCGGATATGGGGCTTCTGCGATCCTCGCTCTCAAAACTGGCAGGAAAGCCGACGCTGCTGATATGGGGCGATCGCGATCGGGCTGTTGGACTTTCTTCAGGACGGGAGTTGCAGCGCATTCTTCCGTTGTCGAGCCTGATTGTGATTCCTGGGGTTGGGCACATTCCTTTTGAGGAACAGCCGGACATCTGCAATAAAGCGATGCGGGAATGGCTGGCGAGTACGCCGCCTGCAGCTTGAAATCAACTTTGGGTTAGACCGAACTGGTCTTGCAGCCAAGTGCGGATTGCCTCTTGCATCAGGCTTAGTTTCGCGGTGGGCGATGAGGGTATTCCCTGGAAGAAGTGTTCGGCTCCTTCGATCCAGACGAGTCGCTTAGGTTCAGCTGCTGTCTCAACGGCTTTTTCTACCTGAGTGCGAGGGCCGTAAACGTCGTGGTCTCCACTGATGAAAAGCTTTGGCTGAGGACATTGTGGGAGAAAGCTGTAGGTGTAGTCTCTGCCTTCGGCATGAACGGGCAGCCCAAGACAGATCAGTCCTTTGACGCGTGGGTCTCCGCAACAGGAACGCAGGCCGACATAAGAGCCAAACGAGAAGCCGGCGAAGATGATGGGTTTGTTCAGGTTGGTTTCGATCCAGTTGAGTGCGGCGTGGGCGTCGGCTTGCTCCCCCTTGCCCTCGTCGAATGTGCCCTCGCTGAGGCCTACGCCTCGGAAGTTGAACCGGAGCACGGGGAGCCCGAGTGACGTAAAGACCTTCGTGGCGTGGTAGACCACCTTGTTGTGCATGGTTCCACCGCCGAGAGGATGTGGATGGCAGACGAGTGCGGCGTAAGGGGCGTCTTCACGTCCGGTATTCAGGACGGCTTCAAGTCTGCCTGCAGAGCTATGGAGGTCGTCAATGGACCGAAGGTGAGAGACGAAAGGGTGAGTCATCCCATACAGTTTATCGTTCTGTGAATCTGCATCGGCGAAGGATATTCGACAGGACGTATCGTATTCTGAATCATATGGCCATTGATCCAATTCAGCTTACGAAGCAGCTCGTCGATATTGAGTCCACCACGTATCACGAGGGGCTGGCTGGAGAATTTCTGCATGAATACCTGGTTGGGCAGCGCTATGAAGTGGAACGGATGTCTGTCGAACAGCCGGATCATGTGCACACCCCGGGGGCGGGCAAAGGCGAACGCTTCAATGTATATGCGGCGCTGCCGGGTGTGACTCCGGATGTTGTGTTCTCGACCCACATGGATACAGTTCCGCCGTACTTCGGCTGCACGGAAGATGATGAATTTCTCTATGGTCGCGGAACGTGTGATGCGAAGGGGATTATTGCGGCGCAGGTTGCGGCGGCCGATCAGCTTCGCGACGCTGGCGTAAAGGTGGGCTTGCTATTTGTGGTTGGAGAAGAGCGCGATTCTGCCGGGGCGGCGGTTGCGAATCTGATGCCGAAGGGGTCGCGGTTCCTCATTAATGGGGAGCCTACGGATAATCGGCTTGCGCTTGCTTCGAAAGGTGCGCTGCGTGTGGAGATTCGCGCTAAGGGACGCATGGCGCATTCGGCTTATCCGGAGCTTGGCGAGTCCGCCATCGATAAGCTGGTGGGAGCCTTGAACGATGTATTGGCGATGCCGTTGCCTGTCGAGCCGGAGATTGGTCCTTCTACTTTGAATATTGGATTGATCGAGGGTGGGCGTGCGCCGAACGTAATCGCAGATAAGGCAGAGGCGCATCTGCTGATCCGGCTGGTGGGGCCCGCTGACGAGATCAAGCAGGGAATTCTAAGGACTGTTGGGGACCGTGCAGAGGTGAAGTTCAGCCTGGAGTTGCCATTCGTTCGAATGAGGAAGGTTGGGAACCTGCCAACAATGGTCGCGAAGTTCACTACGGATATTCCATCGCTTACGGCGTGGGGAGAGCCGTTTTTGCTGGGACCGGGGTCGATCCACGTAGCGCACACGCCGAATGAGAAGATTGCGAAATCTGAACTGCTTGAGGCTGTAAATCTGTATGTTCAGCTTGCCGAAGAACTCGTTCGATCGTGAAGGTGGTTAGCCGGGGATGATCGGAAACGGAAGGTTGCCCACGTTATCTTCGGCGAGGACAGCTACTGAGTCCGGATTTGCGGGATTGTAGCGAACGTTTATGGTGGGTGATCCTTTGGCAGCCACTTCAGCGCCATGATGGGTGAGAGCGACGCTACGGAGGTATCCGCCGAAGTACTCCCCGTTGAGCGAGAAGTGGAATCTTGCCTCGATCTGATAGGGAGTGGCAGATGAAGCGATCTCTTGATCGGCAGTGACTATGGACCAGTGATTGATCTCGGCAGCAGTAGTTGGCCATTGCTGCGCCTGACGCACTCTTTCGTGCTGTTTTTTGTGATGCAGCTTCGAACGAATTGAGTCGAAAGGAAACATCTCGCCACCTGCCTTCCGATTTTATACACCCTTATTTCGGACTACTTTTCCTCAACGGCGTACAGATTTCTGAAAGCCTAGAATGGTGGAATGGCAGCAGAGTTTACCCACCTTCATCTTCATACCGATTACTCACTTCTTGATGGCGCTTGCGACGTAGATAAATTGGCCGCTCATTTGAAGAGCATTGGCCAGACCGCGGCTGCCATGACTGACCATGGCAACATTTATGGCGCGGTTCACTTCTTCGATGCCATGAAGAAGAAAGACATCAAACCAATTCTTGGGTGCGAACTCTATCTCTCCGAGGCTGCTGATCATCGCGAGATGAGCGGAGGGTATAAGCATTTTCTGGTGCTTGCAGAGAACGAGACGGGTTATCGCAACCTTGTTCGGCTGACCAGCGAAGCGGCGTTGCATGGCTTTTATCGCAAGCCGCGGGTGTCGAAGGATTTTCTTGCTCGGCATACTGAGGGAATCGTTGCTTTTTCCGGCTGTCTGGCGGGTGAGGTGAACCAGCACTTGATGGCTGGGAAGTATGACGAGGCGAAACGTACAGCTGGGCAGTTCGAGGAGATGTTTGGGAAGGGGAACTTTTTTCTCGAGGTGCAGGACCATGGTCTGGAGCCCGATAAAGGTGTGTGCGAGGCGCTCTACAAGATGGAGCGCGATCTCAATATTCCGCTGATTGCGACCAACGATAGTCACTATGTGGCTGCGGATGATTCTCGTGCTCACGAGATCCTGCTTTGCGTTCAGACTGCGGGAAGCATGAACGATCCGAACCGCTTCAAGTTCGATACACAGGAGTTCTACATCAAGTCTGCCGAGGAGATGCATCGGGCCTTCTCGGAGCATCCTGAGGTTTGCTCGCGCACGATGCAGTTTGTCGACCGGTGCAATCTCAAGCTCAGTAAAGTTGATAATCCGTTTCCGGAATTTCCTGTTCCTGAAGGGCATACGCTCGAGAGTTACTTCGAGGAGGTGTGTCACGAGGGGCTGCGCAAGCGACTCGATACGGCTGTGGCTCATTTGCGGGAACGCGGCCTATTGAAGAAGACAATTCCTGACTATCACGCAAGGCTCGAGCGCGAACTTAACATCATCAAACAGATGAAGTTTCCCGGCTATTTCATGATTGTCTGGGACTTTATCCGATATGCGCGTGAACAGGGAATTCCCGTGGGGCCGGGTCGTGGATCGGCTGCGGGATCGCTTGTGGCTTACGTGATGGAGATTACTGACGTCGACCCGCTACAGAACGAGCTGCTGTTTGAGCGCTTTCTGAATCCTGAACGTATCTCCATGCCGGATATCGATATCGACTTTTGTATGAATCGCCGTGGAGAGGTGATCGAGTACGTCAAACGCAAGTATGGCAGAGATCAGGTGGCGCAGATTATTACGTTCAACACGATGGCTGCGAAGGCTGCGATCAAGGATGTTGGACGCGCGCTGGAGATGCCGTATGGCGAGGTAGATCGCATTGCGAAGATGATTCCGGCGACCATCGGGATCACGATTGATGAGGCGCTGAAGGATAACGGCCCGCTCGCTACGGCCTATGAGGCGGATCCGAAGATCAAAGAATTGATCGACACGGCGATGCGGTTGGAAGGACTAGTGCGTGGAGCTGGCGTGCATGCCGCTGGTGTGGTGATTGCGCCTAAGCCTTTGACCGAGCTTGTTCCAGTGACACGAACGAAGGACGAGGCGATCGTTACTTCGTATGACATGAAGGCCGTCGAGAAGATGGGTCTTCTGAAGATGGACTTCCTGGGCCTTACAACGCTGACGGTCATTGATGATTGTTTGAAGCTGATCAAGTCAACGACCGGCACCGATGTCGATATGGCGTTAATTCCGCTTGACGATGTGACGACGTACGAGCAGGTCTTCCATCGTGCGCTTACGTCTGGTGTTTTTCAGTTCGAATCGGGTGGGATGCGAGATGTTCTTCGGCGCTATAAGCCGAATACTGTTGAAGATCTAACTGCACTCAATGCGCTCTATCGGCCGGGCCCGATTCAAGGTGGGATGATCGATGACTTCATCGAGCGGAAGTGGGGACGTCGCGCCGTTGCTTATGAGCTGCCTGAGTTGGAGATGATCCTGCGTGAGACGCTGGGCGTCATCGTCTATCAGGAACAGGTGATGCAGATATCGAACGTGCTGGCGGGCTACTCGCTTGGCGATGCGGACCTGCTGCGTCGAGCGATGGGTAAGAAAGATGCCGCAGAGATGGACAAGCAGCGTGAGCGTTTCATGTCTGGTGCCGCGGCGAATAAGCATCCGAAGGATACGGCTGGAAAGATCTTCGACCTGATGGCGCAGTTCGCGGGGTACGGTTTCAATAAGTCTCACTCTGCGGCTTATGCGTTGCTTGCGTATCACACGGCGTGGCTAAAGACGCACTACCCGGTAGAGTTTATGGCGGCACTGCTGACCAGCGAAACGTCGAAGCCGGAGAACGTTGTGAAGTACATCTCGGAGTGCCGTGAGATGAACATTGCCGTCGTTCCGCCTGATGTGCAGGTCTCGGATGCGAACTTTACTCCGATCAATACGGATAAAGGAGAGGCGATCGGGTTTGGTCTGGCTGCGATCAAGAATGTCGGGCACAACGCGATTGAGTCGATTATTGCCGCGCGTGCTGCGCTTAGAGAGGCTGGGAAAGCTGGGTTTGCAAGCCTTTGGGAGTTCTGCGAAAAGGTGGATCTGTCGCGTTTGAATAAGCGAGTCCTGGAGTCGCTGATCAAAGCTGGGGCTATGGATAGCTTTGGGCATCGTGCCCAGGTGACGGCCGCGCTGGATAAGGCGATGGAGCGGGCACAGAAGGCGCAGCGGGATGAGGCGTCCGGTCAGCACGGATTGTTTGGAATATTCGACTCTGATATCGGTGCGGGGGCTAGCGCAGAGGATAAGCTGCCCAACGTGGCTGAGTGGGATGAACATACGAGGTTGCAGAACGAGAAGGAGGTTCTTGGTTTCTTCGTTTCGGGTCATCCGATGGATAAGTATCGCGAGAAACTACGCAACCTGAAGGTGGTGGATACTGCCACCGCTATCGAGATGAAGCCCGAGCCGCAGGTGTTTCGCCGAGGCCGCAATGAGGAGCCGCAGAACGAGATCCAGATTGCGGGTGTGATTACAGGGCTGAAGGTTGCAAAATCGAAGCGCTCGGGTGAACTGTATGCACAGGCGGCGCTGGAAGATACGACCGGCAAGATTGAGCTGATCGCGTTTCCGCAGTCGTACGAGAAGCTTGCGGAGAAGTTGAAGATCGATGTTCCTGTGTTGGTGAAGGGCGTTCTGCGCGGTGAGGAGGATTCAGCTCCGAAGTTGGCCATCTCCAGCATTCAGGCGCTCGAGGATGTGAAGCTTAAGTTGCCGGATGCGCTGCGGATTAAAGTGCCGCTGCATAATCCTGATACCTCTCTGCTGGAAAAGCTTCACTCGATTTTGTTGGGGGCCCCGGGGAAAGGGAAGCTGCTGCTCGACCTGGAAGAGCCGGGAGAGTTCTGCGCTGTGCTTGAGCCACATAATGTTCTGGTTGCGGCGGACCGTCTGTTTATCGATCGTATCGAGGAATTGGTGGGGCGCGGAGGAGTTCGCATCATCGATTAGCTTTGTCGAATCTTGTTCAATCGGATCGAGTCTCCGTGTAGTTTGTAGGCATGACCCGACAGATGAAGCTCTTTGCGCTTGGCTGCGCTGTTTTGATTGTGTGTCTGGCCCAGGCTCACGCGGATTTTAGCCGCCCACAACTTGACGCCCTTAGTGAATCGTTCTGGCAGTGGCGCGCAACGGAACAGCCATTTACCAATGATGATATTCCGCGGATTGAGCGCGCTTCTGGGTTCAGAGTTGATTGGTCGCCTGCAGCTGCGAAGCGTTATCAAGAGCAGATTGTTGATTTCGAGAGGCAGTGGAGGGCGCTGGATATGAGCGGCGCTTCGGTTGCGGACCAGGTGGACTACAGGCTGCTTGGTTCGGCGATTGCTCGAGTTTATTGGGAGCTCGATGTTGTTCCAGACTGGCGACGAAATCCCGGTTTCTATTTGGATCAGAGCCTAGGAAGTGTCTACGCAGCTCTGCTACCTCCGCCTCCGATCAGCGCTGACCGTCAAGTGCAGATTCTCAATCGCATGGAACGAATTCCTGCGACGCTTTCCGCGGCACGAGAGAACCTCAACGATATGCGCGGCCCCTATGTGCGGGTGACGCTGGATTCGCTTAAAAATATTGAAGCTGCGCTTCAAGTATTTAAGACGGCTCTGGCGCCAGAGTTGGCGAATAGTAATCGTCAGCGTTTTGAGAAGGCGACCACGAATGCGCAAACCGCGCTGGTTGATTATCGCGAATGGCTGAAAAGCAAAGCGCCGGGCTTACCAGAAAAAACTGCTGTTGGGAGAGAGGGCTATCTCTACTTTCTGCATAATGTGGCTTTGATGTCGTGGACGCCGGAGCAGATGCTAACCGCAGGGAAGCAGGAGTGGGAACGGTCGGTTGCCTTCGAAAGCCTTGCGCGAGCCGCGAACGTTGGCAAACCATATCCGGCAATCTTTGCGAACGTTGAAACGCAGGTCGCAAGTGGAGACAAGGCCGAACGGGCTATACGTGAGTATCTCGTCGATCACGGCATTCTCTCGGTACCGGCGGAGGTGGGGCATTATCACGACATGGCTATACCGGCCTATATCGCGCCGCTCTCTTTTCTGGGAGTGACTGACGACCTTACAGGGCCGTCGCGACTTACAGAGAATAGCGTGAGTTACAAAGAGACTCCGAGCGCGAAGATGGGCTTCTTTTCGCTCGTGACTGCGCATGATACCCGCCCGCTCATGATCCACGAGGGCGTTCCGGGGCATTACTTTCAGATGGCCTGGAGCTGGCATCATCCTGATCCTATCCGTCGCCATTACTACGATTCAGAGTCCAACGAAGGCATCGGTTTCTATGCTGAAGAGATGATGCTGCAAGCTGGGATCTTCGATTCGACGCCCCAGATCAAGGAAGATATCTATAGCATGATGCGGCTTCGTGCCCTGCGCGTCGAGGTGGATGTGCGGCTTGCACTGGGTGAGTTCACTCTTGAGCAGGCGGCGGACTACCTTGCTTCAACCGTTCCGATGGACATGGATACGGCTCGTGGAGAGGCGGCCATGTTTGCGTCTACACCGGGGCAGGCCATTACGTACCAGATCGGCAAGCTCGATATTATTCGTATGCTTTCGGATGCGCGGCGAAGACAGGGAGATGATTTTAAACTACAGACATTCCATGACTACGTGTGGCTCAACGGGAATGTGCCGTTCTCGTTGCAGCGGTGGGAGCTGCTGGATGATGCAAGTAGCGTACCACCTGTGCCGCAGAGCCTCGCCTGGCACTAGCCTCGACGATAACAAGCGTGCAGCTATGATGTTGGTCTATGAGAAATAAAGTCCGCTGGGGAATACTGAGCACCGCTGCAATAGGCGTGAAAAAAGTTATACCGGGGATGCAAAAGGGTGAGCTATGTGACATTGCCGCGATTGCTTCACGAGACATTCGCAAGGCCGAAACGGCTGCCAAACAGTTAGGAATTCCGAAGGCTTATGGATCGTACGAGGCTTTGCTGGCTGATCCGGATATTGATGCCATTTACAATCCACTTCCTAACCAGATGCACGTTCCCTGGTCGATCAAGGCTGCAGAAGCAGGGAAGCACGTGCTGTGTGAGAAGCCGGTAAGCCTGACGGTTGCGGAAGCCAGAAATCTGCTTGAGGCGCAACGCCGCACCGGTGTAAAGATCGGCGAGGCTTTCATGGTCCGGACTCATCCGCAATGGTTGCGGGCGCGTGAGATCGTAGGTTCGGGAAGAATTGGTGAGTTGCGTTCGATTCAGGGGTTTTTCAGTTATTTCAATACCGATCCGAAAAATATTCGCAATATTCCAGAGGATGGGGGTGGCGCGTTGATGGATATTGGGTGCTACCCGATCAATGTCTCGCGATTTCTCTTTGGTGAAGAGCCAGTAAGAGTTTTCGGTGTGGCCGAAAGAGATCCGGTGATGAAGATCGACCGTCTGACCTCCGGCATCCTGGATTTTCCTTCCGGACAGTCCATCTTTACGTGCAGCACTCAGCTTGTGCCGTACCAGCGGGTCAATATCTTTGGAACCAAGGGACGCATTGAGATTGAAATACCGTTCAACGCTCCCCCTGACCGGCCGTGTCGCATTCTTATCGATGATGGGCACGACGTTTTTGGGAGCGGTGTCACGACTGAGGCTCTTCCTGTCTGCGACCAATACACGCTTCAGGGAGACGCTTTCTCTCGCGCCATATTAGAGGGAACGGCGGTTCCGGTGCCGATAGAGGATGCGGTAAAAAATATGGCGGTCATTGAGGCGATCTTCCGCTCTGCCCGATCGGGAAGGGGAGAGGCTCCGCTGGCCGTGGATTAGAAAGTGCGGAAACGCTTCGAGTGGCCCTCAGACGTATACAATCATCTCTGGGCTTTACCGAATAAACATGGCAGAACAACAATCCAGCAGAGCAGGCCAGAATCATTCCGCTGCGGCCGTCGTACCAGAGGCATGGCAGAAGACCGAACTGGCCCGGCACCCGCAGCGCCCCTATCCGATGGACTTCATCGAAGCAATCTTCACCGATTTCAGCGAGATTCACGGCGACCGCGCCTTTGGCGACGACGCAGCGATGAGTTGTGGAATGGCCTTCTTTCACGACGAGCCTGTCCTGGTGGTTGGCAATTTGAAAGGCCGGACGTTGAAGGAGCGGGTTGCGCGCAAGTTCGGCTCGCCTGATCCGGAGGGCTATCGCAAGGCGCTTCGCGCCATGAAGATTGCGGAAAAGTTTGGCCGGCCCATATTTACGTTCATCGATCTCGCCGGCGCGAATCCCGGTATTGGAGCGGAGGAGCGTGGGCAGGGCGAGGCGATTGCCCGCAATCTGATTGAAATGTCACGGCTGCGCGTTCCAACCATCGCAACCATTACAGGAGAAGGCGGTTCTGGAGGTGCACTCGCTCTTGCGGTTGCGGACCGTGTGCTTATGCTCGAAAACGCAATCTATTCGGTTATTTCGCCTGAGGGTTGCGCCTCGATTATGTGGAAAGACGCGAGTAAGAAACAGCAGGCGGCAGCGGCTCTTCGATATACGGCAAAAGATGTCCGGCTTCTTGGCTGTGTCGACGATGTACTGTCTGAACCAGATGGTGGATCACAGAATGATCCTGCGGCTGCTGTAGCCGTAGTGGACGAGAAACTACGCTACCATCTCGCGAATCTGCGTGCTCTTCCGCTCGACGAGATGCTTGAGCAGCGTTATAAGAAGTTCCGCAATATCGCGCAGTTCTACACCACCGCTTAACGGTCCGCATAATTACTATGGAGCAATTACCGTTGCCGGCATTCGATTCAACCGCTTCAAACCGCACCAGCAAGACATTACAGCTAGCGGTCTTTGGGACCTGCGCGGCCTGGTTTGTCTCCTCCGAGATACTTGCCGGACGAGCCGCACGAGGTCTGGCGAACTATTTTGATTTTGATTCCGGACGACAGCTACTCAGCTCGTTCTTTCTCCTTTTCTTGCTGACTATTGGGTTTTCGCTGCTGAATACGATTAGTCATCGCTACGGGTCTCTGCGCAGCGTATTGGGGCTGCCGAAGCGGCCTACGGCTCGCGAAGAATGGGTAGTCGGTGCGGCTATCGGTTGGGGAATCGTCGTTCTTGCGGTTTTGCCAATGGCGCTGGCCGGAGCGCTTTATGTTCAGCTGTGGATGGCTCCGCGTGCCTTCTGGCTCCTACTGCTAAACCTTGCCACGTTTGCAGTCGCAGCTCTGGCTGAGGAAATCGCCTTCCGCGGCTATCCGTTCAGAAGCCTGATTGAAGCGGTTGGGCCTACGGGAGCAACGGTTATTATGGCCATCCTGTTTGGGGTGGTGCATATGCTGAACAATGAGGCGACGTGGACCAGCGTCCTGATAACCATGCTAGCTGGTGTGCTGCTTTCGATTGGCTGGTTGCGGACGCACGGGCTCTGGCTACCCTGGGGACTGCACTTTGCCTGGAATGCGAGTATGGGTATAGTTTTTGGTCTTCCGGTCAGCGGGATTACAGATTTTGCGAGCGTCGTCCAGACTCGGGCCAGGGGGCCCCTTTGGTTGACAGGCGGATATTATGGGCCGGAAGCCGCACTTTTCACAATTGTGGCAATTACTGTTGGCATCATTGTCCTGGTTCGGCTTACACGGGACTATGCCTGGCATTACACCCACACCCCTGTAGTTGCGGGCGGATATCCCATGGATGCGCAACCTCCCGCAGCGCATACGGCCATGGAACAGCAGGCCAGGCCTGCAGCAGCACTCATTCAGATTCTGCCGACGACTCCTCAAACCCGTTCTGTTACGGACGATCCGAAGCCCTAAGCGCCGACCTTTCTGTCAGTTGTCACAAATTAGCCATTATTTTGCGAAATTATTGCAATGAAGGCCGATTCGGCGTATCAGCCACTTGTCAAAAGAGAAGAGAAAGCGCAAGCTGGTGTGTATCTGAGGTGCTTCCATGGTGTCGCGCACACACAGATGGGCTCTCATCGCTGGCTTTCTGGTGCTCTCCATCGGCCCACTCAAAAGCCAGGTCTTCGTAGTTGGGGAGAAGTCTGCAACGGATGGGCTTGCCACCGACTTTACCCCTACGGATGTCCCCCTTCCTACAAGCACGCTGAGTGAACGCGGGCGTCGTGAGCTAGTCCGAAATCTTGAGGCGGAGCAGGGATTCGCGCATCGCGCCCTCCCTATGGGAGCCGGACTAACGCTGCAAGCCAATGGTGCGATTAGCCCAGGCGCCGCGGAGTACAGGCAGATGATCTATCAGAAAGGTCAGTCAGCCGGGCCAGGCGACCGCGTGATCATCACCGCAATGACCATCAAGGGCGACCGAATTGTCTTCGATCTTAACGGTGGCCCTTATGCAAAACATCGTTTCCTCAGCCACATCTCGTTGAATGACAATCCTGTAGCACAACCCGGGGAACAGCCGACGGGAGCCCGAGTTACCTTGGTTTTCAAGGGCGCTGTGCCTGAAATCTCAGCGCCCGAGGTGAAGGCTTTGCTGGAGCCCGTGATTGACTTTGGGGTCAAGTCCTCGGAACAGGCCTATGCGGACACGCTTCCCGCGCCGTTAAAGAGCGCCATCGCAGCTCATGAGGTTCTGGTAGGTATGAATCATAGGATGGTTCTGGCTGCACTCGGCGCTCCAGAGAGCAAGATTCGGGAACAGGAGAGCGGGGATCCGAACGGCGCGCGTTATGAGGAGTGGATTTACGGTCATGTGCCGCAGACGGTCCGTTTTATTCGGTTCGTTGGAGATCGGGTAACGGTTGTTGAGATCGCTGCGATGGGCAAGCAAGTCGAGATTCACGATAAAGACGAGATGGGCGGCTATCAGGATCCAACGCTTACGCGTGAGATCGCACTCGGAGACCGCAAACCGACTGGCGAAGAAGGTACACCGGCGGCCCCCCCGACTCTGCGTCAGCCTGGCGAGGCGGCCCCGCCGACGGACATGAACAGGGTTCAATTCCCGACGACGAACCAGCCAACGGTTTCCAAAGGGGGTTCGCCAACAACGGACCCGTCAGCGCCGCATCTCCAATGATGCGCATACTCGTGTAAACTCTATAGAGAGCCACAACCGCAGTTCTTCTCTGATCTCCGCCGTGGCCTGTCCCGGCGATCCTTACGAGAAGTTCCCGGATGTCTTCGATCTAAGGATCAGATATCCAGCGCGCGAGCCGAAACATTCGTACCAGGGAGAGCAAGCATTATGGCAAAGATTGCCAAGACCGGCGACCGTAAGAAGGTCATGGATACCAACAAGAGCACCGATTGCCCCAAGTGTTCCAAACCCACCCGTATTGTCAAGCGGGTCAAGGACCGTGAACGCGGTACGCCAGGCGGAGTTTATATCTCCTGCTCAGCATGTGACTTCTTCGAGAAGCTCTAAAGTTAGTTTCGAAAAACTGAACATTAAAGCACAGGATAGAGGCCCGGCGACGGGCTTTTATCGTGTGCTCTTTTGTGTGCCGGAGTGCCTCTTTGCGCCTTTCTGAGTGGTAGTTGTCAACCCCTTCGTGGGGCGATTGAGTCGAACCAAAGTTGTACAAAAAATTACGATTACACCGCTTGACGATTGTCCTCTCAGAGAGTCAGACTCAACAGCGGAAAGTAGGAAACCAGCTTTTATGATTATCGCTTCGCCGGTCGCTTCAGCTGCTTCAAACCTCGCATCACTCCCCCACTTAGATAGACCAACTTACCTGATGTGCCCGCCTGAGTGGTATGACGTGGATTACGTCATCAACCCGTGGATGGCGGGAAATCTGCATCGTCCGTCGCGGGATACGGCGTTTGCGCAATGGAAAAATCTTCATTATCACCTGCAGCGGATCGCGGATGTGCGGTTGCTTCATGCGCGTTCCGGGTCGCCGGATATGGTGTTTGTGGCGCATTCGGCGCTGGTGCAGCATGGTGTTGCGGCGGTTTCGAGCTTCGCTCATCCGCAGCGGCAACCCGAGGAGCAGCATCTGCGTAAGTGGTTCCAGGATGAGGGTTTCCTAGTATGGGAGACGCCCCGGGAGACTGCATTTGAGGGCGAGGGTGATGCGCTTTTCAATGCGGAGGGCACGCATCTATGGGCTGCGCATGGGGTTAGGACGTGCAAGCATAGCCATAAACATGTGGCGGATGCGTGGCATACGAAGGTTACTTCACTGCACCTCGTGGATCCACGGTTTTATCACCTGGATACTTGCTTTGCTCCACTTAGCGGGGGGCATCTGGTTTATTTTCCGGGGGCGTTTGATGCCGCTTCGCTGGCTAAGATCGAGGCTGCGTATCCTGAGGATAAGCGTATTGCTGTCAGCGAGTTAGAGGCTACCCGGTTTGCCTGCAATGTGATCAACGTGGGGCAGAATATTCTGACGAGTCCGGTTGGGACGAAGCTTGCATCGCGGCTGACTGATCTTGGCTATGTGATTACAGAGCTTGAGCTTACGGAGTTTGTGCGGGGTGGTGGTTCGGCTAAGGCTTTGGCATTGCGGCTGAGCGATTCCAAGATTACGAACGCGATTTAGTTTTTTGCGGATTTAAAGAGCCTCTGTACCGCGATTTTTTTTCGCGTGGTGCAGGGGCCTTTTTATTGGGATTTTTGGTATTTCGCGGTGGTGTTTTTGTGGACAACGTGTGGTTTTAAGCGTGGTAAAGATGGACAGCGGGATGCAGATTTTCAGGGTTTTGCGGCGTGGGCGATCTCGTCGAGGATGGATTGAGCGGCGGCGGCTGGGTTGGCGGCGCGGGTGATGGGGCGGCCTACGACGAGCATCGAGGCTCCGCGGGCTATGGTCTCGCCTGGAGTTGATATGCGCTTCTGATCGCCGATGTCGCTTCCGGTGGGGCGGATGCCGGGAATGACGAGCATGGTGTTGGGGTGGGTTTCGGCTCGCAGGATGGCTACCTCTTGGGGGGAGCAGACCATTCCATGGATTCCAGCAGATTGGGCCAGGAGGGCCAGACGCAGGACTTGGTCGGCTGGGGTCGAGGCGATGCCTATGTCGGAGAGCTCGGATGCGTCCATGCTGGTGAGGACCGTAACGGCGAGGAGACGGGGCGAACCGGGCGCGCAGGCAGCTTCGGCTGCTGCTGCCATCATGGCGGGGCCGCCGGTGGCGTGGATGGTGAGTAGGGAGGCTCCGGCGCCGGTGACTGAGCGGACGGCTCCGGCGACGGTGTTGGGGATGTCGTGGAGCTTGAGGTCGAGGAAGACCTGGAAGCCCTTTTTGCGGAGGGTTTCGACGAAGGCGTTACCGGCGGAGTAATAAAGCTCCATACCTAACTTGACCCAGCGGCAGGTTCCTTCGAGGCGGTCTATGAGGTCAAGAGCCTGTTGGGCGTTGGGGACGTCGAGGGCTACGGCCAGACGGTCCTGTGCACTCTGGGGTGAGGATGATGTCATGGTGTTCGCGGCGTTCTCAGTGAGGAGGGTATTCAGGCTCATGAGGAGGAGACCGGTCCTTTCTGAGTTGTCGAAGTCCTTCAAAGTATAGCAATGGTGGACCGCGCGGGGGTTGTAGGAAGGGAGGAAGTGGAAGAACAAGCAACGGCGAAGACAGAAGCAGATCCCTACGGGATGACAACAAAAATACAACGACAGAAGCAAAAAGCGAAATAAAGGGATCCTTCCCCTTCGCTTCGCTCAAGGGTCAGGATGACGACGTCAAAGGTGGTGTTCAGGATGGCGACGTGTGGCAATGAGGCAAAGATACGGACTTTCAGGAGGACGACGACTCAAGATATGAGGTGCCGATCTTGCAGATTGGGCGGATTTGATGCTTAATCGAAGCATTGCGTAGACTTTTGTCCATCCTGCTGCTGGCTGCTTTTGGCCTTCCTCTCGTCTCCCCACTCTTCGCGATGGGGTTGGATGCTGAGGCTGGTCTGCCGGCGTGCTGCCGGAGAAACGGCAAGCATCATTGCATGACGAACATGGCGGGGAGGGCGACGGTGTCCCCGCGTGAAATTCCGGGTGATACCCAGATTGGCGCTCCCGCCCAGACGTGTCCCCATTGTCCTCAGGCAGTGGCGGCTGCACACCCTAATCCTCTGATCAATCCGAGCGCCACAGCGGATCTGGTTCCTTTGACGAGTCATCCGGCTGGTATCGCCCAAACCGAATCGCGCCGCCGCATCTCGCAAGATCGCTCCCGCCAAAAACGCGGTCCTCCCACAATCCTCGGCTAATGCTTCTCCTTTAGCAGCGCTGGCTTTGTCCTTCGCCTCTTGCTGGACCGGCGCCAGGTAAGCCGCTGCTACGTCTGCTGCCACGACTCAAGCCCTTTGGCGAGGAGCCGCTCAATGCGCCGATTTGTATGCTGCTTCATCCTCTTATGTTTTTTCTTTAGCCAGGTTGCCCATGCCAGCATTTTTGGTCAGGTGCAGGGTATCGTCCATGATCCTCAGCACCGTCCTATCAGCGGAGCGAAGATCACGATCCGCGCGGTGAACTCTGATTTCACGGCTTCCGGGCAGACAAATCAGGATGGTAGCTTTAGCCTGCCTGCCATACCGCTGGGAGAGTACGTCGTCACAGTAAGCCAGACCGGCTTCCGTATTCTTCAACAGACCATCACTTTGGCGTCGAACACCTCGCCCATGCTGCACTTTGAATTGCAGGTTGGGAGTGTTGAGGAATCTGTGACTGTTTCGACCGAAAGCAGAACAACGAACGTGGATTCGGCCACGCCGACCACCCTTGTAAGCCGCATTGATATAGCCCAAACTCCGGGAGCAGAGCGGACCAACGGCCTGCAGATGATTACTAACTACGTGCCTGGAGCTTATGTGACCCACGACATGCTGCACGTGCGCGGCGGTCACCAGGTGAGCTGGCAGATCGATGGTGTTCAGATCCCGAATACCAACATTGCGAGTAACCTTGGAGCGCAGATTGATCCCAAAGACATCGACTATCTCGAAGTCCAGCGGGGAAGCTACGCCTCCGATGTGGGTGGCCGGACCTATGGTGTCTTCAATGTCGTGCCGAGGACGGGTTTCGAGCGCAACAACGAGGGCGAGATTGTTCTGAGTCTTGGCAGTTTCTTCCAGACGAATAATCAGGTGAACGTTGGCAGCCATACGGAAAAGTTTGCGTACTACGCGAGCGTGAACGGAAATCGGAGCGACTATGGGCTGTCGCCACCGATTGCCCAGCCGCATCATAACGCGGCTAACGGCTATGGCGGCTTTGGATCGTTCATTTATAACCGGACCCCGCAGGACCAGCTCCGGCTCGTGACGCAGTTGCGAACTGATTATTTTCAGATTCCCTATGATCCCGATCCAAACAGCGCGGAGAACCAACAGTACGACTCGAGCGGGTTGCGCGACGGCCAGCATGAGACGGATGGCATCGTGGACTTTACCTGGGCGCACACGTTCAGCGCGTCGACGCTGCTGCAGGTGTCGCCTTTCTACCACTACAACAAGGCAAACTATGAGCCGAACATCAACGATCTGCCGGTAGCGACTACATCAGATCGTGCATCAAACTACGCCGGGGCGCAGGCATCCATCACAACTCAAATTGCGCGTAATACCTTGCAGGCGGGGTTCTATGGGTTTGGCCAGCATGACAGCTACACCTACGGGTCAATCTTCAATGATGGGAGCTATCCAAACTTTAAGATCAACGACTCGGCTACCGGTGGGGTGGTCGAAGGGTTTGTCTCCGACAATTACAAAGTGACGCCATGGCTTACCCTGATCGGCGGGTTGCGACAGTCTCACTTCAGTGGCTCCTTTACAGAAGATGTGACAAGTCCTCGCGTAGGAGCGGCGATCCAGGTGCCTAAGCTCAACTGGGTCTTCCGTGGTTTCTATGGGCGTTTCTATCAACCGCCGCCGCTGCTGACGGCAGCCGGACCTATTGTGGACTACGCCAACAGCCAGAACACAACGTTTCAGCCCTTGCATGGCGAGCGCGACGAGGAGCATCAGTTCGGAGTGCAGATTCCTTTTCGCGGATGGCTGCTCGATGCCGGCACCTTCAAGACGCGGGCTAAGAACTTCCTCGACCATTCCAACCTGGGGGAGTCTAGTATCTACTACCCGGTGACCATCGACGGTGCGGTGATTCAGGGATGGGAGTTGACGCTTCGCTCTGCGCGGTTGTGGCACGGCGGTCAGGCGTACCTTACGTATTCCAACCAGATTGCGAAGCAGCGGGGTGCGATTACTGGTGGTCTTGTTTGCTATCCGATCGCTTCACCGGATTGTTCGGCGGACTTCGCTTATACTCCGCTCGATCACGATCAACGCAATACTCTAAATGTCGGATACAACACGCCGTTGCCTTTCCATGCGTTTGCGTCGACCAATGTGTACTACGGTTCAGGCTTTCACAATGGTTCTCCCAATGACCAGTTTCCGGGGGAGTATTTGCCAGAGCACACGACCTTCGATCTTTCCGTTGGCAAAAACTTTGGGGAACGTACTACGGTCTCAGTGAATGCGCTGAACGTAGCCAATCGGAGAGTATTGCTGGATAACAGTCTTACGTTTGGCGGCTTTCACTATAACGATCCGCGAGAGATTTATGGTGAGGTGCGCTTTCGGTTTCATTACTAGGGTGGGAAGAACAAGCAACGGCAAGGACAGAAGCAGATCCCTACGGGATGACAACAAAAATACAACGGCAGAAGCAAGAGGGATTTTAAAACAGGCAAAGACAAGAGCAAAGACGAAATACAGGGATCCTTCCCCATTCGACTTCGCTCAGGGTCAGGATGACGACATAGTAGGTAGCTTTCAGGATGACGACGTCATTCGGATGGCCACATGACGACGTAACAGACGACTGCATGACGACGTAAAAGAGGGGTCAGGCGGCGGCGATTCTTTGGGTTAGGTCGTCTTGTTCTTTTTGGGATTCGGCGCCGATGGTGAAGGCGTCTAAGACGCCGCTGTTTAGGGCGTAGCGGAGGGCTTCGCTGGGGCGGTCGCGCATGTCGCCCTGGCCGAGGATCTTCATGCCGATGATGCCTTTGCCGTCGGCGCGCATCTGCTTGATGATCTTGATGACGGTGTCAGGGTCGGCGTCCATGTGGGAGCCGATGGGGTTGAGACGGACGAGATCGACTTCGACCCAGGGTGAGGCGGCAGCGGCGCGGAGAGCGGTGAGGCTGTGGCAGGAGACGCCGTGGGCGCGGATGACGCCTTTGTGCTTGGCCTCGGAGAGGGCGTCCATGACGCCACGGTAGCGCGTTGTCCAGTCGGACTCGGTGACGCAGTGGACGAGGACGATGTCGATGTAGTCGATGCCGAGCTCTTTGCGGAAGCGGTCGAGGTCGCCGGCGATCTCGGATCCGTTGCGGTTGTCGGTCTTGGTCATGACGACGACTTTGTCGCGGGGGAGTTGCTTGAGTGCGGTGGCGACGTAGGGATGGCTGCCGTAGGAGTCGGCGGTATCGAAGAAGCGGAGGCCGTTCTCGTGGTAGCCGTTGACGAGGAGACGCGAGAAGGGGCTCATGCCGAGGCGGGTTTGGTTGGAGGCTCCACCGAAGCCTACGGTTCCGGTGCCCATGGCGAGGCGGCTGGTCCGGATGCCGGTTTTGCCGAGGGTGATCTCGTCGTGCGCGTTGAATTTCTGGGAAGGGGTTTCGAAGGCGAGGACGGAGGCAAGGGATGTCGTGGAGGATAGCCAGGCGGCTCCCATACCAGTGGCTGTCTTGCGAAGGAATTCTCTCCTGAGCATGGCGCACCTCTTGCCAGAAAGGATACTCCAGGGTGAGGGAGTCCGTCACGGGTTGAGCGCTTTCCATCCGCGTACGCCGCAGCGGTTGATTGGGAGCGCGGAGGTTGAGAAGATGCATCCAAGGAACGAGAGGTGATGGAAATGCAATTGAAGAGTGAGAGTTTTCGTGACGGCGCGGCGATCCCCGGGGAGTTTGCTTTCGCGGTGATCGATGCGAAGAGCCACACCGCGCCGGGTAAAAATCGCAATCCGCATCTGGCATGGAGCGATGTGCCAGCGGGGACGAGGTCGTTTGCGCTGATCTGTCGTGACCCGGATGTGCCGAGCAGGTTCGATGACGCAAACAAGGAGGGCCGGGAGATTCCGGCTTCACTCGCTCGCAGGGATTTTTACCACTGGCTGCTGTGGGACATTCCGGCATCGATGCGGGAGATCGCAGCGGGCAGCCAGAGCAATGGAGATAAGAAAGGGCCCGAGGCTTCTGGTGGGATGCGGCAGGGAATCAATGACTATTCCGGGAGTGCGGGAGATCATTACGGATACGATGGGCCGTGTCCTCCGTGGAACGACTCGATTGTGCATCACTATGTCTTTACGGTGTATGCGCTGGATGTGGAACGGCTGGAGGTGAAGGGCGCGGGAACACCGGCGAATGTGCAGGCGGCTGTGAAGGGGCATGTGCTGGCGGAGGCTAAGTGGATGGGGACTTATTCGCTGAATCCGCGTGTCTCTTAGGTTTTATTGGAACTCGTGGCTTGTGAAAAAAGAGGATCGCGCATCCGCGCGATTGCCCACCTTAGCGACGATAAAGCCGTCGCGAAGATGGGGCACCCGACCGACGTATCCGGTCTAGGAGCGCGGTGTGAGTTGCATCATGAGTGGATCGCGGGGGCGGAGGGTGATCTTGGCTTGCGGGATGGGTGGTGTGGCGCCGAGGTAGGTCATGCGCCAGCGTTGAGCGATGGTGGCGATAGAGAGGACACCTTCCATCCAGGCGAAGCTCTCGCCGATGCATTGGCGGCTGCCTCCGCCGAAGGGGAAGTAGGTGAACTTTGGGCGGGCAGCTTTGTTTTCGGGAGTGAAGCGGTCGGGGTCGAAGCAGAGCGGGTCGGGATAGTACTCGGGGGTGCGGCTCATCATGTACTGGCTGAAGAAGAAGTGAGCTCCGGGCGGGATGCGGTAGGGACCGAGGGTGACGGGTTTGGTGGACATGCGGCCCATGGCCCAGGCGGGTGGGTAGAGACGCATGGATTCGGCAAAGACCTGTTCGGTGTAGCGGAGGTTGGGGTAGTCAGCGAGGGTGGGGAGGCGGTGAGTACAGAGGACTGTGTCTAGTTCGGCGTGGAGTTTGGCTTCGACTTCAGGGTTTTGGCTGAGGAGATACCAGGTCCATGTGAGGGCGTTGGCTACGGTTTCGTAACCGGCGAGGAAGATGGTGAGGACTTCGTCGCGGACCTGCTCGTCGGACATGCCGGTGTGTTGCGAATCTTCTTCGTCGCGGGAGGAGAGGAGCATGGAGAGGAGGTCGCCTTTGTCTACGCCGGAGACTTTGTGTTCGGCGATGAGGCGGTTGACTACGGCGTCGAGGCGGGCTTTGGATTTGCGAAATTTGATGAGGCCCGGGATGGGCAGATGGAGGAAGGATTCGAGTTTGGGGAAGGCGACGATGAAGTTGTAGAGGTCCATGATGGTGTTGACCTCGTCGTTGATGCGGCGGATGTCGTCGGTGACTTCGGTATCAAAGAGGGTGCGGGCTACGATCTCGAGTGAGAGGGACATCATTGCGGCGCTGATGTCGATGGTCTGGCCGGGCTGCCAACGGTCGCGGTGGGCTGCGGCACTGGCTACGATCTGGTCTCCGTAGGCGGCGATGCGCTGGCGGTGGAAGGCAGGGGCGGCGATGCGGCGCTGGCGGATGTGAATGGGATCGTCGGAGGTGATGAGGCCTTCTCCGAGGAGGATTTTCATGCGGCGGACGGTACGCTCCTTGACGAAACTGGAGCCCTGATTGATGAGGATCTCGCGGATGTATTCGGGGTCGTTGATGAAGACGATGGGGGTGCCCATGAAGCGATAGTGGGCGATGTTGCCGTAGGTGGCGTGGAGGTGTTCGAAGAGGAGGATGGGGGAACCCATTTTGACCCAGGGTCTGCGGGCGTAGAAGGGGAGGGAGTGTTTCAGGCCTGGGGGCATCCGCCAAGGGCTTGTCGAAGGAGTTGGATCTTTTGGATTGGAGGAACTCATGTCCGAGAGGCCGGGAATGGGGCACGCTCTTTTTGGTGGGTCCTCAAGGATTGGTGGCTGGGTGGTCATGGGGTTGCTACTGGAGTTTTGATGCGTGAGGCTACTAGCTCGCGGATGCGGGTTTGGATGGCATCAATGGAAGCGTCGTCGCGTATTGGTATGACGCGATTGGGTTCGCGGGCGGCGATCTCTTCGTATTTCTGGTAGATGCGGCGGTAGAAGTCGTCGGACTCGCGCTCGAAACGATTCTCGTCGGAGCCGGTTTGCTGGACGTGGCGCTGGTTGCGGCGGCGAGCGCGGTGGAGAGAGGCTTCGAGGGAGGGCAGGAGGAGAATGGTCAGGTCGGGCTGGAGGTTGTCGCAGGCGGCACGGTGCATGGCCAGGATACGCTCGCTGCCTAGCTGGCGGCCTCCACCCTGATAGGCCTCGGAGGAGTCGGTGTAGCGGTCGCAGAGGACGATGTTGCCGGCGTTGATGGCGGGGAGGATGATTTCGGCGATGGCCTGGGCGCGGTCGGCGAACATGAGAGACATCTCGGCGAGGGGAGCGATGGGGCCGAGGGTGGCTTCGGATTTGGAGTCGAGAAGGATGCTGCGGATGCGGTCTCCCAAGACGGTGCCGCCGGGTTGGCGTAGGGTGACGACTTTGTGGCCTTCGGATTCGAGGTGTGAGGCGAGACGGCGAAGCTGGGTGGTTTTGCCGGAGCCGTCCAGACCTTCGAAGGTGATGAAGAAACCGCGTGACATGATGACAGGATAAAGCAGTGGATGGTCGGATGCCTGGCTTCGTGCGGCTGTGAAGCTGGTATCGGCAGACCGCCGAGTCCTTGAAACCCCAACCTTCGCGCGATTAGACGCGCTCAGGATGGGGCACCCCGGATTCTGTGGGTTAGCGGTCGATGGCTTTGAGGTTTGCTGCGGCGTATCGCTCGCCTACGATTTCATCTTGTGGGAATGCGGCTTCGAGTTCTGCGACTTCGGCTGGGGTCAGGTGGATGTCTGCGGCGGCGGCGTTTTCTTCGAGGTATTTGCGGCGTTTGGTGCCGGGGATGGGGATAAGGTCTTCGCCTTTGGCGAGCACCCATGCGAGGGCTAGTTGCCCGGGTTTTACGCCTTTGCGGTTGGCGATTGCTCTGACTCGATCAACGAGTATTTGATTCTTGTCGAAGGCTTCACCTGCGAATCGTGGGTAACGCTGGGTGCGGAAATCATTGGCTCCGAGATCGCTGGGCTTGGTGATGGCTCCGGTTAGGAAGCCGCGACCCAGCGGACTGTAGGGGACGAATCCGATTCCCAGCTCGCGGACAGTGGGGAGAATTTCGTCTTCGACGTGGCGCTCCCATAGGGAGTATTCGGTTTGGAGGGCGGTGATGGGGTGGACTTTGTGGGCGCGGCGGATGGTTGCGGGGGAGGCTTCGGAGAGGCCGAGGTACTTTACTTTGCCAGCCTGGACCAGTTCAGCCATTGCGCCTACGGTGTCTTCGATGGGGGTGTTGGGATCGACGCGGTGTTGATAGTAGAGATCGATGTAGTCGATGCCGAGGCGTTTGAGGGATGCGTCGCAGGCTGCTTTGACGTACTCGGGTTTGCCGCTGAGGGACCAGTGGGTTGGATCTTCCTTTTTGCGGATGTTGGCGAATTTGGTTGCGAGGAAGACCTCGTCGCGGCGCGGCCGGATTGTTTTGCCGACTAGCTCTTCGTTGTCGCCGATGCCGTAGACGTCGGCGGTATCGAGGAAGTTGATTCCAAGATCGAGTGCGCGAAGGAGGGTTGCGGCTGACTCTTCGTCGTTGCGCTCGCCGTAGAACTCGCTCATTCCCATGCAACCGAGTCCCATGCGGGAGACGATTGCGCCTTGTGAACCCAGCTTGACCTTTTTCATGCTCATGTCTGGATTAGATGGTTGGGATTGCGCAGGGATTCCAGTTAGGGGCGGCTTGTTTGCCAGTGGACGCCCTCTGGGCCGACGGTGATGGTGAGTGGGCCCTCAGCGCCTTCCTTGAGGAATGGGCCGTCGGATTTTTGCTGATGCTGGTCGGCGTCGGTGTAGATGAGCTTCATATTGCCGGAGCCGAGTACCTTGAAACGGTAGTGGAAATCCGCGCCGGGGGCCAGCGATTGGGTGCCGAAGCTGGCACTGGGATAGTCAACTTCGAGAAGACGAAGCGGCTCGTTGGTGTGATTGCTTACGGTGGCTTCGACGTAGGGAGAGTGGCAGCCGGCGAGGCTGAGGATGGGGAGAAGCGCGAGGGTGCGGAGAGAACGCATGAAGAATTAGGGTATCAGGAGGTGAAGGGAGGAAGGACTGTTCAGGCATAGGAGGAGGGAGATCGCTCGAGTATGCGCGCAGTAAGAACGACTCCGCTGCGGTTGTCGTGGAGGGTGATGGGGAAGGCGAGGACGCTCCATGTGACGTTGTGTTCGCCAGCTTTAGGAATGTTGAGGAGGCCGCGGTGCGTGCGGTCGATGTAGGTCTCGCGAGTGAGGGAGACGGTCTGGAGGACGTCGCGCCAGTCGCGCATGAGGGTGGGCATCTCATCGAAGACGCTGCGGCCAGGAAACCAGTCACGGGACTGACCTAAGTAGGCGGCAGCGGCGTCGTTGCAGTGAAGCCAGATGCCGTGATCGTCGAAGATCTGAACGAGGACATCGGAACCGATTGCGAGTGAGATGCGGGAATAGAAGAAGTCGCGAGCGTCAACGACGACTGGAGCGCCACGACGTTTGGCCTGAAGAGAGCTGAGCGCGGCGAGGAGATCTTCGACGGAGCTGTAGCCCTTGAGGAGATGCATGTCTTCGACGCCGCCGAAGTAGCGGTCGAGTGTGGCGGAGAGGATGATGATGGGGACGTGGGGGTGATGGCGGCGAAGATTATATGCGACTTCGGTGCCGAACTGACCGGCGCCGAGGTGATAGTCGAGAACGGCGATATCGATGTTGCTGAAGAGCTCGCTTGCCTCTTCGACGGTGGAGGCGGGGATGCATTGGTAGCCGTGCTGGCGAAGGATAGCGGTGCGTAGATGGAGATTGGCTGGCTCGTCGTCGAGCAGGAGGACGCGAATGTCGGACGCGCCGGCATTTAAGGATCCGTTGGGTTCGGGCGGTTCGACCATCGTTAGCGGATTGGATGCGGTCGGACCTGTTGAAGTCACTTGATAGCGACTATTTTGACTGAGACTTAAGACTGCGTAGAAGCTCGGGGAGGCGATTGACGAGGGCTACGGAGCGCAGCCATTGGCGATTGTCGATGGCGGGGTAGCCGCTGACGACTTTGCCGGGTTCGACATCGTTGGGAATGCCGCTCTGGGCCGTGGCTATGGCGCCGTCGCCGACGGTGCAGTGGCCGGCAACACCGACCTGGCCGGCGAGGATGACGGATTTGCCGATGGTTGTGGATCCGGCGAGTCCGACTTGAGCGCAGAGGAGGGTATTCGCGCCTACGGTAGAGCCGTGGCCTACCTGAACGAGATTGTCGACCTTGGCCCCGGCGTGGATGCGGGTTTCGCCGATGGAGGCGCGGTCGATGCAGGCATTGGCCTGAACTTCGACGGCGTCCTCGAGGACTGCGGGGCCGGACTGGAGGATCTTGTACCAGGAGCCGTCGGACTGGCGGGCGAAGCCGAATCCATCAGCGCCGATGATGGCGCCGTTCTGAAGGACGACGTTGTCGCCGAGTTGGCAGTACTCGCGGACTACAGCGTGGGCGTGGGCGAAGAGATTATCTCCGGCAGTGACGTGGGGGTAGATGACGACGTGCGGCAGAAGGATGGCGTTGTCGCCGAGGGTGACGTGGTCGGAGATGACGACGTAGGCGCCGATGTGGGCGTTGCTCCCGATTTTGGCAGTGGGGGAGATGACGGCGGTGGGGTGAATGCCGGGGGCGTACGCGGGAGGCTGGTAGAAGAGCTCGATGGCGCGGGCGAAGGCGAGGTAGGGGTTTTCGATGCGGAGGGTGGCGGTGGAGATTTCGGTGAAGGATGGCTCGACGAGGACCGCCGTTGCCTTGGTGGTGCGGGCCTGGGAGGCGTATTTTGGGTTTGCTACGAAGGTAAGGTCGCCGGTGGAGGCGGTGTCGATGGCAGCTACTCCGGTGATTTTGGCGGAGGGATCGCCCACGAGGGTGGCTCCCAAGTGATGGGCTAGGTCGGCAAGCTTCATGGTGGGATTGTAGTTCAGGGAGGAGGCTAGTTGGGGCGGGCGTCCGGAGGGAGAGGAGCGTTGAAGAGGTCTTCCTGGAGAGAGGTGAGCGGAGTGCCTGGAAGAGGCTTTTTGCGGGAGGGGGTGGTGATGACGGCGATGAGCTGGAGCTCGATGATGGAGGTTCGGGGGACGTAGATTCGCTGGGTGTTGGAGCGGGTGTCGGGAGGAGTCAGGAAGAGGCCGGCGTCGGCGATAAGGTCGTCGAGGAGGGCGATGTCGATGGGGGCCAGACCTTCGAGCTGGTCTTTGCTGCCATCCTGTGTGCGGAAGGCGAGGCGGAGCCAGAGGCCTTCGGTTCGGGGGCGGGCGAGGAAGGTACGGCGGGTGAGTCGTTCGGGGTTAAGGGAGTCAGTGAGGTTGAAGTCGCGGACGTAGCAGATGTACTTTATCTCGCTGAGTGAGAGGGGAATGACATGGCCGCTGAGATCAAGCAGGTCGATGGATTTGTCGTGGACGAAAGCCGAGACGGGAAGATAACCGGGGAGGGTATCTCCTGTGAATCGTCGCACGATGACCTTTTTACGGGAAGAGGACATGTTCTCGCGGATTGTCGCATGTGGAGGTGCCGGGGATACGAAAAAGCTGAGTGAAGAGTAGTCAATTCGTCACTGCTGTGTTACATTCACATTTTGTGTCTTGCTTAACAGATCTTTCTAAACGGTTGATTCGTCTCGATTTATCAGTTTGGGCGCGTCCCGTTTAAGACCGGCTTGGAGCGAATGCAGCAGATATGGCCGATTATATCTATTTATTGGAAAATCGACTTTCGAAGGCGCAGCAAGCGGCGCTGGTAAAGGTACGCGAAGTTGCTCGTGCTAAAGGGCTTACCGTGTTTTTGGTGGGCGGAGCGGTACGTGACCTGACAAGCGGGTCGCCAGTGCGCGATCTTGATCTAGCGGTTCAGGGAAATGCGCTTAAGCTAAAGAAAGATATAGAGAAAGCTGGTGGACACATCACCGGAGAGAATGAGCCTGGACAGGCGCTTTATGTCTCGTTTCCGGGTGGAGTGCGGATGGAGATCGGATCGACTTTATCGGTTACGTACCCGAAACCGGGAAAGCCGGTCGTGAAGCCCGCGAATATTTTGGAAGACCTGCGGCGACGGGATTTTACGGCGAACGCGATGGCGCTCTCGCTGAATCAGGGGTCTTATGGGTTGCTGATGGATCCGCTGAACGGCGTGGCCGATATTGAGAACCGCGAGCTTCGACTGGTGAGCAATTACGGGTTTATCGAAGATCCGGTTCGGATGATTCGCGCGGCCAGGTTTTCGGCGCGGCTGGGCTGGCAGATGGACGAGAAGACCCAGGCCCGGTATGAGACGGGTAAGCAGGAAGGATACATCTCGGCGATGGATGAGTTTCATCGCGGATACGAGACGGAGGAGATCTTCCACGAGGAGGATCCGCTGCGAGTGCTGAAGCGTCTGGAGGATGAGGGATGGATGAAGCACCTCTATCCGGCGCTGTCGTCGTCCAAGGCCAATGTGACCGAGCTGGAGAGGCTGCGGGACAGCCAGACGCAGTTGCAGTTGAGGGGAATTCACCCCGAGGTTGCCACGGCCAACTTCCCGTTGCTGACGGCGAAGATGACTCCTAAGGAGATGGCGGCGCTGAAGAAGAGCTTTGTGCGGCAGGGATTTGTGGCCGAGGTTGAAGCGCTTGAAGGCGAAGCCAAGGCGTTTGCTGCAGAGCTCTCAGGCAAGGGAGCGGCGACGCCGTCACAGGCCTGGAAGCTGTTGTATTCGGCCAAGCCGGAGTCGATTCTTTGGGTAGCGCATACGACCAAGAGCGCCCCGATCGTTGCGAAGTTCAAGGCCTTTTACAACGACTGGCCTCAGGCAAAGCAGAAGATTCCGTATGCCCTGATGCAGGAGATGCGAATTGTTCCCGAACTGCCGGGATACGACGAGTTGCTGGACAAGCTGTTCTTCGAGCTGATGGATAACAAGCTGGGTACCGTGGAAGAGATGAAGGCTTATCTGGAGCCACACTCTCCGCCTGCTCCGCCTCCGCCAGTGCATCTGCGGCGGCCGCGTGCTCCGAAGAAAGATGCAAAGCCAGCGAAGAGCCGGAAAAAGGCTGCCGTTGTTGAGGGGAATGGGGAAGAGGCTGCCGTGGTTGCGCCGTTGCCGGTTGCTGCTCCAACTAAGGCCCCGCCGGCTAAGGTTACACCGGTCAAGGCGCCGGCAAAGGCGGCTGCTGCTCCCGTGAAAGCTGCCCCTGCAAAGAAAGCCGCTCCGACTAAAGTAGCGGCAAAGAAGGCTCCGGTGAAGGCTGCGCCCGCGAAGAAAGTTGCGGCGAAAGCTGTTCCTGCGAAGAAGGCCCCGGCTAAGGCTCCGGCCAAGAAGGTCGTGGCTAAGGCTCACGCGAAGAAAGCTCCGGCGAAGACTGTGGCCAAGGCTCCGGCCAAGAAGGTTGTGGCTAAGGTTGCGGTGAAGAAGGCTCCGGCGAAAAAGGCTGTGCCAGCAAAGAAGGTTGCGGCCAAGGCTGCTCCTGCAAAGAAGGGCGCGAAGGCAGCGAAGAAAAAAGGCCGCTAGATTAGCAGCCGAGTTTTATGAACAAAGGGCTTCGCTTCGGCGAGGCCTTTTTTCATTGGGTCTTTGAGGCGCGGCGGATGGAAATGACTACGAGCACCAGGACGCCAAGAGCGCTGAGCGCTAACCCTGATTCGCTAAGAAGCATGAGAGTGCGATACCACCACGGAAGGTCGGCCTTTCCGAGGCTTACCTGGGCCATGCCGTGAAGCATCGTTGCGATGGCGACGACGAGGGAGAGTGTGAATACGATAGAGACAGCAAGCCACGGAACAAGAAGGCTACTCTTCTGCGGATTTGGAGCGTTTGGAATGGGTGGCGCCCTCCTCGGGCCAGTTTACATTCTCTCTTCGCAAGGGTGCGCGAAGGATGGGGCACCCGGCAAGCAGGTAACCGGCCGCTGCCTAAAGTCACCACACTGTTAGAACTGACTTTTAATCTTGCAGCTCGTCAAGATTGTGTTCTAAATGTGTCCAAGCGCTCGTCCACTGGGTTCATTTCTTCTCCTCAGAAGTCGATGTGAGCATCTCTTTGATTGCTCGCTTGTCTGTTGCGTAGTTGCTGTGAGCAGAGGTCGGGTTCTCAAACAACCATAACCAGTGGGTGGAGTTTCTGACGCTGTAGTTTTCGACGTGAATGTCACTGAGTGCGGGAACTGTCCACGTCAGCAGGTCGCTCGGATCATTCAGAGCAACGATTCGTGGAGGCTTGCATTCCTGCGACGCGTTGGGGAGGGACTTGAGATATTCGCACCGAGCCTTTCCCCAATCGCCGAGACGCGTCGCGATATTTCTTTCCGAAGGTCCATCCAGACCAACTAATTCCAACAATCGCAGTTGATTCGCGAAGAAGACCACCAAGGAAGTGCGCTTCAGTATCTCCCGGAGATCGTTTTGGGATTGCTCCGCTGCAGATGGCTTTCCTGTCAATTGATCCATATCGAGGGCAGAGAAGATCAGATAACTCCCGAGGCTATGCGAGACGACAATGAATTCCTGATTGGCTCGATGCTGGCCATTGTCGGCTTGGGATGCTCCGGGCGCGTCTGCAAGTGACTTCAGAATCAGTTGTCGGATCCCAGCGAGAACATAGGTTCGAAGCGGGCCGAGCGCCATAACGGCGTCAGAGAAAGCCCAGTCCATCAAATCGCTTTTCAACTGTCGGTTGGCCCTGGCACCTCGCGCGGGGAGCTGGCGAAGACGCGTGGCCTCATCCTTGGAGATCCAGTCGTACGACCTGAATCGCTGCGAAACGCCGGTATTCGGTTCACGAGTGGAACAGGTTTCAATTCTTGCTTTGCTTGGAGCGACAAGGGAGGCGTCGGCAGCGATAATCTGACGGCATTTGAGCGAAAAGGTCAGCGGCCACCAATTCAGCTCGTCGACGTACAAGGCTGGGCCATTGGAGCGAGCGAGTTGAAAGTGAACCGCATAAGGGGCGGCCGCCTGCCATTCTTCCTGGCTCTTCCAAATCTGCTGGTCCATGTACTCGAGAGCCGGAACTGACTCACCAAGTTGAAACGCATCCTGGTCGGCGTAGTCCCACTCGCCAATAGGAGTGCCCTCAGGAGTTGTGCAATCCTTCAGATAGTCGCAAATGCTCTTTCTAAGCGTCCGCGAGTCGCGATCCTTAGGGCCGTCGGATCCAATACCGTGAATGTAGAAGATGTGTATTTCCTTGCCATCGGGATGTCGCAACTCCTCACCGAGAGACTTTGGCGATTGGGAAGCCACAACAGCAGCAGGAGTGGACTGAGCGGGACAGAAGATTGCCGGGCTGCAAGAAAGAATCAGCGTCAACATCCATGAAGCTAGTGCACTCGCCTCACGGCTTTTGATAGACAGATAACTATTTGACTTTGAGGGAATATCGAAACTCTGGCAACCCACAATCCCACAAGCGTTGTGCGCGTGGGCGCTTTGATCGTGAGTTTCTTCCATGGCTTCTCCATCTACAGAACTGGAAGACCGTCTCAGGGGCGTTGACAGGCTGAACCAGACGCTCACTGAGACGCTGCCTTATTGTTTTCAGCTAAGGTTCTGTTCGCCTCTTGGCGGTCCGTATAAGTATTGCTTGGCGTACTCGTAAGGCAACTGACATTTCTGACAGTTCAAAATATCAAGGGGAGGAGGAACGAAGTGATGCCTGACCCAAGCAGAAATGTGTTGATGCATAGGGTACTCTTGGTTTATCTGGTTGATTTCTAAACAGGAGTAAGGGATGGGGATGATGCGGGTTTGGTCTGTTCTTGGTTTTGGGTTGGTGATAGGTGGGTCTGGCTGGGTGGGTGCGCAGGCAAAGGCAGATAAGAAGCCGGAGCAGCAGTTGGTCGTGACGGGAACGGCAGTAGCGCCGCCCACGGTGGTGCCAGCTGATTCGACTACAGAGGGAACAGTTACGGTGGGCGGGCAGGCGATTGCGTATAGGGCCGTGGCCGGGACGATAACGGTGGGGGCTACGGAACAGCAGGATGCTTTGCTGGGATTGGATGGGAAGCTGCTGGCGGATACGGGAGAGAAGATTTCCGATCCTGCTAAGCCGGAGGAGGCTCCGCCTGTCGCGCGGATGTTTTATACGGCCTACTTCAAAAAGGGAGCTCCTTCGGAAGAGCGGCCTGTGATGTTTCTTTATAACGGCGGGCCGGGCAGCTCGACGATGTGGCTGCATATGGGGAGCTTTGGGCCGAAGCGGGTGCTGACTACGGATACGCAGCATGATGCGGGGGCTCCTTACAAGATTGTGAGCAATGAGTACAGCTTGCTGGATGTGAGCGATCTTGTTTTTATCGACGCTCCGGGGACCGGGTTCAGCCGGATTATGGGCAAGGACAAGGAGAAGGCTTTCTGGGGGACGGACCAGGATGCGCATGCATTTGATCGATTTATACGGCGGTTTTTGACGAAGTATGACCGGTGGAATTCGCCGAAGTATTTGTTTGGTGAGAGCTATGGAACTCCGCGGAGCGCTGTGTTGAGCGCGGCCTTGCAGAACGTGGACTTGAACGGGATTGTGTTATTGTCGGCGATTCTGAGCTTTGATAACAGCGTGGACGGGCCGAAGTGGAATCCGGGAGTGGATCAGGCTTATGCGCTGGCGCTGCCTACGTTCGCGGCAAGCGCTTTTTATCATAAGAAGCTGCCTTCGCAGCCGGCGGCTTTGGAGCCGTTTCTTGCAGAGGTGGAGCAGTTTGCGCTGGGGGAATATATGGCTGCGCTGCTGCAGGGAAGCGAGTTGCCTGAGGCTCGAAAGCAGGCGGTGGCGGAGAAGCTGCATGGGTACACGGGATTGCCGGTGGCTTATCTGCTGAAAACGAATCTGCGGGTGCAGGGCGGGGCTTTCAGCAAGAATCTGCAGGACCCGGACGGACTAACGACGGGGCGGCTGGATACTCGGTACAAGGGGCCGGACTTCAATCCTACGAGCGAAGAGGCGGACTACGATCCGCAGAGCCAGGCGATTGCTTCGGCGTATACGACTGCGATCAATCACTATCTGCGGACGGAGCTGAAGTACGGAGCAGAGCAGACGTACAAGCCGGGCGCTTATACGGACGCGACGTTTAGCTGGGATCTGCGGCATCAGGCTCCGGGCGGGCCTCCGGTGGGACAGGGAGAGGGCGGTACGAATGTGATGCCGGACCTGGCGGTGACGATGAAGGCGAATCCAAAGATGAAGGTGATGTTGGCGGGTGGGTATTATGACCTGGCTACGCCTTATTTCGAAGGGAAGTTCGAGATGCATCATCTGCCTATCCCGAAGAGTTTGCAGTCGAATATCAGCTACCATTACTATTCCGCGGGCCACATGGTCTATGTGAATGATGGAGTGCTGAAGCAGTTCCACGACGATGTGACTGCGTTTATTCGTGGGACGGAGACTGGGAAGTAGGCGCTAAAAGATTGTAGATGGGAGGGCCGGGCCTTTTGGTTCGGCCCTTTTTGTTTTGAGTTGCAGGTAGCTGTCCAAAAACTCAAGGCTTAGTCAGGTTCGTGCGGAGGAGAGGGATTTAAGAACAGGCAAAGGCAAGAGCAAAGACTAAATACAGGGATACTTCACTACGTTCAGGATGACGACGTAACTTAATGATTCAGGATGACGACGTAAACTCAATGATTCGGTGATCTGCTTCTTGCAGCAGTGGTCAGCGACGTCGCTTGAAGATGGTCAGTGTGCCTACAAAAAATACGCCAGCCGTCACCGTTAGCAGGACGATCGCATGCCTGTAGGCGCGCTGGGTTGATCGTGGGGTGGCGCTGGCGCTATCGCGGCATTGGGCACAGCCTTGCGCATGGGTTGTTGCTGAGGCGATGCCAAGTACGGCGATCAGGATCAACCTGATGAGGATGGGGGGTCGAAAGTTCATTGGAAGAAGACGAGGAGGGCGAAGAGGAAGAGCCAGAAGAGACCCATGGCGTGCCAGTACCAGGCGGTGCAATCGACGAGGATCTGCCGGGTTTCAAGTTGGCGCGACTTGTAGAGGCCGACGAGGGTAACGGCGAGAGCTGTGATGCCAAGGAAGAGGTGGATAGCGTGGGTGTAGGTGATGAGGAAGAAGAAGTGGCTGCTGGGATTGGAGCGGAAGAAGACGTGTTCCGCGGCGAGCTGACTCCAGCCGATCCACTGGCCGGCGAGGAAGAGGAGACCAAGAACCGTGGTCGCGGAGACCCAGGGAATAGCGCTGCGTGTGATCGGCTTGCCGAGGCCTAGCCACTCGTCCATGACGTCGTTCTCGCGGAACATGTGGCGGCGGGCGATCTCTACAGTAACGGAACTAAGAAGGAGGATGGCGGTGTTGAGCCAGAGGATGGGTGGAATAACGGTGGGGAGCCACTCGTTGATGTACTGGTTGTAGGCGTTGTAACGCCCGCTCGACTGCGAGACGAAGAAGGCGCTGACGATGGCTACGAAGAACATGAGGTCGCCGGCGAGGGCGAAGAAGATGGCGAGGCGGGCGCGGCCAAGGTTCTCGCGTGGGCCTCGACGGCCCTGGGGACGATCGTTCCAGTTGTCGTTGTCTCCGCCGCCGCCGGTGCGTTTGTCTGTCGGCGGACGACGGCCGTGACCACTGTCGTGATCTTCAATGCGGCGCTTCTTCTCGCGTTCGGTATTGAGAGGCGTGATGGTCGGTGGCATAGGGACCGCTTTCAACGCGCGCGTTGTGGAAAGCTTACTCCGGTTTTGACTCCGCGGGCAGATCGACCGTTATTTTGTTCTCCCACTGAGGGACAAAAGTATCTCCTGATGGAGAGCAGATGTAAAGGCATGGCGTGTGGTGGACGGTAATTACTACAGCGGATGCTTCGGGTTCGGCGTTTGGATGCAAGGAAGGGTGCCATTCGAGTGTAGTGGCCTGCCAGGGGTTTGTTGGAGCGGCATCTCCGTGGCGCAGGCTGCGGACGAGATTGATGAAGAAGATGATCTGAGCGGCGGCGAGAAAGATAGCCGCGTAGGTGATAAGCCGGTTGAGGGGGATGGTCGTGGCTAAGAGATGACCTGCGGGGCTGAGCGATCCTCCTGGGCCGGGGATTCCGGTGAGTTGGGCGTAGTGGCGGGGTTGGCCAGCTAGGCCGGCCAGGTGCATGGGCAGGAAGGTGGCGTAGGCTCCGAGCAGGGTGAGCCAGAAATGAAGGCGGCCAAGGGGTTCGGACATGAGGCGTGCTGGTTTGCCGCGATGGGCGGTCATTAGAGGGAACCAGTAGTAGGTGGCGGCGAAGAGGGCGAAGACTCCAGCCATGGCCATGATGAGGTGGAAGTGGGCTACGACGAAGAAGGTATTGTGAAGGTACTCGTCGAGGATGGGCTGGGCGAGGATGGGGCCGGTGAGGCCTCCGGTGATGAAAAGAGAGACGAAGCCGAGTGAGAAGAGCATCGCAGTGGTGTACTGCGGGCGGCTGCGCCAGGTGGTTGCGATCCAACTGAGGACTTTGGCGGAGGCAGGGAGGGCGATGGCCATGGTCGAGATGGAGAAGGCGGAGCTGGCGAAGGGGTTGAGGCCTGCGACGAACATGTGATGGCCCCAGAGGAGGATGCCGAGAAAGCCGATGAGCAGGGTTGTGGCGATCATGGTTCGGTAGGCAAAAACGCGGCGGTGGCTGAAGTTTGCCAGCAGCATCGAGGTGAGGCCCATGCCAGGAAGGATGGCGATGTAAACCTCGGGGTGTCCGAAGAACCAGAAGAGATGGAGCCATAGGAGCGGGCTTCCGTTGCCCTTTGTGTGGAGGACTCCATTGACCAGGTTTCCGGTGGGGAGGAAGAAGCTGGTTCCGACGTGGCGGTCGCAGAAGAGAAGAAGAAGGGCGGCGAGAAGGACCGAGAAGGCGATGATGCTTAGGAGCGCGGCTGTGAACCAGCCCCAGACCGTCAAGGGGAGACGGTCCCACGTCATGCCTTCGCATCGGAGGCTGATTATTGTTACGAGCGTGTTAATTGCAGAGATCGTGGACGCAATGGAGAATAGTGCGATGCTGGCGAGCCAGAGATCCATGCCGAGAGCCTGGCCGGGGCCAGCGGAGGCTACCGCGCTGAGGGGTGGGTAGGCCGTCCAGCCGGAGATGGCGGAGCCTCCTGGTGCGAAGGTGGAGCTTAGGAGGGTAAGTAAGGCGATGGCTGTGAGCCAGAAGCTGGCGGCGTTGAGGCGCGGGAAGGCCATGTGGCGCGCGCCGATCTGGGCAGGGAGGATCAGGTTTCCGAAGCCGCTCTGCGGGGCCGTCGTAAGCACGAAGAAAAGCATGATGGTGCCGTGGATGGTGACCAGGGCAAGGTAGTCTTCGGGCAGGATGGGGCCGTGCAGCGGCAGAGACCAGTCGGGCCAGACGAGATGGATGCGCATCAGCAACGACAGCAGGGTTCCAATGACTACGGAGATCAGGGCGAGGATTAGATATTGAAGACCGATGGTGCGGTGGTCGGTGGTAAAGATACTTTGACGGCGGCGATGTGGGTTCATGGCTGGGCCGCCTTTTGTTTTGTGGCTAGCCATTGAGCGAACTCGGCTGGGGATAGGACGCGCACGGTGGCGTTCATGCGGTAGTGACCGAGGCCGCAGAGTTGAGTGCAGAGGACGGCGTAGGTTCCGGGCGTGGTCGGGGTGAAGTGGACGTGGATGGTCTGGCCGGGAACGGCGTTCTGTTTTAGACGCATCTCGGGGATTGAGAAGCCGTGGATGACGTCCTGTGCGCGAAGGTGAAGGTCTACTTCGCGGTTCGCGGGAAGGACGAGCTCGGAGGTAATGAAATCGTCGGCGCTGTGAGGATCGGTTGGATCGATACCGAGGGGATTGCCTTCGCCGGGAGCGACCAGTTGGGGCTTCGTAATCCCGAAGGTGGCGTCAGTGCCTGGATAACGGAAATACCAGGCGAATTGGACTCCTGTGACCTCGATTTGAAGCGCAGCCGGGTCGGCTCCGGTGTAGCGGGAAGCTGCCCAGAGACTTTCAGCTTTCACGGTAAGGAGCGCAAAGAGAAGAGCGAGGATGGCCAGCGGGAGGTATTCGATTCGCCAAAGGTCTTTGAGCTCGGTGGTGCGGCGACGCAGCAGACCTACGATGAGAAGGAGGTGCGCAAGGGTCAGGAGGGCGAGGATAATCCAAAGATTGAGAAGGAGATGGCGGTCCAGTGTTGCACCATGCACGCTGGCGTTGGAGGGGAGCCACCATGGGAGAGACAGGACTGCCGCCGTATGGAAGATGGGGGACACAGTTCAGGATAACGCGACGTGAACGTCATTGACGCGATGCGTTGTCGTCGAGTTCGACAGGAGAAGGTGCCGTAGGGAAGGAGAGGGAAAAGGTCGGGCAAGGTTTGTGTCGATCGTTGACCCAGCAGGGGAGGATTATGTTGGCAGCGGCACGTACGGCGGCGTCTTCCTGATCGTTGGCAGCTATCTGACGGAGATGGGCCTGTGTTGCGGTGAAGACCTCGTCGGGAAGCTGTAGTTCGGGGAGATCGTGGATGACTGCAACCCTGACGCTGGTCCTTGGGACATCGAGAATGCGAGCGACGGCAGTGTCGATTTCTTCGCTATGCATCTGAGCGTGTGCGATGGCGTCGATGGAGCTGACGAGAGATTCTGGCGTGTGGTCCGGCCGGTTGATGAATGCGATGACTGCGGTGACGACGGCGGGACGTTGCGGGCCGAGACGTACAAGGTCGAAGATGACGCTGGAACCAACGGAGCTTACCGCATCTTCGCGCTTGAGGAAGGCGATGAGGGGAGGGAAGACAGCATCTGGGGGTTTTATGACAAAACCGCCGAGAACGCTCGCGGTTGTGCTGCGTATGTGCGTGTCGTCGTCGGTAAGGTGGGCGGCTATGCGAGGAATCTCCGGCTCAAGGAGGGGAAGAGCATCGCCGCGGAGGGTATGGTCAGGATTGGAGCGGCTTTCGATGGCAACGATGCTGTCGAGCGCCAGTGTCCTGACGGCTGGATTCTTGTCATCGACGGCTTGCATGACGTCGGGTAAGACGTCTTTTATGTCGGAGAGAGGCGCCTTTCCAAGCGCTTCGGCCAGATTAAGGACCGAGTTAAACGTAGCGGCGGTATCGCCGGCGTTAGCTCGGACGATGCATTCTTTGAGCAGCCCATCCAAAGAAGGTGACGTTTGAGAGTTGGCTGGCAGAGGTAAGCCCGTAATGGACACAAGAAACAATCCTGCGAGCAGAACTGTTCGAGAGCGGAGCTTTTTACGCACGCAATATCTCCGTGGGAAGCGCGTCATGGTCAATCATGCCCTGCAATGTAAAGAAAGGCAACAAAGGATTTAGTGGATAAGATTCAGGAAGAGCTGATGAACCCGATGGTCGCTGCTGAGTTCGGGATGGAAGGTTGCAGCGAGAAGATGGCCCTGTCGAACGAGCACAGGATGCTGGTCGCGGGAGGCGAGGATTTCAACTTCGGGGCCAGTGCGAGTGATGCGGGGGGCGCGGATGAAGACCATCTCGAGCGGGCCACCTTCGAGCCTGGTGGGTGCGGTGAGAATGGTGGAATCGATCTGGCGTCCGTAGGCGTTTCGTTCGACAGTGATGTCGAGCGCGGCGAGTGATTTCTGGACGGGATTCTGGACGTCCTTGGCCAGGAGGATGGCGCCGGCGCAGGTGCCGAAGGTGGGCGTGGTCTGGACGAAGGTCTTGAGGATATCGAAGAAGTTGTGGCGCTCGAGGAATTTGAGCATCGTGGTGGACTCGCCGCCGGGCATGATGAGGCCGTCGATACCTTCGAGGTCGGCGGGGAGACGGACGAGCTTTGGCGTTGCGCCCAGAGTGCGGAGGGCTTTGGCGTGGGCTTCGTATGCGCCTTGCAGGGCGAGGACGCCTATGGTTCGGTTCCTGCTCGCTGACTTATGTTCTTGTGTGCTCACCTGGTCCCCCACCCTCCCCGTCAATATTGCGCAAAGTATTCCAAAATGAAGGTTTAGTCGCGTACTTTGGCCTGCCCCAGCCGATGCGTCGAGCTAAAGTATTGTAAATAATAGGTTTTTTGCGGAATCGCTTTTCTCAATGTCAAAAGTGCCTATTCCATTATAGAGAATGGGGAGGGTAGTTTGTGCAATTGGGGAACACATCAAGAAAAGGAAATTTATGTAATGCGCCGGGAGACTGGCAAGGACCCTAGGATGGAACAAAGAAAGCTGTGGCCGCGATCCCTGATTATCGCGGCCACAAGCCGGCTACCTCAATGAGTGATATGGGCTTCAAAGGGTTGTGGATCACCCAGTCGACCATCGGACCACGCCGCGTAATCTACCTCGCCAGTAAACGGCACTCCGGTACTCGCCACGGCACCCACATAATTATCAGTGTAATCACCGAAATTGGGAACGATGTCAGAGCTCACCGCATTCCAATCTGACGCTACGTTTGTGATCTTGATGTTCGCAGGCGTTGCAGTTGTCAGCGGATTTATTCCAACAGCCTCGTACAAGTTCGTGATCGCAGTTGCTGGCGTCGCCCGGCCGTACCAGTTAATGTAGAGGTTGCCGTCATCATCGGTGTTGCGCATCCCAGGCAGGAATTGCCAGCCCTTTCCTGCTGTCTTGGCGTTATCTACGACGACGGGCTCCAACTGCACCGGATTCGGGAATGCATGCCCGACTGACCAGCTCTGCAGGAGTATGTCCCCGGATGGCTTGAACCTCGCATCGTTCCACACGATGCTCACTGTTCCATGAGCGGAACTGATCGCTATCCGCGGAAAGTCATTCATCGGGAAGCGATTGTATCCGGGAATAAAGGCCGCGGACATCGAAGTCACCAATTGCGCGGTGTTGGAAAACGAACCCGTGCAGGAGCTAGGGCCTGGCAACGTTAGACAGGAGTGCGGAATACGCGTGACAACCTCTTTCGTGGGATCGGTTGCGCAGGGGCCGACAGCAAAGGCGCTCGGCCAGTTGTGCTCGTAGGCTACGTAGACATCACCGGTCTTGACATCGACTGCAGGATAGGCACCCTCGTTCTCGCAAGAGTTGGGATCAGGCGGGGCCACAACGAGGTAGATTGGTCCATTGCTGTCTCCGTTCGAGCACACCGGCTGCATCGGGTTGTTGGTCAGATCGCAGGCGGCCAAAGCGATGGAGTCGCCCGCCCCGAAGTCGGAGTACGAGATATAGAGTCTGCCTCTCAGGGGATCAATGGTCGCAAAGTCTTTATCGAGAGAAGAGAACCCGCCCGACCCTGTTGGGCTGGTCGCTACCACTGTCGGCTGTCCGCACCCGAGGGTGGCCGAGGTACCGGAGCCAATCACCTGGCATGCGGTAACAGCTACTTCTAGTCCATTAAGAGTAGCGAACAGGCTGGAGATATAAAAATAGTGTTGTCCTTGAAACTCCCAGGTTTCCACGCTGGGGTCGCCCTCGTAAAGACTACTGGCGCAGTTAGCATTGGGGAGACCACCGAGATCGGTGAAGGAGGCACCTTTATTGTTGGAGAATCCAAACCCTGTACCTTCTTCTTTACTGTTTGGGGATGGACAGGGGGCAAACAAAGCAGTGGCATCGTTCCAGGCCTCTACCACATACTGGCCAGCAGCGGCGATCGAGGTCTCGGATTGACCAAAAGCCAGCGTCCCGTTCGGCGATATGTCTTCGCTGGGATTAGCAGCATCCACGTTCTTAATCTTAGTCGTTGGGCTCGCCAGGATTTGAGGGCGGGTAGCGAAGGTTAATTGGGATCCGAAACAGTACAGTTGCGCGCCCTGCGAAGCGTGGATCTTTCCGGTGGGGTTCAGGCTGGGGTTATATAGGTTTTTACAGAACTTGGTTCCTATTCCCATTGGCTTTTTCGTTTGCGCGTTCGCGGTGAATGGAATGAGGGTAACGATCAGCAGCGCCGTCGCGCCGCTGAGAAACAGGGAAAATCGCCTTGCAAAAGTGGACATAAACTATTCCTCCTTGCTAAAAAGCATTTCCGTTTTTGGGACTTCCAGATAGGCTGCGTTTGTGCAGCAGCCGATGAAATCCGTTTTGATCGATGCTGGAAAAAACACGGTTATCGAAGTGGCAACACTCTGATCCAGTTTTCCGTTCTTAGGGGCACTCGCAGAACCGCAAGCATCGCCGCAGTCAAGACACTCAGACCAGGAGGGATGCGGCAGATACACTGCGTCGGTGCCCTTTTGGACCGAATGGCATCGTAAACTTCAAATTGTGTACTGGGGCCTGGGTGCTGTATCTGTGGGAGTAGGGTAATTTACCTGGGAAGGCGGGAGATCAGGTTTGCCGCAAAACACCCTCGGTAGGTTATTTGACAATCGAGGGCGAGCCATATTTGCATGTTTTTTCTTCTTAAGTCAAGGACCTTCCTAAGGTCGGCTTCCAGCCCATTTCTCCGATATTGGAAACCGGCAGATTCCTGTTACAAGTCGAATTAAGCGATCTTGATCTCGCTGTCTCGAAGTAAGTTACAGGGGGATTGATATTCTGCAAATCAGGCTGAAAGCCCAGTGCTTAATCCAGGACTCCGGACTTTGCAGTGATGTCGAGCGCGGCGAGTGGTTTTTGAGCAGGATTCTCGACGTCTTTGACGAGAAGAGCGATGGAGTTAAGTGGGCGCGACGGAGAGGGCATTTGATGCCGGGTCTCCATTTCAGGTGGCCAGTGTTAGTAGGGTTTTCCTTTCCTTTATTGCTTCTTCATGTCTTGTCTATCTCTTGTTTATGCCTTGTTCATATCGGGCCAGCAGACTGCATCTACGGAGGCAGCAAACTAAACTTCATGATGTTTAAAAAACGGGGATGGATTACGGCCGCAGCTGTGCTGATGGCTGCGGGGATTGGTGCGACGATTGTGGCGTGTTCAGACAATGGCAGCAGTTCCAGTCAGAACGCCAGTCTTGTATCGGGCAAGGTCAAGCACGTTTGGGTAATTACGCTTGAAAATGAGAACTATTCAACAACCTTCGGGGCGAACACAAAGTCGCCCTATCTTGCCAACACGCTGACTTCACAGGGTGCGCTGCTTAGTGGCTACTACGGCACAGGGCATGTCTCGCTGGATAACTATGTAGCCATGCTGAGCGGACAGCCCGGCACTCTGCAGACGGTCGCAGATTGCACTACCTACAACGATTTTAACCAGACGAATACTGCCTTCCAGGACCAGCTCGCGGTGGGTACCGGATGCGTCTATCCGGCGACTGTAAAGACACTGCCCGACCAATTGAAGGCGAAGGGGCTGACGTGGAAAGGCTACATGGGCGATATGGGGAACGATCCTGCCCGTGAGTCTGCGACGTGCGGCCATCCGGCGTTGAATGCGGTTGACCATACACAGACTGCTGAGGCGCCATCGGCGGCGGTACCGTTGGGCGATCAATATGCGACACGACACAATCCGTTTATGTACTTTCACTCGATCATCGATTCGCCGGATTGCCAGTCCAATGTCGTGAATCTGGACAATAATCTGCAGAACGATCTTGCGAGTGTATCGACTACGGCAAACTTCAACTTCATTACGCCGAGCCTGTGCGACGACGGTCACGATGCTCCGTGTGTCGATGGGCGTCCCGGCGGGCTGGTTTCTGCTGATGCCTTCCTGCAGAAGTGGATCCCAATCATTATGGCCTCTCCGGCGTATAAGGCCGATGGGCTTATCATCATCAACTTTGATGAGAGTACTTACGGCAGTGTGGTTCCATCGTCGACCGGGGTTGCGATTACGTTCAACGGTGGCATTTGCTGCGGTGAGCTGCCCGGACCAAACCTCGGGAGCTATCCGCAGACCTCCACGATTGCAGTGGGTAGCGCGAAGTATGTGCTGACTTATACGAACTATGGTGGAGATAACACGGGAGCTGTGCTGTTGTCGCAGTTCATCAAACCGGGTACGGTGACGACGACAGGCTACAACCACTACTCGATGCTACGGAGCATTGAAGATATCTTCGGGCTTGACCATCTCGGTTATGCTCAGGAACCCGCGGCTGGAACGTTTGGGGCCGATGTCTTTACTGGTCTCTGATTCTCTGTATGTGATCTGCGGCGCCGAAAACTCGGCGCCGCAGATTTTTAAACTGTTGCGATATGTCTCTTTTGCTCTTGTTGAAATCGATTCAGTTTCAGAACCATCGCGCCAGGAGGAACACACTTCTGGTGGTGCTGATGAGTAGTCTTGCATCGACGCTCTGTCTTGTTGGCTGCACCTCGAAACCTGCGGTGCGACAAGCAGCGGATGCGGCAAAACCGGCTGTTCACGAATTGTCTCCAGCTGCGAGCCTTGGGCGGCTGATCTTCTTCGATCCGACACTATCAGCCTCTGGTCGCCTTGCATGTTCTAGTTGCCACGACCCTGAACATGCTTATGGGCCAGCGAATGCGCTGGCTGCGCAGTTCGGTGGACGGAATCTCGATCATCAAGGCGCGCGGGCTGTGCCTTCGCTGCGTTACACGCTGCTACATGTGCCGCTATGGCATCAGGAACGAGCGGCGAGCCGCATGGAGAGATTTGAAGAGCTTGCCCGGAGCGATAATCCTCCGACGGGAGGATTGGGCTGGGACGGTAGGTTCAACACACCGGCGGCACAGGCTGCATTTCCGCTGCTCAACCCCGACGAGATGGCGAATGTTGACGCGGAGCATGTTGCGGCTGCGGTTAGGAAAGCGCCGTATGCGGCAGAGTTTCGGCGAGTGTTTGGAGAGCATGTACTGGAAGATCCGCAGAAGACTCTGGCCGCGATAGGAACGGCTGTAGAGCGATTTCAGTTTGAGGATTCAAGCTTTTATCCGTTCAGCAGCCGGTTTGATCAGTGGCTGGATGGACGCGCTACGCTTACCGAGGCGGAACAACGGGGGCTGGCGTTGTTCAATGACCCGGCGCGGGGAAATTGCGCGAGTTGTCACCTGAGCCAGCGTGGGGCTGATGGATCTCATCCGATATTTACGGACTTTCAGTTTGAAGCACTTGGGGTGCCGCGGAATTCGGAGCTAAAGGCGAATCGCAAAGCTGGGTACTACGACATGGGTTTGTGCGGGCCGGTGCGTAAAGATCAGGGAAGCGAGCGCGGGTTTTGCGGGATGTTCCGCACACCGACGCTGCGGAATGTCGCTACGCGAGGAGCGTTCTTTCATAATGGGCAGTTTCATTCACTGCGGGAGGCGCTGGAGTTTTATGTGGAGCGCGATACGAATCCGGAGAAGTGGTACGGGAAGGGTGCGGGCGGAAGGGTAGAGAAGTTCGACGATATACCGGCGGCTCTGCGGGGGAATGTCGATGTGGTGGAGGAGCCTCTGACGCGGCATCCGGGGCAGGCTCCGGCGTGGAATGCGCGTGATATCGATGATGTTGTGGCTTTTTTGAAGACGCTGACCGATGCGGATGCGAAAGGGCCTGTCCCGCATGGATCAAACTGACAGCGGCGGGTTGTTACCAACCGCGGGTTTGCATGAGGTGTTGTTCTTCGATTGCGGCGGCGGCGAGGCCTTTCATGGTTCCGGTGACGGCTTCCGAGGCTTCGGCGACGATCTTTGGGTCGTTGTAGTGGGTGGTGGCGATGACGATGGCCTTGGCGCGGGAGACTGCTTCAGCGCGCTCGACGGGATCGTTTTCGACGTCAAGAGGCGTGGCACGCTCCTTCATGAAGATACCGGAGCCTACGAAGACAGATTCGGCGCCTAGCTGCATCATGAGGGCAGCGTCTGCGGGGGTGGCGATGCCGCCGGCGGAGAAGTTGGGCACGGGGAGCTTGCCGGCTTTGGCGACCATGCGGACGAGCTCGTAGGGCGCGCCGTGGACCTTGGCGGCGTTGTAGAGTTCGGAGTCATCGAGAACGGTGAGGGCCTTGATCTCGCGGACGATCTGGCGCATGTGCTGGACGGCGTGGACGACGTCGCCGGTACCGGGCTCGCCCTTGGTGCGGATCATGGCTGCGCCTTCGGCGATGCGGCGAAGGGCTTCGCCAAGGTTGCGGGCTCCGCAGACGAAGGGGGTTGTGAAGGCGTGCTTGTCGATGTGGAAGGTCTCGTCAGCGGGGGTGAGGACCTCGGATTCGTCGATGAAGTCGACGCCGAGCTCCTGCAGGACCTGGGCTTCAGCGAAGTGGCCGATGCGGGCCTTGGCCATAACCGGAATAGAGACCGCCTTGATGATCTGCTTGATGAGCTTGGGGTTTGCCATGCGGGCGACGCCGCCTTCGGCGCGGATCATGGCGGGTACGCGCTCGAGAGCCATGACGGAGATGGCGCCAGCCTCTTCGGCGATGCGTGCCTGCTCGACGTTCATCACGTCCATGATGACTCCACCTTTAAGCATCTCGGCCAGACCGGTCTTGAGGCGGAGGGAAGGGGAGCTGAAGTTGCCGTTGGTGGTGTGGTCTGCCATGACGAATCTCCTTACGAGGCGCGGTCTTGTGAGTTTTTCAGGACGTTTGCCGCTGGAATCTATAGTTTATCAGTTTTGTTGGTGCTCGATGAACTTCCCTTGTTCATGTTGACGAACGATAGGCCCAAGCGACGAATTTGTCTGAAAATTCAACGTTGATTGATATGGCGTGCTGGATAGATAAGGCAAGCTGAGCGTACGGGGTGGTGTGTGCGTACGGTACCGGAGGTGTAGATGGAAGCTGAGCTAACGATTGTGATTCCGGCGAAGAATGAGGCGACTATGCTGCCTCGACTGCTGAAGTCACTGTGCCTGCAGGATTATGAAGGCATGGGTTTGACGCGGGTGATTGTGGCCGACGCGGGGTCTACTGATGGCACGGTCGAGCTGGCACTGAGTTTTAGAGATCGGTTGGCTGTGGAGGTGATTCCAGGTGGATTGCCTTCTGTGGGTCGCAATGCGGGAGCAAAGCTGGCGACGACGAAGTATGTTTTGTTTCTGGACGCCGATGTTGAACTGCCGGAGCCTACTCTACTGCGGAGGGCATTGTGGCGGATGCGGCGTCGGAATTTGCATCTGGCAACGACGAATATTGCATGCCGAGAGGGCAGCTTTTTCGATGATGCGCTTTATGCGGGCAATAACCTGATGCAGTACATCGGGTCGTTCTTGAAGCCGTTCGCTACCGGGATGTTCATGTTGTTTGACCGTGAAGCCTTCTGGGCGCTCGGCGGGTTCAATGAACGGGCCTTGTTTGCGGAGGACTATCTATTGTCGAAGGGCGTGGCGCGGACGCGGTTTCGGATTGTCCGGGGTAAGGTATTGACGACGAATCGCCGCTTCCAGAAGCTAGGGCACGGGCGAATGGTCTGGATGTTCTTCAAGACCATGATGCATAGCTGGGACGACGGATACTTTCTGCGTGACCAAGGTTATTGGGGAGAGGCTGAGATTTAAAACTAGCTTTCCGGTGCAGTAAGGCCGACCTTTGCGAGCATTGCCTGATCGATCACAATGAAGACTCCTTTGGCCCTAGCGAGCACCGTACCGTCGGCCCGTTGAAGCTCGGCCTGGTGGAAGAGTTTACGGCCTTCGCGGCTGAGGTGGCGGCTGACAAGGACAAGGGGCTGGAAGAGCGGCGCTGGGTGGAGGTAATCGACCTCCATATGACGGGTCATCGCGAGGACGTTGAGCGGACGGTTGAGTTTGCTCATCGCTTCGTCAAGAAGAGTGGCGACGATGCCGCCGTGGATGTGGCCGGGAGGGCCTTCGTGGAGGCGGTCTAGCTGGAGGTGGGCTGTTGCGATGGTAGCTTCTGCGCTACTTTCGGTGGTGAAAACGAGGTGCAGACCCTGAGGGTTGGCCGGACCGCAGCCGAAGCAGTAGTTGGCACGCTCGTCGAGGGTTGGATTGCCGTCCATGGAGGCCGGGGCATGGCGGGTTGTATCGGGGATGGGCATGGGTCTCCGTGGCTTGCACGGTAGCACATTCGAGGGACAGAGATGAATAGCTGTTCATCCCAGGAATCTGCGGTTTATGAGGTGCAGGCTTCGATGATGGCCGGGCCGAATCGTTCGATCTTTTCGAGATTGAGGCCGCTGATGGTTTTGAGCTGAGAGATGGTTTGAGGTTGTGCCAGGACAATATTGCGTAGGGTGGTGGAAGCTAGGACGAAAAACTGCGGGACGCCTAGTTTTTCGGATTCGGCTTTGCGCCAGGCGTGGAGGCGCTGGTCGAGGGCTTGTTGAGTTGAGGTGAGTGTTTCAGAGGGTTTGGATTCGGCGGGACGTGGCCGGTGAAATTCTTCAACAGTTCTGTTTGCCGAAGATTCTGCTCGGCGAGGAGAGGGTGTGGATTTGGACTTGGTTGAAGCAGGTCGTACTCGAGTGACTTCGCCGTATTCACCGGGAACGGCCCGGTCGTCGCAGAGGGCGCAGATGGCTGCGCCGTAGCGGTCTGCTTTGTCAGGTCCAATGCCGGAGATGTTGAGAAGTTCGGGAATCGTGCGTGGTTGCGCTTGAACAATGGAACTGAGGACAGAGTCGGAGAGAACGATGAAGGCTGGTTTGCCGGTCTTTGCGGCTTCGGTTTTACGCCAATCGCGAATTCGTTGTTCGAGAGCTTTCTGATCAGGAGTATAGGTTTTGGCAGCTTGGTCGCGTTCGATTTTGGAAGCGCGTGGCTTGGCGGTTTTGCTAGAGCGGCCTCGTGAAGATGATGCCGTGAAAGCAGAGGTGTCTTTCAGCAAAAGATCGGGAGGCAATGGGCCAGTGAGCGTGCGACCTTCGTGAGTGAGAGACGCTTTCTTGAAGGTGATGAGGTTACCCTCGGGATTGGTCCACTGATCGGTCGTGAGGGTGATGAAACCGGAGCGTGTGAGGGCATCGAGAAGCATGTCGAAGCCTTTCCGGTCCGTAGCCGGTGTGTTGCGGAGTGGGCCTGCCGAGAGTTCGGTGTGTAGCTTGCCGGTGGCACGGGTAGTGCCCTCCAAGGCGCGAAGGATGGCGCGAAGTTGACGATCTTCGTCAACGGTTGGAGGACGGAAGGTCTGCGCGGTCGATTGGGTTGGAGCGCAGAAATCGCAGTGACCGCAGGGGCGGAGGCCATCGGCGGTGTCGCCAAAGTGTTGGATGAGAGCGGACATGCGACATTGCTGCGATTCCGCGAACTGCATCATGCGGTCAATCTGGCTGCGACGGAAGTTGACCTGCTCGTCGTAGCCCTTTCGCCAACTGGTTGAGCCGGTCGTGCGAACGTTGCCTTCGATATTGATGGAGGCTGCTCCCTGAGCAGCTAATTTTTCCACGGCGCGGTCGAAGGTCTCGGCATCCATCTTGAGGCGCTGACGCAGGAGGTCCGGCATCTGATAGTCGTCGCTAAGGATGGCCGCGACGCGGGAGAGTTCCGTGGGGGGCGGGTAGTCACGCTCGAGGAAGAAGTCGTGCATCTTGCGGTCGGCAAAGGAGTGCAGGAGCACAGTGCGCGAAGGAAGGCCGTCGCGCCCGGCTCTGCCTATCTCCTGGTAGTAGGCTTCAACGCTGCCGGGTAGAGCAGTGTGGACTACAGTGCGGACGTCGGCTTTATCGATGCCCATACCGAAGGCGATGGTAGCTACGACAACTTCAAGTTTGCCGCTAAGGAAGTGGCGCTGAACTCGCTCACGTGTGCCGGGGTCGAGGCCGGCGTGATAGGCAGCGGCGCTTCCGCCAAGTTTGGAAGCTAACTCTTCAGCAGCTTTGCGCGAAGGTGCGTAGACGATGGCGGGCCGATTGGATTTTTCTTTGAGGAGATTGGCAGTGAACTCGTTACGGCGAGGCTTGGAGAGTTCGACGACCTCGATGGCGAGGTTGTGACGGCGAAAGCCGTGGATGAAGAGGGCCGGCTGGCTGAGCCGAAGTTGGGCAACGATGTCCTTCTGGACAGTGGGGGTCGCGGTGGCTGTGAGAGCGATGACCGGAGCCGGGCGAAGGGAAGGGAGGTAATCGCCTAAAGTGCGATAGTCAGGACGAAAATCGTGACCCCAGGCGGAGATGCAATGCGCCTCATCGATAGCGACGAGGGCGGGTTTGCGTTTGGCAAGCATCTCAGGAAAACCGGGAACACGCATGCGTTCGGGTGCGATAAAGAGGAACTGAAGCGTACCATCGAGGTAATCGCGGCAAGCCTGACGGGCCTCGTCGCGGGATAGGCCGGAGTGAATGCGAGCGACGCGAAGGCCGGCGGCTGAGAGCTTCGCGGCCTGGTCGTCCATAAGAGCAATAAGGGGGCTAATGACGAGAGCTGTCCCGCCACGCGCGATAGCAGGGAGTTGATAGCAGAGGCTCTTGCCTGCGCCGGTAGGCATGACGAGGAGGACGTCGCGGCCATCGGTCGCGGCGCGGCAGACGGCCTCCTGGTTGGCGCGAAAGGAGGCGAAACCAAAGGTCTTATGGAGTAGAGAGGAGAGATCCATGAACGCTAGGACAGTTTCGCATATTCTTTGCCTTTGGGAGAAAGAGTACGGAGGGAAGGAATAAGAAGAGACACGTTGGCGCCCGGGAACAAACGGAGGTCAAAATATCTGGAAGTTCATTTTGACCGGTGTCTCTGTGGGAACCGGCTTGCCTTCGAAGATTCCTGGCTGGAACCGATATTGACTGACCGCATCGATCGCTTTTTGATCGAGAGTATGAGCAGCCGCTCGGTCCTTTTTGCTGGTGAAATTGTCGGCTGCAGACTTGATGACTTGAACCTTCTCGACGTGACCGTCTACACCGACGACGAGCTGAAGTATGATGCTTCCGCTTAGCTTTCGCTTGCGTGCTTTGTCGGAGAATTCGGGTACGACAGAAGAGATCAGCTTTGGTTCGGTTACACCATCCCCAGCGTGGTAGATGCCGGAGGCATCGGGATTAGGACGCGGAGATACCGATGACTTGCGGCTATCAACTTCGGAAGTAGGTATCTGAGGATTTGCTACGGGATGGGCTGTTGCATAGACAGGCGACGCTACCATCCATTCGACGAGCAGTGCGGCGGCGCGAAGTCTGCAGTGAATGACCATGGCGCAATTTTTTGAAGATCGATTGTGAGAAGCCAGCATCAATAGATGCAGCATCCGATAAGTCTGGTTGCCGCGGGAGGTCGATATGTTACCGATTGCGTTGTTTGCGATTGTAACGATTAGCGTTTTGATCTTTGCCGGTGTACGACTCAAACGGTCGCGAGAGAAACGGGAACTCGAACGGTACTTCATCGAGCCTGACGATCTTCATAGGATGTTGAGTTTGAACCAGGATGTTCTGGTATTGGATGTTCGTCAACCACTCGACCTGCTGGCTTATTCGGAGATGATCCCAGGTGCAAAGAGACTTCCGCCAAAAGACGTGATCGCGAATCCTTCACTGATCCCCAAGGATGTGGAGACGGTCATCTACTGTACGTGCAACAGCGAGAGCACCAGCCGGGATATTCTGCAGCGGGCGCTTGCTCTGAATTTCTCCAAGGTCAGGCTCCTTCGTGGCGGACTGGCTGCGTGGAAAGAGAAAGGGTATTCGGTGGTGCCGTACGAAGAAGCTTTTCATCTCGACACTGCGGGCTAAATGTTGAAGCTGTAATTTGTTCGAGACCAGTTATGATGATGGTATAGAAGAAGTTCTGTCCGGTTTTAGCGGGCTTCACGGGAGAGTGTGGATTGACCTTGGTTGAAATGGGCCGATACAGCGCTGTGGTAGCGCTGACAGTTGTGATGGGTGTGCCTGGTTTGGCGCAGGCACCAGAGGGGCGGCAACAGAGAGGCGATGCGGCCAAGGAAACCAGGGACGATTCGGGCATCCCTGTCCCGCCCGAGACAAGCTCGGTTACGAGGCATGATTTGAACATCGGCGGGCAGACGATTCACTATACGGCCACGGCCGGAAACCTGTTGATCCACGACGATCAGGACAAGCCGAACGGCAGCATCTTCTACGTGGCCTATACGCAGGATGGGGTGGAGGCAAAGAACCGCCCGGTTACGTTCTTCTACAACGGTGGACCGGGAGCGGCGACGATCTGGCTGCACATGGGCTCATTCGGGCCGGTGCGGGTGATTACGCAGAGTCCAGAGGCGACAGCGCCGGCTCCGTTTACATGGGTGCCAAACGAGTACAGCTTGTTGGATAAAAGCGATCTGGTGTTTATTGACGCTCCGTTGTGCGGATTCTCGCGGGCGGTCGGCAAGGGGACAGCGAAGGACTTTGCGGGAACTGATCAGGACATCAAGGCGTTCGAGAAGTTTATTGTGCGGTATATCACTGCGAATGAGCGGTGGAACTCACCCAAGTTTTTGTTTGGGGAATCGTATGGAACGACGCGATCGGCTGGGCTGGTCGCGGCGCTGCAAGGCGATGGAATCACATTCAATGGCGTTACGCTGCTGTCGTCGATCCTGAACTACAACATTCGCAATCCTGGCTATGACACGGAAGCGATTGGGTATTTCCCGTCATTTGCGGCGATTGCTTACCACTACAACAAGGTGAAGCACACAGGATCGATGGCGGAGTGGGTCGAGCAAGCCCGTAAATTTGCGCGTGGGCCGTATGCTGAAGCGCTGCAACAGGGTGATAGGCTGTCACCGGCGGAGTTCGATGACGTTGCTGCGAAGGTGGCGGCGTTTACAGGATTGAGTGTTGGATACGTCAAGGAGTCCAAGCTGAGGATCTCGGCTACGCGATTCCGCAAAGAACTGCTGCGGGACGATGAGCGAACGCTGGGACGCTACGATGCGAGGTTCATGGGCTGGGATCCGGATGCAGCGGGCGAGAATCCAGGTTCAGATCCTTCGGATACGGGGATCAGCGGCGTGTATGTGGGAGCTTTCCATGACTACATTCAACGAGAGCTAAAGTACTTGAGCCAGGAGCCGTATTACCTGTCAGGGCCGGGGATCAACCAGGCATGGGACTTCAAACACAAGCCCGCGGGCGGTGGAGCGCGTGTGGAACAGACCGCGCCGGATGTAGCAATGGATCTTGGCGATACGATTCGGAAAAATCCGAAATTGCGGGTATTTTCAGCGAATGGGTATTTCGATTTGGCTACGCCGTTTTTTGCTACGGAGTACGATCTGAGCCACATGAGCCTACCGGAGAAATTAGTGGGTAATGTGCAGTTTGGTTACTATCCGGCGGGACATATGGTGTATTTGAACGTGGACGCGCTCAAGGAGATGAAGGCCGACATGGTGAAATTCTATGCGGCTGCCCAGCATAACTGAGGCAATCGTTAGGGTTGCGTAAAGAGAGCACAGGCAACGGGCTGAGGTGGGCGTGTCCCCATTCAGCCCTTGCTTTGTGTTTGTAACTGCCTTAGAATGAAGGTTGCGGTTATTTTTCCCTGGGTCGTAAGACAGTAGTACCGGGACAAAGTAGAAGAGGAACTAACAGATATGGCAAAGCGTCGTGGAAATCCCAACTGGGGCAAGCCCGAGCCGATTGGGCCTGTTGTACCGACGGTTACATCGTTCGAGCAGGTTGTGAAAGAGTTCAAGCTGACACCGGACCAGTACATTCGGTCGACGAGACTGCGTGAGTGGGCCCGCCGGAACAAGAACTCGAAGTATATTCCTGAGGCGTTGCTGGAGGCCTGGGGCTTTGAGATTGAGTCGACTTTGTAAAAGTTCAGTTTTTGGATTGTAAAGAAGCCGCCCTGAAGGGCGGTTTCTTTTTGCGTCGAACGTATGATTAGAAGAGTCGAAAGAGTTGTAAAGGCTGGAGGTTGAATCATGTTCGCTGAGGTTGCAGAGGCGGTTGCGGAGATTCGCGCGGGTCGGATGGTGGTAGTGGTTGATGATGAAGACCGCGAGAATGAAGGCGATCTGACACTGGCTGCGGAGTTCGTTACGCCGGAAGCCATCAACTTTATGGCGAAGTATGGGCGTGGGTTGATCTGTCTCACTCTGACGGAGGAACGGGCGGATTATCTGAGGCTTGGGCCGATGACGCAGGAGAATACTTCGCGGTTCGGCACGGCGTTTACGGAGAGCATTGAGGCGAGAGAGGGCGTCACAACGGGGATTTCGGCCGCGGATAGGGCTCATACGATCAAGGTGGCTATCGATCCAACGTCTACGGCGCAGGATTTGGCTCGGCCAGGGCATGTGTTTCCGCTCCGGGCGCGCAAGGGTGGGGTGTTGGTGCGGGCGGGGCAGACGGAGGCGTCGGTCGATTTGGCGCGGATGGCGGGTCTGGTTTCGGCTGGGGTGATCTGCGAAATCATGAATGATGACGGGACGATGGCGCGGGTTCCCGATCTGATTAAATTCTGCGAAGAGCATGGCTTGAAGATGATGACGGTGGCGGATTTGATCCGATATCGCCTGCAGAATGAGCGATATATCCATCGGGTGGCGGAGTCGCTGATGCCTACGGAACATGGGGAGTTTCGGGTGATCGCGTACGAGAGCGAGGTAGAGGGGGATGAGTCGCATGTTGCTCTTGTATATGGAGATCTGACAGGTGATGAGCCGGTGACAGTGAGAGTGCATACGCATTGCCTGGGGGGGGATGTGTTCTCGACTACGTTGTGTGATTGCCGGGCTGTGGTGGCTAACTCCTTGAGAATGATCGCGGAGGCTGGGCGCGGTGCGCTGGTTTATCTACACAATGGGACGAAGGGGTTTGGGATTGATCAGAGTGTGACACCGGGGAGGGTAGTGTTTCATCGGGATCAGCGGGCTCGGGAGGGGCATGATGACCGGGTGCAGCGGACGCTGAGGCAGGTGGGTTTGGGTGGGCAGATCCTGTCGGATCTGGGGATTCACAAGATTCGGCTGCTGACCAATACGCCTACGCATGTGCCTGCTCTGCAGGGTTTCGGGATTGAGATTGTGGAGCAGGTTCCGGTGTCTTTGAAGGTGGATCGCACGTAATTTTTGTCTCTTTTTTTATTCGTGGTGGGAGGGCGTTTTTCAAGGTTTTTTGGGGAAAACGGTCTGTCGCGGTGGTGTTTTTGTGGTTTGGATGTGGTGAATTGGGTGGTAATCGTGGATTGTGGGTGGATGGTTTTTGAGGGCTGTGGATTTTGCAGTTTTTGGGGATTTATTTTGCGAGGGCATTCGGGTCGCTTCGCTACGCTCGTAATGACAGCGGAGCCATAACAACTGCAAATACCGGCGCTCAGATACATCGCTTGCATGGAGGACGCTATCGAGCAGACCGGTGCAGTCCTCATGGGAGAAGGACGTTTGGGGTATTGACACTCCTAAGAGCACGATCGTACTCTTAGAATATGCGTTACTCGCCGGAACATAAGGCAAAGAACCACGAGAACATTCTTTCGGTGGCCGCTCGCTCTTTCCGGGAGCACGGCGCGGACATCAGTGGCATTGGGACAGTGATGAAGAAGGTGGGCCTCACGAAAGGAGGCTTCTACCGCCATTTTGAGAGCAAAGACGACCTGTTCGTCGAAGCGGTAGCACGGGCGTTCGACGAGATGGGAACGGGGATGCTGGAGATTGCAAATTCCGCACCCGAAGGCCAAGCTCTGCGAGCCATCATCGAACGCTATCTGAGTGCGCGCCACGCGAGTTCGCCAGGAGCGGGTTGCGTGGTCGCCGCCCTCGGGCCAGAGCTCGCGCGGAAGCCGCTGTCTGTGAGGAAACGGATTGAGGCGTCGCAGGACGCGTATCGTGAGCGGCTCCTGCCATTTATTCCCGGTGAGACGCGAGAAGAAAAAGTAGCAACGTTCCTGATCTTGTTCTCGAGTATGGCTGGGGTGCTGACCAGAGCACGGATGATTACGGACCCCAAGACGCGTGAGTGGATGCTGTCGGAGGCGCGGAAGTTTTTCATAAAAAACTACGTCGAAATGTGACGAGATTTTTTTTGATCCTATAGAGTACGTGCGTCATCTTATTAGAGTACGACCATCATCTTTAAGAGGAGTTGACGATGGACAGGCCGTCATTCAAAAAAAGAAACACTGAATGACCAATCATGAACCCTAACCTGAATCGAGGCAAAACGATGAATTTGATGATCCCATTTCTTGCTGCAATGCTACCCGTAGCGTCCGTAGCGCAGTCACAGTCCGGGTCACAGTCTGGGTCACAGTCTGGGGCATCGCAGGGCGGCGTGCCAGCCGCGGCCATACCGAAGACCACCGGAGTGATGGTGATTCAGACTGTCAAGCAGGGCGTAACCGCTTCACAGGTCATGGCCATCATCCCGGATGAGATTCGTGCCACCGTGAAGCTCTACCTCGACGGGAAGATCCGCGAGTGGTATTCGCGCGGCGATGGCAAGGGCGTCGTCTTTCTGGTCGATGCGAAGACCGAGGACGAGGCACGAGCCATTATGGACACGCTGCCGCTCGCAAAGGAACAGTTGATGGACGACCAATACATTCCTGTTGGACCGCTAATGCCAATGAGGGCATTGATCGGCGCGGGAGCACAGTAGTTGCTGTCGTCGCGATGGTCAGCAGTCCGCGGCTGAAGCCCTATGCAACCGCGGACTGCGGAGAGCATTGCCACGCCAATGGCCGGAATTGGCGGGAAATCTAACAAGGAGGGATTCATCATGCCGCAACAGATGGTTTGGTTTTTCACGAGCATCGCCTTCAGTCTCATCGTTTGGGGAATCGTCGCCACCCGCTACATCTGGCCGGGACTCCGTCTCCGGCAACGGGCCGGTGCGTTGCGACCTCTTCTGATCCTGCACAGCTTCCGCTTCATCGGATTGGCATTCCTGGTTCCGGGTGTCGTGTCACCCGATCTGCCGCCTGCCTTCGCGCGGGCCGCGGCCTATGGGGACATCATTGCAGCCATACTTGCGTTGGTTGCGCTGCTATTACTGCCGAGTTCGGCTGGCGTTGCCGCTGCATGGATCTTCAATCTCTGGGGCACGGCCGACATCCTGAATGCCTTCTATCAGGCCAACCACGCCGGGCTTCTGGCGGGGCAGTTGGGAGCCGCATTCTTCCTTCCGACTCTCGTTGTGCCGCTGCTGCTGATCACGCACGGACTCGCTTTCCGGATCCTACTGCAACATCAACCTGAACCCGCAATGCACGAAAGTCGGTACCCAGCATAACCACCAAACGGGTGAAGTGTGCGGCTACCAGGGCAAGCTTCTCCACTACGGCGGCAAACCAGCCTTCGGTCGAGATGACGTGCTTCCTTATTCCCAAAAGTAACGGTTTAAGAAGAACGTTTTATTGGGCGGTTACGACGAGGTTGAGAGTTACGGTTTGGGTTAAGGTTGGGTTGCTGGTGGAGTTGGCGGTGATTTGATATTGGTAGGTTCCGGGTGGGGTGTAGCGGAGATTTGTGTTGGTTCCGGGTAGGGCGCCTCCGCTTCCGCAGCCTGTGGCTGAGAGGATGGCCGTTGTGATGGCTATGGCTAGCCAGATGGTTGGGCGCTGCTTCGAGTGTCTTGATCGCCGGAGGAAGAGGAGGACTGCGGGCAGGAGGCAGAGGAGTGTGGTTGTGCTTGAGGGGTGGTTTGCGACGGTTGAGACTTCGGTGACGGTGTTGATGGTGGCGACGGCGTTTTGTGGTGTGCCGTTGAGGGTGATGCTGGAGGGGAGCAGCGAGCAGGTGGCGTACTGGCCGGGGTTGATGGGGGTGCAGTTGAGGACTACGGGGCCGGTGAAGTTGTCTTGCGGGGTGAGGGTGAGATTGTAAGAGGCGGGTTCGCCGCTCACTACTGTGACGGTCGAGGTGGCGCCGCCGTTGACGGTGAGCGTGAAGGTTCCGGTGGTAGTGGTTGTGCCGGACTTTCCTGTTCCTGTGAGGGGGACGACGGTGGGGGAGCTCTGGTCGGTGCTGGCGACGGTGAGGGCTCCGGCTCGGGAGCCTGTGGCGGTGGGGGTGAAGGTGATAATGACCGAGCAGCTGGAGCCGGGAGCGAGGGTGGTGAGGGCGCAAGGGGCGGTGAGGGCGTAGTCGCCGCTGATGGCCAAGGCGAGTTTGTTGATAGTCGCAGTGCCGGTGTTGGTCAGAGTGAGTGCGAGGGTGGATGAGGAGCCGAGGGCGATGGTTCCGAAGCTGAGGCTCGTGGGGGTGATTTGGAGTTGGGATTGTGCTCCAATGCCGGTGAGAGCGGCGGTGAGTGGGAGCGAGGTGAGAGAGGTGTTGAGGCTGAGGGTTCCGATGCGAGTGCCGGTTTGGGTGGGGGTGAAGGCGATCTGGACTGTGCAGGTGGCGGAGGGCGCGAGAACGTTGCCGGGTGTGGGGCAGGTTCCAGTGGCGGTGTAGTCTCCCGTGGCAGTGATGGCGTTTAAGATGGCGGGGGTGGTGCTGACGTTGGTGATCTGGATGGGGAGTGTGGACGTGCTGCCGACGAGGACGGAGCCGAAGTCGAGCGAGGTTGGGGAGAAGGTGAGGTTGGCAGGACTGGCGGCGCCGAGGAGACTGATGAATTCGAGTGAGGTGCTGGAGTCGGAGGTGATCTCGATGGCTCCGATGCGCTGATCGGTGGTTATGGGTGTGAAGTCTCCGGTGCGGGTGCCGGTGACTTGGGGGGTGAAGGCTGCGGTGAGGGTGCAGGTGGCGCTGGGGACGAGTGCGGCGCAGTTGCTGGTGACGGTGAAGTCGGGTGTGGTTCGGGTGCCGATGATGTGGAGGGTCGCGGTGCCGGTGTTGGTGAGGGTGACGGTTTGAGTGGCGGAGACGTTGCCTATCTGTGTTGCGAGGAACGTGAGGGAGCCTTGCGAGGTGGTGAAGGATACGAGAGGTGCGGTGTTGGCGGGCGAGGCTACAAGGACAGGAGCGGCGTTGCCGGCGAGGTCGATCAGATCGGGGCTGCTGGCGGCGTCGCTTTCGATGACGAGGGTTCCGGCATCGGCGGTGGGAAGTGGTGAGGTGGTTCCGGAGGCGAGTTGGTAGAGCGGTGTGTAGTTGATGGTGACGGTGCAGGACTGGTTTGCAGTGAGGACGGAGCCGCATGTGGTGGTGCTGAGGAAGGGCCACTCGGTGGTGATGCGGTGGACTGTGATAGGGATGAGGCCGGGATTGGTGAGGGTGAGGGTCCTGGAGGATGTTTGGCCGGAGGTGACCTGATTGAACTTGAGGAGATTGCCGGGGAAGAGGCTGCCGGTGATGGCGAGGGCGCTGGTGCCAATGCCGTAGCCTTCGACGTAGCCTATGCCGTTGAAGGCCTGGGTGCCGTCGGTGGGTGTGGCCTGGGCGAAGAGAGTTCCGGTGATGTCGCCGTTGGTGAGCGGGAGGAAGGCTACGGTGAAGTTGCAACTGCCGTTGGGGGTGAGAGCGGTGCAGGGGGCGCTGGTGAGGGCGAACTGGCGTGGTAGGGCGATATCGAGTGCGAGGGATTTGGTGGTGAGGTTGTTGATGGTGAACTGGCGGGCGAGGCCGAGGGTGCTGGTCGGGGTGGGACCGTAGTTGGCCTGGTCGGGGATGATCTGGAGGCCGGAGTCTTCGATGGTGTAGGAGCCGACGAGGGGGACGTTGTAGGTCGCTGGCGTGTTGGCGAAAGACGAGATGACGTTGATCGAAAGGTTACCGGTGACGGTGGAGTTGGTGGGCTGGAAGGTGACGAAGAAGGTGCAGGAGGCTCCGGGGGCCAGGTCGGGGCAGCCGGAGGCGGGGGGCGGACTGAACACATTGAAGATGGAGGGGTCTGTGTTTATGTCTAAGGATTCAATGTGGAGGAGGTAGGCACTGGTGTTGGTGAGAGTGATGGACTGGCGGGTGGCGGCGGGGTCGGGGATGTTGCGGAAGATGAGTGCGGTGGGATTGAGGCTGAGGCCGGGATCGAGCGAGCCGAAGCCGGTGAGAGAGGAGGTGATGGTGCCGTAGCTGGAGTCGATGGTGAGTGTGCCGCTGCGTTGGCCGGTGGCTGTGGGAGAGAAGGTGATTTGGAGGAAGCAGGAGGCGGTGGGCGCGAGTGTTCCGGTGCAGGTGGGGCCGCCGGTAGGGGCAGTGCTGAGGGCAAAGTCACCGGTGATGGTTGTAGAGGTGAGGGTGATGGGCGAGGGGCTGAGGTTGGTTAGGGTGAAGAGTTGTGGAGCGGTGGTGCTGTTTATGGGGACGGGGCCGAAATCTTGTGTGGCGGGAGTGAGTTGGAGACCGGTGAGGGCGAGGCCTGTGCCGGTGAGGCTGAGGGTGTAGGGATTGCCGGTGGTTCCGGAGGAGAGCGTGAGGGTGGCGGGGCGAGGGCCGGTGGCGGAGGGTTTGAACTGGGTGCCGAGCCAGCAGTTGGTGCAGGGGCCTGTGGTGTCGGAGGTGAAGGCTGAGGATGCGGGTTGGCCGTGGCCGTAGCCGAGGTCTTCGACGAGGATGGCTGTGTAGTCGGAGTTGGAGGTGGCGGCGGTGAGTGTGGCGAAGGGCTGGGTGATCTTGTACCACTGGACCGATGGCTGACCGACGATGACGCTGCCGAAGTCGAGGGTGCCGTTGTTGGAGGGCAGGATGGAGGTGGCGGTTCCGCTGAGGGGGACGTAGATGGGAGTGGTTGCTGCTCCGGTGCTGACGGTGAGGAGGCCCTGGCGGGTTCCGGGGGCGGATGGGGCGAAGGTGAGGGTGACGGTGCAGGTGACGCCGCCGGGAAGGATGGCGGGGCAGTTGGTGGTGTCGGTGAAGTCGCCTGAAAGGGTGAGGGCGAGGGTGAAGGATTGCGTGCCGGTGTTGGAGATGGTGATGTTTTGCGTGGAGGCAGAGAGACCAGCTACGACTACGGCGTCGGGGAAGTTGATGGTGGAGGGAGTGACGCTGAGGTTGGGGTTGGTGAGGGAGCCGTTGATGCCGGGCTGGGGGATGGTCTTGCCGGTGACGAGGACGGTTAGGCCTTGGTCGAGGGAGAGCGTGGTTGAGTCGGCGGAGGTTTGGGGAGAGCTATAGGTGAGCTTTGTTTGGCAGACGGTGTGGGGTTCGAGGGTGGTGGGGCAGTTGTCTTCGATGGTGAAGGGCGATGTGGATGGGAGGGTGATGGCGGTGTGGGGGGTCGCAGTCGTGGAGTTGTTGGAGAGGTAGAGAAAGCGAGGGAGTTGGATGCCACCGATGTATTGCGTGCCGAAGTCGATCTCGGAGGCCGAACCTGTGAGTGGGGTGAGTTGGGTGTAGGCCGTTAGAGTGATCGAACTGGAGCCGCTATTCCAGCTAGCTGTGAAGGGAACTCCGCTGGTGGCGCTGGATGGCACCGATACGCTGAAGATGAGATGGCAGCTGGCGCCGGGCGGAAGGGATAGAAGGACGGTTGGGTTGGGGCAGTCGGTTGAGACTGTGACCGGGCTGGTGGTACTAAATTTGTTCTCCAAGAAGAGTGATGGGAAGGACTGGGCTGTCTGATTCAGATTGGTGACTGTTACGGTGCGGACGGATGGCGGGTCTGAGGCGGTGACGATACCGAAGTCGATCTCGCTGGGGGAGAAGACGAGTGGGGCTGGCGTCCTGTTGATTGCTGGAAGGCTGACGGTCTGGGGTGTGGCGTTTGCGGCTTGTACGGTGACGGTTCCCGGACCGGAGCCGTTGAGGAGGATGTTGCATTCGGAGCCTGCATCGAACTGGGTGGGGCAGTTGTGCGCGATGGTGAAGCCGGTGGAGGAGAGCTGAAGGTTCGTTGCGGTGAGGGAGCCGAGGTTGCGCAAGGTGAGGTTGGGTGAGGAGTCGGTCGAGAGCGCGAGGGAGGTCCCGGCGCTGAGGCTGAGCTTTGACAGGTAGGCGGCGGAGCCAGCGCACAAGCTTCCGCAGTTGGAACCGACGGGGAGTACAGCATCGCGAAGGGTTGAGGGAAGGGCCGCTGTGGGGCTGTTGAATAGGGGCAGATCGTAAGTTTGTGTTGCGAGCAGACTGGAGCTGGTGGTGGGAGCGGCGTTGCCGGCGAAGATCGGTTGGCGGGTTGGGTCGATTGCGATCGATGTGATAGTGACGGGCACGTTGGGGAAGAATGCGGAGCCTGTGCCGCCCATGCGAACACTCTGATCGATGGCGCTCTGCGCAGTGATGCGGAAGGCGGCTGTGTCGCCGATATCGGAGATTGCCGGAAGCGGGAGGAGCGGCGATGTGAGCGGAAGAGAAGCCCAGGCTGCTCCGTTGGGCGCAGGAGTGATGACGGATTGCGTGCCGGGAGCGAGGAGGGTGGAGGAGATGACGGTGCTGCCGTCGAGTGGGAGGCGGACTACGGTTTGGTAGGTGGTGTTGACGAGGGGTGTTTGGACGTTGGTGATGGGGAACTGGCCGAGATCGATGGTGCCGGAGAGGAGGAGGTTTTGGGTGGTGGGGTCGAAGGCGAGGGAGGTGGGGCCGTCGCCGGGGATGAAGGTGGAGAAGAGGATGGAGTCTCCGGCGGGGGCTAGTTTGGTGAGGAAGCCGGAGGTGGTGCTGGAAGGAGGGAATTCGGGGATGAGGGCGTTGAGGGTGGGGTAGCCGGTGCTGGTGGTGTAGCCGGTGATGTAGGCGTTGTCGCTGGTGTCGGCGGCGATGGCGGAGGGGGCGGTGTCGCCGTTGAAGGCGCTGAGGTAGGTGGCGTAGAGGAGAGTGGTTCCGGTGGTGTTGAATTTTTCGACGAAGCCGTTTTGGAAGCTGCCGCTGGCGGGGGTTTGGATGATGCCGGAGGGGGTGACAGGGAGGGTGGTGGTGAAGGTGCTTCCGGTGATGAAGACGGCGTCGGAAGTGGCGGCGATGGAGGATGCGGCGGTACGGCCGCTGCCGGTGTAGGTGACGAAGATGGGGTTGAGGCTGGGGTCGAATTTGGCGATGAAGGAGTTAGTTGAGGTGTCGGCTGCGGTGGGGAAGGCAGAGCCTGAGGTGCTGGCGAGGGTGCCGGAGGTGGTGGTACCGGTGATGTAGATGTTGCCGCTGGGGTCGAGGGCCATGGCGAGGCCGATGTCGCCGGCGGCTCCCAGCTGGGCTTGGGCGAGGATGTTGGTGGCGGTGGGGTCGGTCTTGAGGAGGCGGACTCCGTCTTTCTGGTCGAGGAGGAGGTAGAGGTTGCCGGAGGCGTCGGTTTTGACGGCGTTGAACTGAGCTGGATTGGAAGATGGGCTTGCGGTGGAGCGCAAACCGGTGAAGGCGATGTGTTGGGGGCTTTGGGCGAGGAGATGTGAGGAGGCGAGTCCACACAGACCGGCGAGTAGGAGTCGGAGCGCGAACTGGGGCTTCGTCATTATGGAGTTTTTGGCTGCGGGTGGAGCGCTGGTTGCAGCCTGACCTTAACTATCCATTGGGCTGAGGGTTGGAGTTTAGATGAAATCGATTGGATGACGTGACGAAAGTACTATAACGTTCCGTTTTGGGACGCGGTACTCCCCTGTAGTTGTAGGAGGTGGGCGAGGCCGCGGGAGTGCATCTCTTGCTCGAAGGTGGCGTGGTCGGTGTATTGGATGGCCTGCATGCCTACGGCGAGGGCGGCGGTGATGTTTTCGGCGCGGTCATCAATGAAGAGGATGTTGGCGGGAGGAGTGTTGAGGCCGTCGGCGGCGTGTAGGTAGATTTCGGGCTCGGGCTTGGCCAGGTTAAGGGCGTGGGACCAGGTGTTGTGGTCGAAGGATTCGATCCAGGCGTGGCGGGCGCGGAGGCCTTCTTCCATTGCGTCGGGCATGTTGGAGAGGATGCCGGTGCGGATGCCTGCACGCTGGAGTCGCTGGACCCAGTCGAGCATTGGTGGGTTGATGAGGCCCCACAGGTCGGTGTCGGCGTTGATGAGGGCGGTGAGTTGGTCGGGGGAGAGGACGATCTCGGCTCCGGCGGCGATTTTGTTCCAGAAGGCGTGGCCTTTGAGGTCGCCGCGGTCGTAGTCGTGGCGATGGGCCCAGTATTCGCGGTGGAGAACTTCTTCGGAGAGGCCGGTGATGGTGCGCATGCGTTGCCAGGCTGCGGGATCGGGTGGCGCGGAGAGGACCATGCCGTAGTCGAAGAGGATGGCTTTAACTGGAGTCATTAAGACGATTGTAAGGGAATCACGAGAGAACATCGTCAGGACAAAAGTGCCACATGTAGCTCAGCTTTTCGAGTTGATTTGCTTCAGGCTCATGCGGTAGTGCAAACGGAGAAACTCTTTGCCCCAAAGCCAAAGATTGTGATCGGCACGCGCGGTACCGGACTCAGCGGAGTAGACGTGAATGGTCTCTTGCATGCTGCGGAGATATCGAGCCCAGACGACTCCGTCTTGACCGTGAACAACGAAGTAAAAGCCGGGATCGCCGAAGGCATCTCCTGCCGATGTAACGGAGAAAGAGCCGTCGTCATGAACCTTTGGCTTCATGATCACGACGGCATTGCCATTTGGGAGCGGAAAGACCACTTTCACGCAGGGCGATGGATGTCCCGGCACAGTGCAGATAGAGTAAACGCCTGCGTAGAGAACATTTCCGGTTGCGTTCAACTCGCGCACCCATGCGGTTCGAACAAGTTTTCCGGAGTCACGTGTGCGTAGTTGAACGACTCTGCTGGTCATCCCTTTCGAACTATCGAGGGAAGATAACGGAATGTTCAACTGTTGGAGGCGACGACTAAAGAGAACGGCGAGAGCTCGACCGAAGGGCCGAAAGAGTCCGTGCCACTCCGACCATGCGTCGAGGCTGTACTCGGAGGTTCGCTCGTAGAACTGCCTGACAGATGGTGAGGCAAGGTTGAGGTCGACGGAGTCGCCGGATAGGCTGGTCATGTCCTCCAGTAATCCACGGATACCGGTTTGCACGATGTTGAGGTTGTGTTGACGAGCGTATTCGACGAAAAAGTCTTTGCCGATCTGTCGGGTGCTACCGGCTGGGCCATCAAGCCATGCATGCTCACTAAGGGTAAGCTTGCGGCCGGTTATCTGTACCCAGCGCTGGGTTACCCAATCGGTTAGAAATCCTCTTCTGTCCCCTAGCCAGATCACTCGCAGATTATGTCATGGGAAGTGTCCACGGCTGGGAAGAAAGAACACGGTTGTCCTGTTTGTCTTGATTTGAATAAAGGGAATGTCTGTTAACTGAGTCGTTGCACGCCTCAATGTTGAAAGAAATCCACTTTAGCAAGCCCTACACTCAGCTCAGTCAGGCAGTGCCTGGTTAAGGCGTGGGGATTTGATGAAGTCTTTGATAACTGCTCTCTTTGTTGTGTCCGCGCTTGGCAGTCTGAGCGCACAGACGACTGCCTGGCAGCCATCACCCGGACATACACAAGTGCCGATTTGGCCGGGGGCCGTGCCCGATGCGCGATCCGTTCCCAGGCCAGAGACTGCGGCGACAGAGACGAAGGACTTGGTCGCTGGCAAACCATGGGTTTATGTGAGCAACGTCTCTCAGCCTACGATAACGGTCTACGCGCCAAAAGGAATGAATACGCGAGCCGCGGTGGTTGTGTTTCCTGGAGGGGGCTATGAAATTCTAGCCATGGATCTGGAAGGCACGGAGGCCTGTGACTGGCTGACGTCCAAGGGGATCACCTGTGTGCTGTTGAAGTACCGTGTTCCAGCTCCGAGATCGGATCCGAATTGGGGCGCTTATCCGGAGTCACCGATGGCTCTGGAGGATGCGCAGAGAGCAGTGGGTTTGGTGCGCTTTCATGCAGCCGAGTGGCATATCGATCCGCATAGAATTGGAGTGCTCGGGTTTTCGGCAGGTGGGCATCTAGTGGCGGCGATGAGCGTCCATTTTCAACAGCGTTTGTATCCGGATGTGGATGCGGCCGACAAAGAAAGCTGCCGCCCGGACTTTGCGGTGGCTATTTATCCGGGGCATTTAGCAATTGATAGTAGTTTTGGGTTGAATCCGGATATTCGCACTCACATCACCGACGAGACGCCGCCTACGTTCTTGCTGCAGAACGAGGATGACCATGTGGACCGTGTGGAGGATTCGCTGAGTTACTATGCTGCTCTGAAGAAGGCCGGGGTTCCCGTGGAGATGCATCTATATCCGCAGGGAGGGCACGCCTTTGGATTGCGACGCACGAAGCTTCCCGTAACGGCATGGCCTCAGTTAGTAGAGACGTGGCTGGGATCAATTGGGATGATTTTGGACTAAATGCTCAGGTGCGTTGAAGTGGTGTCAAGATCGATGATCTAGAATGGTTTCGTCATCGCCTCGGAGCGAATATGAGTCGGGTTCTGGTTATTGGAGACAACAACCACGTTAGCCGCGAGATTGGCGATGCACTCTCTGCTGCCTCCTTCCCTATGGAGTATTCGGCTGGGCATGTGGATGCTCTGCAGCGATTGCGTATGCGATCGTTCGGGGTTGTCATTACAAGTCCGGATAGTGTCTTCGATGAAGACCTGGCGTTATTGGAAGAGATGCGAGCCATCAGGCCTGGGGTGAAGTGCATCGTCCTGGCTAAGGAGAGTACGCCGGAAGAGGTGATCGCTGCTTTGCGTGCCCGGGTGTTCGCTTGCTTTACGCCACCGTTTGATGCGCATGAGATTGTGGGTCTGGCGCGGAGTGCAGCATCGGACAGTGAATGGCGAGAGGACATACAGATCTTATCGGCCCGACCTGGGTGGGTGTCGGTACGGGTAAATTGCCGCCTTATTACGGCGGAACGGTTGCTGACTTTTGCGAAAGAGCTTAGCACTCGACTGCCCGACGATATACGGCAGGAGATGATGTATGCGCTCCGAGAGATTCTGATGAATGCGATGGAACATGGGGCGGCGTTCAATCCTGAGCAGGTGGTTGAAGTGACCGCGGTCCGGACTGGAAGATCGATGGTGTTTTATGTGCGTGATCCGGGGGCTGGCTTTCGCCGCGAATCGCTTAGCGATACGGTTGCCGGAAATGAAGGTCATGACCCTATGGCGCATAGTGAAAAGCGCGAAGAAGAAGGAATGCGGGCTGGTGGATACGGTTTGCTTCTGGCAGCCGGCACGGTGGACGAGCTGATCTATAGCGAGATAGGTAACGAGGTTCTGCTGATCAAGTATGTCGATTCGGCGGGCGGTGGAGATAAGGCGTAGCGGTGCCTCCCCCAACGACAAAGCAAAAGCAGATCCCCCTTCGGGGATGACAAATAGAAAAGCAAAACTCCGCAGTAGCATGGGGAGATGGATTTTCGGTTTTCGGCGCGGACGGGTTGGGATGTTGGGGAGAGCGGCTTTGCACGGGCGATTCGTGAGGCTCGGGCTTCAGGGAGAAGGCTGTTTGATCTGACGGTATCGAATCCTACGGTCTGTGGGTTTGAGTATGACCTTGAGAGGATTCTGGGAGCGCTTGGTGATCGTCGGGCGATGACGTATGACCCCGATCCTAGAGGGATGACGTCGGCGCGGGAGGCCGTGGCTGGGTACTACGCTGGGCGTCGAGATCATGGAGCGGAAGTCGATCCGGATTCGGTGGTGATGACTACCAGCACAAGTGAGGGCTATGGGTATCTCTTCCGACTGCTTTGCGATGCGGGAGATGAGGTGCTGGTGGCGCAACCGAGCTATCCGCTGTTCGATTTTCTGGCGGATCTGGAGGATGTGAGGCTAAGACCATATCCGCTGTTCTATGACTATGGGTGGTGGATCGACTTTGCGGAGTTGGAGCGGCGGATTGGGCCGCGCACAAAGGCGATTGTGGTGGTGCATCCGAATAATCCGACGGGGCATGCGACGCAGGCTGGGGAACGGGCTCGGCTGCAGGAGATATGTGCTCGGCACGGGCTTGCGCTGATTGTTGATGAGGTGTTTCTGGATTATCCGATTGCGGCGGCGGAGGAGCTAAGGAGTTTTGCGGTGGGGCCACATCCGGTGCTGACTTTTGTTCTGAGCGGGATGAGTAAGATTTCGGGGCTGCCGCAGATGAAGGTGGGATGGATTGTGGGTCTGGGACCGGAGGCTGTTCGGCGCGAGGCCATGGGGCGGCTGGAGGTGATCGCGGATACGTTTCTTTCGATGAACGCTCCGGTGCAGTTAGCCTTGCCGGTGTGGCTGGAAGGGAGGGACGGGATTCAGCGGCAGATTCGGGAACGGGTCAGGGAAAACTATCTGGTTGCGATGGAGAGCGGGGTGGAGGTGCTGCGCGTGGAGGCTGGGTGGAGTGCAGTTTTGCGGCTGCCTCAGATTGGGGCGGAGGATAAGGTAGCTGACCGGTTGCTGTGGGAGTTGGATGTAGTGGTGCATCCGGGATCGTTTTATGGGATCGCAGAGACGGGGCGGGTGGTGGTTAGTCTAATAGGGCTGGTGGATGAGTTTTCTTTGGGAATGAAGAGAATACAGAGAGGCGATATGGTGGAACCAAAATAGTTAATGCTTCGCGTGATGCCTGTAAAGCATAGCACTATGTTTTATTCATAAACAACTGAAAGCACTAAACTTGAAGGAATGGATTTTCAGCTCGCTCCGCTTGAATGGTTGTGCTGGGGCCGTGTCCGGGGATCACGTTGACATCATCCGGGAGCGTAAGGAGACGGTCATGGATCGACCGCAGTATCTGTTCGGTGTTGCCGCCGGGCAGGTCGGTTCGGCCTACGGAGCCTGCGAAGAGGGTGTCTCCCGCGATGAGGAGGGTGTGGGCGGGGATGTAGAGGCAACTGCTGCCCTGGGTATGGCCGGGGGTGTGGATGACGGTTCCGGAGAGACCGACGATGGAGATGGTTTGGCCGTCTTTGAGGTCTTCATCAGGGGCTGAGACCTTGGGAGTAGGAATGCCGAGCCAACCGGCCTGAATGTCCATCATCTTGACCAAGGGGAGATCGAGCTGGTTGTAGAGGATGGGGGCGCCGGTCAACTCCTTGAGGCGGTGGGCTCCCGCGATGTGGTCGATGTGGGCGTGGGTGACGATGATCTGCTTGACGGTGAGTTGGTGCTTTGCGAGCAGGGCAACGATGCGGAAGATGTCGTCGCCGGGATCGATGACGATGGCCTCGCGGGAGGCTTCGTCGCCGAGGAGGGAGCAGTTGCACTGGAGCAGGCCGACGGGAAGGATTTCGTGGATCATGCTCTAAGACTAACGGCCGACCGCGGATTTGCGCGGATTTTACGGATTTAAAACAAGAAGAAGGACGGGAATAAAAAAAGCGCAGGCCTAAGGCTTGCGCTTTTTGAACTTGGGTATTGGTTACTTCTTGGGGGTGCTCTGCGTGGTCTTGGTGCCGGAGAGAACCGAGTGGTCGGCGTTGGCGCGGGAGAGCAGGATGGTGAGGCCGATAGAGGTGAGCATGAAGAGGATGGCAGACCAGGTAGTGAGCTTGGTGAGGAGATTGGCGGCGCCGCGAGGTCCGAAGGCGGTCTGCGATCCCTGGCCGCCGAAGGCTCCGGCGAGGTCGGCGGACTTGCCCTGCTGAAGCAGAACGACGCCGACGAGGAAGAGCGAGACGATAACGTGCAGGATAACGAGAAGAATGACCATCGGGACTGCTTGAACCTCTTGGGTCCTGAGAGATGTGAGCCCTCGGGAAGATGTTTTGGATTGGTGCGGACGAGGGGACTCGAGCCCCTATGCCTTGCGGCGCTAGCACTTCAACCTGAATAAGTGTATCACCGTGTATGGTACAAGTCTAAATCGCTGAATCTGTTTGCATTCCGGTATCGCAGAGTATCGTGGCTGTTCACGCGGAGAGTGTGATCGATCAATGCAATTGAGCTACGGGGTTATCGGGCTTGACGTATTTGTCGAGCCAGTTTTCCATCTCCCAGAGCATGTGGAGGACACTTTCACGACCCTGATAACCGTGGGCTTCCAGGGGGAGCAAGACGAAGCGAACGGTGGCGCCTTCGCCTTTGAGTGCGTTGTAGAAACGTTCGCTCTGGATGGGGAAGGTGCCGGTGTTGTTGTCGGCCTCGCCGTGGATGAGCAGGATGGGGGTCCTGATCTTGTCGGCGTAGGAGAAGGGGCTCATCTTGTAGTAGACATCTGGAGCTTGCCAGTAGGTACGCTCTTCATTCTGAAAACCAAAAGGGGTGAGGGAGCGGTTGTATGCGCCAGAGCGGGCGATGCCAGCGCGGAAGATGTCGCTGTGAGCGAGCAGGTTGGCCGTCATAAAGGCGCCGTAGGAATGGCCCATGACGCCTACTCGTTTGGGATCGACGGCGCCTGTGGCGGCACCGGCTTCGATAGCGGCTTTGGCACCGTCGACAAGCTGCTCAACGTAGGTGTCGTTGGGTTCGGCTGAGCCTTCGCCGATGATTGGGATGGCGGCGTTGGCGAGCACAGCGTAGCCCGTGGTTGTGAAGAAGATGGGGGAGCCAGCGGAGATGCGGGTGAACTCGTATGGCGAGCCGGTGACTTGGCTGGCGGCGGAGCGGCTTTTGAACTCGGCGGGATAGGCCTCCATGAGCGTGGGCAACGGACCTTGGGACTTGGTGTAGCCAGCGGGGAGGTAGAGGTCTGCTGTGAGGTCGACGCCATCGGCTCGTTTGTAGTGGAGAAGTTGATGCGTGGGCATGAGCAGGCCCGCGTAGGGGTTGGGGAAGCTGGTGACTTGAGTCCACTGCTTGACCTGGGTTGGTGTATCCGAAGCGATTGCGGCCAGAAAGTAGTTGGGACTTTGCTCGACGGATTCGCGGCGAGCGATGACCTCTGGGGTAGCTGCGGAGATGACGGCAAGAGGCGTTTCAAGGTACGGAGGCTGGGATTGCCAGAGGCGCGTCTCGGTCGCGTTTTCGGCCACAGGCATGACGGCGACAAAAGGGGTGTCTCCTTTTGGAGAGGCGCCGAGACCAGAGAAGTAGATGGATTTGTTGTCGGGAGTGACCTGAAGGACCGATCGGCCTTGTGCGTTGCGAATGAGCATGGGTCTGCCCGGATCGTGGTAGCGGTCCTGGGCTGAACCTTCGTAGAGTTTGGTCATGGTTCCTGTCGCGGGATCGAGGGCGGCGAGGATGAGTTTGCGGTCCTTCCAGCGGCGTTGGGTGACGACTGCCAGATGATCGCTTCCCCACTGAATGCGGTTGAAGCGAAGGATGAGATCGGCAATGGGTCTTGGCTGGGCAGTGAAAGGAGCATCGAGGAGAAAGATGCGGTCGCGTATGGGGGCTTCGCGTTTGGGATCGCCTCCGTCGGCTGCTTCGACCCATGAGATGGTGGCAGGCTGATCGTCGCGCCAGGAGAAATCGCGGGGGCCGGGCTCCACGGCGTCGTTGTCGATGGGGAGGTTGTCGATAAGCGGCGCATCGTTGAGAAGCTTCACTGCTCCCGTTGCGAGAGTAAAGACTTCGCGGCGAGTGGGAAAGCGGTAATAAGGTTGGGAGTACGAGAAGGGTTTGTGCAGGGTTTCAGTCAAGATGTAATGGCCATCAGGGGAGGCGTCAAAGGATCGGATGATGCCCGGCTTACCGATGGGCCGCGTGCCACCTAGGAGCTTGACGGCCATGAGCTGCGAGGTTGCGTTGTACTCAAATACACGCTCGTCAGAAGGGCTCTTGAGGAGGTCTTCGTAGGTGGGGGCTGGGGTTGACCGGCCTTCGTTTTCCTGGACGACAGGACCTGTCGGGATCTCGGAGCGGCCGGGCTCGGCGCCTCGATGAGCGGGCATGGCGAGAACGGCGAGGGAGCCGTTGTCGATCCAGGTGGTGGGTTCGGAGAGGACGGCATTGAGGAGGATACCGGGCACGGCCGTGGCGTGGGCGTGTGGGACGTCAATGATCCAGAGGCTGAGTCCTGGGTTGGGCGCGGCGTCCTGGTTGACGAAGGCGATGTGCTGGCCGTCGGGGGACCATTCGAGGAAGAAGACGCGGAGTTTGGAAGGAAGGCCACTGATGGTGATCTCTTTCGGCGGCTCGGCGGCGTTTGGTGCCGGGAGGGGCTGGAGCTTGAGAGAGATGGCATAGCGGGTGCGGCTCGGCGCAGCTGTTTTGGGGTTGAAACGAAGGCCAGCGAGGCGGAGTTCAGGTTCGGCGAGATCGGCAATGGTGGGCAATGAAGAGCGCTGCTCGATGAGCAGCATGCGCGGATCGGTGCCGTGTGCAGGGGACAGGCTGAGGAGTGGCGGGGGCGGAGCGTCGACCAACTTCGTCATTACAGCCGAAGGTGTCTGATATTTGAGGTCCGTCTGCGAGACAAGAGTTTGACTGAGAAGCCCAGGAACAGCAAAGGAGATCACTACAAGTATGCGGCGAACGTACAAGGTGGTCATGCGGACTCTTTCTGCGAAAGGGGTTGATCTTGACGGAGTTTTGAATATATCCGGGAGAAGGTCGAAAAGGAAGAGGGAAGACATATGGGGGGTAATGCGCTTGACATCCGAAGTTCTATTCAAATAATGTCGCGGCGCTACCATTGGGAGCCTCAGGCGAACGCGAACGACCGCGCCGTTGGCTCAAAAACGAAACGAGCCAGTTTCTTCAGGGAGCCACCGATGAAAATCCGGATTGGAACACAGCACCTTCTGTTCAGGACCAGTTCCCATGTCCTTATGTTTGTGCTGTGCCTTTTCGCATCGGCCCGCGCCCTTGCCGCAATCCCATCGGGCGACATCCGCGTTCACTATCATCGGCCGGACGGCAACTATAGCGGCTGGACGGTCTATGCTTTTGATAACACCACGGAAAACACGGGCGACTATGGCGGCGGTCCGGTTCAGGTAACTGGCACGGACAGCTTTGGCGTGTATTTTGACGTCGGAGTGACCACCGGCGCGCAAGAGGTTGGGATCATTATTCACAACCCGACGGCTCCTGGCGGGGACCAAAAAGACACTCCCAACAATCTGTTTGTCGATCCCGCGACGCAGGGCATTGAGTACTGGGCTTACTCCGGGATAGCCAAGCTGTACACAACTGCGCCCAGCTTGACCAATCCAACCGCGCTTCTGCCGGGATACGTCCGTGTTCACTACCACAGGGTGGACGGCAACTATGGAGGTTGGACGATCTATGCCTTCTTCGACACGACGGAGTTCCCCGGCGACTACAACAGTGGGCTCGTGCCTCCGACGAATACTGACGCATATGGGGTGTATTTTGATGTGGCAGTCGTTCCGAATGCGCAGAACCTAGGATTGATCATTCACAATCCCTCTGCCCCGGGCGGCGACAAGAAGGACCCGGGACCAAACGAGTTTGTGGATCCTTCCACAGAAGGCTTTGAGTACTGGGGCTACACGGGGATCGGCAAACTGTACAAGAGCCAGCTGAACCTGACCGATCCTACCGCGCTGTTGCCCGGCTACGCGCGCATTCACTACTTCCGGCCCGACGGAAACTATTCGAACTGGACCGCCTATGCCTTTAACGACACCGCAGAATACACCGGCGACTACAACGACGGACTGACGGGAGTGACCAGCTTTGACTCCTACGGCGCGTACTTCGACATAAGTCTGATTCCGAATGCGCAGGACCTAGGATTCATCATCCACAACATCTCCACGGGGGTGAAAGATCCCGGGCCTGACATGCATCTGAATGTCGGCACCAATACCCAGGCGTGGGTGATTTCAGGGAACGCGACGGTCTTCCCGACAACGCCGACTCCGACCCAGATACTGGATAGTCTGCTGAACGTGGAGCAGGCATACTGGCTCGATCGCCAGCGAGTGGCCATACAGCCACAATTTGCTCAAAGTGGTGATACCTACGCGATTAGCTCCAGCTTGACCGGCGGCCTATCTGTGACTCCCACCGGGATTACCGGAGGCACCAATATTCCGCTAACTGTTGGCGGAGCTCTGACCGCCGATGAGTTGCTCCGCTATCCGCAATTGAAGGGCTACACGGTCCTCCAACTACCGGCAAATACGCAGGTTTCAACCTTGCAGACGATTCTGGAAGGACAGCTCGCGTTTTCAGCGATCGGCTCGAATGGGTCGTTGACCTATGCCACAGGCATTCAGTTCGCGGGCGTGCTGGACGATCTCTATTACTACCCTGGCAAGCTCGGCGTTGTCTTTCACCATTGGGACGATGGTGGCTGGCGCGACTGGCCTGACGACGAGAACTGCGCCGTGAAGCTGAAGCTATGGGCGCCCACCGCGCAGAGTGTCTCGTTGCAGATCTTCGACCACGAATTTGATACGGCGCCTTCCGCAGTTGTATCGATGCATGAGCACAACGGCGTATGGGTAGCAGACGGGGAACCGAGTTGGAAAGATAAGTACTATCTTTACAGTGTCAAAGTGTGGGTGCCGTCCGACAGCGCGGTGGACACGAATGTAACCACCGATCCCTATTCCATCGATATTGCGTTGAACGGCGTTAAGAGCAGGATCACCGATCTTGACTCCAGTGAGACGAAGCCTCCAGGCTGGGACGAGGCTACTTCGCCTCCGCTGAGAAGCCTCAGCGACATGAGCGTGATTGAGCTACATATTCGCGACTTCAGCGTGAACGATCTCACGGTTCCATTGGCTCATCGCGGCATGTATGAGGCTTTTGATGACCAGGGCTCCGACGGCATGAGGCATCTTCGCTCTCTGGCCGAAAGCGGGATCAGGGCAGTGCATATCCTGCCATCCTTCCACTTTGCCAGTGTGAATGAAGACAAATCCACATGGATCATTCCCACCGGTCTGGCGGCATATCCGCCGGATGGCCAGCAGCAGCAGGCAGCCGTCACCGCCAGCCAGAAAAGTCCTGCGTATAACTGGGGTTATGATCCCGTGCACTACATGACGCCGGAGGGTAGCTACGCTATCAATCCCGACGACCGCGTGCGTGAATATCGGGGAATGGTGGACGGGCTTCACAAGGCGGGATTGCGCGTAGTTCAGGATGTGGTCTTCAACCACACGAATGCCAGCGGCGAAGGTCCCAACTCCAATCTCGACGAGGTGGTGCCAAATTACTATCATCGCCTCGATGCGAATGGAAACCTCGAGACAGGCTCGTGTTGCCCTGATACCGCAAGCGAACACCGCATGATGGAAAAGCTGATCATCGACGCCCTCGTGCTCAACGCGCGGGACTATAAGATCGATGGCTTCCGCTTTGACATCCTGAGCTTCATGTTCACTTACAACGTGCAGAACATTCAGCAGGCCCTGCAGGCACTTACTCCCGAAAAAGATGGCGTGGACGGAACCAAGATCTATTTGTACGGAGAGGGCTTCAACTTCGGAGACACCGCGAATAATCAGATAGGGCCAAATGCCTCGCAGATTAATCTTTATGGTTTTCGCGTTGGCACCTTCAATGATCGCATCCGCGACGGCATCCACGGCGGTAGCCCGTTTACCGATGAGCGGGTTCAGGGCTTTGCTACAGGGCTCTTTACCGACCCCAGCGACTACACCAATGCGAATCCGCCGCTGAACGGTCAGCAAAACCAGTTGCTGCAATACTCCGACTGGATCGATGTAGGCCTCACAGGCAACCTGCGCGATTACAGCTTTATCGATAGTGCGGGGGCGACAGTAACAGGAGCCCAGGTGAACTACAACGGGCAACCGACGGGATATACCAAGAGCCCGATTGAGGCGGTGAACTATGCCTCAGTCCATGACAATCAGGACCTCTTCGACAAGGTGCAGCTAAAGTCGAGCTTCAACGACGACATCGCCACTCGTGCGCGCAGGCAGGTGATGGCTATAAGCCTGGTATCGCTGGGGGAGGGAATTCCATTCTTCCAGGCGGGCGATGATCTGCTGCGCTCCAAAGACATGGACCAGAACAGCTATAACTCCGGGGACTGGTTCAATAAGATCGACTGGAGCGGTAAGACGGCAAACTGGGGCATCGGCCTTCCTATTGCCAGTCAGAACCAGGCCCAGTGGCCGTTCATGGTACCGCTACTCAGTAATTCTGCTTACACGCCACTTCCAGCAAATATCGCATACAGTGAAGCGGCGTTCAGCGAATTATTGAAGATCCGCTACAGTTCAGAATTGTTCCGCATGCCAACGTTTGAGGAAGTGCAGCGGAATCTCACCTTTTTGAACACAGGGCCAAGCCAGACGCCGGGACTGATCGTAATGAAGCTGGATGCGAATGGCGGGAACTACGGAATCTACAAACACATTGTGGTGGTCTTCAACGCAACGAATGCGTCCATGACTTTCACCAACAGCCGGCTGCAGGGTTTGGCCTTGCATCTGCACCCGGTACAGCGAAACTCCAGCGATCCCGCAACGAGGCAGTCTACGTACGACTCTAAAGAAGGGACTGTTAAAGTACCCGCGCTCACAACTGCAGTCTTTGTGGCAGAGACCGAATAAGCACTCGCCGCGTCCGCACCATCCCAGCGACGACGCCCGTACCCAGCAACAGCAGCGTTCCGGGCTCGGGAATCGGGGATGGAGGTGCATTCAAATTCGTTAGCGTCACGACCGAAGGGCTGCCATCAGAATTCGGAAAGGTCTCGGTTGTAAGACTGTCGTCGACGTTCAGGTTGAGCACTGAGAGAAAGCCGTCCTGGTTCGATGTCAGCAGCGGTATCGTGCCTGTGCTGTCGTACAGGCTTATCCCGAAGCTCGTTCCTGAGATCGCATTCGGATATGGAGTTCCCCCTGGTTCGCCTTCAATGTCGACCTCGAAGCTGATGTCACCGCTGAATTGGAACGGGACAAAGTCATCGTTGAAGGGCTGGTCATTGTAAAGAGCCGCGTTTGAATAGGAGGCGAAGTTGTCGTACACGTCTCCGATTGTCGTGCCACTGCCAAAGACGCAGTTACAGGTCGTTAGATTGACAAATGCTCCGGCATTCTGCGTGCCGGGAATCATTCCTGGATTGAACTGCAGATCGAGATATCCGCTATACATCCCGCTGTGGGTTGGAAACAGCGACGACGTGTTGATCGTTACGAGGTAATCAAAAGGTATCGCATACGCGGGCGCAGACAGCACAAGTACCGCAGCGAGTAGAGCAACCACCGAAGACGGAGGAGAGGGCACGCGCATTACGGTTGTAGGGACCATACTCAGAACGCTCCTGTGTACGCGATGAGGGTGTAGGTGATAGCGACGTTGTTCGGATTGGTGAACGCAACCGGGAACGAGAATGACTGTCCCGGTGCAAGACCGGGCCCGGTAAAGAAGCCTTCGTTCTTATTCACCATCGGGTCCAGCAGCGCCACCTTGTCGGGAAGCTCCGTAAACTCGATCTGCAGCGGACCGGCGGTCGCCGAAGCCGAGATATTGGTCACGGCGATCGTTCCTACATACGCATGGCGCGGCCGGCTATAGAGAAAGCCCGACGAGGTAAATTTCAGCTGACTTGTCACATTCGGAAAGGTGATGACGTCGTAGGTTGCCGAACTGGGGGCAAAGTACGTCGAGCCCGAATACTCTACTGTAAGCGCGTGGTCCAGGTTCGCGCCGAGTACGACGCTGGTCGCTGAGGCCGGCTTCGTCATCGCGCTTAGATAGAGGTTCGCGTCCGTCGGACCAAAGTTCAGCAGAATATCGCTGAGTCCGTCGCTGTTGAGGTCGACCGCCAGAGGAGACGGATAATAGGTCCCCTGGCCGATGCTGGTGTACGGCGCTTCCAGCGTGCCATCCCCCTTGCCGAGCGCGACCTGTACGCTCGACCCTCCCAGGTCGGAGTAGAAAAACGCGTCTGGCTTTCCGTCGCCGTTGAAGTCCCCCGTCCCCACCTCACCAAGATAGCCATACGCGGAATGGAAAGTGTACGAGGTCGTGAACGTCCCATCACCGTTGCCCGCCAGGATGTGTCCCACATTGTTACCGCCGTCTGCAGTCAGCAGATCCGGAATACCGTCGCCGTTGAAGTCCGCCGATGCCATCGCATAGCCTTTGATCGTTGCCGTACTCTCCCACTTGTAGGTAAACGTCCCGTCCCCATTGCCCAGGTAGGTCTTGATGATGAAGGTGTTCTGGTCCACCGTGACGATATCGGGAATGCCGTCGCCATTGATGTCTTTCAGGATCGTCTGATAGCTCAGGATCGGGCTCGAGATCGCCGGCCCAGGCACCAGGTTGCCATCCCCCGTGCCCAGAAAGATCTCCGCCACTGCCCCCGGCACAGAAGACACCAAAAGCACGTCCAGATTCCCGTCGCCGTTGATATCCGCCACGTGCAGCCCCAACGACGTCGGAAACTGCTGCACTGCCACCGGCGAGAGCGCCGTGAAGTGGCCGTGGCCGTCGCCCAGCATTGGGATCAGCGTGCGGCCAATGTCGTCGTACACGATGATATCCAGCAAGCCATCGTTATTGACGTCGCCCGCCGTCATCACCCGTGCGCTGAGCGTCGGGAAGTACTGGGTTACTGTCTTGTAGGTTCCGTCGCCGTTGTTGAGGATCACGACAAGGTCGAGCAAGTTGAAGTTGTTTGGATACAGATACTCATTCAGTACCAGGAAGTCCGGCAGCCCATCGTTATTGACGTCCCCGATGGTTACTTCCTCCGCCGTCTGCGGGATTGGCACCGAGAGCGGAGCGGTGAACTGCGGCTGCGCAACTGCTGACGTGATCGATTCCACGCTGAGCGTTAGTGGAGTTCCGTTGTTCACGGAGTCCTGAAACGTAACGCTGCCTGTCAGGGGACGCGCGCCAAACCCCGCAACAATCGTCGAGAGATCGAAACGCCCGCTGCCTGGAGTTGCCAGCAGAGGCCCCGTCATGGTGGCGCTCAATCCGCTCACCGTCAAGCTCTCGACCGACGAAGTACTCGAAGCACGCGGCGTCGCACTGTGCGGTGTGGCCTGGAAGACCGCTTTGATGCTGTAGGTCTTCGGAGCGAGGCGAACCGCGAGTCTCGCCACGCCTGTAGAGTTGAGTTGCGCCGAGCCGAGGATCGCGGTGTCCTCGCAATGAGCGGCCGCCGCGTTGCAGAAGACAACCGTGCCCGGATGCACAGGGGCGCCGCTCGAAGTGACTGCTGCCGTAAGCACAACCGTCGTCCCGGCCGCGGCACTGTTGGGCGATATCGTCAGGCTGGTCTGTGTAGGGGTCGCTGCACTGGCCATCAACGAAAGCGAAAAGAAAGCTTCCATTACGATGATGCCCCGTCCTGGTCTCATGGCAACTCCTCTGCGAGACAGATCTCAGACGTTCCTCTAGGGCCGGTGTGGGCTTACATTAGCACACTTCGCCAGACCGGTGCGTGAATTTCCCCGGATTGGCAGGGTCGCTATCGCCAGCTTATTAATTGTGCGTTTTTGGCGAAGAGAGAGCGGTTGCGGGTTTAGAAACGTTGATAGTGAGAGGCTGACCGGCGCTGCCAGCAAACGTGCTGGAGCCCGAGTAGGTCGCGCTGATGGTATGGGTGCCAGGCGTAGAGAGAACAATTCCGTGTATTGCTCCGATGATGTTCTGTTCGCCGAGCAAGACACCGACGGTGTTGTTGCTGAGATCGAGCGCCGCCAGATCGGGAATACTGTCTCCGTTGAAGTCTCCTGTGACAGTTGATGCCGAGAACGGTGTCGGCATCGGTTTTGTGAACCTCGGGAATGTGCCATCGCCGGCGCCGAAGAAGAGGATGACCGAGCTTAGCGCTCCGGTGCCTCTGGTGACAGCGAGATCAGAGATGTTATCGCCGTTGAAGTCAGCCACCTGGATGTTCTGTACGTCGGAGACGGGCACCAATCTCTTAAGTGTGAATGTACCATCGCCCTTGCCGAGATAGATCGCAATCGCGTTGGCGGTAGGAACTGCGAGGTCCGGGATACCGTCGCCGTTGAAGTCTCCAGTGGCGATGAGACCATGGCCGCCAGGATTGAGCGTGGAGGCAGTGCTGAATTGTAATGTGATCAAATTGGCGCTGCCCCCGAGCAGGATCGTAATCGTGCCATCAAGGTTCGAGGTCGCGATGTCCAGAAGACCGTCATGGTTGAAGTCGGCAACCACCATCGAAACCGGCTTGCCAGGGACGGGGGGATTGGACGACTGAAAAAAGTTGCCGTGCCCGTCATTCTGGAAGACAGTCACCGTCCCGTCGTCAGTGTTTGCGGTTGCGATGTCAGGAAAACCGTCGCCATTGAGGTCTGCGATCACCGTCCCTTGCGGTCCGGCGCCAGTCGCAAGCGTCGCGCCGGTTGTGAACGAGCCATCAAGTTTGCCAAGCAGTATCGTAATTGTGTTCGTGCTTCGCGATGTGACGACGAGGTCCTGAAGGTCATCGCCGTTCAAATCGCCTGTGGTTACAAGAGTCGGAGGCACAGCCACAGGAACGGTCGACCGTGGCGTGAAAGTTGCGTTCGCATTTCCATGGAGAATCGACAGCGTATTTTCGATTGTGTTGGCGGTGACCAGGTCCGAGATGCCGTCCCGATCGAAGTCAGCTACTGCAAATGTTGTTGGAGCACTTCCGGTGTTTGAGGCCGGTGTGGCGGTGAGTCCAACCGTGGCATTAGTCGCCGTCAAAGCGGCCGATCCCAGGACTACTGGGGTCGCACCATTGATGGAGTCTTTGAACAAAACCGTTCCGCCCATTGGATCTTCGCCGTAGGCTATGACCTGGCTGCTGAAGGTATAGCTTGCGCCTGTGTGGACGGCCACCACAGGGCCAGTCGCTGTCGCCGCTTTGCCCTGGCTGATGAGCGTTTCGACTGGCGACGAGCTCGGTCCGCGCCCATTGCGAGGCTGACCTTGAAACTCCGCGCGAATATGGTAAGTTCCGGGACCAAAACGCCGACGCAGAATGGACCACCCGCCCGGCACAAGCCGTCTCGAGCCGAGGATAGCGGAGTCTTCGCAGTGAGGTGCGTCTGCGTCGCAGAAAACCACGATGCCGTCGTGGAATGCTACACCGTTGGCTGTGACGTAGGCTGCCAGCGAGATGCGAATCCCGGCCGGGTTCGACGCATAAGGCGCGAAACCGAGTCGGACATTTGTGGATGCGGGCACAGCATAGGCCTCAAACGCGTTCCCACTTGGAAGATAGCCGGGAGCGGTTGCCGTCGCTACGACTTCGGTGAAGTAGGGGGCTGCCAGGCTCTCGTCCAGCAAGAACGGTCCGGTATAGAGCGTCGGTTTTCCCGGTGTCCCATTCGGGTACCCGTATGGGTTGATGGTGTAGTAGATGACCGCACCGGATGTGGCATCAGTAATCGTGATCAGGACTGGATTCGGGAAGTCTCCGCTCGCAGGAAACAGGAGCGGGGTCGCGGTAATGTTCTGGACGGTAAGCGCTGCCGAGGAGCTTGCCTGGAAGACAGTATCTCCAGAGTAGCTCGCTTCGATGGTATGCTTTCCGCCGCCAGGGAGGAACGCAGGCAGCGTCAGGGTAGTCTCCGGCTGGTTGATAAACACGTCGCCCAATTGCTCGTTGGCATAATCGACAGCGATATCAGGAACCCCATCGCCATTGAAATCAGCGATCGTCGAGACTGCCGTGTAACCTACGTTTTCACCCAAGGGCGCCGCAATTGCACTGTTCGACTGAACGAAGGTGCCATCTCCCACACCGAAAAAGAACGATACGCCACCTAACGTATTGAACGTAACAGGATCTGTTAATAGAACGCCCGCCAGAACCAGATCGGGTATGCCATCGTTGTTGAAATCGGCTGCGGCCAGCCGGCCGGTGAAGTTGTTCACCTTTTGAGGCGGGAGAGGGGTGAAGCCGCCCGCGCCATCCCCCAGCAGCGTCGTGATGGTCTGTTCCCCACTACTTGAGACTGCAAGGTCCGTATGACCATCCCCATTGAAATCGGCGGCGGCTAAACCCGCGCAGTACGTCTGCGAGAGGGGGATCGAGCGCGATGTGAAGGTCCCATCTCCCATTCCAAGCAGGAGTTCGACTGTGCTCTGGCCAGCGCTCGGGCCACTCGTGAGCGCAGCGATGTCCAGCACACCATCATCATTGAAGTCTGCGATCAGAACAGGCGGTACATTCCGCTCATCCTCCGCCCCAAGAGCATCTCCTTTCAGTGCGATGGTGTTTGCGCGTCCGAAGCTTCCATCTCCATTGCCGAACTCGATCGTAATGCTGGAGCCCGTGCCGTTTACCACCGCAAGGTCGAGTATCCCGTCGCGGTCAAAGTCGCCGACAAGTAGCAGCGAGACACTATCATTTATCTGAAAATTGATGGGAGCGCCAAACGTACCATCGCCTACTCCGGGCAGGATCGAAACGGTACAGCAGGGACTTGTAGTGCCAAACTGTCCCACGGCCAAATCGGGAATGCCGTCTCCATTGAAATCGCCCACCGCAACTGCCTGGTTCCCGCTTGAGATCTGCGGCGCCGTCCCTCCTGTAAACGTACCATCACCCTTGCCCAGCAGGATCGTCACAGCCTGATTGTCATACGTCACCGCCAGGTCAAGGATACCGTCGCTGTTGAAGTCACCCGATGCCATTTGCATGATGTTGAAGAAATCAGGGTTCGGGACAGCGTACGAGTGAACGAGATTCACACTCCTGATTCCCGCGCTCAGAGGCAGAGAGCCAAGCGAAGCGCCTGAGTGAGCAAGATCGAGAAACGATACGGTGCCGCCGGGGATTGGCCGCGCAGGAGTAAGGATCGAACTGGAGAACTGGTAGGAACCCGATCCACCCGCGACACTAAGAGAGGTTGCAGAAGCCACCTTCGACGGGGACTCCACAGTCAACTTCTGTGCCGCCGAGGTGCTGGGCTGCCGAAGAGCAGTGCTGTGCGATGAAGTCCGCGCGACTCCATGAAAGACCGCCTTGATGCTGTACGTGCCGATGCCGAGGCGAAGAGGAATCGAGGCGACGCCATGACTCGTCAGCTGGGCCTGTCCAAGGACCGCCGCATCGACGCACTTCGGAGCATCGGCATTGCAGAGGAGAACCAGTCCAGGAGACACGGGCGCGCCGCTCGAAGTAACGTCCGCCGTAAATGTCACTGTCGTTCCCACAAGCACGGAGGAAGAAGACAAACTGAGCTTAGTCTGTGTCGGCAAGGCCGTCTGCGCCTCGCAGAAACCATATGCGCAGATGGCGAAAAGGGAAGCCCACGCGATAAACGCAGGCCGGAACACGTCACGATGACAGGGAATAGGCCCGGATACTTTCATAAGAAGGTCTCCAATGTGCCATTTCCGCCCAATTATACGGCAAATACCTCTTAGCTCTCGCGCGGCGTGATCCTTACAAATACTGTGTGCGTACGTGTGCCGATCATTGCTTTAAGATACGGACTGCTCTTGTACTTCGATCGATAGGCATCATCGATTGCATCATTGATAGGTCCTTCGGCTGGATTAAAGCTGACATCTTTCGTCATCCCGGCTGCGGTGATGCGACCAGCATTCTGCGCCATCGCAGCCTTGTACCAGCGGGAAGCGCCCCCGTTGTAAGGACGGACGTACAGTTCATCCCGGACGACTACGGACCAAATCCATGTCGGCGTTCCATACGTGACACCGTCCTCTCTAAACGGAGAGATATGCAGATCGTCCGTATCGGCTATCCTCTTCAATTCATCTTTCGTCCAGGTGCTCATCTTCTCCTCCTTGCCGCTACGTCGTGATGAACTCACGCCGGTCTGCATCGTTCAACGTGTCTGATGTGTGAAGTGATGCCATTTTCTAGCGCATCACATAGCCGCCGTCGACTCAGATTGACTGGCCGGTAACGTAGCTGGCTGCGTCACTGCAAAGCCACAGCACAGCATGAGAGCCATCGTGAAACTGACAATTGCGCTTTTTGTATTCCGCTCTTCATGCTGCTCCTGTTAGTAGTGCTCCCACGTGACGAACCAGTGCTCGTCCGGTCGAGTGGACCGGATGACGAGGTGTCCATCTGGCGTGAACTCGAACTTGCGAGGCAGGTCTTTGCCAACGAGCAGGTCGCGTGTAATCGATCCCCGCACGTGGTGCGTCACCGTATGCGCATTTTCATCGACATCGTAACTGCCAAACGACGCCTCATACCCCTTTAGCACGTACTCGTTCGATACAGGGTTTGCTGTCTCCGGGTACATCAGTTGCCCGGACATGTGCCCGTCGCGTGTGTAGATCAGGATGCCCTTCGGTTGCGGCGCAGGCATGGGTTTTCCGTTTAGACCGGGCGTATCGATATGGACGAGATGCCACGCTCCGATTAGCTTCTCTCGTGCGCTACTCTTCTTCGCGGTCTGGGCCGACGCGGACAGGCTGAAGACCAACGCAACAAGCAACAGGATTCCGCAGCCACCCTGCCTTCTGCGAGCGGCACTCACCGACCCACCAACGTTTGATGAAATGGTGAGTAGCGCGCTCCCTCCACCTTGACCTTTGAGGATGCATCTTCTAGGGCCAGCACATCGTCGGCTGTGAGTTCGATGGTCGCGCCGCCAAGGTTCTCTTCGAGGCGCGAAAGCTTGGTTGTGCCTGGAATCGGAACGATCCACGGCTTTTTTGCGAGCAGCCATCCAAGAGCGATCTGTGCTGGCGTGGCTTTCTTCTGTTCCGCGAATGTGGTGATGACCTCGACCAGAGCCTGGTTGGTCTTGCGGTTGTCCGCGCTGAACCGCGGTACCGTGTTGCGGAAGTCTGTGCTGTCGAACTTCGTTTCCGCGTCGATCTTGCCTGTGAGGAACCCCTTCCCAAGCGGGCTGAACGGAACGAAGCCGATGCCGAGCTCTTCGAGTGTAGGCATTACCGTCTCTTCCGGCTCTCGCCAGAACAGCGAGTATTCACTCTGGAGCGCCGCGACGGGCTGGACAGCGTGAGCCCGACGGATCGTCTTCGCACTCGCTTCCGACAGGCCGAAGTGCTTTACCTTGCCTTCCTGGATTAGCTCCTTCACCGCACCCGCTACGTCTTCGATCGGAACGTTGAGGTCGACGCGATGCTGGTAGTAGAGGTCGATGACCTCCACTTTGAGGCGCTTGAGCGATTCCTCCGCGACCTTCTTGATGTGCTCGGGACGACTGTTCAGAGCACTCCATTTGCCACCGTCATCCGGGTTCGCCTCCCAGCCAAACTTCGTCGCGACCACCACGCGTTCGCGAAACGGAGCGAGGGCTTCGCCGACAAGTTCTTCGTTGATCAGAGGACCGTAGACCTCAGCCGTGTCGAAAAATGTGACGCCCCGGTCTACAGCAGCGTGCAGCAGCGATGTCATCTCCTTTTTATCTTTCGGAGGCCCATAGGACCAGCTCATCCCCATACAACCAAAGCCTAAGGCTGATACTTCGAGTCCGCCCGTTCCCAACTTCCGTGTTTGCATTTCGCTCCTCCTGGTGGTGCGAGCCGTGATCGATTCGCTGCCAGTACCCACAAAGATTAGGATGCGGTTGTTCATGACACAAGACGGTTGCTGTCGCAAGGAGTTATGAGTAGCATTCATGAATCGTGAAGAACGATTTAGGAGAGCTTTCAGCGTTTGCGACGGTTGCGGAAGAGCGCAGCTTCACACGCGCCGCCGCCCGGCTGGGCATTTCGCAGTCCGCGCTGAGCCATTCCATTCGTGGACTTGAGAAGAGATTGGGAATTCAGTTGCTCGCGCGAACGACGCGAAGTGTCTCCCCCACAGCGGCGGGAACGGCGCTTCTCCAGGACCTCGCACCGGCCTTGGAGCGGATCGAGAGAGCGGTAGCGGAGACGCGGAAGCAACGGGAGAGTCCGTCTGGTCGAATACGACTCATCATCCCGCGAACAGCGACTCAGATGGTGATTCTGCCGAAGCTGGCTCAGTTTGCTCGCGCTTTTCCTGAAATCGTGTTAGAGGTCACTTCGTCCAATGACCCCGTCGATCTCGTAGCCGGCGAGTACGACGCAGGTGTTCAACTTGGTGAATTCATCCAAAGGGACATGATCGCTGTTCGGGTGACCAAAGAGATGCGCCTCGCTGTCGTTGGATCTCCAAAGTATTTCGAGTCAAACAACATCCCGCGGCATCCGCAGGATCTGAAAGATCACTCCTGCATCGGCTTCCGCTTCAGCAATGGTCTCTATCGGTGGGAGTTCGAAAAGGGGCGGAAAGCGCTCACCGTCAGCCCCCAGGGACCTGCATCATTCGATGATCCAGACCTCGTCATCCGGGCGGTGTTAGTTGGAGTTGGAATCGGAACAGCGATGGAAGACACTCTCACGGACTTGATCGCACAGGGACGCTTGGTTCAAGTCCTAAGGGACTGGTGCCCATCATTCCCCGGGTATTTTCTCTACTATCCCAGTCGTAGGAATCAACCTGCCGCTTTGTCCGCCCTGATTGAAACCCTTCGACTGTGAGTGAATACTTGAATGGTTCCCAGGCTTAGGATGCGCTATCTATCGCTGAAATGTCGTTGGTGCTGCAGAACCACCTCACCATCTTACAACAATGGAGCCGCTCACGGCATGAGGACTCGACCCGTAAAAGTCGTTACCTCCGTCGACAGCACAACGCGATCTACTGGTTTCAATCGCAAACAAGGGGTGGCACGCATACAGGTATTGACGTGCCGCCCGCTCAAGTTTGACGTGTGTATTCGATTCGCAGAAATGTCGTTTTGTACTTCTAGCCGCTATTAGACTTGGGTTGCAATTGCGGAGACCTTCCGCTGGCGCCACTTGCCCCGTGTGAAGTCGGGGAAGTCGATCGGCGCGCTGCCGCGACTTACAGAAGCAACACTGAGCGGAGCGACCGAGGACCAGGCTGCGGCGTCATAAACATCCATATCGGGTGGCAGACCCTCGCGGACGCACTCGAGCAGGCGATAGAGCATGATGTAATCCATGCCTCCATGTCCGCCGATCTTCTTAGCGATCTCGCCCTCCTTCTTCCAGAGTGGATGCTCATACTCCTTCCACGCATCGATCGACTCCCACGACTCATCCTTATTCTGGCCGTCGAGATAAATACGTGGAGGATAGTCCTCGAATACTCCCTTCGTTCCGGCAATGAGGTTGATGCGATCGTACGGATGCGGCGTAGAAACCGTATGCTTTACCGTGATCGTCAACCCGTTAGCCGTCTTGATCAGCGACGTGTTCATATCACCCGTGAGATATCGTTCCGCCATCCGTGGATCTCCCGCTTGCAGGTGCTCTTTGCGATAGGCATCCAGACCGCGCTGCGGTGTGCTCATCGAGACGATATAGCCGAAGCGATCGCCGCGCTGGATTCCCATGTAATTCGCCACCGGTCCCAGACCGTGCGTCGGATACAGGTTCCCGTCGTGCTTGGTGTGCTCTGCCCGTCGCCACAGACCCTCGCCGGCATTTGAGAAGAGCTCCTCGCGTAGATCGTGAAGATAGGCTCCCTCGCCGTAAAGCAGATCGCCGAACTTGCCCGCGTGCGCCATCCGAAGAATCAGCGTCTCGTTATAGCCATAACAGCAGTTCTCGAGCATCATGCAGTGCTTGCGTGTCTCCTCCGACGTCTTGACGATCTTCCAACAGTCTTCGATCGTCGTGACGGCGGGCACCTCCACAGCGACATCCTTTCCATGCCTCATGGCGAAGACGGCCATCTCCGCATGCCAGTTCCACGGGGTCGCCACTACAACCAGGTCTACATCCTGTCTGCTCAACATCGTCTCGAATGCATGCGGTCCATCCGTATAGAGCTCCGGATTCTTCTGTCCAGACGCAACGACCAGAGAGCCCGCGTGCTCCGCCTTCTCCTTGACGACGTCGCACAGTGCAACAACCTGTGCGTCGGCAGCCAGCAGATTTTCGAGCAGATTGGTTCCACGTCCTCCTGTGCCGATAATGGCGATCCGCGGATTCCGCTTTTCAAAGGGAACATCGATCATACTGGCGGATCCGCCTGCTTCTGCATGCGCCAAGGTTCCCAGACCCGCGCTCATCGCACTTGCGGCACTCATCTGCACAAAGCGGCGTCTTGTCCAAGATCCCAAGCCGAAAATCTTCTCGTCTAAATTCAAGTAACTCTCCTTGTCTCCGCTTCGCAGGCTCGTTCTCAATATGCCAGGAATCCGTTTATAAATCGTTCGCGCCAATTCGCAAGCAATCGAAATAGGATTTCTTTCGCATGAGAGTATTCAAATCGTGGATGGGTTGTCAAAACATTAATTTCCCCACCGCGATGAAGGAATATGAAAGCTAACGAAGCTTTTCTCGTGCTAGAATCGGCAAACTATGGCACATCTGGAATTCGACGCGAACCCCGCCGCAGAAGAAAACCGATTACGGAAGATCTCACCAATGGGCGAATCTGTGACCGTAGCTCCGCAACGTAACGTTGCAGTCGATGCTTATCGTGGCTTGGTCATGCTCTTAATGATGGGCGAGGTCCTGCAATTTGAAGCAGTCGCCCATTCTTTCCCAAACAGCCTCCTGTGGCGCATCCTTTCCTACAATCAGACGCACGTGGAATGGGTTGGAATGAGTCTTCACGACATGATTCAACCGTCTTTCACCTTCCTCGTTGGTGTCGCCCTCCCTTACTCCCTGCGAAGCCGCCAACGAAGAGGTGAGACCTTCCAGCGAATGCTTGGGCATACCATCTGGCGCAGCTTTCTTCTCGTTGCGCTAGGGATTTTTCTGCGGTCTATTCACAGTGATATGACGAACTTCACGTTCGAAGATACCCTAACCCAAATCGGCCTTGGCTACACTTTCGCGTTCTTGCTTACCTTTGTTCGACCCCGCTGGCAGTGGACAGCCTTCGGAGTGATCCTGTTTGGCTACTGGCTGGCGTGGGTCCTATATCCGGCCCCGGGCGCAAACTTCCCCTACTCTTCTGTTGGAGTGCCCGATGACTGGCACCAGCACCTCCTTCATGGCTTCGCCTCGCACTGGAACAAGAACAGCAATCTCGGGCAAGCCTTCGATCTCTGGTTTCTGAATCTGTTCCCCCGTCCAAGCCGGTTCCTCTTCAACGACGGCGGCTACCTAACGCTCAGCTTCATCCCTACCCTTGGCACCATGCTGCTCGGGCTGGCAGCCGGTCGGTGGCTGATTGCGGATTCGCCGGCCATCCCGCTGCGCAAATTCCTGACCGCCGCCGTCACACTAATGTCCGCAGGCCTCTTGCTGCATTTCGCTGGGATTTGCCCAATCGTCAAGAGAATTTGGACGCCCTCGTGGACACTCTTCAGTGGTGGGATGTGTTTTCTATTTCTTGCCACGTTTTCATGGATCGTAGACGTCAAGAAAAACACCCGTCTCGCGTTTCCTCTTATCGTCGTGGGCATGAATTCGATTGCAGCTTATTTGATGGCTCACCTTTTTGAAGGCTTCATCCAGAGTAGCTTCCGTATCAATCTGGGTATGTCTGCGCTCAACATTTTTGGCACCGCCCTAATGCCCGTGACACTCGGGGTGCTCACGCTGGCAGTCTACTGGCTTATACTTCATTGGATGTTCCGGAACAAGATTTTCCTTCGCATCTGATCCTGTATGAAAGCATAAACATCCATCAAGACGCATGATCCACTGGTCTGAACCAACAACGACGTTTGCTCCGAAGCCTTCGTCGCGTTTTGTTCTTTTCGGCATGGATCTCGTGGAGACATTGCTCGTGAGCAACCCAAGATCTCTCGAGAGAGCGGAGTAGGTGAAATGAAGAAAGACGCAGCTGAAAATCATGCAGGCGAATCGCGCGTAGAAGAGCCACTGCAAGAAGGAATGATGGCAGAGGAACGCCGAATGCAAATCCTGCAGATCCTGAGGTCCGAGGGCAGGGCAAAGGTAAATGAGCTCGTGCGCCGCTTCAACACCTCCGCGGTGACCATCCGTAGCGATCTCAATGAATTGGATCAGCGCGGCCTGGTACAACGCTCACATGGCGGTGCTGTCATTCAGGACACGGTTTTTCGTGAGTCTCCCGTACAGGAGCGCATCAAGAGTCAATCCAAAGAGAAGCAGCGCATTGGTGCAATGGCTGCCACGCTCATTCGAGAAGGTGAGACGATCATCCTCGATTCAGGTACGACGACCCTCGAAGTCGCTCGACATCTCAAGAACATTCCTCATCTTCAGGTCATCACCAATGGGGTGAACATAGCATCCGAACTCCTCGGTTCGCGTAATACCCAGATCATCATGATGGGAGGCACTGTTCGCAACGACTCCGCCTCGATCGTGGGTCGTGCGACCGAAGATATGCTGGAACAGTTCTCTGCTGACAAGCTCTTTCTCTGCGGAGCAGGCTGCGATCCCGACTTTGGCGTGAGCGGTACTAATCTCGAAGAGACCATGGCCAATCGTGCGATGCTTCGTGCAGCCCGCGAGATCATTGTCGTAGCCGATGCCAGCAAGTTCGGCAAACGTAGCATGTCTCTGATCGCCTCGTTCTCCGAGGTCGATCTCGTTATCAGCGATGTAAGCCTGCAACCGGAGTTGCAGGAAAGGATTCGATCATTCGGGTGCAAGCTGATTTTGGTTTGAAAGACCTTGCGAACGTAATGGAAGCCCTGCGTTGCGACGCATCAAGCACCTAAGCTAAGTTCTCCGGCAAATTCTCTAATCTCACTAAATATCCTGATCCAAGAAAAAAGACCGCAATGGCTAAGCCACTGCGGTCTTTCCATGATGAACGGTCCTTAGTAGTAGAACTTTAGGCCTATCTGAATAAGTCTGGGGTCTCTAGCCGCGGTCACAACACCAAAATGTGTTGAACCGAAGGTGGTTGCGTTATTGGAATTTTGTGGCCCAGGAGCCGCAAAGAGAAAATTAGGATGATTGAGCGAGTTGAAGAACTCTCCGCGCAATTCAAACCGGCGAGCCTCTCCAACAGGAATTGTCTTCAGCACCGAGATATCCCAATTCTTCACGCCCGGACCGTTGACTGTATTGAGTGAGACGTTTCCCAAAGATCCGGGTGCGGGATGCTGAAAGGCGCAGGTGTTAAAGACGGTGCCGGCAACGCATGGTTTTCCAGAGGCTTTCTGGCCCGGTGCGAAGTCAGGCCTCTGTTGTCCATCGGAGTTTGCAAAGTTTGTGGAATCGGTGACCGTGTACCAGGTACCCGAAGATAGCGTGGCTATACCGGACAATTGCCAGTTTCCAATAAAGTAGTTCAGCGGGACTCCAGCATTCCCAGCGAGAGCGTGGCCGCGCCCGATCGGAAGATCCCAGGAGTAGCCTGCAGTAAAGCGATGCCGGACATCGAAGTCCAGATTTCCATACTCGCCCAAAAGTCTGGTATCCCTGAAGGAATCATTATTCTGTGCCCCCAGATTGGCGTTCGAAGAGTTTCCAAGTCCGTGGCTATAGGTATAGTTCACAATCGCCGCCACGCCGCGGCTCAGATGCTGCTCGAATTTAAGCTGGCCGGAATTGTAATTCGAGAAACCATCCGAACGTAACCATCCGATGGAGGTATCGAGCGTCGGGAAAGGACGTCGCGGAGCGGAGGGAGCGGAGGAATCCGCCTTAGGTGAAGCCTGATTGAGATTGGCAAACGTATAGAGATGCGTTCCCTTGGATCCCACGTATGCCACCTCGATGGTCGTATGCGGAGTGATCTCGTGTTGCACGGTCAAATGCCATTGCTGCACATAAGGCGTCTTCAACTTATCTTCGGAGAAAAGGTTAGGTGTATTCGGATCGCTGAGCGCATCAGACGGAAATCCATCCGATAGTGTGCGAAGACCTGGAACCGAACAGTCAGACACACTCGCATACGAGGCGAGACTACATTGCGCAACAAAGTTTTGAGAGGCGAAGAAAGGTGGATTGAAACCTGGGCTGGGATTGCTATAGGGTCCGCTCTCTTCTCCATTGAAGAAGAGACCACCGGCTGCACGCACTACCCATCCTGGCCTGAATTGATACGCCAGACCTAAGCGTGGAGAAACGTTGGTATAGACCGGCGGAATCAATCCATTCGATGCCGTTCTGTTTACCGTGAGCAACCCCGCAAGCTTTGGTGTCAGCACAGCATTGTTGCTGCGAGGCATGTCAAGTTGACCTGTAATCGGATTGAAGTTTGCCTGCGAATTGTGGCGTTCAAGAATGGCAGAGAAGAAGTCATAGCGGATCCCCGCATTGATTGTCAGTTTGGGCGTGGCACGCCAATCATCCTGCAAGAAAATTCCGAAGACCTTTCGGTTGTAGTCGACATTGTTGATGTTGTTGATCCCACCACCGTCCGGCTGCCCTGTGAGCAGCGTCGCCAGACCACTTCCACCAGTTCCCTGGGCCCCGGGATTATCCGTGAACTGAGTTCCAAAGGTCAAGGTCCCGCGCGGCGCCGCCGGCTGGAAGATCGTGAATTCCTCCGGTCGTATCTCGCCGCCAAATTTTAAGCTATGGTTGTGCGCGATCAGCGTAAAGGTGTTCGACAGAGAATAGGTGTTCTGAATCTCATTCGATGGGAGGTACGTAGGACTCCCAAGCGTAGCCACATCATTGAAGTACATCTGCGGCAGTCCGCCATTGTCCGTGCCTGCCTGGTACGGGACGCCGGGGAATCCGACGGCCGCCGAGACATCGGTGCCGGAGTTGAACTGGAATCGATTCGTATGAAGCCGGTTATAGCCGATGCGAATCTCATTGACACGTGTTGGAGAAAATACGTGCGTCGCACTAACGGCGACTGAGTAAGCACGATTGTCTCCTGCCCCGGTGAAGAAGCCACCACCATCAGCAAGGCCGGGAAACGTCGCCGGAATCGTTGAAGGGGCGCGGCTCATACTGAACCGGTAGAAAATATTGTCGCTGTGCGTAAGAACCTGATCGACCCGCACATCGCCCTGGTTTGCGGTGCGCAGGAGCTTCGGACTCGAAACATAGTTGTAGCCTAAGCCGTTCGCGTTCGGTAGAGGATATAGAGCTGCCAGCTTCGCGCCGAGCAAGTCAGTGGCAGCCGCTGGGATGACGTTTGATGGCGTGCCATCTGCGTTATAGCCAAACGGAACGCCGCAATAGCCGATGGGACTTCCGGCAGAAACCTGCGTATTCTTCGTGTCGAACAACTCTCCGCTATAGGTCGCGTGGCCGTTACAGTCCGCTACCCCCGTGGCCGAAGTAAGGTCAAGCTGGCTCGAAAAATCTCCTGCACGTTGTTGCGCGGTGGGCACCAGAGCGGTATAGGTCTGTCCCTGCGACAGTCGCAGTCCTTCATAGTCCAGAAACAGAAACAGCTTGTCATGAATGATCGGGAGACCGATCGTTGCTCCAAACTGATTCTGGTGATACGGAGGCAACGTCTGATCAAAGTAGTTACGCGCATCAAACGCCTGGTTGCGCAGGAATTCATAAACAACCCCGTGGATATGGTTCGATCCGCTCTTGGTTGTGGCATTCACCACCGCACCAGTAGCGCGGCCGAACTCCGCCGAGTACGAGTCGGTCTCAACCCTGAACTCCTGAAGAGCATCGACAGACGGCATCACTGCGTAATTCGCTTCATTCAAAAGATCGGGCAGGTTCGAGTTATTATCGATGCCGTCCAACAAAAAGTTGTTCTGCAAGGACCGCGCACCGTTCGCGCTGAAACCGTATCCCTGCTCATCGCGGGCTCCCGGTTCGCTCACCGTCACACCGGCCGATAACTGTGCGAGTTGAACCGGATTTCGGCCATTGAGCGGAAGCGTTTGCATCGTGCGGCTATCGATAAGCTGGCTGCGCTCTGACGTCGCCGTCTCCAACTCCTCCTCACTGCTCGTGACCTCAACGCTTGAATTCACCTCACCCGTCTGCAACGCAAGATCGATTTGTTGCCGTTGCTGAACACTCAGAGTGAACGGGCCTGCAAGTGCTTGCTTGAAACCTGGAGCGCTTATCGTCAATCGATAGGTGCCGATATGAACCGGACTAATAGTCCACTCACCGTTCGTAGCGCTCTTTGCGTGGTAGACGAAGTTTGTCTCTGTGTTCGTAACCGTCACATCCGCCATCGGGACAGTAGCTCCGGTCTTATCGGTAACTCGTCCGGCCACCGTGGCGGTGTCGATTTGCGCATACGAATAAGGAACTGTGACCAAAAAGAGAACAAGTAAAATGAAATTTGATGTCTTCACATTCCTTCGCATCCGCATACTAGCTTCCCTTCAGGTTTCATGAATTTTCATTTGTTTACGTATTGCTGTGAATATTCAGGTATGTAAGGGAAATTGTCAATATATTTGTACAGCATGATCCCGGACAATTCCTTTGAAGGACGAGCCGCTCCCGATTCAGAGCGGGTATTCACTATGGTGGAAGCGCCACTAGGAAAGAGATTATCCCGACACTAGAGGAACTTGGCATCGGTCTCGTTCCTTAGTGCATCGGAGTTAGCACCTCAGTTCCAGACGCGGAGCATCACGACGCCTCCTTGAGGTGGAATGACGGTGTAGGAGTCGTGAAGAAGCCCAAGGTCTTTGTGCGCCCAAAGATCACGGGCATGAACGGGCCCGCTGAAACCCAAATCTTTGAGGTGCAGCGTAATCGGCTGAGGCACGTCGTCGGTCACAAAATTGAACAAAGCCACCGCTTTCGCGCCATCGGCCAAAGGCCGTACCCAAATCTGAGGTGGGCCGAGGCGAAATCCCTGAATCCCGAGTCTGTCCTGGTCCACCGCGATGACTTCGTTGTTCATTAGGATGCTTTTGGTGGTCTCATCCATCGTGCTTAGGTCGTTACCCGCAAGCAATGGCGCAGCCAGGATTGCCCACAAACTCACCTGTGTGCGGTACTGGTCTGCCGTCATGCCGCCGTTGCCAACCTCCAGCATGTCTGGATCGTTCCAGTGTCCCGGCTTTGCGTACCGTTCAAGGCCTGCCTGTGAGAAGCCAATTAGCGCCATGCTGCGATAGCTGTCGCTTATATCATCGGTTGTGCGCCAGAGGTTTCCTCCAACCTCCTTTCCCCATTCCCACACGGAATCGACACCCCACGCGGCATAGGTTTTCGCATCCTGTTCCTCGTGGCCATAGCTACCCTCGTAGCCCGCACACGTCTTGGGTCCAGGAGAGGAATAGATTCCGAACTTCAGACCCTTCGAGTGCACGTAATCTGCAAGTGCTTTCATGTCGGGAAAGCGGCTATTCGGGTGGATATTGCCCTGCGCGTCTCGTTCGCCTTCCCAACTGTCGTCGACGTTGATATAGACGTAATGAGCATCGCGCATTCCGCTCGCGACCATAGCATCTGCCGCAGAACGGACATCGGCGTCCGTCACCTTCCTCGCGAAATGATTCCAGCTATTCCACCCCATTGGTGGTGTTGCAGCCAGTTGCGTATCCTGGGCCTCCGCTGCGGAAGCAAGTGGACCTGCCAGAACTGCTCCCATCAAGATAAAGGTGTTCAGGTAGTACAACGGATGCCGGGTCATGTTTGTTCACGTCTCTTTCGTGATTTTGAAACGCCATTGAAAATGAACACATAGAGTTTGCCTGAATTGTTAGTTGAACTGAAAGCGTATACTGCAAACCGCTTTGGTTTAGCGACGGCGATATCGGTGTGCATGTTGGACTGCAGGTTTGGGTGGCGGGGTTGGGAGCGGCGGCAGCCCGGCTACGGCGAGGAGGAGTTTGTTCGCGGCATTGAAGAGGTTCAAGTGGGTGTCGACGGGACCGTCTGTGGCGGCGAGGAAGATGGCGGTGCGGCGAGATTGATTGATGGCGATATAGGTTTCGAAGCCGGCGCCCCCACCCGTCTTTTCGATGATGTGAGAAGAAGAGTCAACTGGCAAGATGTGAATCCATCCGAGACCGATTCCGGTCGGTTCGCCAGCGTGGTCGAGTCCCTTTTGGCTGACGAGACCAGCAGGAAGGATGTAGACGGTCTGCGCGGCCGGGTCGTGTGGGGAAATGCCAGGGCCACCGGGCCGGACGAGGTACTGGAGCCAGATCGCCATATCGGCCGCGGTGGAGTAGAGGCCGGAGCTCCCGGCGGTGGCCTCGGTGGAGGTGCAGGGTCCTTCGTCGTGCGCGCTGATAAGCAGACGGCTGCATTGCGCTGCATTGGGAAAGAACGTCGTGTGGTGCATGTTGAGTGGGTTGAGAGTGCGTTCAGCAAAAAGGGTCGCGTACTGCTTGTGCGCGGCGGACTGTAGGGCGTCGCTGAGGAAGTCGAAGGCAACATTCGAGTAGACGGCGGCGGTACCTGGAGTGCTGCGGAGGCGCTGGTTTGGCAGCCAGCGCCAGCGGGTGTTGTAGTCGGGGAAGGTGAAGTGCGGGGTACCGGGAGGAGCATTGCCCAGTTCACGTGGTAGGCCGGATGTGTGGGTGGCGAGATCGACGAGTGTAATGGGATGGACACGTTTGGGTACGACCGTGCGGCGTGGAGCGAAGCGCTGAAGAGGATCGGCGAGGCGCACGGTACTGTCTGCGACGAGTTTGGTGAAGACGTCTGTAGTAAATATCTTCGTGAGCGAGCAGAGGCGCAGCAGAGAGTCCTGGGTGGGAAGCTGATGAGAGTTGGGCGCGGTCTCGCCGTATCCCTGGAAAAAGATCTGATTGTCGCGAACGACGACGAGAACCATTCCGGTGGCGCCGGACTGAAGGAACAGATCTGCGCCGAGAGAGCCAGCAGATTTGAGGTCGGGGAGCGATGACGGGAGAGGCGCCTGCGCGAGGGCAGGCGTGAGGGGGAGCACGAAGAGGTAGGCAAGCAGTGTGATCAGGAGTTTTGCGTGACTCATTTTGTTCTCAGCTTGCAGAGTACAAAACCGAGCGATTTCCCAAAGACAGAAATGCAGTACTTCGGACATGTGTCGCTAGATAGATACTCGCAGACGGGTATCCAGTCACATTAGCTAAAGGGTCTATGGGTTGTATTTTGTTCGGCTCAAAAATAATATCTCTTAGCGTTGTGATGTAATTCTGTCGATGCAAATTTCGTAGTTCGTCTCTGATGTGATGAATAGGACGCATACGACGTACCGACGCAGGCTGAGGCTAGGCTGGTTGTGCTGTGCACAAGGTAGAGGCCAAGAAGGTAAGTTGAAGTGGGGCAACGAGGAGGGCTCATGACGATGACGTATGGTGATGTATCACGGCGCAGGTTTCTACAGACTTCGCTTGGAGCGGCAGCGGTGGCTGGATTTCCAGCAATCGTGCCTGCGAGGGTGCTGGGGCAGATGGCTCCGAGCAAGCAGATCAACGTTGGGGCGATTGGTGTAGGGCGCATTTCGCGGGGACATGATCTGCCTGCGATTATGAGGAACGATAGCGCTCGCGTGATGGCGGTGTGCGACCTGGATGCGAATCGGCTGACGGATGGGAAGAAGTTCGTCAATGACTTTTACGCTAACAAAACAGGGAAGCCTTATGACGGAGTGACGGGGTACTCGAACTTCCACGAATTGCTGTCAAACAAAGATGTTGATGCTGTTGTGATTTCAACTCCTGACCATCAGCATGCGATTCTTGCTGTGGCTGCAGTACGTGCAGGGAAGGATGTGTATCTGCAGAAGCCGGCTTCGCTGACGATTGCCGAGGGACGTTATCTGAGCAATGCGGTGCAGGCCTCGGGGCGGATACTACAGATCGGAAGCCAGCAGCGGTCGTGGAAGCAGTTTCATCGAGCATGCGAGTTGGTGCGGAACGGGCGGATTGGGGAGATCAAACATGTCGAGATCGGATTGCCTGGTGATCCTGCAGGCGGCGATCCTACGCCGATGCCAGTGCCAGTGGGGTTCAACTACGATTCGTGGCTTGGGTCGACGCCGGAAGTGTCTTATACGATCGATCGTGTGATGCCGCAGAGGGGTTACGACCGGCCGGGATGGCTGCGGATGGAGCAGTTCGGGGCAGGAATGATTACGGGCTGGGGTGCGCACCACGTGGATACGGCGCACTGGGGGATGGATACCGAGTACACGGGGCCGGTGGAGATCTGGGGTACGGCAGAGTTTCCGAAGAAGGGGCTTTGGGATGTGCATGGGAAGTTTTTGACTCATGCGATCTATGCGAATGGCGTCACGATGGATATCTCGGGCGCCTTTCCGAACGGCATCAAGTGGTATGGGACCAAGGGCTGGCTGTTTGTGACCCGGGATGAGATGACTTCGCCGAATGCGGTGGCGGGGCAAAGCGTAAAGGTTGAGCCGCTGATGGCGAGCGATCCGAAGATTCTGGACTCTGTGATTGGACCGGATGAGATTCATCTGTATACCGCGACGGAACAACATGCGAATTGGCTCGAGTGTATTCATACGCGCCAGCAACCTACGGCTCCGGTTGAGATTGGGCATCGGGCTTGCTCGACTTGCCTGCTGCATCACATCGCGATGAAGACAAAACGCAGGCTGCACTGGGATCCGGAGCGAGAACGGTTCAAAGGCGATGATGATGCTAACGCGATGTTGTCACGGCCCCAGCGGTCTCCTTATACGTTTGCTGAGAGTAGCTGGGTTTAGTTTTTGGACTTAGTGCCGCTAAAAATTCTCCAAACGATGTGTTTGCGGGCAAAGAAACTCATTCTAAAGGCTTGATTGCACCGATCACACCGATTTGAAACGTTAATAACAGGGAAGCTCCGGTGGTCCCGGAGTTTTTTTAGTTTCTATATCGAATATTGCGGTGGAAACGCTCCCGGACGATTCACACCTTCACAGGAATTTTGTGACGGTCCTTCTTGACAGTTTTCACTCGGCACAAATAAATTTCGAGACGCGTAGAAAATAGCAAGTCGACTCGAAGGAGAGCGGCTAGCCTAGCTCTCCCGGTGGATTCATCATTTCCTTTTCCGGAGGAGGCCATGAAACACCCCATTACCCTGATCCAACGCTGTGCGTTCGTTCTTATACTTCTGATTCTTTCAACCACAGAGATACAGGCGCAGGTACTGTATGGAACCATCACAGGAAATGTGACCGACAGTAGTGGCGCGGTCATTAATAGCGCCACCGTCACCGCAGCGAATGAAGCCACTGGCGTCTCGCGTACAGTCATTACGAACGCTGAAGGTATCTACCTTTTCCAGGATCTGCAGCCTGGCACTTATACGATTACCATCACGGCGTCCAACTTTGCGACGTTTAGAACGACCGGAGTGCAGGTAGCTCCAAACCAGATCACTCGTAGCGACGCGCAACTGCGCATTGGTTCCAGCCAACAGGTCGTTGAGGTGAACGCCCAGACGGTGCCTCTGCAGACCGACAGGGCCGACGTCAATACGGAGATCGGCCGGGTGCAGCTTGCCGAGTTGCCAACGACCAGCAGCTACGGCCGCAATTTCCAGTCGCTGTACAAGCTCGTTCCTGGCTTCACCCCGCCGGCAGAGCAGAATTCGTCGGGCGGCAATCCGATGCGCGCACAGGCCAGCAACGCCAACGGCGTCTCGTGGGCCGCAAACTCAACCCGCGTAGACGGCGCGACCGTGTCCTACCCATGGCTGCCTTATCTGATTGCGTATGTGCCACCGCAGGATGCGATTCAAAGCGTGAATATTGTGACGAACAGCTTCACGGCGGATCAGGGCACGGCAGGCGGCGCGGCCATCAATGTAACGATCAAGTCCGGTTCCAATAAATTCCACGGCTCCGGCCTTCTGTATAACAGCATCAACCAGTACAACGCCCGCAACTTCTACCAGTCGGTGCTAAACATGCCAGTGCGCCCAAAGAACATTTACAACGAGTGGGGCGGCACGATCGGCGGCCCCATTCTGAAGGATAAGCTTTTCTTCTTCTTCGATGTAGACCGCATCACCCGGCGTAGCGCGTCGAACGGTTTTCAGACCATTCCGACTGCACAGCTTATCAGTGGCGACTTCACCGGATATCTGACTGGCGGATCTCAGGCGCAGATTTACGACCCAGCCAGTGGCAACACGACCTCACTCACGGCATCGGGCGGCACAGTTCTGGGCCAGAACGGCGTCGGCCGCCAGACCTTTGCAGCCACCAGCGGAACCGGCCGCATGCAGATCCCGGCAGGTCGCATTAGCACCGTGGCGCAGAAGATGTTGGCTCTGCTACCTGCTCCTAATAACTGCGTCAATAACTGCTTTCAGACAATTGCCAACAATTACTTCGGTTCCGCGACAGCGGCGTACACGATGACGAAGTACGACACGAAGATCAACTGGAACCCGAACGACAAGAACTCAATCTTTGGCCGCTACAGCATCGCGCCTTACAGCATCAACGATCCACCCGCACTTGGGCCTGCAAATGGCGCGCCCTTTGACGGCGGCAATCCGGGAGCCAATCATGGGAGGATTCAGAATGTTGGCCTTGGTTTCACGCACCTGTTCACGCAGAACCTTCTGCTGGCGATGAACGCCGGTTATGCTCGGCAGGCCATCGGTGGTCAGGGTCCGGATCTGGGCACCAACTTTGGTCTGGAAACTCTCGGCATTCCCGGCACAAACGGCCCAAATATTCTGCAGAGCGGCCAGCCTGGTTTCGTCTTCTCGGCTGCTGCTCCCACTGGTTTCGGAGGTGGCGCTTCTTCAAGCGGTTCTTCGGCTTTTTCGTCGATCGGCAACAACAGCACTGCCAGCCCCTATCAGTTCCGGGACAATCAGTACGTGGGGAATGCCTCCGTCACCTGGACCAAGGGCCGGCACAACATGGCCTTCGGCGGCGAGTATACGCACTCGGCGATCAATCACTTCCAACCGCAGGGCTCCAATGTGGCGACACCCCGCGGAGGCTTTCAGTTCACTGGCGGCCTCACGACGGTTGGGGGAACTACTCCGGCTATCTTTAACCAACTCGCCGATTTTCTGCTGGGTCTGCCGCAGACCTACGGAAAGGCCACGCAGTCGCTGAATCCAAATGCAGTTCGGTGGTCAACCTTCGCCTTCTACGCGCAGGACCAGTGGCAGACTACTCCGAAGCTGATTTTAACTGCCGGCGCACGGTACGAGTACTACCCGTTCGCTACACGTGATCACGAGGGTGTATTCCGTTTCGATCCTGCGCTAGGCAAGACTAACAACGTTGTAATCGGCGGACGTGGAGGCAATCCTCAAAACACGGGCGTAGATATCGGGTGGGGTATGATAGTTCCTCGTCTCGGCGTGGCCTATCGCGCAACGGAGCACACCGTAGTTCGCGCGGGCTTCGGCATGACGGTCGATCCCGACAACTTCCGCCGCTTCCGCGAGACCTATGGCGCTGTGACAAATATCAACCTCGGTGGCGCCAACTCCTACACGCCGGCAAATTGTCTGCAGCCAGCCGACGCGGCCAACAGCATTACCGGCTGCGGCACGCAGAATGGAACTGCGGCAGGCACGCAGACAGTGGGAATTCCCCCCGTCGCGCAGCCGGACTATAGCACCGGATTTCTTACGCTTCCTCCCACCGCATCGACAGAGACTGCACCCAAACACTATCGCCGTGGCTATATCCAATCCTGGAACCTGGCTGTGCAGCAAGACCTGATGGCTGGCTTCAACATGAATGTAACTTACGTCGGTACTCATGCTGTACGCGCCGTTACATCGCTGAACATCAACGCAGCGCCTGCGGGAGGTGGCAACGCCGGACGCCTGCTGTCGACCACTACCGGATCGCAAGTTGACCTTACATCAAACACGCCCTTCCGCAGCGCGAGCTATCACGGACTGCAGGCGCAGCTCACACGTCACGCCGGCCGGGGCGTGAACACAGGACTCATCTATACCTGGTCGCACGCTATCAACTTCAACGACAACTCCACATATAGCGGCCTTTTGTTTAATTATCCCGCGTACTGGGACCGTAACAAGGGAACAGCCGGCTTCGATCGAACGAACAACCTGCAGTGGTGGGTCGTCGCAGAGTCGCCCTTCGGCACAAACGGTAAGTGGGTAACGAGCGGTTTTGCTGGAAAGGCGTTGGGCGGTTGGTCGCTGAACACTGCTCTTAGCAAACTGAGCGGGGTGCCGTTTACGGTGACGGATGCAGGAACCGTATTGAATGCGCCCGGCAACACGCAGGTTGCCGACCTGGTAAAACCGAACGTTTCGATCGGAAAGACCTACCGAAGTGGCACGAACAATGTGGCGAATCTTCCACCGTACTTCGATACGACGGCCTTCGCCGCTGTGAAAGGCATTCCCCGTCTAGGATCCTCGTCGCGGAATATGCTCCGGGGACCTGGTTACTTCAACCTGGACGCTAGCGTTGTTCGTGAGTTTGGCATCTGGGAAAATCTGAGGTTCCAGTTTCGTGCTGAGGCATTCAACCTGACCAATACTCCGGCATTCGCGAATCCGAATTCAAATATCTCAGGAGCCAATTTTGGCAAGGTCACGGCGCTTGCGGCGAACACCGGCGGCAGAACTATCAACTTAGCCGGTCGCATCACATTCTAGAAGCTCGTCGTGAGGCGGAAGAAGCCGCTGCGCGCTGGACCGATCGCGTTGCCGGAGAAGAGTCCGCCAAAGTCGATAACGTTCAGGCGATTATTAAGATTATCTCCATCAACCTGAAAGCGCACATTCACCCGTTCGCTCTTGTAGATATCGATCCCCAGCGATGCGTTCACCGCGAGTGATGGCAGGACGCGGCCGCGGTCGAAGTTCAGGCGGCTAATAACTTGAGGGCCATACTGCTCCAGTGCATCTTCTTCCGTACCCTGATATTTGAAGGGCAGACCCGAGCCGTAAGAGAGACCGGAAGCTAGCCACACACGAGGCATCAATTGATACGCAAAGCGCGTCCGGACTGTATTGCGCTGATCCTGCGAATCGGGGAAGTGTCCGGTGGTCTGTGCGAGCGCGCTTGCCACATCATCGCCGAGAAACAGGCCTCCGGTGACCGGCACCCACACATTGCCGACGATATAAGAGTAGCTTGCGAAGCCAGTGAGTCTGCCGAGGCGGATGAGCTCAAGCTTACCCTCAGCTCCATAGAGGATGCCCTTATCGAAGGAGATCGGATAGCTTATGCCGGTGTTCAACAATTGATCGTCGTCGGCATAGTTATAGACGTTGCGACGAAAGACATTGACATCGAGCCGTAACCTGTCGGCGAGAGTTTTAGATATGCCGCCTTCAAAGTAGTTGCCGATTGAGGGCTGGACCGGCAGCCGCAAAACCTCAGGGCTGACCTGACCGATCAGCGGAGAACTGGAGAGGAGGATGTTTTCGCTCGACGGTGTCTGGAAGACGCGATCGTACGACGCATGCAGGACCAGACCTGCCGATGGGATAAAACGCGAGACGGAGAGTCGAGGACTAAACGCGTTATTGTTCAGCAGAAGCTGATAATGGTCCCAGCGCAGCCCGGCGTTGACGGTCCACTGGCCGAGGCGGATAAAGTTTTCGACAAAAGCTGACTGCTCAAGATCCGGTTTGCTTTGCGCGAAGGAAAATGTATGTAGCGTGTCATCGTCGAACTGCGAGGGGTCAGTGATGTTGTACTGAAAACGCTCATGCAGGAAGGTCGCGTCCGATTCAACACCGGCCTTCCATTCCTGGTTCTTGTGATGGATCGCGACCGTGCCCTTGAAGTATCCCTCGAAGAAGCTATTGTTCTGGAATGCGATGATAGGCGTCGATTGGTCGTTCGAGTAGAGATTGTTGGCGTTGTCCCGCACCATGCCAGAGAAATTGCCGACCATATTACCCGAGAAGAGATGCTGGTAGCTGACCGCGCCAATCGTCTCGAAGTTGTCGCGATTCTGCAATTGACCGGCCTGCTGCTGCAGAAGCTCGTTTGGAATTTCGTACCGCGCAAGTTCATGACGAACGCTCATCGAGAGAAAGTCATCCTTCGTCAGCTCCCGCTCATAGCGCAGCGAAAAATCTCCAGTGGTGCCGTTGTTGGTAAAGTTCTCCGGCACAACCGGATTGAGATAGTGGCTGGTCATGCTACCTGATGCCGTCGCGCCCAGCACGTTCTTACCCCAGCTATCTTGTATATGCCCGAAGGACTCTGCCGTGTCGTAGCTGCCTCCGGAGAGAATGAGCTGTCCGTGGAAGCCTGGGTCGATCGTTCTCTTCGTGTTGAGCTCGACGACGCCGCCCATCTTCCTGCCGTACTCAGCAGGAATGCCGGCAGTGTAGATGTTCATCGAATCGAGATCGTTGGCTTCGATCTCGGGGCCGAGGCCGGGCGAGCGATTGTCGGTCATCGGAATGCCGTTAACGACGAACTGTGTCTGGTACTCCGAGCCGCGCGGATGCAGCACCGCGTTTCCTTCGTAGAGCCAGCCCGGCTGCGAGTTCACTAGATCCTGTACGGACCTGCCAGGAAGGGAAGCAACTCGCTGCTGAATCTGTTGCGAGCCGATCTGCGAGATCGATGATGCTCGATAAGGATCGAGGAGCCCGTCGTCGTTGGCGTTCACCTTTACGACGGTCGTTACGGTAGCAAGGTTGAGCGCCAGCTTGCAATCAACTGGGATCGCTGAACGAACCTCAACGGTTTCCGTAAGAGAGGAGAAACCCTGCTTCTGCGCCGTGATGCGATAGATACCGTAGACCAGAGGCTGGATACGAACGGCGCCTTCGCTATCGGTGGTGAAGTCGTTGCTGTATTGGTTGCCCCTGCTTACGACTTCCACCGAAGCCTTGAGGCCGAGCCCAACGGGGTCAGTGACTTTCAGGCGAATCTCGCCGCTGTTGACTTGGCCCATCACCGACCGCGCATAGCCTAGCAGGAGAACCAGCAGTCCTCTTGCGAAAAGCCATCGCACATGTCGTGGTGCCATCATAGCTCGCTGTTACGCACGATGGTCACGGTATTCTCTATCACTCAAGAATAGACATTTCTGCACGCATCTCAGTTGTCCTTCGGCCATAATTGGTCTAAGTCCTTGGCACGCAGGATGATATTACCTTGCAAAACACCGTTCGCATCGAGTGCCCCTTTCACGGCCACGTGCTCTCCAACTTTAAGGCCGATGCTTTGTTCGTTCTGAATAGCGACGGAAGCATCGACCTTCAACAGACGTCCTTTCCGGGTTTTGATCGTGACCTGTGACGCGTTGATGATGCTGGTGATGGTCCCGTAGATTTCATGTGGGTTCTTCTTGGTAGGGACATTCTCCGTCACCGGGGCGGGAGTAATGGTTTTGCGCGCGAGCCCCGCGCCCAGCAGACCGAAGATGCTGAGTTGCCTGTCGCTCGCGACATACGCATGGCCATTCGCGACTACTGGAACGATATTGGCGTCACCGGTGAGATGCGTCCATGAACCGGCTACGGCCGTAAACAGGATTGGGAGCGTCCCGGCCGATGGCTGAGGATTGAATGCGTAGAGTGTCACGCCGGTGTTTGTTGTGCTCAGCGGATGAGACACTGCCCAGATGATGGCGTTGCTTGATCCAGCCGACGAAATGCTGGTAAAAAATCCGCTGGACTGGCCACTCGTGATGTTTTGCGAGCCGGCGTTGACCAGGCTGACTGAAGGCGAGGTCTGGAGATTCCAAACATGTACGGTTTTGGCACCGCTGCTGACGACGTGGGGCACCCCATCCGAGAAATAGGACTGCCCGCAGAAACACCGGCCAATCGCAACAACGCCGACACTTCCGCTGTTCGTCGCGTTATAACCACCCAGCTTAGCCTGGTTAAGAAGGAACATATTGCCCTCTTTGCCAGCCGCCACGATCAAATTAGGGATGGGACCAGCTTGCGGAGGCAACAAGAGTGCTCCACCGGAGCCAAAATCTTCGTCCTGTTTATCTTTAAGGAATTCATCCCCAGGGGTGAAAATGTCGCTCAGGGCCAAATTCGGAGTGAGCTTCACTACGCTCTCCTGGATATCTGTTACGCCGTCGTATGCGTTGACTACGGGATCCGAATTGCCGGTGACAAAATAAACGTTGCCCGAAGCGTCGGCTGCCAGTCCATATCCCGACATCCATATCGAAGCAAGATAGAAGCTGCTCTTAGGAGGCGTTTGGGTGTCGTTAAGTTTGTTGGCGGAAAGTGGCGCAAGTGTCCCCTTCTGCCAGCCTAATACCCAGCCCCGCGAGAGGCTGGCACTGAAATCGCAAAAGCTGGCGAAGCCGGCGTAAATATTTCCGTTGGCTTCCAGCAGCGCCGCACGCTGCCGCTCAACCTTGGCATTGAAATTGTAGAGGCTGCCGTCGGTCAGATTATCCGAGCCGGCCACGACCACGGGCGCTACCCTGTCTGTCAAGTTGCCGAGATCGAGTTCATGGATCGTGTACGTGGGAACAGCGGGCAGAAAGTTGGTATTCGGGTTTCCCATCGTATAAACGATCACATACATGCTGTTGCTCGCCAGATCGATCACCGGAGTCCCCGTGATCCCTACTACCGTCGAGTTGTTGTCGCAACCCAACGGTTGGGGGACTGGTGGACCAAAATTGGGATTCAGAAGTACTCCCCCGGTCGAAGCATCAATCGCGTAGATCGTGTTGTTTGCTGTCGCGACGTAAGCCACATCGTGCACGCCTTGGGAACTGCCCGCAGTGATATTTTCGC